>JAEEGK010001271.1_pt1 | contig 63332 bp, 47 predicted proteins | sample 8958771 | NCBI WGS metagenome assembly JAEEGK01 (sample SAMN16246547, study PRJNA631951) | gut metagenome | biome: gut microbiome; feature: rumen; material: SC-attached | host: Bos | place: Iran: Karaj | collected 2018-10 | reverse complement strand
CCGGAAGCGACCGGCTTCGGCGCGGTCTACTACCTCTGCGAGGTTCTGAAGCATGAGCATGACACGATCGCGGGCAAGACGATCGCGGTCTCCGGCTTCGGCAATGTTGCATGGGGCGTCACCAAGAAGGCGGCGGAGCTCGGCGCAAAGGTCGTTACGCTCTCCGGCCCGGACGGCTACATCTACGATCCCGACGGCGTCGTCACCGAGGAGAAGATCAACTACATGCTCGAAATGAACGCTTCCCGCCGCAACCGCGTGCAGGACTATGCGGACAAGTTCGGCGTCGAGTTCTTCCCGGGCGAAAAGCCGTTCGGCCGCAAGGTCGACATCGTCATGCCCTGCGCCATGCAGAATGACGTGCATATGGAATCCGCGGAGAAGATCGTTGCAAACGGCATCAAGTACTACATCGAAGTCGCGAACATGCCGACGACCAACGACGCGCTGTTCTTCCTGATGGAGAAGGGCCTCGTCGTGGCTCCGTCCAAGGCGGTCAACGCGGGCGGCGTTGCGGTTTCCGGTCTCGAAATGAGCCAGAACTCCGAGCGTCTCTCCTGGAGCGCAGAGGAAGTTGACACGAAGCTCCACAACATCATGATCAACATCCACAAGGCTTCCGTCGAAGCGGCGGAGGAGTGCGGCCTCGGTTACAACCTCGTTGCCGGCGCGAACATCGCGGGCTTCAAGAAGGTTGCGGACGCCATGCTCGCACAGGGCATCGTCTGAGCCTCACAAAAAACAAATCTCCCGATCAAAAAAGCGTCAAGTCGAAAGACTTGGCGCTTTTTCACGCGCCGAAGGCGCATGTCCGCCGATTGACGGACGGCGAAAATCGTGGTATCATAAAATGACAAATTGCGGGGGAACCGTCCATGGAGGAAACGCCGGTCAAGCGGCCGAACAAGAGAATATGGATCCTTGTGATCGCGATCGCGGCTGCGGCGATCCTGTTCGGCGCGGTTTTTTTGGCGATCCGGGCGTTCGGCAAGACCGACGGCAAGCATTCGTTCCCGGTCTGCATCAACGAGATCCTGACGTCCAACGGCAGCTATCCGAACGCGGACGGCGTCTGCTGCGACTATATCGAGCTTCACAACAGCGCGGACGAGACCGTGTCGATCGGCGGCTATCAGCTTTGGGACGACGGCGGCGGGCGCTACACGTTCCCGCAGGACGCAAAGATCGGTCCGGACGGGTATCTGCTCGTCTATTGCAGCAAGGAGAACGCGGGCCTGTACTACGCGGGCTTCGGGCTCACAAAGAGCGGCGGCGAAACGGTGCGCTTTCTGAATCCGGAGGAGAAGGAGATCGAGTCCGTGACGACGCTTGCGGCGGGCAAGGACGCTGCGCAGGGCCTTGACAGGGAGAAGAACTGGACGCTGCTGCCGTACGCGACGCCGGGCTATGCAAACGACGGCGCGCCGCTTTCCGAAACGGCCGAACCGCTGCCCGACGTGCAGACGTGGACGCAGACGGTCCGGATCAACGAGATCATGGCCGCCAATTCGATCTACCCGATCGCGGACGGCGCGTGTACGGACTGGATCGAGCTGTACAACTTTACCGATACGCAGGCGGATCTGTCCGGCTGGTATCTGTCCGACGATCCGTCGGAGAAAAGCTTTTCCTTCCCGGAGGGCACGGTCCTTGAACCGGACGCGTACCTCGTTGTGCCGTGCGCAAAGGGCATTGCGGGCGCGGCGCCGTTCGGGCTTTCCAGAAGCGGCGGCGAGACGGTGACGCTGTTCTTCCCGGACGGAACGATCGCGGACGCCGTGCAGACCGCGGCGGCGGAGAAAAACCGCGCGCTTGCGCGGCAGGAGAACGGCGAATGGATCGAGACGGCGGACGCCACGCCTGGGTATCCGAACACGCCCGCGGGCCGGACGGCCTATATCGCCGCGATCGGCATTGCCGGGACGGACGTACACATCACGGAGCTGATGGCGGACAACAAGTCGGTCTTTGCCGACGCCGAGGGGCGGTTTTCGGACTGGATCGAGCTGACCAACACGGGCGACGCGCCGTGCACGCTGTCCGGCTGGTATCTTTCGGACGACGCGGACGACCTCACGCAGTGGAAAATCCCGGACTGCACGTTCGAGCCGGGACAGTCGCTCGTCGTGTTCCTTGCAAAGAACGTCGACGGCGTGATCAACGGACAGGTGTTCGCGCCGATGTCGCTGTCCGCGGCGGGCGAGACCGTGTATCTGGTCAACCCGATCGGCGAGGTCTTTGAATCCGTCGCGTTCGGCGCCATGGACGAGAACCGGTCGCTTGCGATCGATCCGTTGACCGGCGCGCAGACCGTGTGCGACTGCCCGACGCCGGGGTTCCCGAATACGGCGGACGGCTTTGAGCGATTCTCTGAGACGCAGACGCCGCGCGGCGCGCTTGCGATCTGGGAGGTCATGACGGCGAACGATCATGTTCTGCCGCAGTCGGGCGAATACTATGACTGGGTGGAGCTGAAAAACGTTTCCGACGCGCCCGTCAATCTGTCCGCGTACAGCCTGACGGACGATGCGAAGCGTCCCGACCGGTTTGTGCTGCCGGACGTCACGCTGGAGCCCGGCGCGCTGTACACCGTGATCCTGTCGGGCCATGCCGCGTATTCCAACAAGCAGTACCGGCACGCGGACTTTGCGCTGAACGCGGTCGAGGACAACCTGTTCCTGTTCGAGGGAACGCGGCTTGTCGATTACGCGCATCCGTACCGGATCCCGTACCGCGAGAGCCTCGGACGCAGCACGGGCCGCGGCGGCTTCTTCTACATGCCCGCCACGCCGGAGAAGGAGAATCAAACGGGGTACCGCACGGTCAGCGCGGAGCCGGTGGCGTCGCTGGCGTCCGGCGTGTATGACGGCGGCGTCGACGTGACGCTGATCGCAAACGGGCCGATCTACTACACCACGGACTGCAGCGATCCCGGCAAAAACGCAAAGCAGTACACCGGGCCGATCCATCTTGACCGCACGACGGTCATCCGCGCGGTCTCGCGCGAGCCGGAGCAGCACGAAAGCGGCGTCGTCACGCTCAGCTACCTTTTGAACACGGAGCACGAGCTGCCGGTCGTGAGCCTGGTCACGGACCCGCAGAACCTGTGGGACGGCAGGACCGGCATCTATGTGGACAGCGTACACCGCAAGAACACCGAGGTGCGGGCAAGCGTCGCGTATTTCGGCGACGACGGAACGTGGACGAAGAACTGCGGGATCAAGATGCACGGCGCCACGTCGCTGCGCGATCAGGAGAAGAAATCCTTTACGGTCAAGTTTTCCGGCGTGTACGGCGGACCGCTGCATTACGACGTGTTCGGCGACGGCGCGGTCAACACCTTCAAATCCGTCCTTCTGCGCGCGGACGCCGAGAGCGTCGGCGCGTCGTTCATTCGGGACAATATGCTGCACAAGATCGCAAAGCAGTACAGCCCGACGATGCTTGCGCAGAATTACAAATACGTCGTGCTGTACCTGAACGGCGAGTACTGGGGCATCTATGCGCTGCGCGAGCAGTTCACCGAATTCTTCTACGCGTCCAACATGGGCGTGCCGGAGGAGAGCGTCACGGTCGTCAAGAACTTCATCCGCAGCGGGACGTCGCTGAACGACGTGCTGAACTACGTATCGAAGCACGACATGCGCGATTCCGCGCACTATGCGTACGTGACGGAGCGGCTCGACGTATCGAGCCTGATCGACTGGGCGATCTTCGAGGCGTACTGCGGCAACTTCGACACGAGCGGCAACATGCGCTATCTGTACAGCACCGAGGACGGCAAGTGGCGCTGCGGGCTGGTGGACGTCGACCTGGGCTTCTTCCGCAAGGACGCGTTCACGTTTCCGTACAAGGCGGAGCAGGTCGGCACGATCCTGACGCAGCTTTCGAAGAACGCCGCGTTCCGGGAACAGCTTTGCACGCGGCTGCACGATCTTTTGAAAACCGGTCTGTCCGACGACGCGGTCCTTGCCAGGATCGACGGGATGGCGGCCATGATCCGCAGCGAGCTCCCGCGCGAAAAGGCGCGCTGGGGCAAGCCGCCGAACTGGGAGGGCATGGTGACGGGCCTCAAAACCTATGTCAACGGCCGCGCAAAGAAGATGATCAACAGCATCAGACGCGAGCTCGGCCTCACCGACGGCGAGGTGCAGCGCTACTTCGGCGATCTGTAAAGCGGAAAGACGTGAAGGGTCGGGGCCGTTCTATCCTGAAAACGGTAAACTGTAAACTGACAACTGAAAACGATGAACTGAAAACGAAAAAGTGAATGAGGATTTTTCTCCGGAAAATCTGCGATCCTGTATTTGAATCCGTGGACGCATTCCCGCTTCGCGGAAAGGCATACAAATAAAAAGGTTCTCCCGCGGGAGAACCGTCCTGAACGTGTCCGAAGGACACATATCACTTGCGGCAAAGCCGCAAATATCACGTCCCGAAGGGACATATCACGTCGAAGACATTTCACGAAGGCTGTTGATAAGGGCGACAGAATCCGCGTTTTCACGACAGAGCTATACCAATGTATGCGACGGAAGATGGCGACGCGCGATTCGACGCGCGACGGCACCGCTGTAACGAAGCGTAGCGAAGTGGCTCCGAAAACGCGGATCGTTTGCGGCGAAATCATAAAAAGAAAGGGCGGTCGCGCCCTTTCTTCCTGCATGTCTGTTTTTTCAACCCTCGCCGCAAACGGTCTGTCCCCTTTTGCGACAGCCTGCGGGGCGTCTGACCGACGCCCTCATTTTTATTGTCCTGCTTCGGCGATATTCAGCGCATGGTCGCTGATACGCTCGAGGTCGGTCAGCGCTTCGACATAGAACATGCCGACCTCAGCGGAGCATTCGCCGGCCGAAAGGCGCCTGATGTGTTTGTTCTCGTACAGATCGACCAGATCGTCGACCTCCTGCTCGCGCGCGGCGATGTCGGAAAGCGGAAGCGCCTTCGGATGCAGCATGCATTCGTGCGCGTCCTCCACGATCGTCAGCACCTTCAGGAACAGCGGGGCGATCTCGTCCATGGCGGTTTCGGAGAAGGCGAGCTTGCGCGTGCGCATCAGGTCGATGTAGCCCGCAATGTTGTTCGCATGGTCGCCGATGCGCTCATAGTCGACGATGACGTGATGCATGCGGTCGACCGAACGCGCGTCGGATTCGCCGAGGCCGTTGCGGTTGATCTCGACAAGGTACTTGGAGATCTCGGCGTTCAGCCAGTCGAGCGTCTCTTCGTTCTCGTTGATGCCCGAAAGGTCGTCCTTGCGCGGAGCGGTCATGGCAGCGTAGACCTTCTGCAGGTTTTCATGCGCAATGCTGTACATGCGCTCGGTCTCCTTCTCGACGGAAGCGACCGCCGTGACCGAAGAACCGAAGTCCTTGCCGCCGACGATGTGCAGAAGCCTTCTGCCTTCGAGCTTGTCCGCACCGCGGATGATGAGCCGCGACAGCTTGACCAGCAGCGAGGACAGCGGGAACATGAGCAGCGTCGCCGCGATCTTCAGCAACGTATTGGCGTTTGCGATCTGCTGCGCATAGTTCGTTTCGCCGGAGATGCGCGCAAGCAGGTCGAGCACGCCGGGGAAGAGCTGCAGCAGAACGACGCAGATGACGCAGGCGAACACGTTGAACAGCACATGGATGCAGGCGGTGCGCTTGGCGTCCTTCGTGCCGCCGATCGAGGCGAGCACGGAAACGGTCGTGCAGCCGATGTTCTGGCCGCAGATCAGGTACACCGCAATGCCCAGCGGGTTCGCGCCGAGCGCGCCGGACATCGCCATCGCCTGCAGCACGCCGACCGAAGCGGATACGCTCTGCAGAAGCATCGTCATCACCGTGCCGACCAGCACCGCAAGCAGCGGCGCGCCGTCAAGACTGCCGATCAGGTTCGTGAACCACTCCACCCGCGCGAGCACGCTCATATGCTCCTTCATCAGCGTCATGCCCATGAACAGCAGTCCGAGACCGGTCAGCGCGTACAGAATATCGTTCCACGGCCGCTTCTTCAAAAACGTCATGGCCATGACGCCGACGAACGCAATGATCGGCGCGTACATATCGATGTTGAACGCGATGAGCTGACCGGTGATGGTCGTACCGACGTTCGCGCCCATGATGACGCCGACCGCGTTGTCCAGCGGCATCAGTCCGGCGTTGACGAACCCGACGGTCATGACCGAAACGGCGTTCGAGCTTTGAATGATACCGGTGATCAGCGTACCGACCAAAAGCCCCAGAAACCGGTTTTTCGTCAGCTTTTCCAGGATCGACTTCAGCTTTGCGCCTGCAAGCCGCTCGATGCCGTTGCCCATGATCTTGATGCCGAACAGGAAGATCGCGATACCCCCGATGATCCCGAGCAGATTGGTAAGCGGTATGTGCGCAAGCGGCGCGTTTTCCATCAGCATAATGAATCACCCTCCCGAAATTCTCCTGTATATATCGTAACAGAATCACCGCGCTTTTTCAACAGGATTCCGTAAACTCTTTCCGTAAATTTCGCGTAAAGAAAAAACCTTCCCGCTGTGGGGAAGGCGGTTATCCCGCAGGGGCGGCCGACGGGGCCGTTCATACCGCAGGGGCGGCCGACGGGGCCGTTCATACCGCAGGGGAGGCCGACGGGGTCGTTCATACCGCAGGGGAGACCGACGGGGCCGTTCATATCGCAGGGGAGGCCGACGGGGCCGTTCATACCGTAGGGGAGGATCGCATCCGCCCGATCCGTTGACGTGCTTCTTGCCCTCCCTGTGCAATGGGGCACGGAGCCGGGCGCTCGCGGTGCGGGGAGGAGCGAGGCGCAGTGCGGGTCGAACAGGAAGCAGCAGGAGTGTCAGCGACGCGCTGCGACCATGTTTCGGGATCGGTGGCAGCCGAAGCGAAGCAAGGCTGACGGGAGGGTTGTCGATCTCGCGCGGCGTCAGCCGCCTGTCAGCCGCTTCGCGGCACGATATGTCCCTTCGGGACGCGATATGCCTTGCGGCACGATATGTCCCTTTGGGACACGATATGCCTGCGGCGCGATATGTCCCTTCGGGACGCGATATGCCTTGCGGCGCGATATGTCCCTTCGGGACACGATATGCCTTGCGGCGCGATATGTCCCTTGCGGGACGCGATATGCGCCTTGCGGCGCAAGCCGCTCTGCTATTTTTCGCTCTCCATCTCAATGACCTTGCGGAACTGGGTCTCGTACAGCTCGCGGTAGATGCCGTTGCGGTCCAGAAGCTCCTCGTGCGTGCCCTGCTCGGCGATCGTGCCGTTTGCGACGACCAGGATCCGGTCGGCCTTGAGGATCGTCGAGAGCCGGTGCGCGATCACGATGGTCGTGCGGCCCTCCATCAGCCGCTCCAGCGCGTCCTGGATCGCGTTCTCGGAGATCGAGTCGAGCGCGGAGGTCGCCTCGTCGAGGATCAGGATATGCGGGTTCTTGAGGATGATCCGCGCAAGCGACAGCCGCTGCTTTTCGCCGCCGGACAGCTTGAGTCCGCGGTTGCCCACGACCGTGTCGAGCCCGTCGGGCTGGTTCTCGATGAACTCGGTCAGGCTTGCGGTTCGGATCGCGTCCATCAGCTCCTCGTCGGTCGCGTTCTCCCTGGCGTAGCGCAGGTTGTCGCGGATCGTGCCGTTGAACAGGTACGAATCCTGTGTGACCACGCCGATGCTCCTGCGCAGATACGAAAGGTCAAAGTCGCGCACGTCGGTGTCGCCGATCTTCACGCTGCCCTCGTTGACGTCGTAGAGGCGGGGGAGAAGGTTGACGATCGTGCTCTTGCCCGAGCCGGACGGGCCGACGATCGCGTACATCCTGCCGGCGGGCACGGTAAAGCTGATGTCGGTCAGCAGCGGCTTGTCCGGCGAATACGAGAACGCGACGTGCTCGTAGCGGACGTCCTCATGCTTGACGATCGGACGGCGCGCGTGCTCCGGCTGTTTGATCGCGGGCTCCATGTCGTAGTATGCGAAGATGCGCGTGAACAGCGCAAGCGACCGCGTGAAATCGACGTGGATGTTCAAAAGCGACTGGACCGGGCGGTACAGCCGGTTGATCAGCATGACGGTCGAGGTGATGATGCCGACGTTCAGCGTGGGATCGGTCTTCATAATGATGAAGTAGCCGCCCGCAAAGTAGATCAGAAGCGGGCCGATCTCGGTGAACATGCCCATCAGCACCATGAACCACTTGCCGCTGCGCTGCTCCTTCATCGACAGCTTCGTGACCTCGTCGTTGACCTTCTCAAAGCGCTGCTGTTCGCGCTTTTCGCGCGTGAACAGCTTGACCAAAAGCGACCCGGAGACCGACAGCGTTTCGTTGACGAGCTGGTTCATCTCGTCGTTTTTCGCCTGGCTTTCGGAGAGCAGCTTCCAGCGCGTCTTGCCCGCCGAGCGCGTCGGCAGGATCAGCAGCGGAATGATCAGGATCCCGACCAAGGCAAGCTGCCAGCTCATCGTAAACAGCGCGACCAGCGTCGTCACGACGACCACGATGTTGCGCACGATGCTCGTCAGCGTGCCGGAGATCACGCTCGAAACGCCGCCGATGTCGCTGTTCATGCGCGTGATGATGTCGCCCTGCTTTTCGGTCGTGAAGAACGCGTGCGGCATGGACAGCAGATGCCCGTACATCTGGTTCTTCATGTCATAGATGATCTTGCTCGAGATCCACGCGTTGATGTAGCTTTCCAGCACGCCGATCACCTGCGACGCGGTCAGCGTCACAAACGCGGCGATCAGCAGCTGGATGAGGAGCTTCATGTCCTTGCCGACCAGCGCCTCGTTGACGATCTTACCGGTGATGATGCTCGGAAGCAGCCCCACGCCCGCCGAGACGAGGATCGCAAGGAACACCAGCACAAACTGCAGCCAGTACGGCTTCAGATAGCCGAGAATGCGTTTGATCAGCTTCCAGCTGACCTTCGGCACGCTCTGCTTTTCCTCGTCGGTCAAGAACCCCCGCGGCCCCATCGGACCGCCCATATGTCCTGCCATGTCTCTGTCCTTTCCGCGGGAGATCCCGCGCTGTGTTCAGTTCTGTCCGATCCCTGCAAGATCGCGGATGATCTCGCCGGCCAGGATGAGCCCCGCGACCGACGGCACGAACGCGCAGCTTCCCGGCGTCTGCCGCTTCGGATGGGCCTCGTTCGGTTCCGGCGCCGCTTGCTCCGGCGCGATCGGCGGCTCGTCGGACCAGACGACCTTCACATGATCGATCCCGCGCTTATGAAGCTCGCGACGCATGACGCGCGCCAGCGGGCACACGCTCGTCCCGGAGAGATCGCCGACCCGGAACGCGGCGGGGTCCAGCTTGTTGCCCGCGCCCATGCACGAGATCACCGGCACGTTCGCCGCGTGCGCGCGCTCGATCAGCAGCAGCTTTGCGGACACCGTGTCGATCGCGTCCGCAATGTAATCGTAGTCGGAGAGGTCGAATCGGTCCGCGGTCTCCGGCCCGTAAAAGCAGCGGAAAACCCGCACGACGGTGTCGGGGCAGACGGACGCGATGCGCGCGCGGACGACCTCGGCCTTGGGCTGACCGACGTTGTCCTGCACGGCGTACAGGACGCGGTTCAGGTTGGTGACGGAGATGCAGTCGTCGTCGATCAGATCGAGCGCGCCGACCCCGCTTCGCATCAGCGCTTCGACGGCGTAGCTTCCGACGCCGCCGAGTCCGAACACCGCCACGCGCGCGTTTTTCAGCCGCGCGACGCCGTCCTCGCCCAGCAGCAGTTTTGTTCTTGCAAGCTGATCGTTCATATCCGTACCCCGTAAAATGATATATAAAAGTATACCCCCGCGGCGGGGGCATGTCAAGGCGGGAACCGTGAGGAGTTGGCAGTTCAGAGTTTAGAGTTTAGAGTTTAGAGTGTAGAGTTTAGAGTTCGCGACGGAGGCCTCGATCTCCAGCGGGAAACGCTGCCACGCGTTGACGATGCGGATGCCGTGATAGGCTTGCTCGCGCGGGATGCCGTAGGAAAGATGCACGTGTCCGTGGACGAGCGCCTGCGGCTGCCAGCGGTCGAGCATCGGCAAAAAGGTTTCAAACCCGCGGTGCGCGTAATCGTCCGCGTCGCCAAAGCCCCTCGGCGGGCAGTGGGTCAGCACGATATCGACGCCGCCGGCCTTTTTGACCGCGCGGTTGAGCCCTCGGATGCGCCGGGCCATCTGCCGTTCGGTGTACTGGTGCGCGCCGCCGCTGTACACGCAGCTGCCGCCGAGACCGAGGATGCGCAGCCCGCGGCAAACGACGAGTCGGTCCTCGATGCACTCGCACCCCTCCGGCGGACGGCGGTCGTAGCTTGTGTTGTGGTTGCCGTGCACATAGAGCACGGGAACGTTCGCCATCGTCACCAGAAAGCTCAGATATTCGGCCTCCAGATCGCCCGCGGACAGGATCAGATCGTACGCGTCGAGCCGTCCGGGGACATAGTAATCCCACAGCGCGGGATCGGGCTCGTCGGAAATCAGCAGGATCTTCATAGGATCGGCCCGTCCTTGACCGGCGGAATGTCCTCGCGGTAGACGCCAAGGAGCCGCACCGTGTTCTGCGCGAACGGCAGGACGTCGGAGAACGGGGGGATGACGCCCTCGATCGTGTCGGACAGCCAGTCCATATGCAGGATCTCGGTCGGCGACAGCCAGCGGCTGCCGTCGTTTCGCACGATGCCCTCCTGATCGCTCATCACGCGGCGGAACGGATCGAGCCGTCCGTCGACGATCGAATTCTTCAGCGCATCGACGAGCGCGCGCACGCCTTCCGGCAGCTTTTCCGACGGCGTGACGCCGATGACGCCGCTCTGCATGCCCCACCAGTAATTGATCGCGGCGGCGCTGCGGTTCGCGCTTTCGTCCTCCCATTGGCCCAAAAGCATGCCGTTCAGCAGCTTCTGATAGAACGCGCCCCAGTTCCAGTAGGTCGCGGCGAGCGACTCCAGCGCGCCGCCTTCCTGCACGCGGATCAGCCCGAAGGGCGGCTGCGGCGCTTCGGGCGCAAACCATTCGTGATTGGAGATCACGTCGACACCGTCCTTTAGGAGCGACGCGAGCGGATCGGGCTCCGTACAGGACCAGCGCAGCTTCACGACCGCGCGCGGATTGACCAGCCGCGCGCCGAGCGCAAACGCGTTGATGCTTGCGGGCACGCCGAAGATCGGCGCCGCGGCGACGTAGCCCAGGCGATCGCTGTGCGAGCATGCGCCCGCGATCGCGCCGGCCAGGAATTTGGTCTCATAGATGCGGCTGTAATAGGTGCGCACGCCGGGATAGGGCATGGCGACCGAGCAGTTCAGGATCTTGACGTTCGGGTAGGCGGCGGCCGCGCGGCGGCATGCGTCGATCAGCGACGGCGTCGTGGCAAAGATCACCTGCGCGCCGTCGCGCACGGCGGCGGCAAACAGCGCGTCGGCGTCGTGCTGTTCATCGACGATATACGCCTGCGTCGTGATCTTGCCGCTTAACTGCTCCTCGGCAAACAGACGGCCCTGCTCGTGCGCGCGGATCCAGTTGGACTGCTCCGGCGCGCGCTCGTGGATGAACGCCGCGCAAAGCTGCGTCGGCAAAAACATCGCGTTGTACAGCCGCGCAAGCAGCGTCTTTCCCGCCGGATCGGTCTCGACGGCGCGCGGCGCGGAGGCCTCGGTCGAAACGGTCACGTCCGCCTCGGTCTCCGAAACGATCGCGTTCAGCGAGGCGAGCAGCTTTTCCGGCGGCAGCACGGTGAGGTCGTCGATCGAATAGACGGAGATCCAGCTCAGAAACGCATCGTACACGGTGACGCCGTCCCTGCGCTTTACGCGGGCGGCGATCTCCGAAAAGCGCGTAAACGCGGACAGCACGTGCCGCCGCTGTTCGTCCGTCCAGACCTCGTCGGGCTCGAATCCGAGCGCGGCGATGAGCTTCTGATAGCTGCCGGGCCTGGTGAACCGGAACGCGTACGTGCGGCTCAGATGATAGAACTCCAGGAATTCGTAATAGAGGCGCGTCCTCGGATCGTCCGCGTACGAGGGCACGATCCTTAGCACCGAGGCGGGGATCGTCGGCGCGTCGAAGTACCGCATGACGGACAGGCGCTTGTTGCCCTCCTGCACGTAAAAATCGCCGTAATACTCATAGCAGCGGATCGGGTCGCGGATGCCCTCGTCGGACAGATGCGCGTCGCACAGCGCGATCCACTTTGTGCCGAATTCGGTGTTCTGTTCCAAAAGCGGCATGAAATCGCGCGAGAACGCGGAACGGCGTCCGGCGCTGACGGTGCCGACAATGCGCTCGGTCGGAAGGTTCATCACGCCGAGCTCGACGCGTCCGGCGACGTTCTTGCCGTCCAGAAGGTCGTCAAGCACCTGCGGATACGGCCAGCGGCCGCGATCCACGTCCTCCTTATAGGTTTTCAGCGCCTTTTTATGCGCTGCGCGATAGGCTTCGACAGCTTCGGTCTTGCTCAAAACGGTCGTCTCCTTTCCGTCCTCTGTGTGCCGCATTATACCATTCTGACGGACAAAAATCAAGTCGGAGCAGGCTTTTGCAAAACAGAACGCGCCGCATGTTCACCCGAAGCGGTCCGCCGCGTTTTTCACCATGCAGTCCACCGGCGCGTTGTAGAGGCACGCCATCAGGTAGCGTTCGCCGTGGGTGACCTCGCCCGCGCGGTTCTCCAGCTGCTGTTCGATGAAGTCGATGTGGTCGATCGTGAGCATGCGGAGCCGGTCGCGGATCGCGGTGCAGCCGATCCTGCGTCCGTTCACGGAAAGCGACGGCATGCCGTACATGGCAACGATCGCCTGCCGGACGCTCTCGGCAAAGGAGCGGTCATAGAAGGAATCGAGATGCAGGGGCTCGAGGATCGCGTCGGGTCCGGTCGTGTCTTCGCGCGCGATCGTACCGACTGACGGGACGTCGCCTTTTATAACTTTACTGTTATCATATATTTCCCCGCTGCCGCACGGTGGAGGGGCCGGTTTCTCACGGCGGGGGGAGGGACCGTCACACGGCGGAGGGGTACGCTGCGGCACGGCGGAGGGCACGCCGTTCTCCGGGGGCGTTTCCGTTTCCGAAGCCTGCGCGGCGGCCAGACAGAAGCGGTTGGTGCTGCACCGCATTTTGCCGGACGGACACGGCAGCCGGATCGCTTCCGAGCGGACCAGACCGCTTCTCTCCAGTTCCGTAAGCGCTTTCTTCACGGTCGAGCGCGCAACGCCGCAGTGCGCGGCGATCGTCTCCATCGCGGGGAAGCAGACGCCGGATCTGTCCGCGCAGAAGCAGAGATACGCGTACACCGCAACGGCGTACGCGGAGTGTCCGCCGGCAAAGATCGCCGCCGGTACATAAAAGGAATTTCGTTTTGCCATGTGACCGCCCTCCGTTTCTTCAGCTTGAGTATACCGGAAGAAGGGCGGTCAAACCTCCCGGAAGTTTGTCACATTCCGCGCCGCGGGATCCGTTTTGGGAAATTTTTTGCCGCGCGCGGATTTCTGCTTGCAATTTGCGGAGGAAAGGACTATAATAATAGAAACACAATATATCTGCCGATATAGGTCCGGATGGATGGCCCGGACGTTTCTACCGCAGCGCCGCAGCTGCGACTATTGGGAGATGGGAACATGCAAAGCGCGCGCTTTGCAGGCTTCGTATATCGGCAGCGGAACGATCCGCTGCTTTTTTGATTTTACAAGGGAGGGACTATGAAAGAACTGAAAGAACGGATCCTGAAAGAGGGAAAGGTGCTGCCGGGCGACATCATCAAGGTCGACGGGTTTCTGAACCACCGCGTGGACTGCGCGCTGATGAGCCGCATCGCAGACGAATTTGCAAAGTACTTCAACATCGACGACGTGGACCTTCTGCTGACCGCCGAGGCCAGCGGCATCGCGCTGACCGCGATCTGCGCCATGCGCTACGGCAAGCCGATGCTTTACGCCAAGAAGGCCAAGAGCGACAACGTCGAGGGCGGCCTGTTCACCAGCGAGATCTTTTCCTACACGTATAAGAAAAAGGTCACGCTGCTCGTGGCGAAGGATTGGCTGCAGCCCGGCACGCGCGTGCTGGTCGTCGACGACTTCCTCGCCCGCGGCGAGGCGCTTCGCGGACTGTGCGACATCGTCGAGCAGGCAGGCGCGCAGCTTGTCGGCATCGGCTGCGCGATCGAAAAGGGCTTCCAGGGCGGCGGCGACCGTCTCCGCGAGCGCGGCGTGAACCTCAAATCGCTCGCGATCATCGACAAGGCGGAGCCCGGCAATATCGTGTTCCGGGAGGACGAGTGATGGACGCCGTTCTGATCCTCGACTTCGGGGCGCAGTACAGCCGGCTGATCGCGCGGCGCGTGCGTGAGCAGAACGTTTACTGCGAGGTCCTGCCGCATTCGGTCAGCGCCGAAGCGATCCAGAAGATCGCGCCGATCGGCATCATTCTGTCGGGCGGCCCGAGCAGCGTCTATGCGCCGGGCGCGCCCTCGGTCGATCCCGCGCTGTTCACGCTGGGCATTCCCGTGCTCGGCATCTGCTACGGCTGTCAGCTCATCGCCGGCATGCTCGGCGGCGAGGTCGTGCCGGACGGCGGCGCGCGTGAATACGGCAAGGCCGAGACGCACTTCGACTGCGCGGACGCGCTGTTTGCCAAACTGCCGGAGACCTCCGTTACATGGATGAGCCACGGCGACATGATCAGCAGACTGCCGGAGGGCTTTTTGCCGACGGCGACGACCGCCGTGTGTCCGACGGCCGCGATCGCGTGCGCAAAGAAACGGATCTACGGCGTGCAGTTTCATCCGGAGGTCAATCATACGCAGTACGGGCGTGAGATGATCCGCGCGTTCCTGTTCGACGTGTGCGGCGCGAAGGGCGACTGGACGGTCGGCGATATCCGCGCCGAGGCGATCAAAAAGATCCGCGAACAGGTGGGGGACGGCACGGCGCTTCTGGCGCTGTCCGGCGGCGTGGATTCGGCCGTTGCGGCGGCGCTGACCGCGGAGGCGATCGGCGACCGGCTCACCTGCGTGTTCATCGATCACGGCCTGATGCGCAAGAACGAGGGCGACGAGGTCGAGACGGCGTTCGAACCGTGGCCGATCCGCTTCATCCGCGTCGACGCGTCGGACCGGTTTCTCTCGCGCCTTGCGGGCGTGACCGATCCGGAAACGAAGCGCAAGATCATCGGCGCGGAGTTCATCCGCACCTTTGAGGAGGAGGCAAAACGGATCGGCGGCGCGGACTATCTGGTGCAGGGCACGATCTACCCCGACGTCATCGAATCGGGGCTCGGCAGCTCCGCGGTCATCAAAAGCCACCACAACGTCGGCGCGCTTCCGAAGGACGTCGGTTTTTCGGGCATCGTGGAGCCGCTTCGCATGCTGTTCAAGGATGAGGTCCGTCTGCTCGGACGCGATCTGGGCCTTCCGGACGCGTTTGTCAACCGGCAGCCGTTCCCGGGTCCGGGCCTTGCGATCCGCATCATCGGCGAGATCACGCGTGAAAGGCTCGACATCCTGCGCGAGGCGGACGCGATCTTCCGCGAGGAGCTGCGTCTTTCAAACGAGGACAATGCGCTTTCGCAGTATTTTGCCGTGCTGACCTCGATGCGCTCCGTCGGCGTCATGGGCGACGGCCGCACCTATGACTATACGCTCGCGCTGCGCGCGGTCAAGACGGACGACTTCATGACCGCGGACTGGGCGCGCATTCCCTACGACATCCTCGACCGCGTATCCGCGCGCATCGTCAACGAGGTCAAGGGCATCAACCGCATCGTCTACGACATCACCTCCAAGCCCCCGTCCACGATCGAGTGGGAGTGAGCGAAAGGCGGAGGCTTTTTGCAACTATGAGCGCCTGCGGCGCGTTTACAGTCAGGAGTTATGGGCGCCTGCGGCGCGAACTCTAAACTCTAAACTGTAAACTCCAAACTCCAAACTCTGAACTTCCGACTTCTGCTTCCGCCGCTTTTGAGCGGCGGTATTTTTTGCCGTGCCGTGCGGCGGGCGAAAAAGCTTGCAATGCGTCGACAGTTGATGTATAATGACAAATCGGAGAATGATAGAATTCTGAGGTGCAGGGATGGGCTTTCTTCACGCGGTCTACCAGTTGCTGATCGGACCGCTGCAGCTGATATACGAATTCATTTATTATTACGCACGCATGCTCGCGAAAAGCTGGGGACTCGCGATCATCGTGCTGAGCCTTGTCGTCAATTTCCTGCTGCTGCCGATGTACCGGCAGGCGGACGCCATTCAGGACAAGGAGCGCGAGGCGCAGAAGCGCATGGCGCCGTGGGTCAAGCACATCAAAAAGACCTTCTCGGGCAACGAGCGCTTCATGATGCTCCAGACCTATTACCGGCAGAACAACTATAAACCGTATTACACGCTGCGCGGGCTTTTGCCGCTCGTGCTGGAGATCCCGTTCTTCATGGCGGCGTACCGGTACCTGTCGGGACTAAACGGCCTGCAGGGCATTCCGTTCGGCATCATTTCGGATCTCAGCAAGCCGGACGCGCTTTTGCCGCTGTTCGGGCTGCACATCAACGTGCTGCCGATCCTGATGACCGCGATCAACATCGTTTCCGGCGCGATCTACACGAAGGGTCTGCCGTGGAAGGACAAGCTGCAGCTGTACGGCATGGCGGGGCTGTTCTTGATCCTGCTGTACGATTCTCCGGCGGGACTCGTCGTCTACTGGACGATGAACAACCTGTTCTCGCTGGTCAAGAACATCATCGGCAAGCTGAAAAATCCGCGCCGGGCAAAGATCATCGTGTTTTCGACGATGGGCGCGCTGTGCGTGATGCTGATGCTGATCGTTCCGAAGGCCGGCGTGCAGGACATTCTGCCGCTTTCGGGCCTCGGTCTGCTCTTCCAGATCCCGCTGCTGCGCTATCTCTGGCAGAAGCGGCCGAAAAAGAAGCTGCGCCCCGGGAAGAAGGAAAAGGAATACAAGCCGAGCCTTCGCGTGTTCCTCGGCGGCAGCGCGGCGCTGACGATTCTGACCGGCATCCTGATCCCGACGTCGGTGATCGCGTCGTCGCCGATCGAGTTCGTCGATCTGACGGACTATCGCAGCCCGCTGATGCACGTGCTGTACGCGTTCCTGCTTGCCGCGGGACTGTTTCTCATCTGGTTCGGACTGTTCTATTATCTGTCGGGCAAGAAGGGCCGCGCACGGTTCGGCCTGATCGTCTGGATCCTCGCCGTGACCGCGGCGATCAACTACATGTTCTTCGGCACGCATCTCGGCACGCTTTCCGCAGAGCTGAAATTCGATGAGACCATGCTGATCCATCTTGCGGAATGCCTGATCAACATCGGCGTGCTGATCGCGGTCGGCGTGCTGCTGTGGCTCGTCTGGAAGAAGAGCAGGCTGATCGTTGAGATCGCGCTCGCGTCGCTGTGCGTCGCGCTGTTCGGCATGTCGGTCATGAATATCGCAAAGATCAAGCGCGCCGACGCGGAGATTCAGACGGCGCGCAAGGGTGCGGAAATGTCCGCCGAAGCGCCGGAGAGCGACGGCAGGCTGATCACCCTGAGCAAAAACAAGCAGAACGTCGTCGTGATCATGCTCGACCGCGCGATCGGCAGCTATGTCCCGTTCATGCTGCAGGAGAAGCCGGAGCTTCAGCAGATGTTCGACGGCTTCACCTACTATCCGAACACGCTGTCGTTCGGCGGCAGCACGAACTTCGCAGCGCCCGCGCTGTACGGCGGATATGCGTACACGCCGGTCGAGATCAACAAGCGCGACGATGAGACGCTTGCCGACAAGCACGACGAAGCGCTCAAGGTGATGCCGGTGCTGTTCGACGAAAACGGCTACGACGTGACCGTCATCGAACCGCCCTACGCGGGCTACAGCTGGGTCCCGGACCTCGGCATCTACGCCGACTATCCCGACATCCGCACGTACAACGTCGAGCACGGACAGATGTATACGCCGCAGGAGACGGGCAGCACGTCGATGAACGAGCGGTGGGAGCGCAATTTCTTCTGCTACAGCGTCATGAAGGCGTCGCCCGTGCTGATGCAGATCCCGATCTATCTGGAGGGGACGTACTTCGATTCGAATTCCAGCGTGCAGTACACGGTGGGCCTGTCCGAATCGCACGGGATCAACGTGGCGTTTATGAATTCTTACGCCGTCATGGAAAAGCTCTCGGAGCTGACCGCCGTCAGGGAGACGGAGGAGGGCGCGTTTCTGATGATGAGCAACAGCATGACGCATGAGCCGCAGCTGCTGCAGACGCCCGACTACGTGCCCCGGAAGTGGGTGCAGAATCAGGAATACGACGAGGCGCACGCGGACCGCTTCACCGTGAACGGCTACACGATCCGGATGGAGACCGCCGAGCACATCCAGCACTACCACGTCAACCTGTCCGCGCTGCTGCGGCTGGCCGAATGGTTCGACACGCTGCGGGAGCAGGGCGTGTATGACAACACGCGCATCATCATCGTCTCGGATCACGGGTACTTCCTGAAACAGCATCCCGAGCTGATCCTGGGCCACAGCCAGCGCGAGGACATGATGGGCTATAACCCGCTGCTGCTCGTCAAGGACTTCAACAGCACGGGCTTTATGATCGACAACACGTTCATGACGAACGCCGACGTGCCGACCATCACGCTCGACGGCGTCGTCGACGATCCGAAAAACCCCTTCACCGGCGAACCGATCAACAGCGACGCGAAGGCGGGCGAGCAGTACGTCTTCTGCTCCGGCGACTGGGACATCGTCGAAAACAACGGCAACACGTTCAAGGCGGGCCTGTGGTATTCGGTGCACGACGACATCTTCGACCCGAACAACTGGACCAAGCTCAACCGCGGCGTCCTGCCGGAGGGCGCAGAATAACGCAGGAATAAAACAGGGACTGATCCATGCGGAACAGTCCCTTTTTTGCTGCAATCGCCGCGTTACGGATTGTACGGCGTGCCGTCCGGGTTGAAAAACCTATCACCTATCCGGTTACCGTCTGCGTCATAAAAATACTTGTGGATCCATTTGACATTGCCTTCGGCGTCGTATACGGTCGACGCGAGATGCTTGCCGTTTTCGTCATATTCATACTCTTCGCGGTAACGGATGCTGCCGTCCTCGTTATAAAACGTGTCCCGGATCCAGTTCCCGTATTCGTCGCGTTCAACTGCTTGGTGGATACTGCCGTTGGAATAGTAAGTGTATTCGGTCGAACCTGTGCGGTTGCCGTCTGCGTCATATTCAAACTCTTCGAGGATACTGATGCTGCCGTCCTGCTCGTACAAGATCGCACTGCACGCCCTGCCGTTATTATCGTAAACATATTCCTCGACCGAGCCGTCCTTATAGTAGATTCGTTGTTTGGTCATGCTGCCGTTCCGATCGAATTCGAACTCCTCCGTCTTGTCTCCGCTTGGATCGTACCTCGTTTCCATGATTTTGCAGCCGTTTTCGTCGTATGCGTATTCGCTCCGATAATCGGGGCTGCCGTCGGCAAAGGTAACGTTTTCTGTGATCAGTCGGCCGTTTTCATCGTATTTGAGCGTTTTTCCGCCACGAATGCTGCCATCCGGGTTCAGCCATGACTCTGTGATTGGACGATTGCTTTCGTCGTACACGTATTCGACCGAACCGGTGTGGTCGCCTTCCGGACTGAACCATGATTCTTTGATCTTGCTGCCGTTTCCATCGAATTCGGACACACACCTGTAATCGTATTCATTGATCTGTGTTTCTCTGATCTTTTTACCGTTCTCGTCGTATTCGTACTCCGTCCAACAAGTGGGATTGCCGTCAGCGTTGTACTGTGTTGCCTTGCTTGCGCAGCCTCTTTCGTCGTATTCCGTTTCGATCGCGGAATTCACACTGCCGTCCGGGTTGTATTGAATCGTCTTGCACTCCCTGCCGTTTTCATCATAAACATGTTCCGTCACGCTGCCGTCCTTGCTGTATTCCGTCTCGACCCGGCTGCCGTCGTCGTTGGTCTTTGTTTCCTTGACTTTGTTGCCGTTCTCGTCGTATTCGATCCGCGGATTCTCCGGGGCCGGCGTGCCTTCGGGGGCGGCGGTGCCCTCCGCGATTGCGGCGGTCTGCAGATTCTGCCCGGCCTGTTCGGTCCGGTCGCTGCCCTTGCCCTTTCCGACAAGCAGCACGACAAGAAGGATCGCGCCTGCCGCGGCAAGCAGGCCGAGAATGCCGAACAGGACCGGCTTACGGACGGTGCGTTTTTTGCTGCTTTGCCCGGATGCGGGCTTTTCGGACGCGGGTTTGACCGGCTGCTTCACCTCGGGCTGCTTCTTCGGTCCGGGCTGCGGCGAAGCGGGGTCGGACGGGTCGCGATCGCGCAGCGAATCCTGCTGCTTCTTCGGTCCGGGCTGCGGCGAAGCGGGGTCGGACGGATCGCGATCGCGCAGCGAATCCTGCTGCTTCTTCGGCCGGGGCTGCGGCGAAGCGGGGTCGGACGGATCGCGATCGCGCAGCGAATCCTGGCGAAATGTCTGCTTCTCTGCAGACGGCATCGGCACGGTACTGATCAGCTTCTGCTGCTTGCGCGGCGCCGGCGCGGCAGGGGATACCGGCGCCGGTGCGGGCGCGGCCTTCGGCTTTGCGTACTGCTGAAGAAGCTCGATCGTTTCACGCGGGTTGACGGTGCTGATCCAGATGTTGTTTCCGTATCTGTCAAACGAGTCGTTCAGGATATCGTGGTCGATCCCGTGATACCACAGGAAGCGATCCCAGTTCTCCACGTCGCAGTCTGCGGGATCGCCGCCGAGGAAGAACGAAAGCGACCGCCTGACGACCCGCTGTCCCTTCACGGGCTCCGGCTGCGTTTTGACGGGGGAGGGCTGTTCGCGGTCGGCGTCCTTCGCAAACAGACCCATGTCGATCAGGTCCGTGATCTCCTCCTTCAGCTTGTCCGCGTCATCGACGGTTTCCACCGTAATGCCCTCTGCGCGGACGGAAACGTCGTCGTTGGGACGCGCCTTGCGGAGCTTATCGAAATCGAGCTGTTCATACAGCTCCGGCTCCAGCAGATCGCGGAGCGCGAAGGTCTGCAGATCCTTCTCGCGCATCAGCGTTTTCAGCAGCGCGGACATCTCCTCCGCGTAGGAATGCACCGCGCCGTCGTCCGTCCGATAGGTCCGGTCGGCAAACAGCGCGGAAACGACCGCGCACTCCTTTCGCGCGCCTTCGACGATCTCCGCACGTCCGTCCCTCGTATGCGAATTGTGCCCGACCTTATTGTTGCGGAACTTCACCAGCCCGTGAAGCTCGCTCAGGACGTCGCTGTGGCTCTTCCTGAAGGCCTGGCCGTCGGCGGCGTTCCGCGCAAGAAGGTCAAAATACGCTGCTTGCCTTGTCAGAAACGTAAGCGATTTCGTACAGGCCTGCAGGTCGAATTCGTCGAAGCTGTCTTTATTCTCCGTAATGAGAGGAAATTTACTGCCGCCGGCCTCATGCTGAACGAGATCAAAGTCCCGGAACCGGAGAAACGCCGCCTCCGCGCTGTCCGAATCCATGGCTTCGACGATATAATTGCGAACGCAGTTCACATAGAGTCCTTCGATCGCACTGTATGAATCCTGAAATCCCATTTTCGCCCTCTCCAATCCATTGATTCCCCATATATCATTATACCGCAATTCATCCAAAAATCAAGCGGCACGACGCACAAGGGGGACGGTTCCCGCCGTGCAGAAAACGGAGCGAAACCGAAGCAAACGACAACACAGAAGAACCGTCCCCCTGTGTTTCCCCTGTGTTTAGGGGCTGCCCGCGGGCAGCCCCTTGTATGTTTTGTGCGATTATGAAAGGGCGTCGGGCAGAAGCGCAAGCAACGCCCGACAGAGCTCCTCGCCCATGTCGGGCGCGCCGCCGGATACCCAGCTCGGCCGGGTGGTGTAATCGATGCTCTTCGGCGGCTCCTTTCCGTCGATGCGCGGGGAGGAATACACGACGGAGCCGTCGCCGATCCTTGTGACCGTCACGGAGGCGTATTCCTGATACGCGGACACCATGCCCTTTCCCGTATAGTTTCCCCGAAGCGTCTTGCCGTAGGAGAGCAGCACCAGGTATTCGACCTCGTCCAACGCTTGCGGGTACAGCGAAAGCGGCAGGGCCTTCATCAGCCTGCGCGAGACCGCACAGGCGTTCTCCGTGCTCGACCGTTTGACGACGATCAGGACCTTTCCGTTCGGCTGCGTGCCGATCCTGCCGTAAAGGCCGCCGCGCAGCGCATCCACGGATTCGATGACGAAATATCCGGATTCCCTTCCGGTGAAGCCTTCGATCAGATCGCCCGTCGGGACGCTGTTCTTCAAGAGCTGTTCCCGCTCGGACGGCGGCATGCCCTCGCGGAAAACGACCTCGACGGCGTCGGTTGTCAGGATTTCGTTGAGATCGTCGGAGGCTTCCGGCAGAAAGCCCGTGACGATTGCCTTCCAGTCGTCGGCGGAGATCTCCGTTTTGCCGTTGTCCACGGCTTCCTTGGCCAGCGTTGCCGCAAGAATGCAGTCCCGTTCGTTCAAAAGCGCATCCAAAACGGCGGCGTTCGCGTCCGCGTTCTGCTCGCCGCCGCACAGCCGGAACAGCTTGAGCGCATCCGTGTATTCCGCGTGCCGAAACAGCCGCATGGCATAATGGCAGACGAGCGGGTACGCGCCCTGCGCCGCGGCGTCCCCGGCATGCCCGAGCGCGGCTGCCTTCCAGTTGTCTCCGCTGTCCTCGCAAAGCTGCTCCGCATACGCGATCGCTTCGTCCTGCGCGCCGTTTTTGCAGGCCTCGACGGACAGCCGATGGATGCATTCCGCCCACTGCGCATGCCCTTCATCCCCGAGCTTCTGATAATACGCCGCCGCTTCGGCATAGCGTCCCGCGGCAAAGCATTCCTCCGCCTTGCTGCGATTCGCGCTGTTGACGAGCATGGGAATCAGCACGCGTGCGGCGACGGCCAAAACCGCGACGCCGACCGCGATCAATGCGATCCGGAGCTTTTTTCGGGAACGGCGCTTCATCGGCGCGCCGCTTTCCTGCGCTTCCATACGTCTCCCCGAACGATCACTCGATCCGGTAAACGCGGCCGTCCTTGCGCGGGGCGGGGGCGGGCAGAGGCATGTCGGCGTAGCCGATCGCGCAGTGGCCGACGCCTTCCCATTCGCCCTCGACGCCGAGGTCCGAAAGCAGCTTCTTGTATTCCGGCGTCTCGAACTCCTGCTTGGCGCGGTGGATCCAGATGCTGCCGAGCCCCAGCGCGTGCGCCGCAAGCATCAGATTGCCCATGACGAGGCTGCCGTCGTAGATGCTTGTCGGGACGCGCTTGTCCGCAAGCACGATCAGGATCGCCGGCGCGCCGTAGAACGGGTCGCCCTCGCGGCCCATGATCGCTGCGTTGTCCCGCGCGAGCCGGTCGCGCATCTCCTTGTTCGTGACGGCGACGATGATCGCGCCCTGCCTGCCCATGCCGCTTGCGGCGTACAGTCCGGCTTCAATGATCTGATCCAGCGCGGCTTTGTCCGGCATGTCCGGCTTGAATCTGCGGATGCTCCTGCGCTCCTTCATGGCTTTGATGATCTCGTTCACGGTTCGTTCCTCCTGTTGTTTTTTACCAGTATACCACAGAAAACCCGTGCTGTCACCGGCGTTTTGCGCATCGGCCGAACGGATTTTTGATAAACAAATGAAAATAATGCTTGCAAAATCCGTCGCAATCTGCTATGATGCATGCATTCACAGTTCCACTTACAGAAAAACGAAGCGGATAATGAACAAAAACGAATGCATAAATGCAAAAAACAGGTCGAAATCGTCTTTGAACGGTGCGGATAAACGGCTTGTTTGAACAAAAGGAAGGGGACAGGATCGCATGGCACTGACCAGACGGCAGTTTGATCTGCTGGAGACGCTTGCCGAGGCCGAGGGGCGGCTGACGCAGCGCGGGATCTCCGAGCGCACGGGACATTCGCTCGGCAGCATCAACCGGACGATGCAGGAGCTGAAATCGCAGGGGTTCGTCGAAGGACGAACCGTCACGAAGGAGGGGCTTGACGCGCTGGAGCCGTATCGCGTGCGCCGCGCGGTGTTCATTGCGGCGGGGTTCGGCTCGCGGCTTGCGCCGATCACGCTGAACACGCCGAAGCCCCTGGTGCGCGTGCACGGACGGCGCATCATCGACACGCTGCTCGACGCGTGCCTTGGCGCCGGGATCGAGGAGATCTACATCGTGCGCGGCTACCTTGCCGAGCAGTTCGATCAGCTTCTTTATAAATACCCGATGATCCGATTCCTCGAGAATCCGTACTTCAACGAGGCGAACAACATTTCGAGCGCGCTCGTCGCGCGGCATCTTCTGAAGAACGCGTACGTGTTCGAGGCGGATCTTTTGCTCAGCAACCCGGCGGTGATCAAAAAGTACCACTATGCGTCCGAGTTTCTGGCGATCAAAAAGGACCGCACGGACGACTGGTGCTTCACCGTGAAGGACGGGATCATCACCGAGGAGAAGGTCGGCGGGCTCGACTGCTGGCAGATGGTGGGCATTTCGTACTGGAACGAGGCGGACGGCGAAAAGCTGTTCACGGACATTCCGGACGTATACGCCTCGCCGGGCGGCAGGGAGCGCTACTGGGAGCAGGTCCCGCTGGTGTTCCGCAAGGATCGCTATGCCGTCGGCGTGCGCGCGTGCTTCGACGAGGACATCGTCGAGATCGATACGTTCCGTGAGCTGAAGGCGATCGACAAGAGCTACGACGTATGACAGTAAACCATAGAATAAACAGAATAACGATAGGAGAAAACCAATGAAAAAGACCATGATCAGCCTGCTCGCAGCAATGCTCTGCGCAGTGCTTCTTTTGACGGCATGCGGCGGCAGCGCCGCGGCAAACAGCGCGAACGGCTCCAAGGCCGACCGCGTCGTGATCTATACGGCAGCCGAGGACGAGCGCATCGCGTATCTCCAGGCGGAGCTGGACAAGCAGTTCCCGGACGTTGAGATCGTCATCCAGTCGCTCGGCACCGGTCAGCTTCTTTCCAAGCTGCAGGCCGAGGGCAAGAACAGCGACTGCGACATCTTCTACGATCTGGAGGTCGTCAACGCGGAGATCATTCTGAACGCGTCGCCCGATCTGTTTGCGGATCTGTCCGCGTACGATTTCGGCATCTATGACCCGTCCGTCACCGGCTACACCGAGCGGCACCATCAGTACGCCGTCAACGGCAAGACCGCCGGCGCGTTCCTCGTCAACACCAAGGTGCTCGAGGAAAAGGGCCTGCCCGTTCCCGAAACGTATGAGGACATGCTGAAGCCCGAATACAAGGGCCTGATCTCCATGCCGAGCCCGAAGTCCTCCGGCACGGGCTACAGCTACTACAACGGCATGATCACCGTGCTCGGCGAGGACGCCGGCATGGAATACTTTGCGGCGCTGAACCCGAACATCAAGGAGTACACGACCTCCGGCTCCGCGCCCGCCAAGGCGGCGGTCCGCGGCGACGTCGCGATCGCATACGGTCTGCTGTGGCAGTGCGTCAACTATGCGAACGAGAACGAGGGCTTGACCGTCGTCGTTCCGGAGCAGGGACTCGCGTTCGACCTGTTCACGATGGGCATGATCTCCGGCCACGAGACGAAGGAAAGCGTCAAGGCCGTGTTCGATTACCTGTACAACGTGATCAACAAGCCGCAGTGCGCCAGGTTCAATCCGGACAAGATCTATGCGGACATGCCCGCGGCCGAGATCGCAAACTATCCGACGGGCTACAAAGAGATCACCATGAACGGGCTGTTTGACTTCCAGTACAAGCAGAACCTGCTGGATCGGTGGAGCTACTGATCCGAAACGACAGACATTGACGGACCGGACGGAGAGGGCGTAAAGGCGCGCTCCGTCCTTTGGACGTTTCTGTGACAAAGGGGACAACGGAGGAAACTATGGAAAAGAACGATGCGGTCATCATCCGCTGTGAGAACATCTGCAAAAAATTCCGGTCGAAGACGGTGCTGGAGGACGTGTCCTTCACGGTCAACCGCGGGGAGTTTCTGTCGCTGCTCGGCCCGTCCGGCTGCGGCAAAACGACGATCCTGCGCATGCTGATCGGGATCGAGCATCCGACCAGCGGCAGGATCTTCAAGGACGGCAGGGACATCACCGACGCCGCGCCGAAGGACCGGAACATCGGGATCGTGTTCCAGAACTATTCCCTGTTCCCGAACATGGACGTGTACCACAACATCTCCTACGCGCTGCAGGCAAAGCATATGGAGAAGGACGAGATCCACAGAAAGGTCACGGAGATCATCGGGACCGTCGGGCTGGAGGAGCATATCTACAAGAAGCCCAGACAGCTTTCCGGCGGACAGCAGCAGCGCGTGGCGATCGCGCGCACGCTGGTCCTGAATCCGGACATCATCCTGTTCGACGAGCCGATGAGCGCGCTGGACGCCGAGATCAAGGTCGCGCTGCGCCAGCAGCTCAAGGAGATCCAGAAGAAGCTCCGCATCACGATGATCTACGTCACGCACGATCAGGAGGAGGCGTTCGCCCTGTCCGACCGCATCATGGTCCTGAACGATCTTCGGATCGCGCAGCTCGACACGCCGCACAACCTGTATCACCATCCCGCCGATCCGTTCGTAAAGCGGTTCGTCGTCGACCATCTGAACCTGAAGGTCAGCAGCATCCAGGACAGCATAGGAGCCGACATATGAAACCGTTTTATAAACGCTTCGGCAGGTTCTTCCGGCACGAATACCTGCGCCTGCTTTCGGTCGGGTGCATTCTGCTGTTTGCGATCCTGCCGCTTCTGACGCTGGCCTTCCACATGACGGGGGAGGACTGGGCGTTCGTGCTGCGCGACGACAGCTTCTGGAGCGCGGTCAAAAACTCGCTGCTCTACACGGCGATCTCCGCGGTCATCACGACGCTGCTTGCGCTGATCGCGGCCTATCTGCTGCATACGTCGTCGCTGAAGCGAAAGAACCTCTTTGTGATCGCGCTGACGCTCGGCATGCTGGTGCCGACGATCTCGGTCGGTCTCGGACTGCGCGTGCTGTTCGGCACGAACGGCTTTCTGGACCTGCTGTTCGGCGCGGAGATCGAGGTGCGCGGCTTTGCCGGGCTCATCATGGGCTCGGTCATGACCTCGTTCCCGGCGACGTTTTTGATCCTGTACGACGCGCTGCAGTATGAGGACAAGGGCCCGTACGACGCGGCGAGCATCATGGGGATCAAGCGGAGCTCGACGTTCTTCCGTCTGACCGTTCCGTATCTGCGCATCGCGCTGATCTCGGCGTTCTTCGCGTGCTTCACGCTGATCTTCGCCGATTACGGCATCCCGATGGAGATCGCGGGCAAGGTCAAGACGCTGCCGATGTACCTGTACGACCAGTTCATGTCCTCGTTCCAGTACGGCCGCGGAAGCATCGCGGGCTTTGTGCTGCTGATCCCGGCGATCGTTTCGTTCGTGTTCGACGTGCTCTTCAAGGACCAGAGCGTCGCCGAAAAGCAGAAGAGCCTGATCGCGACCGAAAAGCGGTTCAACCGGATCGCCGTCGCGGTCATCGCGCTGCTGTGCGTCGTGCTGTTTTTGCCGCAGCTGTCGTTCATCGCGCTGTCGTTCACCAGATCGTTCCCGAACGACCTGAGCTTTACGTTTGAGCACGTCGCCAACATCTTTTCCAACACCTACGGCGTCGGGCTGACGCGCTACATCCTGAATTCGCTGGAGCTTGCCGCGCTGACGGCGCTGACCGGCACGTGCTTTGCGTACCTGCTCGGCTATCTGTCCGTGCGCAAGACCGGCAGGATGGGCAAGGCGATCGACCTTCTGGCGCTGTCCACGATCGCGATCCCCGGTCTGGTGCTCGGCATCGGGTTCATCTTCCTGTTCAAGGGGACCAACGGGCATTTCTACGGCACGATCCTGATCCTGATCGTCGTGAACGTGTTTCACTTTCTCGGCTCGCCGTACCTGCTGGCGAAAAACTGTCTGAACAAGATCAACAGCGAGTACGAGGTCATCGGCGAAACGCTCGGCATCCGCAAGGGAAAGATCATCCGAAAGGTGCTGATCCCGTCCTCGGTGTCGACGCTGGTCGAGATGTTCGCCTACTTCTTCCTGAACAGCATGATCACGATCTCGGCGGTGGCGTTTCTGTGCACCTACAACAACCAGCCGCTGTCCATCCTGATCACGACGTACGAGAAGAACAGCAACTATGAGATGCAGAGCGTGATCTCGCTCATCATTCTGGTGCTGAACATCCTTGCCCGCCTGCTCTTTGCGGGGATCACCGCGCTGATCAACCGGCGCGGCAGCCGCGAGACGGAGGGCGGCGTCGGCCTGTCGCGCGACGAGTTTGATTTTCTGACCTATCTCGAACGGAACGGAAGGGGCTTCTATACGCAGAGACGTCTGTCCGACGATCTGACGATCACGCTGCCGCACGCGGCGAAGCTCATGAAGGATCTGTCCGATTCCGATTACATCAACGAGATGAGCGACGGCAGCATCGAGATCAGCGAGAAGGGTGAAAAAGCGCTTGAGCCGTACCGCGTCCGCAAGGCGATCATCCTTGCCGCGGGCTTCGGACAACGGCTTGCGCCGGTCACGCTCGACACGCCCAAGCCCCTGGTGCGCGTGAACGGCGTCCGCATCATCGACACGCTGCTGGACGCGCTGATCCAAAAGGGCATCACGAACATCACGATCGTCATCGGGTACAGGAAGGAGCAGTTCTATGCGCTGACGGAGAAGTATCCGACGCTGCACTTCATCGAGAACCCGGCGTTCAATCTGGCGAACAACATCGGCTCGGCCGTCCGGGCGATCGATCTGATCGACCGGTGCTACATCTGCGAGGCCGATCTGTACATCAGCAATCCGGACGTCATCAACAAATACGAATACCGGTCCAACTATCTCGGCGCAAAGGTCGCCGAAACGGACGACTGGTGCTTCAAAAAGCGCAACGGCTGCGTGTACGGCTATCAGCGCGGCGGCACGGACTGCTATCAGGCGGTCGGCATCTCCTACTGGGACGGCGAGGATTCCGAGCAGCTCAAGGCGGACCTCAAAAAGGTCTACTCGATGCGCGGCGGCAAGGAGAACCTGTGGGAGATGGTCCCGCTGCGCATCATGCGCAAGAACTACCGGCTGGAGATCCGCAAATGCAGGAAGTCCGACGTCCTCGAGATCGACAATTTCATTGAGCTGACGGCGGCCGATCCGAGCTACGCACGGTATCCCGGGCACGAGGCGTTCAGCGGCAAAAGCAAATAATACGGCGGAGGATTCCGGGGATGCTCACAAACAGCGTCCCCGGAATTGACATTCCGGGCGAAACTTGGTAAAATTATATGGTTGCCGCCGGACGTCCGGCGGGACGCATCGAATGGGGAGAAACGGATCGCAGGGCGATTCCCGGGGAACGCAACATGACATTCTGGCATGCACTGTATCAGCTTTTGATCGGGCCGCTCGAGCTGCTGTTCGAGGTCATCTTTTCGTTGGCGGGCCGCGTCGTCAAAAGCCCCGGCGCGGTGATCATCTGCTTAAGCCTTGCCATGAACATTCTGGTGCTGCCGCTGTACCGGCGCGCGGACGCCATGCAGGCGGAGCAGCGCGACAAGGCGCTTCGCATGAAGCCGTGGGTCACGCACATCAAAAAGACCTTCACCGGCGACGAGCGGTTCATGATCCTGCAGACGTATTACCGGCAGGCGGGCTACAAGCCGACGGACGCGCTGAAGGGCTCCGTGTCCCTGCTTTTGGAGGTCCCGTTCTTCATTGCGGCGTACCGGTTTCTGTCCGGGCTGACGCTGCTTTCGGGCGTGTCGTTCGGGCCGATCCGTGACCTCGGCGCGCCGGACGGGCTGCTGACGATCGGCGGGCTTGCGATCAACGTGCTGCCGATCCTGATGACCGCGATCAACGCCGTGTCCGCCGCGATCTACATGAAGGGCTTTCCGCTCCGGAGCAAGCTGCAGACGTACGGCATGGCGCTCGTGTTTTTGGTGCTGCTGTACGGATCGCCCGCGGGGCTGGTCTTTTACTGGACGCTGAACAATCTGTTTTCCCTCGGAAAGAACATCTTTTACCGGCTGAAGCATCCGAAGCGCGTGCTGGCGATCCTGTGCGCCGCGCTCGGCGCGGTCGGGCTCGTCTTTGTGCTGTTCGTGCATCCGATGCACACGCTGCGCCGTCAGCTGCTGCTGATCGCCGCCGTGTCGGTGCTGTTCGTGCCGCTGGCGTGGGAGCTGCTTTCCGGGTATCTTCGCAAACGCCGCGCGCAAAAGGGCGTCGGACAAAAGCCTGTGCCGGCGCCGACCCGCGCGGAATCGCGCGCGTTTCTGTACGGCTGCATCTTCCTTGCGCTCCTGACGGGGCTTCTGATCCCGTCGGCGATCGTGTACGCTTCGCCGGAGGAGTTCATCAATCTGTACGTGTACCGGCATCCGCTCTGGTACGTCGTGAGCGCGCTGCTGCTTGCGACGGGGACCTTCGTCGTCTGGTGCGGGATCTTCTACCGCCTTGCCGGGCCGAAGGGCAGGCGGGCGATGGGACTCGGCGTATGGATCCTGTCCGTGTGGGCGGCGGTGAACTACCTGTTCTTCGGAAAGGGGCACGGGAACCTCTCCGAAATGCTGCAGTACGACATCTACAACGCGCCGTCGCACCGGGAGATGCTGATCAACCTGCTTGTGCTGCTTGCGCTTGCGGCGGTGCTGTGGCTGATATGGAAGAAGGCAAAGGCGGTCGTGCGCTACGCCGCGCTCGCCATGTGCCTTGCGGTCGCGATCCTGGGCGCGTACAATGTGATCGGCGTCAGAACCCGTGTGGCGGACGCCGGGCAGCGCGCCGCGCGCGAGACGGGCTTCCCGGAGATCCGGCTGAGCAAGACCGGCAGGAACGTCGTCGTGCTGATGATGGACCGCGCGATCGGCGCGTACGTGCCGTACGTTCTGGAGGAGAAGCCGGTGCTTCGGGAGCAGTTCGCGGGCTTTACGTTCTATCCGAACACGCTTGCCTACGGCGGCGCGACCTTCGTCGGCGGGCCGCCCATCTTCGGCGGCTATGAGTACCGCCCGACGGAGATCTTTTCGCGGACGGACGAGACGATCAGCGAGAAGCACGACGAATCGCTGAAGGTCATGCCGGTGCTGTTTTCGCAGAACGGGTATCGCGTCACGATCGGCGATCCGCCGCTCGCGGGATATCAGTGGACGCCGGACCTGAGCATCTTCGACGCGTATCCGGACTTTGCCGTGTTCAACTCCATCGGCAGGCTGAACGACAACGCGTTTGAGCAGGCGGAGGCGATCCACGCGTTCCGCGACCGCAACTTCTTCTGCTACAGCCTTTACCGGATCACGCCGGTCGTCGCGCAGTCGACGCTGTACAACCGGGGGCAGTACAACGCGGTCCTTGCCGAAAGCGGCGGGACAGCGGCGAAAATGGCGGTGCAGAAGCGGACCGGCCTGTCGACGGCCGAGGGCATCTCCGAAAACTTCCTGCGCAGCTATTCGGTGCTGGCGAACCTTCCGGGCATCACGAAGACGACGGAGGACGGCGCGAATACGTTTTTGCTGATGAGCAACGACACCACGCATTACGGCAACTACATGCAGGAGCCGGAATACGAGCCCGCGCCGGTCGTGGACAATACCGACTATGACCGGGCGCACCCGACCCGGCGTGCGGCGGACGGAACGGAGATCGCGCTGACGACCGAGAATCAGGTCGTGCATTATCACGCGCTGATGGTCACGATGCTGCGGCTCGGCGAATGGATGGATTACCTGCGCGCGCAGGGCGTCTACGACAACACGCGCATCATCATCGTTTCGGACCACGGGCATACGCTGGACGTTTTCCCGGACACCCGCTTCGGGGACGAGGAATGGCAGGAGATCATGCGGTTCACGTCGCTGCTGATGGTCAAGGATTTCGACAGCGACACGTTTACCGTCGATCCGCGGTTCATGACGCAGGCCGACGTGCCGACGCTGGCGTGCGACGGACTGATCGGGGATCCGGTGAATCCGTTTACGGGGAACCCGATCGACGATTCGGCAAAGGCGGAGTCCGTGCAGTACGTGCGGCAGACGGGGCCCTTCGACGTCGTCATCAACCGGCAGCGGAAGGATTATCCCGGCCTGTGGGTGCGCTTTGAGGGACATGACATTTACGATATCGACAAATGGACGACGCTCGGCGAAGCGCTGCCGGCGGAATAAGGAGGACGAAGAATGCGTCTGTATATCGACCCCGGAACGGGGAGCATGCTGTTTACGATCCTGGTGGGCCTTTTGGGCACCGGCGTCTTTGCGTTCCGCAAGCTGTTCATCAAGCTGCGGTTCTACTTCTCCGGCGGCAAGCAGAAGAAGGACGGCGAGAAGCAGCCGATCGCGATCTTTTCGGACAGCAAGCGCTACTGGAACGTCTTTGAATCCGTGTGCGACGAGCTGGAACGCCGCGGTCACGACGCCGTGTATCTCACCGCGTCGGAGGACGACCCCGCGCTTGAAAAGAAATACGAGCATATCCGCGCCGAATACATCGGCAGCAGCAACAAGGGCTTTGCGCGGCTGAACATGCTGAAGGCGGACGTGCTGCTGTCGACGACGCCGGGCCTCGACGTGTATCAGTGGAAGCGCTCGCGCGACGTCAAGTGGTACGTGCATCTGCCGCACATGTCGAACGACATCACGCTGTACCGCATGTTCGGCATCGACTATTACGACGCGATCCTGCTGTCCGGCGCGTACCAGGAGCAGCAGATCCGCGCGCTCGAGCAGCTTCGCAATCTCCCCGAAAAGGAACTGAAGCTCGTCGGCATGACGTACATGGACGCCATGAAGGCGCGGCTGGACAATGCGGAGCCGATCCCGGCGCACCCGACGACGGTGCTGCTTGCCCCCTCGTGGGGACCGAGCGCGATCCTTTCCCGCTACGGCGGCCGGATCATCGACGCGCTCTTAAAGACCGGCTGTCACGTGATCGTCCGTCCGCATCCGCAGTCGTTCACGTCCGAAAAGGACATGCTGGACGCGCTGATGCAGCAGTATCCCGAGAGCGGGCAGCTTGAATGGAACCGCGACAACGACAACTTCGACGTGCTGCGGAAGGCGGACATTCTGATCTCCGACTTTTCGGGCGTCATCTTCGACTTTGCGCTCGTGTTCGACAAGCCGATCCTGTACGCGGACACGTCGTTCGACAAATCCCCGTACGACGCGTGCTGGCTCGACGACGAGCTGTGGACGTTCAGAACGCTTCCGAAGATCGGCGAGCAGCTTTCCGAGGAGAAGCTGGACCGGCTGAAGGAGATCATCGACGAGTGCCTTTCGGCGCCGGAACGGCAGGAGGCCAGAGACGCCGCGAGGGCCGAGACCTGGGCGTACCCGGGCGAAGCGGCGGTGCGCGTCGTCGATTACCTGATCGAAAAGCAGGACGCGATCTTAAAGGCCGAGGCCGAAGCGGCGCAGAAGCCGGAAAAGACCCGCAGGACGAAGAAGGAAAAGAAGCAAACGCCGGAGGCGTAACGATCCGGACCGTTTTGTACCATGATCGCATGCATGCGGGCGCAAAGCGCCGCCCGCGGGAGAGAAAACAGTGAAACCCTTTCGGAAACAACTGATCTGCAGCATTCTTGCTCTGGGACTGCTCGGCGCGCCTGCGTGCGGCGGGCGGACAAACGCGCCCGCTTCGGAAACGCCCCGAACGGCAGCGCCGACCGAGGCGGCACCTTTGCCGACCGAGGCGGAGGAGGAGATCGTGCTGCAGGCGAATACGCCCGCGGCGACTCCGCAGTCTCCTTCGGAGACGGTCCCCGCTGCACAGGAGACCGAAGCGCCGACTGCCGGACCGACGGCCGAACCGACGGAGGCGACGACGCCCGTGCCGGAGCCGGTCCGCGTGACGATCGGCGCCGTCGGGGATATCATGGTCCCGAGCTATATCATCGACGACGCGAAAACGGGCGCGGGGGAATACGATTTCTCACCGCTGTTCGCGCCGTTTGCCGACCTGTTCGCAAGCGTCGACCTGATGTGCGGCAACCTTGAAACGCCGCTTGCGGGCGGCGGGTCGGGCTATTCGCAGAAGAAGGACGCCAAGACGAACGCGTATCTGTTCAATGCGCCGGATTCCGTGCTGGACGCGCTGAAGGCGTACGGCGCGGACGTGCTGACCACCGGCAACAACCACTGTCTCGACAAGGGCGCGGCGGGTCTGTACCGCACGGTCGAAACGGTCCGCCAAAAGGGCTTTATTCAGACCGGCACGTTTTTGAACGCCGAGGACCGGCAGAAGCCGTGCGTCGTCGAGGTCAACGGGATCCGCATCGGGATCGTTGCGTCGACCAAGAAGGTCAATTCCGTATCGTCCGTCAAAATGGACGAGACGGAGCGGCAGACGGCGATCGGGTACCTTCAGAAGGGCGACGGGCTGACCGACGCCGTGATCGCGGACATCGCGCGCACGAAGGACGCGGGCGCGGAGTTTGTGATCGTGTTCGCGCACTGGGATTTTGAAAACGACAAGCCGGCCGCGGAGGAAACGAGGCGGCTGGCAAAGGCGCTGTTTGCGGCGGGCGCGGACTGCATCATCGGCTCGCATCCGCACCGGATCAAGGGCGCGGAGTACATGACCGTGCAGCGGCAGGACGGGCCGTATACGGGGCTGGTCCTGTATTCGCTCGGCAATTTTACGGCCAACAACACGTTTGAAAAGATGGTGGGGCTGTTCGCCGAGATCACGCTGGAAAAGGATTTTGAGACCGGAACGGTCGCGCTGGCCGACGCCGCCGTGCTGCCGACGATCACGATCCGCCGCGGCGGCGACAGGCAGGGATTCACCGTCGTGCCCGCATACGCCGATCCGGACGCGATCACGGGGCTTTCCTCGCCGCTGACGCAATCCGAAAAGGAGCTGATTCAAAAGGCGCGCGCGCATGCGTTCAATCGTCTCGGCACGGTGAACGGGCTGCGCGTTCTGGACGAACCGTAAAGGAACGCAATGGAAGCAAGAGACGTACAACCGACGATCCGAAAACAGGCGCGCCGCAGGCGCGCTCTTGCATGGGCGCGCCGTTTTGTCCGCAAGAACACGGTCATGCTGATCGCGCTGTGCGCCGCGCTGATCACGATGCTCTTCGTGCCGGTCGACGCGGAATACGCCGGCTACTTCGATTTCAAGACGCTGACGTGTCTGTTCTGCGTGCTGGCCGTGGTCTGCGCGCTCGGCAACGTCTGGTTCTTCTATACGCTTGCGAGAAAGATCGTCGTGCTGTTCAAAACGGCGCGCTTGAGCGTGCTCGCGCTGGTCTATATCACGTTTCTCGGCTCCATGCTGATCGCAAACGACATGGCGCTTTTGACGTTTCTGCCGCTCGGTTACTTCGTGCTGCACACGACGAAAAAAGAGAAGTACATGGCGTTCACGTTCATCATGCAGAACATCGCCGCGAACCTCGGCGGCATGCTGACGCCGTTCGGCAATCCGCAGAACCTCTACCTTTACACCAAGTTTCAGATCCCGACCGGCGAATTCATGGGCATCATGCTGCCGCCGTTTCTGTTCGCCGTCGCGCTGATCACGCTCTGCTGCGTGATTTTCGTGAAGTCCGAGCCGCTGGTGCTCGACGACATGGACATGAAGCTCGACAAAAAGCGCGTCGCGCTGTATCTTGCGCTGTTCGCGCTGTCGATCGCGATCGTTTTCCGCGGCATCCCGTACTGGATCGGGCTCATTGTGATCCCGCTGACGCTTCTGATCTTCGACCGCAAGGCGTTAAAGCAGGTGGACTACGGCCTGCTCTTCACGTTCGTGTTCTTCTTTGTGTTCGCGGGGAACATGGCGCGCATCGGCGCGGTCCGGTCGTTCTTCGCGTCCCTGCTCGAATGGGACACGCTGCTCGTCAGCACCGCGTCGTGCCAGTTCATCAGCAACGTGCCGAGCGCGATCCTGCTGTCGCAGTTCACCGGCAACTATCACGACCTGCTGCTCGGCGTCAACATCGGCGGCGTGGGTTCGCTCATCGCGTCGCTTGCAAGCCTTATCACGCTGCGCACCTATTCGGCGCACTATCCCAAGGATACGCTGCGCTATATCGGGCTGTTTTCCGCATTCAATTTTGCATTTCTGGGTCTTTTGACCGGCTTCCTTCTTCTGCTGCGGCTTATCTAGTCAGATCGCTTCGATCGCGGCAGTCAGCGCGCGGATGCTGTCTGACAGCGGCAGCGTGCGCGCAGGCGGGACGTGGATGAACGCGGCGCGCGTTGCGGTTCCGGCAAAATGAAGCAGCAGCGAATAGAGAACATCGTTGCATACATAGGTCCCCGCGGTGTAGGAAAGCCGCGCGGGAACGCCCTGCGCGCGGATCGCTTCGGTCATGGCGCGCACGGGCAGCGTCGAAAAGATCGCGGCGGGGCCTGAAGGATCGACCGGTTCGCCCGCGCACAGGACCCCGGCGTTGTCGGCAATCGACGCGTCGCGCATGTTGAGCCCGACCGCTTCCGGCGTGACCTCGGTCCGGCCTGCGGCAAGCCCCACCGAGAGGACGGCGCCGGGACGGAGCGCGTCGGCCCGTTCTTTGACGATCGCCGCCGCGCGGCCGTATTCGACCGGAAGAAGGAGCTTTGAAAGCGTCCATTGCCCGATCCGTTCGGGAAGCGCGTCTACCGCCTCCCACGACGGGTTCCTGTCCTCGTCGCCGAACGGCGCAAAGCCGGTGATCAGCAGCGTTTTCGCATCCATTTTCTGTCCTCCGAAGCGCAATTGGGATACCCGTATTCTACCATGCGCAGGGGATTCCGTCAAAGAATTTATTATATTTTTCTGAGAGGGTTCCGAGCCGTATACAAACGCGGAATCGTATGCTAAAATGGGTTCGGACCGGAGAAAAACCGCTCCGAAACAGATTACAAACAACGGAGGTTATGCATTCTTATGACCGCACAGGAGATCATGACGCTGATTCAGGAACAGGACATCAAGATGGTCGACTTCAAGATCGTCGATATCGACGGACAGTTCCGCCATGTTACCATTCCCGCTGCCAACTTCACCGAGGAAACGCTGAGCAACGGCATCGGCTTTGACGCATCCAACTATGGCTATGCCGTCGTTGAAAAGAGCGACATGGTCTACATCCCCGATCTGGATACGGCCATGATCGATCCGTTCTGCACGGTCAAGACGCTGTCCATGATCGGCAACGCGATGATCATCGACTATCCGAACAACCGCCCGCTGGCGCAGTATCCGCGCAACATCGTCAACGCCGCCGTGCAGTACATGAAGGACACCGGCATCGCGGACGAAATGAAGATCCTGCCGGAGTTCGAGTTCTATCTGTTCGATCAGGTCGGCTGGAAGGTCGATCACAACGCGATCGCCGCGTTCCTCGACGCAGATCAGGCGTACTGGAACAGCGAGACCGAGGGCCGCGGCTGCGTCGTCCCGTTCCAGAAGCATTACCACGTCGCCAAGCCGCTCGACCGCACCTATGAGTGCCGCAGCGAGATGTGCATGGAGATCGAAAAGGCGGGCATCCCCGTGAAGTATCACCACCCCGAGGTCGGCGGCGCGGGCCAGTTCGAGATCGAACCGCTGCTCGGCGAGATGACGAAGATGGCGGACGGCAGCATGATGATCAAGTACATCATCCGCAACGTCGCAGAGAAGTTCGGCCTTTCCGCCACGCTGATGCCCAAGCCCGTGTACGGCGAAGCCGGCAGCGGCATGCACGTGCATATGGTGCTGTACAAGAACGGCGAGCCGGTCTTCAGCGACGACAACGGCTATTCGCACCTTTCGAAGGAAGCGCACTGGTTCATGGGCGGACTCTTAAAGCACATCGCGTCGCTGTGCGCGATCACGAACCCGTCGACCAACTCGTTCAAGCGCCTCGTGCCGGGCTTTGAAGCGCCGGTCACCGTGGGCTACGCGACGTCGAACCGCAGCGCGGTCATCCGCATTCCGGCGTACGCGAAGTCGCCGAAGCTGCGCCGCTTCGAGCTCAGAAACCCGGACGGCACCTGCAACCCGTACTTCTGCTACGCGGCGATCCTGATGGCCGGTCTCGACGGCATCAAGCATCAGATCGACCCGCACGCGAACGGCTGGGGTCCGTACGACATGAACCTCTTTGAGCTGCCGCCGGAGGAGAAGGCCAAGCTGCATCAGCTGCCGACCTCGCTCGAACAGGCGCTCGACGCGCTGGAGGCCGATCACGACTACCTCACCGCGGGCGGCGTGTTCCCGGAGGGACTGCTCACAAACTACATCAAGCGCAAGCGCGCCGAATGCCTCGAGCTAAGTAAGATCCCGCATCCGGCGGAGTTTGAGAAGTACTACAACATGTAAGCAAAGCCCGGGGGGCAGAGGGGCAGTCCAGCAGCATGAGAAAGCGCAATACACAGAACGCGCAGCCGGTCGATCCGGCGCGTCAACAGCGGAGAAGGACGATCACCGCGGTGATCTGCCTTCTGTCGATCATCGCCTTTTTCGTGATCTTTGCGATCCCGATGGGCGTCGGCAATTCGCTGAATACGCTGATGAACACCGCGTACGAGGTGCTGATGGGCACCGTGTTCTACCTGATGGCGATCGCGGTCATCGCAGGCGCGATCTCGGAGCTTCTTTCGGAGTTCGGCGTCGTCGAGCTGATCAACAAGATCCTGTCGCCGCTGATGCGGCCGCTGTTCGGCATGCCCGGCGCGTCCGCGCTCGGCGTCGTGACGACGTACCTGTCCGACAACCCCGCGATCCTGACGCTTGCCAACGACACGTCGTTCCGCCGCTTCTTCAAGGCGTACCAGATCCCGGCGCTGACCAACCTCGGCACCTCGTTCGGCATGGGCCTGATCGTCACAAGCTCGATGCTTGCGCTGTCCGGCACGCTCGGCATGGGCGTCGTGGGCGCGGCGCTGTGCGGCAACCTTGCGACCGTGTGCGGTGCGATCGTGTCGACGCGGCTGATGCTCTTCTTCATGAAGCGCGCGTTCAAGGATCACGAGGCGCCGGCGGTCATCGAGAAGGAGCAGCCGGAGTCGGTCGAAGAGGGCGAAAAGCCGAAGGGCTTTTTGCGCGTGCTCTCCGCGCTGATGGAGGGCGGCAAGAAGGGCGTCGACCTCGGCCTTGCGATCATTCCGGGCGTGCTGATCATCTGCTCGGTCGTGATGATGCTGACGTACGGGCCGTCGGAGAGCGGCGCGTACACCGGCGCGGCCAAGGAGGGCATCGCGGCGCTGCCGTGGATCGCCGACAAGATCGGCTTCCTCTTAAAGCCGCTGTTCGGCTTCTCCAACAACCAGGCGCTGGCGATCCCGGTCACGGCGCTGGGCAGCGCGGGCGCGGCGCTGAGTATGATCAAGGTGCAGGTCGAAAGCGGCGTGGTTTCGCTCAACGACATCGCGGTGTTCACGGCGATCTGCATGTGCTGGAGCGGCTACCTCTCCACCCACGTTTCCATGATGGACACGCTGAAATGCAACCGCTTCACCGGCAAGGCGATCCTCTGCCACACGATCGGCGGCCTGTTCGCGGGCGTGGTCGCGCACTGGCTGTTCATGCTGATCAGCGTCATCTTCGGGTTATAAATCTATGAGCAATTCAACGCAGCGGTCCGAAATAACGGACCGCTGTTGCTGTATGGTATTTATGTCAGGGAAATCGTGTTGAAATCGAGCACGCCGCACAGCTCCAGGATCGTTTTCAAAAAGAGCAGGCCGAGCACAAAGAACATGACGAGCCGGATGCGCCTGCTGCCGCCGCGGATCGCATAGCGCGCGCCGAGGAAGTTGCCGAGCACGGAGCAGCAAATCGCGGGGATGCCGACGGCGAACCACACGCTGCCGTCGATCAGATAGACGATCAGCGAGGCGATGTTGGACGCCAGATTTGCGGTTCTTGCGCAGCCGGAGGATTTCAGCAGCCCGAAGCCGAGCACGACCGAGAACGCGATCGTCAGAAACGTGCCGGTGCCGGGGCCGATGAGCCCGTCGTACACGCCGATCGAAAGCCCGATCAGCGCCGCGTACAGGACCGTTTTGCCGCGCGAAAGCTGCTTTTCGTCCGCGTCCGTTCGGTGCCGCACAAGGAGCAGGATCACGGCGGCGACCGGCAGCACGGAAAGCAGAATGATCTTCAGCGCCGCGTCGGGCAGGCGGACCGCAAGCGACGAACCGCCGGCCGCGCCCAGAAGACAGCCGACCGCCGCGGGCAGCGCCGCGTCCCACGCGATCTTGCCGCGCCTTCCGTACTGGAAAACCGACATGGCGGTGCCGCAGCCGTTGGCGAGCTTATTCGTGCCCATGGCGATCTTCGTCGGGATCCCGGCAAGCATGTACGCCGGCAGCGAGATGATCCCGCCGCCGCCCGCGACCGAGTCCACAAAGCCCGCCAGAAAGACGAGCGGACAGACGATCAGATAGGTCCAGACGGTCGGGGTCATGCTTCGGCTCCTTTCTTTGCGATACCGGCAGTATAGCACAGACGCGGGCGCACGACAACCGTTTTGGGGAAGAACCGAAAAATACCTCTCGATTCTTCCGCGGCAATATGGTATACTCAAAGAAAAAGGGAAAGGACGGAGGCAATGATGCAGAAGCAGTATATCGCGATCGACCTGAAATCGTTTTACGCCTCCGTCGAATGCACGGAGCGCGCGCTCGATCCGCTGGACGCAAACCTGGTCGTCGCGGACGAGAGCCGCACGGACAAGACGATCTGCCTTGCCGTGTCGCCCGCGCTGAAATCGCACAAAATCGCGGGCCGCGGACGGCTGTTCGAGGTCAGGGAGCGCGTCAGGGAGGTCAACGCCGCGCGGCGCATGCGCGCGCCGGGGGGCCGGTTCACCGGAAAATCGGTCTTAAAATCCGAGCTTGACCGCGATCCGTCGCTGGAGCTCGATTTCATCGTGGCCACGCCGCGCATGCACTATTACATGGACTATTCGCGCAGCATCGTCGAGATCTATCTGCGCCACGTTTCGCCGGAGGACCTTCTGGTCTATTCGATCGACGAGGTGTTCATCGACACGACGCCGTACCTTGCGCGCGATCATGTGAGCGCGCACGACTTTGCGATGAAGCTGATGCGTGAGGTGATGGAGGAGACGCGCATCACCGCGACGGCGGGGATCGGCACGAACATGTACCTTGCCAAGATCGCCATGGACATCGTGGCAAAGCGCATGCCCGCGGACAAAGACGGCGTGCGCATCGCCGAGCTCGACGAAACAAGCTACCGCGAGCTTCTGTGGTGTCACCGGCCGCTGACCGATTTCTGGCGGATCGGCAGGGGCATTGCAAAGAAGCTGGAGACGTACGGCATGTACACGATGGGCGACGTCGCGCGCTGCTCGATCGGTTCGCCGACCGACTACAAAAACGAGGACCTTCTCTACCGCCTGTTCGGGATCAACGCGGAGCTTCTGATCGACCATGCATGGGGCTATGAACCGACCGAGATCCGTGACTGCAAGTCGTACACGCCGGAGGGGAAGAGCCTCAGCCAGGGGCAGGTGCTGTCCCGCCCGTACACGGCGGCGGAGGGGCGCGTCGTGGTGCAGGAGATGGCGGATCAGCTGGCGATGGACCTTGTGCGAAAGGGCTTTCTGACCGATCAGGTCACGCTCAGCATCGCGTACGACGTCGAAAACCTGAAGGACCCCGTACGCGCCGCGGCGTACAAGGGCGAGATCGTCGGCGATTTTTACGGCAGAAGCGCGCCGAAGCCTGTGCACGGCTCGCAAAACCTCGGACGGCACATGGCGTCCGCCGCGCGCATCACCGGGGCCGTGCGGCAGATCTTCGACCGGATCGCGGACGAGTCGCTTTTGATGCGGCGGTTCAATGTGACCGTGTGCAACCTCAAAACCCCGGAGGAGGCGAAGGCGGAGGAATCCGTGCCGGAGCAGCTCGATCTGTTCACGGATTACGAGGCGAAGGACCGGGCGCGCGCCGAGGAGACGGCCGCGCTCGAGAAGGAGAGACGGCGGCAGAAGGCGCTTCTGCACATTCGCGACAAGTACGGCAAGAACGCCGTTGTGCTGGGGCTGAACCTGCAGGAGGGCGCGACGGCGATCGAGCGCAACGCGCAGATCGGCGGACACAAGGCATAGGAGGATCGTATGACGGAGACGCTTACCCTGTACATTCCGAAGCCGGAGGACGGATGGTTTTATCAAAAGATGACGAACGATCCGGAGACGATGGCGTACAACGCGCCCTGGTTTCCGCCGGACGGCTGCATTCCGAACGCGCAGGAGGAATGGAAGCGGCTGTGCGCGGACTGGATCGGCGCGGAGCCGGAGCGGTTCTACGCCTACCTGCGGCGCGGCACGGACGGCGCCTTCGTCGGGGACGTGTGCTTTCACTACACGCCGGAGCGCGATTGGTGGGACATGGGCGTCGTGATTTACGCGCCGGAGCGCGGAAAGGGCTACGGGAAGCAGGGACTGCGGCTGCTTGCGGAATACGCGTTTTCGCACGGCGTGACGCGGCTGCACAACGCATTCGAAACGACGCGGGACGCGGCGTATGCGATCCATCGCGCAGCCGGCTTCCGCGAGACCGGGCGAACGGACGGGACGATCGAACTGATGCTGACAGAAGAGGATTACAGGAAAGGAGCCGGACATATGGAACCGAGGGAATTTCTGGACATTTTGCACGTCGCGGAGCGGCTGAAGGACACGACGCGGCACTGCACGACGTCGAAGGGGCGGCGCGAGAGTGTCGCCGAGCACAGCTACAGGATCGCGCTGATGGCGATGCTGCTTCGGGACGTGTTCCCGGACGCCGATATGGACAGGGTCACGCGGATGTGCCTGATCCACGACCTCGGCGAATGCTTCACCGGCGACATTCCGACGTTTCTGAAGACCGATGCGGACGAACAGACCGAGGAGCGGCTGCTGGACCGCTGGGTGCGCTCGCTTCCCGCGCCGCTCGACAGCGAGCTGTCCGGGCTGTACGCCGAGATGAACGCGCAGCAGACGATGGAGGCGCGGATCTATAAATCGCTTGACAAGCTGGAGGCGGTCATCCAGCACAACGAGTCGCCGATCGAAACGTGGGAGCCGAACGAATACGAGCTGAACAAGACGTACGCGTTCGACACGGTGGCGTTTTCCGAGTGGTTGACAAGCCTTCGCAGGGAGATCTACAACGACACGGTCGAAAAGATCGAACGGGAGGGAACATGACGGAGGAGATGCGGCTTCCCGCGTACTGCGGCGTCGACTGCGCCGCGTGCCCGGATCATCGGAGCGAGGCGTGCCCCGGCTGCCGCGACAGCGTATGGAAGGAAGGGGACGCATGCATGCCGGTCGCCTGCTGCCAAAGGCAGGGGATCGCGTTCTGCGGGGAATGTCCGGGCTTTCCGTGCGCGGACATGAAGGCGTTTTATGAGGAATCGGACGGACACAGGGCGGCGTACCGAAGGATGCGCGCCATGCGTCCGCAGCAATAATATCAACGGAGGGACAGACATGAAACGAATCGCAACAGAACTTGCGCCCGCGGCGATCGGGCCGTATTCGCAGGGCATGATCACGGGGAACCTTGTGTACACGTCGGGCCAGATTCCGGTCGATCCGAAGACCGGCGCGATCGCGGGCGACACGATCGAAACGCAGGCGGAGCAGTCGCTCAAAAACGTGCAGGCGGTGCTGGAGGCGGGCGGCGCAAGCCTGGACAGCATCGTGAAAACGACCTGCTTCATCGCGGACATGGCGGACTTTGCGGCGTTCAACGCGGTCTATGCAAGGTACATCCAGGGCGCGCCGGCGCGCTCGTGCGTGGCGGTCAGGACGCTGCCGAAGAACGTGCTGGTCGAGATCGAAGCGATCGCCGAGATCGTACAATAACGAAAGGAGCGGCGGCATGAACGACGCAAGGGAGCGCTACGGCGACATCATCGACCGGGAGCATCCGACGTCAGAAAAGCATCCGCGGATGCCGAGGCAGAACCGCGCCGCGCAGTTTGCGCCGTTCGCCGCGCTGACCGGCTACGACGACCTGATCCACGAGGCGGCGCGGTACACCGAGCGGCAGATCGTTCTGGATGAAAACAAGAAGGAGGAGCTGAACCGGAAGCTCGTCCTTCTGATGAACGCGCCCGAACCGCAGGACGCGGTCTTTACCAGCTTCGTGCCCGATCCGAACAAGCCCGGCGGCACCTATGAAGCGCTTGCGGGACGGATCGCCGCCGTCGATCCGCTGTACTGCTACATCACGCTCGACACCGGCCGCGTGCTCGACGTCGGCGACGTGATCGAGATCGAAAGCCCGTATTTTTTGCGCGAGCAGCACTGAATTCTGCGCTTGTGCGCATGTGTGAAGATGGTTTTAACTTTCCGTGAATAGAGCCCCGCGCCTGTTGACCGTGCGCCGTCAAAGGAGTACAATAAGGTCAGAAAGAGGAACGGGAGGCGAAGGCAATGGAGGAAAAGACGACGCGGCCGATCCTGACCAACGATACGAACATCGAGGATCAGGAAGTACCGTTTGAGGATCTGATTTCCGAATTGCGCTATTGATCGAAAGAGATGCCCTCCCGGCATCTTCAGACTGTCGTAAAAGGAGCCCGACCGTTTGCGGCGAAGGGTTTATAAAATGAATGCTTGCAGGCAGAAAGGGCTTAAACGCCCTTTCTTTGATTGATGCTTCGCCGCAAACGATCCGTGTTGTCACTCAGTCGCATACCATAGTATAGCTCCATCGTGACAGCCCGGATTCTGACACCCTTCCCGACAGCCTGTACAGCGTGTCAAAAGGGCTTTTGACACGCTGAAGACGCCTTTCGGCATCTTTTTTCATGCCCGAAAACGGAAAACAACCGATACCGCAAACGCAAAGGAGCGCCGATTATGCCGTTTGAAATCATCCGGAACGATATCACGAAGGTCGCGGCCGACGCGATCGTCAACACGGCCAACCCCGAGCCGGTCATCGGCGCGGGCACCGATACGGCGATCCATCGCGCGGCGGGACCGAAGCTTTTGGACGCGCGCCGCAGGATCGGCGCGATCGCGGTCGGCACGTCGGTCGAGACGCTCGCGTTCGACCTGCCCGCAAAGTACGTGCTGCACACCGTTTCGCCCGCGTGGGAGGACGGGGAGCACGGCGAGGAGGCGGGGCTGTACGCCGCGTATGCGGCGGCGCTGACGCTGGCGGACCGGCTCAACTGCCGCTCCGTCGCATTCCCGCTGCTGTCGGCCGGCAGCTACGGCTTCCCGCAGGAGGTCGCGCTGGGCACGGCGATCCGCGCGTGCACCGATTTCCTGATGACGCACGACCTCGACGTCATTCTCGTGCTGTTCGGCGAGGCGCCGTTCTCGCTTGCGAAGGGCCTGTTCGGCGATCTGAAGGCGTACGTCGACGACCGCTATGTCGGCGAGGCGGAGACGGCCGAGTACGACGTCCCGGAAACGAACGCGTATGCAAGGGCGGAACGGTGCGAATCCGATTTTGCGGCTAGGCCGGAGCTTCGCCCGGCGGCCGCAGCGCCGAGGCGGACCGACGCGATCCGCGAAAAACGGCGCAGAAACGCGCGCTTTGCCGCGGCAAAGGCGGAGCAGGCGCCCGCACCGCAGGCGACGGATCTGGAAACGATCCTGCGCGGCGCCGAAAACACGTTCTCCGAGCATGTGCTGGACCTTCTGCGCGAATGCGGCGAACGGGATGCGGACGTGTATCACCGCGCGCAGATCAGCCGCCAGCTCTTTCACAAGATCATCAGCAGCCGGGACTATCAGCCGACCAAGAGCACGGCGGTCCAGCTTGCGATCGGGCTCAGGCTCAGCCTTGCCGAAACGCAGAAGCTGCTTTACAAGGCGGGCTATTCGCTCACGCGCAGCAGCAAAGCCGACCTCGTCGTGCAGTACTTCATCGAGCGCGGCTGCTACAGCATCGTCGAGATCAATCTTGCGCTGTACGACTGCGGTCTGCCGCTTCTGAAAACCGGCAGCGCGGCGTAAAAATGTCAACCCGGAATTGACAACAGCCTCCTTTTGTTCTGCTACACTGAGGTCAGCAAAACAAAAGGAGGTTCTTCTTATGAACAGCAATCTGACCGAACTCGTATGTATCCTTGACCGCAGCGGCTCCATGGCGGGCCTCGAAGCGGACACCATCGGCGGCTTCAACGCGATGATCGAAAAGCAGCGCAAAGAGGAGGGCGACGCGCTCGTCTCCACGGTCCTGTTCGACCATGAGAGCATCGTGCTGCACGACCGCGTCGATCTCAAAAAGGTCGAGCCGATGACCGACCGCCAGTACACGGTCCGCGGCTGCACGGCGCTTCTGGACGCGATCGGCGACGCGGTGCATCACATCGGCAACGTGCATAAGTACGCCCGCGAGGAGGATCGCCCGGCAAAGACGATCTTTGTCATCACGACCGACGGCATGGAGAACGCCAGCAAGCGCTATTCCTACGACGACGTGAAGCGCATGATCGAGCGGCAGCGCGAGCAGTACGGCTGGGAGTTTTTGTTCCTCGGCGCGAACATGGACGCGATCTCGACCGCGCGGCGCTTCGGCATCCGCGAGGACCGCGCGGTGCGCTACGAATGCGACGCGAAGGGAACCGCGCTGAACTACGCGGTCGTCAGCGACGCCGTCGGCTGCGTGCGAAAGGGCAAAAAGCTCGACGCAAGCTGGAAGGCGCCGATCGAACAGGATTACAAGGCGCGCGGCAGGCACTGAACGCAAAAAACCGCTTGCCTGCGCCGCGGTCCCTGCGGTATAATGGAACCGGCCGGAGCGATCCGGACCGAAGCAATGCAAGGAGGGAACAACATGGCAAAGTATCAGTGCGGCCCCTGCGGCTATATCTATGACCCGGCGGAGGGCGATCCGGACAGCGGCATCGCGCCCGGCACCCCGTTTGAAGACCTGCCCGACGATTGGTGCTGCCCGATCTGCGGCGTCGACAAGGACATGTTCGAGAAGATCGAGGACTGATTCCTTGAACGCGCAGGAACTGCTGAAAACCCGCAATCGCGATTCGATCCCGCGCCGCAGCGCCGAAGCAATGGAGCGCACGGCGCGGGACGGACAGCATCCGTACGCGGTCGTCGTCTGCTGCTCGGATTCGCGCGTGATCCCCGAACAGATCTTCGGGGCCGACGTCGGCGAGCTGTTCGTCATCCGCATCGCGGGAAACGTGCTCGACGGGCACGCGCTCGGCAGCATCGAGTATGCCGTGTCGCATCTCGGCACGCGCCTCGTTCTGGTGCTCGGGCATACGGGCTGCGGCGCGGTCGCGGCGGCCCTCGCAGGACATTCCGAAGGGTATATATCACTCCTCACGGACGAGATCCGCAAGGCGATCGGCATGGAGACCGATCCGGACGCCGCTTGCCGCAAAAACGTGCGGTACGGCGTGATGCGCATCCGCGAGGCGTTCGGGGACCATCCGGCGTTTTCCGACGCCGAACTGCTCGGCGCGGTCTACGACATCCGCACCGGCCTTGTCGACTGGCAGTAACGGCATTGCATGAGACGGAGGGAGAGTCCTCCGTCTTGTTTTTTTTACCGAGATGTACTATACTGAAGCTGACTATCCGTGGAGAGAACGCGTATGAAGAAGAAACATGCAGCGACAGAATCCGATACCGGCACGCTGAAGATCCCGACCGCGCCGCCCGAGGGGACGGTCTTGACGCCGTCCGCCGGGCTTTCCGAGGCCGAAGCCGCCGCGCGCGCGCAGGCGGGGCAAAGCAACCGCCAGACCGAGGAGCCCGGCAAGAGCGTCGCGCGGATCGTGGCGGACAATCTGTTCACGCTGTTCAATCTGCTGAACTTTGCGCTGGCGGCATGCCTTGCGATCGTCGGATCGTGGCGGAACATGCTCTTTCTGGGCGTCGTCGTATCCAACACCGTCATCGGCACGGTGCAGGAGCTGCGCGCCCGCGCGATGATCAAAAAGCTGCGGCTTTTGGAGGACCGCTCCGTCGGCGTGATTCGCGGCGGCAGAGAGCGCAAATGCCCGCCGGAGGAATTGGTATACGGCGATCTGTGCGTGTTCCGCATCGGCGATCAGATCCCGGCGGACGCGCTGATCCGCGACGGCGTCTGCGCGGCGGACGAATCGCTTTTGACCGGCGAGAGCGAACCGGTGACGCATCAGGCGGGCGAGCTTCTGATGTCCGGCAGCTTTCTCACCGAGGGACGCGTCACGGCGCAGCTTGTTGCGGTCGGCGACGAGGCGTATGCCGCGCGGCTGATGCGCGACGCAAAGCGGATCCGTTCGCCCAGGTCCGAGCTGATGACCGAGCTGAACCGGCTCGTTTCCCTTGTTTCCAAGATCCTGGTGCCGATCGGCGTCGTCCTGTTTCTGAAGGAGCTGTTTTTGCTGAAGTCGCCGGTCGAGGAAGCGGTGCCGAAGGCGGTCGCCGCCATGATCGGCATGATCCCGGAGGGGCTGATCCTGCTGACCTCCGTTGCGCTGATGGCGGGCGTCATCAAGCTCGGCCGGCGCAAGACGCTTGTGCAGGAGCTGTTCGGCATTGAAACGCTGGCCCGCGCCGACGTGCTCTGCACGGACAAAACCGGCACGCTGACGACGGGGGAGATGGCGTTCGAGCGCTTCGTGCCCCTTGAAGCCGGCGAAGCGGAGCTGCGCGCGCGGATCGGGGACTTCATTGCGGCGTTCGACGCGACGTCGGGGACGCTCCGCGCGATCTCCGGGGTGTTCCGGGGCGGTTCGCACCGGGCGACGGCCACGCTGCCGTTCTCCTCGGCGCGCAAGAAATCCGCGGCGTCCTTTGAGGACGGCAAAACGCTGATCGTCGGCGCGGCGTCGTTCGTGACGGACACGCCGGTCCCGGAGGCGGAACAGGCGGCGGACGAGGGCTATCGCGTGCTGCTGATCGCGGAGGCGGACGGCGCGATCGACGGCGAAACGCTGCCGCCGGTCACAAGGCTTTTGGGACTGTTGCTGCTCTCCGAAACGCTGCGGCCCAGCGCAAAGCAGACGCTGGAATGGTTTGAACACGAGGGCGTTTCGGTGCGCGTCATGAGCGGCGACGATCCGCGCACCGTGGCGGCGGCCGCGCGCGCACTCGGGCTTTCCGGCGCGGAGCGCATCGTGGACTGCGCAAAGCTCTCGGACGACGAGCTGAAGGCCGCGGCGAAGGACTGCGTGATCTTCGGCAGGCTCACGCCGGATCGCAAGCGCGTGCTGGTCGAGGCGATGAAGGCCGAGGGGCACAACGTCGCCATGACGGGCGACGGCGTCAACGACATTCCGTCGCTGAAGGCCGCGGACTGCTCGATCGCCATGGCGGGCGGCGCGCAGGCGACGGAGCATGCGGCGCAGCTCGTGCTGCTCAACAACGATTTCAATTCCCTCCCCGCGGTCGTGGCGGAGGGGCGGCGCGTCATCGGCAACATCACGCGGACCGCGTCGCTGTTTTTGCAAAAGACGCTCTATTCGTTCGCGCTGAGCGTCATCAACATCCTGATCGCGCTGTTTCTGCCGCTGCGCTATCCGTTCGAGCCGATCCACCTGACGCTGATCAGCACGCTGACCGTCGGCGCGCCGTCGTTCTTCCTCGCGCTCGAGCCGAGCAGCGAGCGCGCGGCCGGACATTTCCTAAAGCGCATCCTGCTGCGCGCCGTACCGGGCGCGGCGGGCGTCGTCGTGTGCGCGCTGTCGGCCATGATCGCGAACTACTGCGGCACGCCGGAGACGGTCGCGTCCACGATGGCGGTGCTGTCGGCGGGCGTGATCGGGCTCGGGAACCTGATCCTGACCTGCAGGCCGTTCTCCGGACTGCGCATCGCGGTGTGCGCGGTCATGAGCGCGGCGTTCGCCGGCGCGGTCGCGCTGTTCCCCGCGCTGTTCAAGCTCGATCCCGCTTCCATGACCGGACGGCACTGGATCATGCTGGCGGCGATCACCGCGGCGGGCGTCGCGGTGCTGATCATCGGCACGCTGGCCGTGCGGCCGCTGCTGTATAAGCTCGGCGATCCCATGGGCGGCACGAAGCGAAAGGAGCGCAAATGAACGAGGAAATCCGTATGCAAAAGAAGCAGCTGCGGCGCGATATCGCGGCAAGGGTCAGGGCCCTGCCGCAGGCGGTCCGCGAACAGGCGGGCAGGGCGATCGAACGCAGCGTGCTGGCCCTGCCGGAGTACGCCGCGGCGGAGAGCGTTTTCCTGTATATCGCCATGCCGACGGAGCCGGACACCCGCGGGATCCTCGAACGCGCGCTCTGCGACGGCAAGCGCGTGTATGTGCCCAAATGCGTCGGCAAGGGCGAAATGCTCGCCGTGCGCATCCATGGTCTCGACGATCTTCAGCCGGGCGCGTACGGCATTTCGGAGCCCGTCGACTGCAGTGAAACCGCAGAGCCCGGCGCGCTCGATCTGATCCTCGTTCCGTGCGTCGCCGCGTCGCCGGACGGCAAACGTCTCGGCCACGGCGCAGGCTTTTACGACCGCTTCCTGGAAGGCAACGCGGACAAAACCGTCTGCCTGTGCTTTTCCGCCGCGCTGTCCGACGCCATCCCGACCGAACCGACCGACGTACGCATGCACCGCGTCGTATCTGCATAACGAACCGTCAAACAAGCCGCCCGTGCGAAACGGACGGCTTGTCTGCATGTATTGGGAGGAACAGGGAGGGGTCAGACGGGATCGGCGCGCCTGTGGGTGCGTGCCGCAAACAGAACGATACACAGCGCAGACAGCAGCAGCGCGGCGCCGAGCAGCCAGTAGATGACGGTCAGCGGGTTCTGCGTGCCGAAGATCTCGAGCGCGCCGGAGACGAGGGAGCCGACGGTCAGCGCGGCGATCGCCGCGCGCCAGAGACCGCGGGCGGGGGCGGGAACGGTCCTGCGCGCAAGGCCGAGCAGCAGCGACGGCAGCGCGCCGAGCACGAGCGGGAACGCGAACGCGTACAGCATGAAGAAGGAATACACGCCGTGTGAAAAGATCTCGTAGACCGCGCCGAACAGGGCGACGAACACAGCGATCAGAAGATAGCCGAGCGCAGCCCGGAACGGAAGCCGCTTTCTGTCAGTAACCGATGTAGACAATGTCGCTCACACTCCTTTCCCCGGACCGGCCGCCGGAGGTCGGCACGTTGACGATGTTTCCGAGAAAGACCATCGACGAGGATCCGCCGCCGTCGAGGTTGTAGGCGGTCTGTACGCCCAGCGACTGCAGGAACGACGCAAGCTCATACAGCGACAGGCCTTCGCTCTCGCCGGTGCGTCCGTCGCACACGACAAAGACGTAATGCAGCTCGTCGATGACGCCGATCGCGGTGCGCGGGTTGCTGGCCATCGCCCTGCCGACCTCGTCGGATTCCGAAACGGCGATCTCGCCCTGCTCGACAAGCGCGGGACCGAACGACAGCACGTCCCACGCGCCCTGCTCGAGCAGCGCTTCCGCGCTGATCTCGGATTCGCGGATGATCGAAAAGCTGCCGTCGCGCCAGATCACGAGGTCCTCGGCGTCGCCGCTTGCCTGGGACCGGTACAGAACGCCGCTGCGGATGACGTAGCCGGTGCGCTGCGCGCCGTAATAGTCGCCGTTGATCGCCAGGATCGCGTTGACCGAATCGGCGATCGCCGAGGTCTTTTGCGTGATGTTGCGGCCGTACGTGTTTTCGGCAAGCGCGGTTTTCAGATAGTCTGCGCAAAGAAGCTGCACGTCGGCGACGTGTACCGTCGTGTCGTACAGACGGTACTCGGTCAGCGTGACGGAGATGTTCCCGTCCGTATAGGAGGAATCGGTGGTTTCGACGGCGGCAGGCGCGGCTTCGGCCTCGGGCGCGGCTTCGGCTTCGGCGGCGTCCTCCGTTCGCTGCGAGGGCGTTTCCGCGACGGCGTATCTGCGTTCGATCAGGAACGTGTCCGCCAGCAGATAAGCGGTAAAGCCGAGGAGCGCAAGCCCGAACAGAATGCCGAACAGACGGTTTTTGATGCGCATGTCAATCACCTCTCAATCGGTTTTGCTGGACCCATGGTATCCCGCACACCTTAAACGAGCCCTAAACGCCAAAAGTTTTTCGTGCAATCGGCGACGGTATATGATATGATGACAGCAGAAAACCACGAAAGGCAGCGATATATGAGACTGTTGTTTGCGGAGGACGAGCGATCCCTGTCGCGGGCGGTCACGGCGATCCTGAAGAAGAACAATTATTCCGTCGACGCGGTGTACGACGGACAGGAGGCGCTCGATTATCTGGATACCGGCAACTACGACGGCGTGATCCTCGACGTGATGATGCCGAAGCTGGACGGGTTTGCCGTGCTGAAGCGCATGCGCGCCGCGGGAAACCGCACGCCGGTGCTGATGCTGACCGCGCGCGCGGAGATCGACGACAAGGTGCACGGACTCGATTCCGGCGCGAACGATTATCTGACGAAGCCGTTTGAAACGAAGGAGCTTCTGGCGCGCATCCGCGCGATGACGCGAAGCAGCGCGGTGCAGCCGGACACGAAGCTCTGCATCGGCAACCTGACGCTGGACTGCGCAAGCTTTGAGCTTTGCGGGCCGAAGGCGTCGTTCCGGCTGGTCGGCAAGGAGTTCCAGATGCTGGAGATGCTGATGCGCAATCCGAAGAAGCTGATCTCGATCGACGCGTTTATGGACCGCATCTGGGGCTATGACAGCGAGACGGAGCAGAACGTCGTCTGGGTCTATATCTCCTACCTGCGCAAAAAGCTCGACGCGGCCGGCGCAAACGTGAAGATCAAGGCGCAGCGCGGCGTCGGGTATTATCTGGAGGTCGACAAATGATCCGGAAGCTGCAGAGGAAATTCGTGCTTGCGGCAATGCTGTCGCTGCTGATCGTGCTGGGACTTCTGATCGGGCTGATCAATGTTCTGAATTATGTGAACACGCTGCGCGACGCGGACGGAACGCTTGCGCTGCTTGCCGAGAACGACGGCGCGTTTCCGACGCGTCCGGACGAGCCGGGAGACGAGCCGCCGATGAACGAGCGCAACGAATTCGGCCGCCGCGGCAACCCGGGCGAGCTGCCGTTCCAGTCGCGCTACTTTTCCGTAACGCTCGCTGAGGATGGAGAGGTGTGCGCGGTCGATGTGCGAAACATCGCGACGGTGAACAGCGAGACCGCGGTCGAGATGGCGAAAAAGGCTTCCGAAAGGGGACGGGAACGCGGATTCTCCGGGGATTACCGGTATGTGCGCACGGACGGCGACGGCGGCACGCGCTGGATCTTTCTGAACTGCGAGCGCGAGATCGCCACGAACCGCAGCTTTCTGTGGATCAGCATCGGCATCTCGGCCTGCGGATTCGTGCTCGTTCTGCTGCTGATGATCCTGCTGTCGGCAAGGATCGTCCGGCCGATCGCGCAAAGCTATGAAAAACAGAAGCAGTTTATCACCGACGCGGGCCATGAGCTGAAGACGCCGATCACGATCATCAACGCGGATGCGGACGTGCTTGAGGAGAGCGTGCCCGACAGCGAGTGGATCGGCGACATCCGCAAGCAGACGGCGCGGCTGAAGCAGCTGACGGAGAATCTGGTCTTTCTGTCGAAGATGGAGGAGGAGCGCGCAACGCCCCTGATGATCGATTTTCCGCTGTCCGAGGTCGCGGAGGATACGGCGCAGTCGTTTGCGGCGGTCGCGCTGACCAAGGAGCAGACCTTTACGGTCGCGATCCAGCCGCTTCTGACCATGCGCGGCGACGCGGCGTCCGTGCGCAGGCTGCTGACGATCCTGCTGGACAACGCCGTCAAATACACGCCCGCGCACGGCTCGATCGCGTTTTCGCTGAAGCGGAGCGGACGGCAGCTTCGCCTGACGGTCGAGAACAGCGCGGAGGGCTTTGAAAAAGGGAATTACGACCGGCTGTTCGACCGGTTCTATCGCTCGGACGCGTCGCGCAATTCGGAGACGGGCGGGTTCGGGCTCGGGCTTGCGGTCGCGAAGGCGGTCACGGAGGCGCACAACGGGCGGATCCGCGCATATTCGCCGGACGGACGGACGCTGACCGTCGAGGCGATCTTTGCCGCGCAGGGGGACTGACCCTTGACGGACGCGCCGAAAATGCGTACAATAGCTTTATGGAGTTTTCGGGTCGAAACGAATCAAAGGGATACAAACGGCTGCTGTTGCTGCTGGGCGCGGCGGCGGGGACCTTCCTGCTGATCTTCGTTCCGGCGGGCGACTGGCAGGGACAGGCGGCGTCGCCGCAGGGCGCGCTGCTTGCGGCGTTCGGCAAGGCGGTTCTGACGCTTGCGCTGCTGTCCGTCGTTCCGTCGCTGTGGGCGGGACTGATCCACAGGACCTCGTGGATCGCAGCGGTCGCGCTCGTGCTGTTCGCGTTCGGCTGCGGATGGCTGATCCTGGGCGATGCGGCGGACGCGCTGTTTCCCGCGCTGCTTGCCGCGCTGCCCGGCGCGGGGCTGTACGTGCTGCAGCGGCTGAAGCTCAGCAATTTCCGCACGGTGCTGTACGGCTCGTTTCTGACGCTCGGCGGTCTGTTCGCGCAGGTCTGCCTGAAGGATCTGATCCGCCGGGGCGACGCTTATCTGCCGTTCCGGGAGGCGATCGACCTGTTTGAACAGGCGGCGAACAGCATGAGTCTTGAGGAGATCCGGATCGCGGGGGTCACGTCGAAGGACCTGATCGCGGCGTACATCCTGAACGCGGAGGCGATCTTTGTGCCGCTGCTGCTGGTCGCGGCGATGTGCGCAAGCCTTTCCAATACGCTGTTCTCCCATCTCTGGAACCGGGACGGCGCCGCGGCGCTCCCGAAGCTCAAGCCCTTCCGGGAATGGCGCTGCGAACGCTGGTATGTGCTGTTTGCGGCGGTCTTCTCGATCGCGACGATGCTGCTCGGCATGTTCGGACTGCAGGCGTTCGGCGCGCTTTCCTCCGTGGCGGAGGTCATGTGGCGGCTGCCGTGCTCGCTTGCCGGACTGTGCGCCGTCAGAAGGATCGCCGTGCGCGCGGGCAGGGGATGGGTCTTCTGGATCGTTTGCGCGGGGACGGTCCTGCTGCCGTCGATCGCAAGCATGCTGCTGACGCTCCTCGGCATGCTGTCATCCTTACGAAATCCTTGGAACGCCGGAGAGGACGGAAAACGGATATGAAACAATACAGCGGAATCCTGATCGCATTCGGAACGATCCTTGCGCTCGGCGCAGGGGCGATCGCGCTCTTTGCAAAGCAGTACGCCGTCGCGCTGGCGGTGCTGGCGGTCGGCGTCGTCTGGCTCGGGCTCATGGCGCTGCTTCTGTACCGGATCTCCAAAATCCAGCAGGCGCGCATGGATCGCGTATTCCGCGAAAACGACAGCGCGGTCGTCGCGCTTGCGGGCAACATTTCGATCCCGTGCGTGATCGTCGATGCGGAGGGGCGCATCACCTGGCGCAACAATGCGTTTTCATCGCTGTTCGACGGACAGCGCATTCAGGACGTCGTGCCGGAATTCGACGGCGAGCATCCGATCCGGACGCTGCAGATCGTCCACAACGGCAGCAATTATCAGGTCATGAACATGCTGGTGCAGCGCGAGAAGGAAAAGAAGCTCGTGTTCCAGTACTGGATCGACCGCACCGAGGCCGCGCACTATCAGCGGCTGTATACGGAGCAGCGGCCGTACGTCGCGATGATCTTTGTCGACAATTACGAGGAGCTTTTAAGCGATACGCAGATCCACAGCACGGCGGTGCTGGCCGAGGTCGAACGGCTGATCGCGGATCTTTCCAAGCGCATCGGCGCGCTGTATCGCCGCTATGACAACGGACGCTTCCTGCTGGTGCTCGAGGCAAAGCAGATGCAGAGCCTTGAACAGGAGCGGTTCGCGCTGCTGGATCAGGCGCACCGCATCGACACCGGCTCTTCGTCGTCGGTATCGCTGTCGATCGGATTCGGCATCGCGCCGCGGCTTGCGCAGTCCGAGCAGGACGCGCGCCGCGCGCTGGAGCTTGCTTTGGGCCGCGGCGGCGATCAGGTCGTCGTCAAGGACGGCACGGATTACCGGTTCTTCGGCGGCAAGCGGCAGCACGATCCGCGCCAGTCGCGCGTGAAGGCGAGGCTGTTCTCCAAGGCGCTGTTCCAGCTGTTTGAAAACAGCGGCGACATCTTCATCATGGGTCACCGCAATTCGGACATGGACTGCATCGGCGCGGCGCTCGGCATCGTGACCTGCGCAAACCATGTCGGCGCGCACGCCTATATCGTGCTCGATTCCGTCAACACAACGATCGAGGACGCGATCCGCACGCTGGAGCGGTCCGGCGCATCCTCGCTGATCGTCCGTCCGGAGCAGGCGGCGGAAATGATGAAGGAGGATTCGGTCCTCGTCGTCGTCGATACGCAGCGCGCGTCCGTGACGGTCGCGCCGGAGCTGCTGAAACAGACGGAGCATATCGTGCTGATCGACCACCACCGCCGCAGCGCGGACTATATCGACAACGCGACGCTGCATTATCTTGAAACGCGCGCGTCGAGCGCGAGCGAGATGGTGACCGAGGTCATCCAGTACTTCGCGGACAACGTCAAGCCCGCGGCGTTCACCTGCAGCGCGCTGCTTGCCGGCATCACGGTCGACACCAAGCAGTTCGCGTTCAACGTCGGCTCGCGCACGTTCGACGCGGCGGGCTACCTCCGCCGCAACGGCGCGGACCTGAGCTCGGTCAAGCAGATGTTCCAGAACGACTATCAGAGCTATGTGCGCTGCGCGAACATCGTGGAGCGCGCGACCATCCGCAAGAGCGGCATCGCGATCTCCGTGGTCGAAAAGAATACGCCGGACGCCATGCTTCTGGCGGCGCAGGCGGCGGACGAGCTGTTGGGCATTCGCGGCATCTATGCGGCGTTCGTGCTGGCGGACACCGAGGAGTACATCGCGATCTCCGGCAGAAGCTACGGACAGATCAACGTACAGGTGGTGCTTGAACGCCTCGGCGGCGGCGGGCATCTGACGATGGCGGGCGCGCAGCTGCGCGGCGTCACAATGGAGCAGGCGATCGCCAAGCTCGAAGAGGCGATCGACTGGTATGAACAGGAAAACCCCGAGAAATAGGAAAGGACGGAACGGACGATGAAGGTATTGCTTTTGGAAGACGTCAAGGGCACCGGCAAGAAGGGCGAGATCGCGAACGTCAGCGACGGCTACGCGCGCAATTTCCTCCTGCCGAGAAAGATGGCGGAGCCCGCGGACGCACAGGCGGTCAATGCGGCGAACATTCAGAAGAGCGCCGCGCAGCACAGAAAGTTTACGGCCGGTCTCAAGGCGCGGGAGATCGCGCAGTCGCTGGACGGACATGCCGTCCATGTCAAGGCGCGCGTCGGCGAGAACGGCAAGATGTTCGGCACCGTCTCCGGCAAGGAGATCGCCGCTGCATTGAAGGAGCAGAAGGGCGTGGACGTCGACCGCAAGAAGATCTCGGTCGATCCGATCCGCGCGCTCGGCGAATATCCCGCGAAGCTCTCGCTGTTCGAGGGCATTTCCGTCACGATCAAGGTCATTGTCGAGGAGTAAATGGAACAGCAGACCATGGAAACCCTGCCTCACAGCATTGAGGCGGAACGCTCGGTGCTCGGCGCAATGCTGCTGGACGACGGCGCGCTCGATTCGATGCTGGAGCAGCTGAAACCGGATGATTTTTATCAGGATGCCCACGCGAGCATCTTCGACGCCATGCGCGCCATCCGGCAGGCGGGCAACGCGGTCGACGTCGTGACGCTTTCCAATGCGCTCGAGCGCATGGGCAAGCTCGAAAGCGCGGGCGGACTGGTGTACCTGACCGACCTGATGAGCTTTGTGCCGACGACGGCGAACGTACAGCATTACGGCAAGATCGTCGAGGAGCACAGCATTCAGCGCGCGCTGATCCGCGTCGGCAACGAAATGATCCGCGACGGCATGAACGACCGGCGCGACGTCGAGGATTCCTTAAACGACGCCGAGCGCAAGATCTACGACATCTCGATGCGCAAGACGGAGGACACGCTGTCCCCCGCAAGCGAGATCGTGCCGAATACGATCTTTCAGATCGGCGAGATCGTGACAAGAAAGGGCAAGCTGACCGGCATCGCCACGGGCTTCTCGAAGCTCGACCGGCTGACGAACGGCCTGCAGAAAAGCGACCTCATCATCCTTGCCGCGCGTCCCGCCATGGGCAAATCCGCGTTTGCCATGAACATCGCGCAGTATGCAGCGCTGCATGACAACCGCTCCGTCGCGGTGTTCTCGCTGGAGATGAGCAAGGAACAGCTGATGATGCGCATCATGTGTACGGAGGCGTCCGTCGACTCGCAGCGCATCAAGGACGGCACGCTTTCCGACGCCGAAATGCAGCGGCTGGCCGACGTTTCCGGCCCGCTGCAGGCAAGCAAGCTGTTCATCGACGATTCCGCGGGCGCAACGGTGACGAGCATCCGCTCAAAGTGCCGCAGACTGAAGGCGCAGCAGGGGCTCGACCTGGTCATCATCGACTATATGCAGCTCATGCAGGGCGTGGGCAGCGGCAGCCGCAAGAACGACAACCGCCAGCAGGAGATCTCCGACATGACCCGCGCCATGAAGCTTTTGGCGCGTGAGCTCGACCTGCCGATCATTCTGCTCAGTCAGCTCAACCGCGGTCCCGAAATGCGGCAGGATCACCGCCCGATGATCTCCGACCTTCGCGAATCCGGCTCCATCGAGCAGGACGCGGATATGGTCATCCTGCTGTACCGCGCCGCCGTCTATGACGAGAACGCGGGCAACGAGAGCGAGGCGATCGTGGCCAAGAACCGTCACGGCCCGATCGAGACCTGCCGGCTCGTCTTTCAGGGCGAATACACCCGCTTCCGCACGCTTGCGGAGGAACCGTAACCGAACATATCACAGCGGACCGCATCACGCGGTCCGTTTTCGTATGCAAAGGGGTTATGCCTGCTCGACAGGCTGCGGCTCGACAGGCTGCTGCTCGGCGGGGGCGGGGGATTTTTCCGGCTTTTTGTCGCGGCGGAGGAGATCGTAGAGCACCGGGATGATGAACGCGGTGGTGAGCGTTGCGTAGGTCAGACCGCCGATGCACACGATCGCGACCGGCTGGACGATCTCCGCGCCGGTGCCGAGACCGATCGCAAGCGGGATCAGGCCGAGGATCGTCGTCAGCGCGGTCATCAGCACGGGACGCAGACGCACGACGGTCGCCTGCACGATGGCGTCGCGCTTCTTCATGCCCGCATCGCGGAAGCGGTTGGCGCAGTCGACCAGCACGATGCCGTTGTTGACCGCGATGCCGACCAGCATGATAAACCCGATCATGGGCACGATGCCGACCTCGACGCCGGTGATCCACAGCGCAATGAAGCCGCCCGCAAACGCCAGCGGCACGGTGCCGATGACGATGAACGGGGAGAGCAGCGACTGGAACTGCGCGACCATGATGAGGTAGATGATCAGAACGCCCAGAAGCAGCATCCAGATGAGGTCCTTCAGCGCGCTGTTGATCGACTCGTTCTGGCCGTCGTAGCTGAGCGTACAGCCCGCGGGAAGCGGTACGGCTTCGACCGCCGCCTGCACGTCGCGGCTCACCAGCGTGACGTTTCTGCCCTCTTCGAGCGTTGCGGTGATCGTCAGGCAGCGCCGCTGGTCGATGCGCGTGATCGACGCCAGCGTGGCCGTTTCGGTCACGGTCGCAATATCCTTGAGCTTGACGGTCTCAACCGACTGGTCGAGCCGCGTCACGGTAAATTCGATGTTTTCAAGCTCCGCTTTGGAATGCGGTACGCCGGCGTCGGCGATGACCGTTACGTCCAGCGAGGTCGTGTTCGACGTGACGGAGGTGGAGGACGCCGTGTTCTTCAGCACCTCCGCAAGCTTCAGATACGTTTCCGCAACGGTCAGCCCGTGCGCGGACGCCTTCGCCTTGTCCACGGACACATGCAGCGTCGGCAGCGTGTCCTCCGTGCCGCTGGTGACCTCCGCGATGCCGTCGACCGAACGGATCGCATCGGCAATGCTGTTCGCCGTGCGGGACAGGTCATCGAGATCGTTGGCGTACAGATGGATCGAGACGTCGTCGCCGGACAGCTGCGAGGAGAAGCTGACCGTGCTCATGCCCGCGATCGTGTACGGATGCGTCTCCTTGAAGGGCGAGAGCGCTTCGTCGATCCGTGAGTGGATGTTGAGGCTGGACAGCTCGCCTTTCTCGTCGATCAGCGCGTACAGGGTCAGCTCGGTCGGATCGTCGTTCTGCGCGCCGCCGCTGAGCCCGAGAATCGACACGATGCCGCCGCCGATCATGGCGCCGACGTCGGTCAGCCCCGGAACGGTGTACAGCACATCCATGAACTGATCGCCGATCTCGGTCGCTTCCTCGAACGTCGTGCCCTTTTCCAGCGGCACGGTGACGGAGATCTGCTTGCCGCCGCTTTCGGGGAACAGCGTGAAGCCGCGGCGGATGACGATCCACGCGGAGCCGACAAGGATCACAAGCGCCAGCAGCAGCGCGATCGCGCGGTGCCGGAGCGTGAAGCGGAGCGTCTTTTCAAACGCCGCCATGAGCTTCTTGCGGCGCTTGCCCTGCGGTTTGACGGGACGGCGCATGACGCCGGTCACCATGGCGGGAATGACGGTCATGGCGATGATCAGGCTCGCGAGCAGCGAGTAGGTGACGGTCAGCACCATGTCCATAAAGATCTGCCGCGTCAGGCCCTGCACAAACAGGATCGGGATAAAGACGCAGATGGTCGTGAGCGTCGACGCCGTGATCGCGCCGGCGACCTCCTTGACGCCCTGGATGGCGGCCTCTTTGACCGGCACGCCCTCGCTCCGCAGACGGTAGATGTTTTCAATGACGACGATCGAGTTGTCGACCAGCATGCCGATGCCGATGGCAAGGCCGGACATGGAGATGACGTTGATCGTGACGCCGGAGAAGTACATCAGCACGAGCGCGAACAGCACGGAGACCGGGATCGAGATGGCGACGATCAGCGTCGGACGGAGATCGCGCAAAAACAGCAGCAGGATCAGGATCGCGAGCGCCGCGCCGATCAGCAGGTTCTCCACGACCGACGAGATCGCCATATGGATGAATTCGCCCTGGCTCATCAGCGCTGTGAAGGACAGGCCGGGATAGATCTCTTCGAGCTCACGAAGACGCGCGTCGATGTTGTCGGAGACGGTTGCCGTCGCGTAGGCGGACTGCTTCGAGAACATCAGAAGGACGCCGTTCTCGCCGTTGATCCGGGCGTAGGTGCGGTCGGAATTGTCGGTGATGCGGATGTGCGCAATGTCGCCGAGCACGATCGTGTCGAGCGAGCCGACGCCGGGGGAGAACAGGGGGACCTGCTCAAGCACCGAGACGTCCGCGATCTCGTCGCCGACGGAGACGAGCCACTGCTTGTCGCTTGTCGAAAGATAGCCCGCGGGCATGGAGAAATTCTGCGCGGAGAGCAGCTTTGCGATCATGTCCTTGCTCAGGATCAGATGCAGATTCGCCGCGTCCTTTGCGGCGGCAAGCTGCTCGGCGGCCGCCTGTTCCGCCTGCTCAAGCTGCGTTTTTCCGGCTTCAAGCTCCTTTTCGCCGAGCTCCAGAGCCGCGCGGCCTTGGTCGATCGCTGCCTGCGCCTCATTCAGCTTGCGGTTGACCCGCTGCTTCTGCTCGTTCAGCGCGGCATAGCCGTTTTCCACGTCCAGCTTTCCGCTTTCGGCCTGCTTAAGGAGGTCGTCGACGGTCGCAATGCCCGCTTCAAGCTGCGGGATCGTTTCCGTGAGACTGTCGATCGTTTCGTCCAGCTTGTCGCGCGAGATGCCGTTTTCGGAGAGCTGCGCGTCGATCTGCGCGAGGCTGTGCTCGATCTCAAGGTATTCGTCGCTGTTTCGGATCGCGTCGATGTAGGCCTGCTTCTGCGCCTCGTCCAGCGTCGGATCGTTCTCGATCGCGGCGATCGACTGGTCGAGCAGCGATTTGGCCGCCTCCAATGTGCGGATCGTGTACTTCAGCGATAAAAGCTGTGTGCGCATGGACTGCGCGGTGTCCAGCTGCCGCGTCAGCTCGTCGCGCTGCTTGTTCAGCTCGTCGATCGCGGCGGTCAGCTCCTGATCGGCGCTGTCCAGCTGCTGCTGCGCGTTGTTGATCTCGGAATCGGCCTGCTTCCGCCCCTTGTCGAGCTCGGCCTGCCCTTCGTCCAGCTTGTCGCGGTTTTCGATCAGCTCCTGTTCGCCCTCGGCGACCTTCTGCCGCGCTTCGTCAAGCTCCTTGGAGGCCTTCTCGAATTCCTCGTCGATCGCGGCGTACACGCGCTCGTTCAGCGCGTCGATCTTGTCGTCGTCCAGCTCGATCTCCACCTGCCGCTCGATCAGCCCGGACGTGGAGACCGACGCGACGCCGGTCACGCCCTCGAGCCGCGGCATCAGCGTGTCGCGCACGAACGCCGACAGTTCGAGCTGGTCCATGCCGTCCTTGTAGACGGCGATGCAGCTGACGGGGATCAGGTTGGAGCTCATCTCCATCATGATCGGCGTGCCGACGGTGTCGTCCCACGACGCGCTGACCTGGTTGATCGCCTTCTGCACGTCGATCGACGCCATATCGACGTCGGCGCCGTCCTCGAAGGTCAAAGAGACCACGGAGACGTTTTCGCTGCTCTGTGAGGTCACGGAGCTGATGTGATCGAGCGAGGACATCGCCTGCTCCAGCGGCTTGGATACCTTCAGCTCGACCTCCTCGGGCGATGCGCCGGGGCAGGTCGTGAACAGCACGATGTACGGGAAGCTCATGTCGGGAAGCAGATCCGGCGTCATTTTTCCGACCGAAACGTAGCCGAGCACCAGAATCAGCACGACGGCCACGAGGATGGTAAACGGTTTTTTTACGCTGAATTTTGCAAACATGGCAGGACTCCTTTCCCGGATTGCACCTATCTTCCCACTTTATTACCTATAGTATACCACAAACGAAGCGGAATGAATGTGTAAAAGATGTGAATCTTTGCTTTTCCGGCGCGATAAACCGCGCATTCCGCACTTTTGTGCGCTCCCTGCCGCACGGAAGGTGCGTCTGTATGGGTGAACGGCCTGTGAAACCGTATCCGGCGCCGGCATAAAAGCAATGTGCGGTTGTAAAAATCTTCCGTGCGGGCTTGTCCAAACGGCGTCGGGCATGGTATACTGTTTAGCGGGGAAGGGAAAAGGAAACGACATGAAACCGGAAAAGAAGACCTATCTGAAAAAACACCTTGACGAATGGATCATCTCAGGCGCCGGCATTCTTGCGCTGACGATCGGGTTCGTACTTTGGATCTTAAGGGAGCATCCGCCTGCGGCCGGGATCGCCGCTGCGGCGTTCTCGCTCGCGCTCTTTATCGTCGGCTGCTGGCAGTTCGTGCCGGAATTGCTGCAGTTCTGGCGCGACAGGAAGGAAACGCCGTCGCTTG
>JAEEGK010001267.1_pt1 | contig 63410 bp, 54 predicted proteins | sample 8958771 | NCBI WGS metagenome assembly JAEEGK01 (sample SAMN16246547, study PRJNA631951) | gut metagenome | biome: gut microbiome; feature: rumen; material: SC-attached | host: Bos | place: Iran: Karaj | collected 2018-10 | reverse complement strand
TCTTTTGTTATCACACAATACTGGCCGGATGCCATTCGTTATCAACGATAATTCCGCTGCGGCTCCGGGTACGGAAAAGGCTCCCCAAAGGGAGCCTTTTCTCGTACCCGGAGCGGCAGCTAAAGCTGCCTTTGTTTAAAGGGGGCACAGCCCCCTGCGACCCCTCGGGCCTTCGGCCCGTCATTCCGACAGCGCCATCAGGCGCTAGCGGAGATCGAGCGGGAGAACCTTTTTCGAAAATTATTATTATTTTTATAGCAAATTAAAGTATTTAACTATCAATCCTATGAAGAAGACTCGGATTTCGACGAATATCAAGCAATGGATGCTGGCCGCCATCCTGATGACAAGCGGCCTGGGAATGCTGAGCTCCTGCCAGCAGATTGTCGAAGAACAGCTTCAGGAAGTCGTGTGCCAATGGGTGGCCGACTATGCCGAAGAAGGCGTCGACCCGGAGACCGGCCTGTCGTTCAACCGTGTCGTTGAAGTCTATGAGTTCTCCGAGAAGAACGCGGGTTATTATGAGTCTTACCTGTTGAACGGCAACGAACTGGTGAATGTAGAGTATGTTCGCGGTGAGAACGGCGACTTCCATTACGAAGTAGATGGCGCTATTGATCTCCGCTCCACCATGAAGCAGCGCAGACTGGACGTTTGTTTGGATATCAAGATTTTCCTCCTCGAACGTTCCAGACCCTGGACAGTGAGATATGACGATGGCTTCCTTAACGACGAAGATCATATCTTCTCACCTTCCACCGAAGCGCAGCGTGAACAGATTCTCAAATGGTACGAGAGCCGGCACAATACGGACCTTGCCGAAAATCTTATCGGAAAGTGGATGTATGCCGAAAGGAATGGCGAGCCTACACCGACGAACAAGAAGAGGGTCTTCACCTTCGTTTCCTCCAGCAAGGCATACGTCAGCGCTTCGAGCACTTCTCAATCGGCAGAGGGCACAAAATGGATTGAACATCAAGAGGCTGATGTCGCCATCAGCGGCAACACGGTGACCCTTACCATGCATACTGACGAGCATACGACAGTGATGGACGAGTTTCTTATTACCGCCATCAACGACAAGGAATTCATCGCCTCTTTAAAGGTGACGGTTACGGTTGACGGAAACGTGGACCATATCACTGAAAGTAATGTTTGCCTCAAGAAAGTCGAAGCCGACTTCTCCAATGCCATCATCGGCTTGTGGGAAGGCCGCTGCACCAGCGAAGGCTCCGCGTTCGATGACGGACAGGTACACCGCTGGGGCTATGAGGAAGACGGAGATTTTGTTTACTACATCAAGAACAGCGCAGGTGAATGGGTGCCCGGCGGCAACACTCTCAACGAGTACTTTGTGGATGGGGAGCTCCTCTGCACCCGCTGGATAGACAACGGCGTAGAAAGCCGTGAATGGTGGGAAATCACCATTGCCAACAGCAAGATGAATTGGACCGCCCTGCGCCAGGACCCCGACGGCACCACCTACACCGTCACATTCGAAATGACGAAAGTCGAGTAGCTTATTTATGACAACTTATACTGAAATGAAAATAGGTAAAATCCGGATTGTGCTTTTGGCCCTGGCTCTTCTGCCGCTCCTGTCCTCCTGCAAGCTGGACGAGCCGGAAAGCCCAATCCAAGAGCTCCAAAGCTACGAATATCGCTTCTCCATCGTGGAGGAGACCAAAGCTCTCCTGAACGATAACGGCGTGTTCTGGGAAGCTGGTGACAAGGTGGGCTTGTTTGCTGGCAGCGGAGCTTCGGTTGCGGCTGATGTTGACGTCAGTACCTCCCCAAAGAGCATTGTCTATTCTTCCGGTTCGCCGCTGAGTGCCGGCACCAATATTTTTTCATATTATCCTTTTCAGGCGGGGAATACCAGCGCTTCTGCGGCAAAGATCACAATACCTACTAATCAGCAGGGCGGAACACAATCCGCCATGCCCATGGCGGGCATTCCCTTTGCTGTAACGGAGGGGCAGGGGACAAAGGGCTCTGTGTATTTCCTTAATCTCGGCTCCGTAATAGATTTCAGGGTTTATTCCACCAATTATGCTGGGGAGCAGATAGAAAGCATCACGCTGGCGGTTACATCGGGCTCTCATGCCGTGAGCGGCGAAGCCACGATCAACCTTACTTCGGTTGCGTCTGGAAATGAGTCCTCGCTATCACTTACCTGGCCTCAGGGGGTGGCATCGTCTGTAACGCTCTCCCAGGCCGGCACTGTGGCAACTAGCAAGGAAAAGGCAGTAGAGGCTGGTTCCATGCTGATGGTGGTAGCCCCGGGTACTTATTCCGGTACTATTACTATTGTTACAGACGTAGCCAACTACACCTTTTCCTTTACCGACAAGGAATTTACCCGCAACAGCATCAAGGGGTTCAACATGAACCTGAACAATGCCGTCCGCAACAAGCTATCTTTCAGGCTTGAAAACGACAAGATGGCAGCATATCTGGATTATATGGATGCTCATCCTTACGACACTGCCAACTATTCTTACTCCTACGTATATGAGTACAGCAAAGATAAAAGCAGTTCCAATCGTCTGGACCTGCCGCTGCCGGTGACGCTTTCCTGGATCTCCACCCAGACCGGGACCATGAGCGCGGATGTTTATTACGATTCCGCACACACGCAGCCGGAGACAATGGCCTATGTGAAATTCAGCTCCGATGCACATTCCGTAGATATATATAACCTCATCCCCAATCGCCACTATTACTATGTGATAAAGGACGATAACAATACCGTGGTGGCATCGGGCGAATTCAATACCACCGGGCATCGCAGAATCCTGTACGTGGCAGATCCCTCCTGCGGCAGGTACTATGCCAACAACTGCCGCGATATCGGCGGCCTGGAGACGGCCGCCACTGACAGCATTGTCAAGTACGGCAAGATATTCCGCGGTTCAAATATGGACATGACCACAGATAAGCAAAAGACTTACATCACGGATGTGATGCGCGTGGGGCTGGACGTGGATTTGCGCTACAATGCGACCAGCAACGATGGAGGCAAGTTGTTCAACGCTTTGAATCTGCACGAAATTGAACCAAGTACGAGTACCTCAAATACCTCAGGTATATACAGAGGCCATACGCAGGAGCCTTACGACAAATGGGCGGACCTTACGAATACATCCCAAATGGGTCCGACCCTCACCCGCATCATAAATGCGGCTGAGAACGGGGTGGGGGTTTACATTCACTGCAAAGTGGGAGCCGATCGTACCGGCTTTGTGTGCTTGATACTGGAGGCTATCCTGGGCGTGAAACAGGAACTGTGCGACGTGGACTACGAACTCACAAGTTTCTCCCCGGACGTGGGCAGCAACCCCTACCGGCGTCGCACTGATCAGCCAGAGAGCTGGTATTATTATCCTAAGGGGATTAACGCTATCAATAATAGGCTCAAAAACCAGCCCAACGCTACATTTCAGGAAAAGGCCATTGACTATGCCGTGAATGTGCTTGGCGTCCCGGATGAAAAAATCAACGTTTTCCGGAAGTGCATGCTGGAGCCGAAAGTTCGCCCAGACAATAATAATTGATAAACATACTATCATACTATACTATGAACCACTACGAAACGCCGACCTCCACCGTGGTGATATTAAAGGTAGAGAAATCTCTGCTTCAGGGTTCTCCCAATAGGGACTACAATGAGGACAAAAATGAGAAAATGATACGAGACGTCGATGTTGATTTCTAGATTCCCTTCCGGGGCAAAACAGACGGGCAAGGTCCCCTTTATGAAAATGGACCTTGCCCGCTAGAGAAGCTATCCGGACATACTTATCCGGGAACGTATTCCAGCACGTCGCCGGGCTGGCAGTCGAGGGCCTTGCAGATGGCTTCGAGGGTGGTGAAGCGCACAGCTTTGGCCTTGCCGGTCTTGAGGATGGAGAGGTTGGCCGCAGAGATGCCGATCCGCTGGGCAAGCTCACCGGACGACATCTTTCTGCGGGCCAGCATCACGTCGATGTTGATGATGATCGGCATACGCTACGCTTATTCCTTAATTTCTTCCAGTTCCTGCGCCTCGACGGATTTTCCCTTCAGATAGCCGGGCAGTTCCATGCCGGCGAGCTTGAAGAGGTCTTCCAACGGGGGAACCGATTTCATCAGTCCCGAGATGAAGTTGGACGTAGCGGTCTTGCCGTCGGCACCGCCACCGCCATTGTCCCACACCGTGACCTTGTCGATGTTGATGCCCTTGACGGCTTCGACCTGCGTCTTGACGAGCTCAGGCAACTTGTCGGTAATCAGCATGGTGATGGCCTGCTGGGCATCGCCGCCAGCGGCTGCGACCAGCTGTCCGAAACCCTCTGCCTGCTTGGAGAGTATCTCCAGGGTACCGCGGGCCTGGGCGTCCATCTTGGCGAAGATGGCGTCGGCCTCACCTTTGGCCTTGCGTCGGATCTGCTCGGCTTCTGCTTCTGCCTCGATGATGGCTTTCTCTTTCTCGATCTGGGCGGCGACCACGATGTTGGCCTGCTGCGTGGCTTTTTCACGCTCGGCACGGGCCAGCTCGGCGTCGCGCTCGCTCTTGTAGGCCTCTTCGAGGGCCTTGGCGGCTTGCACTTTCTCTGCGGCCACGGCGATGCGGGAGGCTTCTGCCTCTTTCTCGCGGCGGGCGGCGTCACTCTGGGCGATGGCGATCTTCGAGTTGTTTTCTCCCTCGACAGCCTTCGCGTTGGCGTCGGCCGTACGGATACGGGTGTCCCGGGTGGTCTCGGCGATGCGGATGTCCTTGTCCCTGTCGGCTTCGGCTTTACCGATTTCACCGAAACGGTTCTGCTCAGCCACGCTCTTCTTGGCGTCGTTGATGGCCTTGGCGGCGGCTTCCTTACCGAGGGCCTCAATATAGCCCGACTCGTCGCGAATATCCGTCACGTTCACGTTGATGAGTTTCAGGCCGATCTTGCGGAGCTCGGCTTCCACGTTGGTGGAGACGTTGGCGAGGAACTTGTCACGGTCGGCGTTGATTTCCTCGATATCCATCGTTGCGATGACCAGACGGAGCTGTCCGAAAAGGATATCGGTGGCGATGTTGCGAATGTCGTCGGTACTCAGGCCCAGCAGACGCTCGGCAGCATTGGTCATGTTGTCGGGCTCGGTGGAAATACCTACGGTAAAGCGGCAGGGCACGTCGACGCGGATGTTCTGCTTCGACAGGGCGTTGGTCAGGTTGCATTCAATCGAGATAGGGGTCAGGTCGAGGAATGCGTAGCTTTGGAACACAGGCCAGATGAAGGAGGCGCCGCCATGGATACAGCGGGCCGACGAGATACCACCCTCCTTGTTCTTGCCGGTCTTACCGTAAATGACCAGAATCTTGTCGGAGGGGCAGCGTTTGTAACGCCGCAGGATGGCGGTGAAAGTGACGAAAACGACCGCCACGAGGATCAGGATCAGATAGAGTTCCATATTCTTTTCTGTGATTTAAATGATTAATGATTCAAGGGGTTCGACAAGCACCGTCTCGGGTCCGATGACTTCGACCACACGGATCGGGGTGTTCGTCTTGAGGGTGTCGCCGTCGGTGACGGCCTTGTATTCGCGCACGGAGTTGTTGATGGAGATCTGGACCTTGCCTTCTCCCTGCCGCTCGCCGGGAATCGTCAGGTATACATTGCCATTGCAGCCCACGGCCGACGCATAGATGTTGATGTTGCCCGACTGCTGCATGCTGCTGAGCCATTTGAACAGATACATCACGGCAACGACCAGGGCTACGCCGATCAATGCCGAGACAATCAGCAGCAGCGGAATCGAATGGATCTTTTCCTGCAACAGGATGGCCGACCAGCCGAATCCCAGGATGAAATTTACGAAGTTGCGGAAGGTCAGCAGATTGGTTCCGCCCTCGACGGCAGCGTCGGCGGCTTCCGAATCGAAGCCTGTATCGACGTCCGTGTCGATGCCACCTTCGCCGGCGTCAGCGCCGATGAAGGTCAGGATGCTCTGGATCAGGAAGATCAGGGAGGCAGTCAGCGTGACGCCCCAGAGAATCTTCATGGCGATGGAAAGGGATGCCCACCAGGTTGTAATCATCTTTGTAAAGGTTTATTTATTCGCAAATATAAAAATAATTATTGAGAAACAATAAATTTTTTAAAATTTTTAAGCATTCGGTGCAAAAAAAGACCCCGGATCCAGTCCGGGGTTAGAGTTGCGGGGAAGAGCCCCGTCAACAGACGTCGTACCGGGCCGGACCCGGCATCTGGTCAGATCATTTCAACGATCTCAGCTGCGGGAGCGTTTTTCATCACGGAAGCGATGCCGTTGTCACGGTTGCGCTCGGAAGCATACATCTGGCTCTGGCCGATGACCTGGCCGTTGGTAGCCTTCAGCGTGAAATACGGCTTGCCATTCTTTGCAACCATCTTCTCGAAGCGTTTTTCGTCGACGGCGTTCTTCTTGACAGACTCGGCGCCGTTGAGGCAGGCAGCCTTGGTGGTGTAACCTTCACTGGTGAGGATGACCTCGCCGTTCGAAGCTTTGAGATTGAACTGGAACTCGCCGTTCTTTCTCGTGGTGATCTCAAATTTTGCCATAGCGTAGGATTTGAAATAAATGTATATACCCTACAAAGTTAAAAAAATTTTAAAAATTGCGTACTTTTGTAAAAAACATTGACGAAACTCCATGAGAATCGCATATCTGTCTGTGTTTTACCCCTACCGGGGCGGCATTGCCCAGTATAACGCGCACCTCCTCGCCGCACTGGGCAGTGAAAATGAAGTCCGTGCCTTCAATTTCACCCGCCAGTATCCCGGTTTCCTCTTCCCGGGCCAAACCCAGTACGTCACCCCGCAGGATAAAGCGACACCTGTCGAAAGCACCCGCCTGCTCGATACAGCCAACCCCTTCACCTGGCGACGCACCGGAAGGGCTATTCTCAAATGGAAGCCGGACATGGTCGTGTTCAGCTACTGGAATTCCTATTTTGCACCCTCCCATATCCCCGTAGCCCGGATGCTCCACCGGCACGGCGTGATGACGGTCACCGTCGTCCACAACGCCATCCCCCACGAGCCTAAATTCTTTGACAAGCCGCTCGCACGCCGCTTCTTCAAATACAACGACCTGCTCGTCTCCATGAGCGATGTCGTTACCCGCGACCTCCGCAGCCTCTGCCCGGACGCCAGGATTCTGCAGCGCCAGCATCCCGTGTACGACCATTTCGGGAAAAAGATGGACAAGAAGGCTGCACAGGAGGCCCTCGGACTCGACCCGAAGCTGCGGACGCTACTGTTCTTCGGACTGATCCGCGACTACAAGGGACTGGACCTGCTGATCGATGCCATGCCGCAGCTCGGGCCGGACTACCAGCTGGTGATTGCCGGCGAATGCTACGGCAGCTTCGAAAAATACGAAGCACATATCGCCGCCTCCGGCTGCGCCGACCGCATCCATGTCTTCAACCGCTACATAGACGACGAGGAAGTACCCCGCTTCTTTTCGGCGGCCGATCTCTGCGTGCTGCCCTACAGGAGTGCGACCCAGAGCGGCATCACGGCCATCGCCCTGCATTTCGACGTGCCGATGGTGGCCACGCCCGTGGGCGGCCTGGCCGAAAGCATCGGACAACCGGGGCTCGGCGTGATGGCCGGCGAAGCCTCGGCCGATGCCATCGCCGAAGCCATCCGCCATTTCTTTGACGGAAGCCCGGAAGCCTTCATCACCAACATCCGCGAAATCAAACGGACCCAGACCTGGCCTGCTTTCGCACAAAAAATTTTGGACTTTTACACGCAACAATCCGCACAATGATGCATTTACCAGATATGAAACATATTATCCCCCTGCTTGCCACGGCGGTCCTGCTGCTGGGCACCACTTCCTGCTTCCATCACGAAGAACCCGATCCGGCCGGTGAAATGACCTTCACCTACGGCGCTTATTTCCTCAACGCCGGTATCTCGGACGGTTCGGAAATCACGCAACTCGACAACATCCTGGCGATGGTCACCCCGCATTGCTACGCGACAGCCAACGACGGCAGGCAATTGGGCAACGGCGCGAGCGACATCCGTATCGTCGGCACCAAAATGTATGTCACCCTGGCCGACTCCAAGCGCATCAAAGTCGTCGGACCAAACGACTGCAAGGAACTGGGGTCCTTCACCATCAGCGCCGATGACGGCACATCCCTGACGCCCGCATATCTGGCCGATTTCGAAGGAATGCTGCTCGTGAGCTTGAAAGAAGGCTATGTCGCCAGCGTCGATACGGTCGATTACATGGTCCGGAATCTGCAGAAACTGGACGCCGGCGCCGGATGCATCGCCGTCGCCAACCAGAAACTCTATGTAGCCTGCACGGACGCCATCCTGATGATGAACCCCGTGGACCTTCATGTCATGAAGATGCTGGATGTCGTACAGCCACGCTCCTTTACCGTAGGCAGTGACAATCATCTCTATCTGGTGGCCGGACAGGATGAGACCAGCCTGCTGCAAGTCAACAGCGACAATGAGGCCGTCACCCGCATCACGACGACCGGCCAGCCGCAAAAAGTCGCGGCAGGACCCGACAAGGTGCTCATCGTCCACGTGAAGGTTACCTCCGACGAGGTAGGTGACAAATTCCTTGTCGTCAATCTTGAAAACCTGGCAGTGGAAGGCGATTTCATCCGTGACGGCAGTTATGTAAAGAATCCGACCGGCATGTTCATCGACCCCAATACCGGCAACGTCTATGTTTCCCAGGACGGGGAAAGTGGCGGTGACTATGGCCTGATCTATATCTACACCGGATACGGCCAGTATATCACGAGCTTCAATACAGGTACGGCACGTACCGTGAGCGCCGCATTCGTAACCGGTTCGACCGGGAAATGATTCTCTTGCAAAATCCAAGTTTTCGTACTACATTTGCATCGCAACAGGTTCCCGGGGCCGGATTCCGGTCCGGACGGGATCAAAAGGGAACCGGGTGAGAATCCCGGACAGTTCCCGCTGCTGTAAGTTCCAGCTTGTCGCGGTATTCTCCGCCACTGGGGCGTCGCCCCGGGAAGGCTCCGCGACGGAACGAGTCAGAAGACCTGCCTGCTGCCTTTGACGGATTATTGACCTGCGGCGAATGGGTCGTGATTGACTACAATGACCAAACAATTCATACCTATGCGTAAACTTTCTCTCCGGAGAGTCCTTGGACTCGCCTTGGCCATCGTCATGGCCGGAAGCCTTGCAGTCAGCTGCATCTTCGAATATGAAACCCAATTCGACCAACTGGAGGAGCTGGTCAAAGAGCTGCCGGAAGGCGACGCCGTTATCAGCGTAACCCCGACCGACGATGGCGGCTACGTCATCAATTTCAAGGAAAGCGGCGAAGTGAAGATCCGCAAGGGCGCGCCCGGCAACTCTATCATCAAAGTGGAAAAAGACCCCGACGCCTTCATTTTTTACGTCGCCAACGGCTGGCACATGCGTCTGCCCCGCTACTACGAAACCTGCGTGCTGACTTTTGAAGACAAAGATTACAAAGGCCCCGCCAACACGGTGACTTACTGGAGTTCCAAGATCGATGAACCGCAGTATGGCGGCCCCATCCTTTACGGTGACGGCTGCGTGTGGGCGGATGAAAACAACACCAATCTTGTCGGTTCGGTGCTTCCCTATGACGCTGCGACCTGGTCCGGCGGTTTTTCCGGCGGCGGCATCGCCATCTCCAACTACGGTAACGGCATGCTCGCCGGCGCTGACTACACCCGGCAGCTGGAAGTGTACAATCCGGCCCTGGACGGAGCCGGACGCAAGGGCTGCGGAAACAACGGTTCCGACAACTTCGCCATTCTCTATGACGCGGGATTTTGGGGCAGCAATCTGGCTGCGATCTATATGCCGGACGGCAAACCCTGTGTCGTAGAATCGGTCTTTGTGAACAACACCTGCTACACGATGAATTTCCTTGTCAACGGCGACGCCTACAATCCGCCCATGGCGGAAAATGGCTATTATTATATCACCGCCACCGGTTTTGTCGGTGATGAAATCTCCGGCAATCTCAACTTCCTCCTCGCTAGCTACGACGAGTATGTGACGTACTGGGCCAAATGGGACCTCGCTGAACTGGGTGCCGTCGACAAGATCGTCTTCACGGTTTACGGCTCGGCGGACCTCTACGGCGAATATGGTTTCAACGCCCCGGCGTATGTCGCTCTCGACGACATCACGGTGCGCGTATATCCTGAATAAACCTTGATGCGCCGCCTTTCCTTATACGTAATATTCATTTTGTCGCTCTTTGGAGCAACAGGATGTCCGCAGGGGGTAGAAGAAGAAGGTCTACCCCCTGTCGTCACCCTGCCTGACGGAAATGTCCAGATGGTCGAACTCGGGGAAAGCCTCACGCTTTCTCCGGCATTTGACAACCTGACGCCGCAGGCGCAGATCCGCTGGCTCCGCAACGGACAGGTGGTCGGAAGCGGCACGAGCTTCACGTTCCAGAGTGAAGCCGTGGGGGTTTTCTACCTCACCGTGGAAGTGACCACCGAATTTGGAAAGGACGCGAAAGAAATCCGCATCAACGTCTGGAAGGAGGAGGAACCCCCGCAACCGCCGACGCCACCTACGCCGCCGGATACGGTTCCCTCGCCATCCCTGGAGACGGCCTACCTCTTCGAGCAAACGCAATACAACGTCGCCCAGGGCCGCAGCATCCGTCTGCTGCCGCTGGATATCGACAGCACCCGCAGCTTCTGCTTCGAATGGTTCCTCGACGGAACATCGGCGCAAAAGGGCGACGATCCGCTGTATCGTTTCGAAGCCACGGCACAAGGCCCGCACACCGTCATTCTGGAAGGAACGACTTCTGACGGAGGCTTGCGGCGCGACACCCTCTCGGTGCAGGTATGCCCGCCGGAAGGCACCTACCGGCGACTTGCCACCGCGTCAAGTAGCCCGTACGCCGACAAAGTATTGCTGTTCCTGCCGGCCGCCGGGCAGTATGTCAATGAAAATTACACCGCCACGACGATGGAAGAAGCCTGTGCCTATGCGATGGACAGGCTGAAAGAAGAGAAATACGTTTCCCTCGGCGGCTTCGGCGGCACGCTTGTGCTGGGTTTCGACCACAGCGTTGCCAACGACGGCGATTACGACTTCGCCATCAAGAATTCCATCTATTCCAACTACTCGGAACCGGGCATCGTCTGGGTATCGCAGGATGAAAACGGCGACGGCCTGCCGAACGACACCTGGTACGAACTCAAGGGTGCGGAATACGGAATGGACTGCACTATCCAGGATTATGCCGTGACCTACTACCGTCCGGAATCGCCCGGACAGCCGGTTGTCTGGACCGACAACCGCGGCGGCAGAGGCTCGGTCGACTATCTGGTGGCCTACCACAAGCAGGACTACTATTATCCGCTGTGGGTTGAACCCGACCGTTACACGCTGCGCGGCACGCGACTGGAAGCCCGGAACTATGACCAGTCGGGACGTGGCACCTACTGGATCAATCCCGACTATGAATGGGGTTACGCCGACAACTACAGCGTCATCGACCTGCTGCCCGAAGTGGCGACAGGCATCACGAAGGGCTGCAACCATTTCAAGATTTCAGATGCCGTGACCTACGACGGACAGCCGGCCAAGCTGCAGTATATCGATTTCGTGAAGGTACAGACCGGCCTCAACGCCAAGAGCGGCTGGCTCGGCGAGCTGTCGACCGAAGTCTGCGCCGTCATCGATTACAATCTGGCCCAATGATCCTGACACTGTTGTTCCTGCTGCTGTTGCCGGCATCTCCGCCCGACACGCTGGTGCTTGACGCCTCGGTGGTGGCCGCTTTCCGCCAGCCCGACAAGATCATTCCGGCCCAGGCCCTCCAGGGCGAGCAGCTGCAGAAACTCAGTGCCCTTTCGGTGGCCGACGCCATCCGCTATTTCTCCGGCGTACAGATCAAGGACTACGGCGGCATCGGCGGCCTGAAGACCATCAATGTCCGCAGCATGGGTTCCCAGCACGTGGGCGTGTTCTACGACGGCATCCAGCTGGGAAACGCCCAGAACGGCCAGATTGACCTGGGCAAGTATTCGCTCGAAAACATGGAGTCGGTGACGCTCTACAACGGTCAGAAAAGCACGGCCGTCCAGTCGGCCAAGGACTATGCTTCAGCCAGCGCCGTCTACCTTCAGACCCGCACGCCCGTATTCAGCGGGAAGCGCCGCACCCATCTCAAGGCCTCGCTTGCGGGCGGATCGTTCGGCACCATCAACCCCTCCGTGCTGTGGGAACAGAAGCTCGGCGACAAGGTATCGAACTCCTTCAACGCAGAGTTTCTCTATACTACAGGAAAATACAAGTTTACTTACCGGAAACTGGACGGCTACGACACCACGGCCGTCCGACAGAACGGCGACGTGCGAGCCCTGCGCGTCGAAGAAGGACTCTTCGGCCGGATCCCCGACGGAAACTGGCGCCTCAAATTCTATTTCTACGATTCGGAGCGCGGCTACCCGGGCGCCTTCGTGCGGGAAGAGCCCGGCAAGTTCCGGCACGAAGACCGGCAGTGGGACACGGATTTTTTCACCCAGGGCACCTTCTTCAAGAAATGGGGAGACTACCGCCTCAACGCCAGCTTCAAATACGCCTACGACTACCTGCACTACCTTTCCGACCCGCGGCTCGATGTCTCCACGATGTATGTGGACAACCGCTACAAGCAGCAGGAAGCGTATCTGTCGGTGGCGCAGTCCTATGAAATCTTCAAGTGGTGGGACGTGGACCTGGCCGCAGACTGGCAATACAATACGCTCGACGCCGACCTGGTGAATTTCGTGTATCCTTCCCGCAATACGCTGCTGGCCGCCCTGTCCACCTCCCTTCGCTGGACAAAACTCAAGCTGCAGGGCAGCCTGCTCTATACTTTCGTCGGCGACCATGCCCGCGAAGCGGGTGCCGCAGCGGAAAACCGCAACATCTTGACCCCGACCGCCGTGTTGCAGTTCCTCCCGTTCCGCGACAAGAACTTCAGCGTGCGTGCCTTCTACAAGCGCATCTTCCGAATGCCGACGCTCAACGACCTCTACTACACCTTCATCGGCAACAAATACCTGAAACCTGAATATACCACCCAGTACAACGTCGGTCTCACCTGGGACAAATACTGGACCCGGAGCATCTTCAGGAAACTCAACACCACGCTCGACGTTTATTACAACGAAGTGCAGAACAAGATCATCGCCACACCCGCCTCGAACCAGTTCCAGTGGACCATGGTCAATCTGGGCCTGGTGAAAATCCGCGGCATCGACGCCGCCGTCAGCACGTCGCTGGAGCTGGGCCGGGTCGGCGCCGACTTGCGCCTGACCTATACCTACCAGAAAGCCCAGGATTTCACCGATCCTTCGAGCCCCTGGTACGGCGGACAGATTCCTTACATTCCCTGGCACAGCGGCTCTTTCACCGCCGCCTTCAGCTACGCGGGTTGGAACCTGAACTACAGTTTCATCTACACGGGCGAGCGCTATGAATCCATCGCAAACATTCCGGAAAACCATGCCCAGCCCTGGTACACCAGCGACCTGTCGCTCGCTCGCAGCTTCCCGCTGGGCAGCCACGAACTGCGCGGAACACTGGAAGTGAACAACATTTTCAACCAACAATATGAAGTTGTGAAGTGTTATCCGATGCCCGGAACGAATTTTCGATTAATTTTGTCTTTTCTTTTGTAGGCATATGAAAAAGATACTGCTTTTCCTGACCCTTCTCATGGCGCTGGCAGCCTGCCGGACCATCGAACCGATTACCCCGTCGGATCCGACGGACGTGGGTGGCGGCGACGCTGGCGACATTGCGGGCTTTTTCCTGCTCAACGAGGGCAACATGGGCAGCAACAAGTGTACGCTCGACTACTACGACTACGCTAGCGGCGTCTACATCAAAAACATCTATGCCGAGCGCAATCCCGGCGTGGTGCAGGAGCTGGGCGATGTGGGCAACGACCTGCAGATCTATGGCGACCGGCTCTACGCCGTGGTCAACTGCTCCAACCTGGTGGAGGTGATGGACGTGAATACCGCCCGGCACATCGGCCAGGTATCGGTGCCGAACTGCCGCTACATCGTGTTCAAGGACAAATATGCCTATGTGAGTTCTTACGCAGGCCCGGTGCAAGTCGATCCAAATTACCGCCTGGGCTATGTGGCCAAGATCGATACGGCTACGCTTCAGGTCGTGGACACCTGCGTGGTGGGCTACCAGCCGGAAGAGATGGTGATCTCCGGAGGCAAGCTCTACGTGGCCAACTCGGGCGGCTACCGCGTTCCCGACTACGACCATACGGTTTCCGTGATCGACCTGGCCAGCTTCAAGGAAACGCAAAAAATCGACGTTGCGCCCAACCTGCACCGCATGGAACTCGACGCCTACGGCTATATCTGGGTATCGAGCCGGGGCGACTACTATGACATCCAGCCGATGACCTTCATCATCGACACGAAATACGACGCCGTCGTCGAACAGCTGGACCTCCTGGCCTGCTCCGACATGACGCTCTGCGGCGACTCGCTCTACGTCTACAGCAACGCCTGGAGCTACTTCACGCAGACTTCCGACGTAAACTATGCCATCGTCGATGTGAAGACGCGCCAGGTGGTGACCCGCCGCTTCATCACCGACGGAACGGAAACCTGGTTCCAGAACCCCTACTGCATCGCCGTCAACCCGAATACGCACGAAATCTTCGTGACCGACGCCCGTGACTACATCACCCCGGGCAAAATCTATTGTTACTCCCCCGAAGGCAGGTTGAAATGGAGCGTCAACACAGGGGATATTCCTTCGCGCATTGCCTTTACCAACAAACGCCTGCAATGAGACGCACCTGGCTTCTGATTCCGCTGCTCGCCCTCCTCGGGCTGCTCCTGTCCTCCTGCGGAGGCAGGCAGTCTGCTGCAAGACCGGAACTGAAAGCCACCGATACCATCCGCTACGCCCGGAACATCCACATCGAATATTTCGACGATTATGTGTCGGTCCGCATCCGCGACCCATGGGACACCCTGCGGCAACGGCAGCACTATGTGCTGGTCGACCGGACCAGACCTCTGCCAGCCACGCTGCCGGAAGGCGGCATCGTGATCCGCATCCCCGTTGAAAAAGCCGTCATCTACACTTCCGTCCATACGGCCATCGCCGAAGAGCTGGGTGCGCTCGACCGTGTCTGCGGTGTCTGCGAGCCGGAGTACATCACTTCTCCCGTCGTCCTGGAACGCATCGCCGACGGCCGCATCGCCGACCTGGGCGTCTCGACCTCGCCCAACGTGGAGAAAATCATCGATATCGGCACCGAGATGATCATCGCCTCGCCGTTCGAAAACAGCGGCTATGGCTCCGCCGAGAAACTCGGCATCCCCATCGTCGAGGCGGCCGACTACATGGAAAACCATCCGCTGGGACGTACGGAATGGGTGCTCTTCTACGGACTGTTGCTCGGCGAACGCGAAGCGGCCGAGCAGGTGTTCGCCCGTACGGAAGCGCATTACAACGAACTGAAGGTCATGGCCGCCCAGGTGAAAGATCGTCCTTCCGTGGTATTGGAACGCCGCTACGGCAACTCCTGGGCTGTCCCGGCCGGCGAAAGCTACATCGGCGTGATGCATGCCGATGCCGGTGCCGACTATGTGTTCCGCTACCTGAAAGGCGCCCGGAGCGTCCACTTCACCTTTGAATCGGTCTTCGACCAGGCCGGCGACGCCGATTTCTGGTTTCTCAAATACGACACCCGCGCGCCGTTCACCTACAGCCTGCTGGCTCAGGAATACGAACCCTACGCCAATTTCCGCGCCTGGAAAGAGCACCGTGTATTCGCTTGTAACACCATCACTTCCACATATTACGACGACATTACCCTCCACCCTGACCGGGTGCTGGAAGACCTGATCGCCATCTACCATCCCGAACTGCTGCCCGGACACGTGCAGCGCTACTACTTCCCGCTCGATGACTAGACAGAAACTCCGTTGGATCTATGCAGGGCTGTCTCTGGCTCTGGTCGCGCTCTTCTTCGGGGGGCTTGTCTACGGAGCCGTGCGCATTCCGCTCAAGGATGTGCTGCAGATCCTCTTCCGCTCCTACGAAGGAAAGGAGGCCTGGCAGCACATCGTGCTGGAGTCCCGCCTGCCGCAGACCGTCACGGCCCTGCTGGCCGGCGCTTCGCTTGCCGTCAGCGGCCTGATGCTCCAGACGCTGTTCAAGAACCCGTTGGCAGGCCCGTCTATCCTGGGTATCAGCGACGGTGCCAACCTGGGCGTGGCCATCGCCATGATCTACCTGGGCGCCGCCAGCTACCTGACCACCATCGTGGCTGCCCTGATCGGCGCTTTCGTGGTGCTGCTCATCATCCTGGGCTTCTCGCGAAAAGTATCGAGCAACGTGATGCTGCTGATCATCGGTATCATGGTGGGGTATCTGGCCTCGTCGGTCATATCCATCCTCAACTACCATGCATCGGCCGACAAGGTACACCAATATGTGATGTGGGGCATGGGCGACTTCAGCGGCGTTTCGCTGTCGAAACTGCCCTGGCTCTCCGGCTTCTCGCTCGCGGGCATCTTCTGCTCGCTGCTGCTTATCAAGCCGCTCAACGCACTGCTGCTCGGCGAATCGTATGCCACCAACCTGGGCGTCAACGTACGCCGGGCCCGCCTGCTCATCCTCATCTGCACCGGCGTGCTGACCGCCGTGGTCACCGCTTTCTGCGGACCCATCTCTTTCATCGGGCTGGCCGTTCCCCATGTCGCCCGCCTGCTGCTGGGCAGTTCCAACCACAAGCACCTGCTGCCGGTCACGCTGCTGGCAGGCGCCTGCATCGCCATGTTGTGCAGCATCCTGACCGTCCTGCCAGGTTCCGGCACCGTACTCCCGCTGAGCGCCATCACGCCCATCATCGGTGCTCCGGTCATCATCTATGTCATCGTCAACCGCAAGAATATCCACTATTTCAACTGACATGAAGTGCTCCGTCGCCATCAGCACCCACCAGCTCTGCATCGGCTACACCGGCCGGGGCTTTCGGCGTGTCGTCCATCCGGAGCTCAACCTGCAGTTGTATACGGGTGAAGTCACGGCCCTGCTGGGCAGCAACGGGGCTGGCAAGAGCACGTTGCTCAAGACCCTCTGCGGCCTGCTGCCGGCTTTGCACGGCGATATTTTCATCGACGGGAAACCGCTGGCCGGCTACCGGCACGGCGAACTTGCGACGCATGTGGGCGTCGTCCTCACGGAACGGACCCAGACCGGGGGCATCAGCGTCTATGACCTGGTTTCGCTGGGACGCTATCCGCATACCGGCTTTTTCGGAACCCTGCGCGAGGAAGACCATGCCGCCATCCGCAATGCGATGGAAACGGTCGGCATCGCCGACAAGGCACAGCGCCATGTCTCCGAACTGAGCGACGGAGAACGCCAGAAGGCCTTCATCGCCAAGGTGCTGGCCCAGGAATGCCCCATCATCCTGCTCGACGAGCCCACCGCCTTCCTCGATGTCACCAGCCGTCTCGAAACCATGATTACCCTGCGCCGCCTCGCCCATCAGGAAGGAAAAGCCGTCCTGCTTTCCACCCACGACCTTGACACAGCCCTCCAGCTGGCCGACAAACTCTGGCTCCAGCCGGCCTGCAGCGCAGAAAAAGAGACCGCAGACCCGATGGTCTGCGGTACCCCTTCCACGCTGATAGAGAATGGTGCGCTCGCGCGCTTCTTCTCCACGGACGCCGTTATTTTCGATCCCGTGAACCGGCGGCTGGTCGCCCGGAAATAACCTCCTTCCACGTTTTCCCGACGATGACCGGCGGCTGCGGCTGATAAGCGGCCTTCGTCCGCCACGGGCTCCAGACATTGGCAGCCGTCGAAGGACTGGTCTTGCGGTTGACGACGTCATAGGCCACGAAGTCTTCGTAATTGTAAGTCCAGTCCGCCCCCTCGGACAATTTGTGCAGGCGATACCAGATCGCTTCGCGGGAAGGCGCATTGAATCCGCCCGTATTCTCGCGCATGATACTGTTTTCCGTCGGACGCCAGGCACCTTTCCAATAAGTACAGGCCCCTTCAAAGACGCCCAGTCCATCGTACTGATACCGTTCGTCGGAGAGGAAGCGGGCCCATTTCACCTGGGCCGGATCACCGGTAAAGTCGATGTTTTTCCACCAGCCGGACTTTTCATGCTTGCGATACGTGTCTATTGTGTTCTGGTCGATGGTACCATAGCTTTCATACGAATATTCATCGGCCAGCTTGGCGAAGCCATGGCCGCCGGCCTCATGGTGTACCAGCTCGGCCAAAACCTTATCCCCGGCCCCGATGGAGAAATATGCCAATGACGTACCGCAACCATAATCCGTGTCTTTATCCACAGGATCCATCATGTAGCAGGTACCGCCCACGCGCGTTGTGTAGTCGTTCATCGCGATGATGACCAGCGTATTCTCCATCCTGTCGTCCGACACGGCTTTCCGCGCATATTCGATGCAGGCGGCATCGGAACCGCCTACCTGCGTGATGGGGCCGAACCAGGTGCCCAACGCCTGTCCCGGATGCTCATAGCCTTCGGTTGCGGAAACCACGTTTACCGCATAGACATTGAACCTGTCGCGATAGGATTTATACGGCTCTTCCGAGAAGTACACGTCCGCCATCTTCTGCATCACGGCGGCATACGTACCATCGGCAACCTGGCGGTCGGAGAACGCATCGCCCAGGAGGACGATATCGATGCCCTTGCCTCTGGAGGCCTTCTGCAACACAGTTACCACGCCGTCCTGGCTATAGTCTTTGGACATGTAGTAATCAGGCGGGACGACACTTTCATCCCAATATCCCTGTATTCGGTCGGCATACCTGGACCAGGAGACAGACGATTTATACAATCTCTCCGTCCCTTCCGGCACCATGATGACCGTCTCCTTCGGAATGCCGGGTTCCTCGTAATAGCTTGCTTCCTGATAGGTCGGCGGCGTAAAGGAACGGAAGATGATGGAATCCAGTTTTTCGGATCCACGGAAAGCATCAGAACCCATATTGGCCATATTGGCGTTTATCAGGACTGTCCGCAGACTGGACATGTTCTGGAAAACTCCGTCACCAAGGTGCATCATGCTTTCGGGCAGGATAAGCCGCTCCGTCGTCGTGTTTCCGTTGAAACTTCTGTAGAAAGTATTGGTGATTCCTTCCGGAACGGTATATTCCACGGGAAGAAGCGGCGTAACACCCACCAGCTGGGTACCCATCACCACACAGTGGTGATCGTCCGTCGTCAAAGGGCCATAGACGAATTCCAATTGCTCGCAATCCAGCAGCCAGTCCGTATAGACGGTCTCGAGCGAAGCAGGCAGCGTAAGGCTGTGCAAAGTCTTGTTATTCCTGAAACAGTACGGGCCGATCCGCTTGACACCTTCCGGAACGGTACATTCCGTCGCTCCGTAACCGGCATAGACGGACATTTCGCCCTCGCTATTGATAAACATCCGCCCGTCCTTGACATACGGGCAGTCTCCCTTGAATTCCCGCAATTTCTGGCTGAATGTAAAAGTATACATGTCCATGGACTTGAACTGTGCGGGTAAGCTGACTGTTTCCAGATTATCGCAATAGGCGAAAGTATAGTATCCCGTGGATTCCAGTCCATCCGGAAGGATCACGTCCCGGATGGCATTCTGGCCCCTGAAAAGCTCCGGAGCAATGGCTTTTACCCCGGCAGGAACGACCAGCGTCTCTTTTAAGTTGCCCAGCGTATAGGCAACCATCGTACCGTCCAGTATCAGCGCCGTTTCGTCTTCCGTGGCGCACTTTCCATAGAGTCGTTTCAATTTGTTGCAAAGCATCAGGAATCCTTCACCCACATATTTCAGGTTATCGGGAGCCCGGAAAGAAGTGATATCGTTCTGTCTGATGGCGTTGCTTTCGATCCGCTCCACGGAATTGGGCAGATAGAGACCCGAGACACCACTGCCGAATACCGTCTCATAATCGCCGCCGATCCGGGTTACCGGACCGTCGAACTGGATGACGCCTTTCCCGTCCGTATAGGTATGCGACTTGATGCCGCGGTCGAAATACGAAGGCTTGAGAAAGAGTGGATTCTTGTTCAGAGTAACATACCATATCTGGTCGGACGGCACATTGTCCATGATGTTGGGATCGAAACGTTGCAAGATCGAGATTGTCCGCTTGACGTTGCCGGCCTCGACCACCACTGTCGCCTCGCGGTCGGAGAGCGACTCGTTCCTAGTGATGGTCAGCGTTATCTGTCCGCTGCCTGCCGCACCGGATGCGGGAGACACCGTACACCAGGAAGTGCTGCTCGAAGCAGTCCATGCCACCGTAGTCGTGAAAGGAATCGTCGCCGTCCCGCCGGTTGCGGCTAACTCACCGGTAGCATTTCCGTCGCTTGTCTGCGTCACCGGACCTCCTGTCGGAATCGAGAAGATAATGCTCGCCGTTGGCGTCGGGGTCGGCGTGGGAGTCGGGGTCGGAGTAGGAGTAGGCGTGGGTGTGGGCGTCGGTTCCGGTTTCTCGCAACCTGTCAGAAAGGCCAGCATGGTACAGGTAAAAACGAAGCAGATAAGCTTTCTCATGGCGCAAGTATCTTTAGTTAACCGCAAATTTATAAAATCGTTGTTTTGTTTTGTCATTTTTTTGCCTCATTTTGACTATTTTACACAAGCTGCACAAAAAAGCCGCCCCCGGTCTCGGGGACGGCTTCGCTTTCAGCAACGCGCGAGTCTTATTCAGCCTCGATCGGCGTAACCGGAATTTCCGGGGTTCCTTCCACGGGAACCGACTGCTCGATCTGGGTCTTGATGTTGGAGTGGCGCGAGCTCCGCTGCGGGATGGCGAAAGTAGCCGCGATGCAGAGGACAATGATCGAGATCGCCAGGGTCCAGGTTGCTTTCTCAAGGAAGTCGGCTGTCTGACGCACGCCGAAGGTCTGGTTGCCGGCTGCAAAGTTGGCTGCCAGTCCGCCGCCCTTCGAGTTCTGGAGAAGAACCACGATGGTCAGGAGAATACTCGCAATCACGATCAGGATGGAGAGTGTGATATACGCTGCTTGCATAGTCTATTGTGTTTTTTCTTTTACTTTTTCTATAAGAGCCGCAAAGTAAGCACTTTTTTCTGGATTTAGCAAAATAAGTTTTTCGTAAATCGCAATGGCTCGGTCATAAAGCTCCTGTTCGGCATAGATGGCGGCGAGCGTCTCGCTGACAAGACGGCCGTCGGTATCCACTTCCCCGGCCTCGGCCGGGGCATAGTCCTCGCTGCCGGCACGGGCCCCGAAGACGGGCGTCGTGACGGAGAATCCTTCCTGCTGGAGACGTTCGAAATCTTCCTGCCCGAAATAGTCGCCGCCCACGACATAGTACTGGGGCCTGGCGGGGCCTTCCTGTGCCGGCGCCGCTTCTTCGACACGGACCTTGCCGGTAAGGATGCGCAGGATTTCGTCACGCGAAAGGAAGAAGATGGCATTCCGGCCTACGGCACGGCGCAGAGCCTCTTCATCGTCACCCTGACGGGAAAGGGCTTCCTTGCGGGCCACGGTGAACCAGGGATTGTCTTCGAGCAGCTGCTGCAGCCCGGCAGAAGATAGTTGGGCAAGGTCTACCATTGTGCTACCGTTGCGTTGAAGATGTCATCCACGATTTTCTTGACGATGGTCTCGCAGAGCTGGTTCTCCACCATGTCGAGTGAATTGTTGGAGTCGTAATCCTCATAGCCGGCAAACGACTGCTCCAGATTGTCTTCTTCGTGCAGGACGTTGGTGAAAACGACTTTGCAGGTGACTGTCAGGCGGTTCATGGCGGCGACTTCCTCGGCCGTGACCGCCGTGGCGCGCACGTCGTACGATTCGATGGTGACCAGCAGGTTCAGGTCTCCGTCCTCAGATACCTGCTCCAGCCGTGTCAGCTTGCGGTACTTGTCGTTGAGCTCTTCGGTAAGCAGGTTGGCCAGGGAGGGATTGACCTTGGTCGCCCTGTTGACCACGGGTTCGATGCAGATGGTCTTGACGTCGGACTGGATGGAGGTACCGGAGAACGAATAGGTGACTTTGCATCCCGGCAGAAGGAGAAGCAGTGCGACCAGGCAGGTCAATGGACGGAAGCGGAGTTTCATTGGATGCCGAGTTCTTTGATTTTACGATAGAGGGTACGTTCGGAGATGCCGAGTTCCTCGGCGGCAGGCTTGCGGCGGCCGCCGTTTCGTTCCAGCGCCTTGCGGATGAGTTCCGCGCTGACATCCTGGATGGAGACGGGCTCCTGGACCGACACCGGGACTTCCTGCGGCACGGCGCTCGAATGGACGTCTTTCGCGCTGATGAGCAGTTTGCCGGAAGAGTGGACATCCCCTTCGCGTTCTTCCGCTGGAAGATTGTCGAGGCGGGCGTTGATGGTTTCGATGTCCTGCCGAAGCTGGTAAAGGATCTTGAAGATGATGTCGCGGTCGCTCATGTAGTCGGACCCTGCGTCGCCCGTGCGGACAGGGAGATTGCCTGCTCCTTCGGAGGGAAGATAGCGGGCCATCACTTCCGCGCTGACCAGGCGGTTGGTCTCCAGCACCGAGATGCGGTTCACCACCCCCTGCAGCTGGCGGATGTTTCCGGGCCAGCGGTAGTTCCGGACGAGTTCCTGCGCTTCGGGTGTCAGACGGATGGCCGGCACCATGTTCTGGTCGGCGAAATCGAGGGCGAACTTGCGGAAAAGCAGCACGATGTCATCTTTCCGTTCCCGCAGGGGCGGGATTTGGATGGGCACGGTGCAGAGGCGGTAATAAAGATCTTCGCGGAACTTGCCGTCGCGGATGGCGTTCAGCAGATTGACGTTGGTGGCTGCCACCACGCGGACGTCGGTCTTCTGCACCTTGGCAGACCCGACCTTGATGAACTCGCCGGTCTGCAGGACACGCAGCAGGCGTACCTGGGTCGACATGGGCAGCTCTCCCACCTCGTCGAGGAAGAGGGTTCCGCCGTCGGCTTCTTCAAAATAACCCTTCCGGGTCTCGATGGCACCGGTGAAAGAGCCCTTCTCATGGCCGAACAGTTCGGAATCGATGGTCCCTTCGGGGATACCGCCGCAGTTGAGGGCGAGGTATACGTTATGTTTGCGGGCACTGAACTGGTGGATGATCTGCGGAATGACCTCCTTGCCCACGCCGCTCTCGCCGGTAACCAGCACGGACAAGTTCGTGGGGGCGACCTGACGGGCGATTTCGATGGCGCGGTTGAGCTCCGGATCGTTGCCGATGATGCCGAAACGTTGCTTGATCTGATTCAAATCCATATTTGCAAAGTTAAGAAAAAAAGTATTATCTTTGTATGATACTAACCGAAGAGGAAAAACCAAATTGTAATTCAAATAAACGCGTTTTTATGAAAAAAATCTTTTCCAGCATCTTGCTCATCGCAGCAATTTCATTCGGGCTCGCATCCTGCAACAACGCCCAGAAAATGATTGATGCAGCCGACCAGATCGACATCAAGTGCAATCCGGAAGTGCTTGAGGTGGTGGCCGGCAACATCGACGCTACCGTTTCCGTGACCTTCCCGCCGGAGTACTTCCTCCCGAAGGCCACCCTCGAAGTCACGCCCGTCCTCCTCTATGTCGGAGGCGAGGCCGTCGGCAAACCGTTCGTCTATCAGGGCGAAAAAGTCACCGACAACTTCAAGACCGTCACGAAAGACGGTGCCACCATCTCCGAGAAGGTCCACTTCGACTATGTCCCGGGCATGGAGAAATCCGAACTCGTCGGCCGCGCGAAAGTATTCTATAAAGGTAACGAGTATGTGTATCCCGCCGACATCAAGATCGCCGACGGCGCCAACTGCACCTACATGCTCGCCGATACCGATGGCAGCTACCACTACATGGCTGACGGCTACCAGGAAGTGATCCCCGAGACCGCAGAGGCCCAGATCATGTACCTGATCAACAGTGCCGACGTCCGTGGTTCCGAACTCAAGAGCCAGGATGTGAAGAACTTCCAGGAAGCCCTCAAGGCCCTCGACAACGACGAGCGCCGTGAAGTCAAGGGCACCGAGATCGTGGCTTACGCTTCCCCGGACGGCCCTGACGCCCTCAACAACCGCCTCTCCGCCAACCGTGAGAAGAGCGCTTCCAAGGCTTTCGACAAGGTCACCAAGAAGCTCAACGCCGGCGAAGTGACCACCAAGTCCATCGGCGAAGACTGGGAAGGCTTCCAGGAACTCGTGCAGAACTCCAACATCGAAGACAAGGAACTCATCCTCCGCGTCCTGTCGATGTACAGCGATCCGAACGTCCGCGAGCGTGAGATCAAGAACATGTCCGCCGTCTACGAGTCGCTGAAGACCAACATCCTCCCGCAGCTGCGCCGCGCCCGCTTCATCACCAACGTGGAGTACACCAACTACACCGCTGAAGAACTGGCCGACCTCGTGGAGAACAACATCGACGTGCTCGACGAGCCCGCTCTCCTGCGTGCCGCCGCCAACGCCAAGAACATCGACTCCAAGATCGCCATCTACAAGCAGGCCGCCAAGAAGTTCGGTACGGACAAGTCCTGGTACAACCTCGGTGTGGCTTACCTCGACAAGGGTGACAACAAGGCCGCCAAGGACGCTTTCTCCAAGATGGAGAAGAAAGAAGGCAACTGCTACGACAACGTGATGGGTGTCCTCGCCATGCGTGACGGCAAGCTCGACGAAGCCGCCAAGTGGTTCAGCAAGGTCAGCTGCAAGCACGGCAAGATCAACCAGGGTACCCTCGACATCCTCAACGGCAAGTATCAGGACGCCGTCGCCAAACTGGCCGGCACCGGTACGGAGAACGAGACCATCGCCTACCTCGTGACGAACCAGCTCGACAAGGCTGCCGCCACCATCAAGGGCAACTGCCCGTTCTGCAACTACAAGAAGGCCATCATCGCTGCCCGCAAGGGTGACGTGAACGCCTACAATGCAGCCATGGAAATCGTCAAGAAGAACGAAAAACTCGCCGACCGCGCATCGAAAGACGTCGAGTTCCTGAAGTTCAGATAACAAAAACATTTTTGTTACAAAAAAAGTTGGCCGGTTGTGTATCAACCGGCCATTTTTTTCTCTAACTTTGTACAGGCGATGAGCCCCTCCTCCCAAAAGGACACTCTCACACATCACATAACCCTCACGTAACCCTCACGGGTACAACACTTTATGGATTATACTACGGACCTTTACATCATCAAAAGGGATGGCAAGCGTGCCCCCTTCTCAATCGAAAAGATCAAGAACGCCATCCGCAAGGCTTTCCTCGCTTCGGGCAGTTTTGCTACGGAAGAGACCCTGACCAACATCCTCAGCCGCGTCCATATCTCCAACGGAATGCACGTGGAGGAGATCCAGAACCAGGTGGAAGTCTCGCTCATGAGCGAGCGCTATTTCGCCGTGGCCAAGGCCTACATGATCTACCGCCAGCACCACACCGAAGACCGTGAAGTACGCGACCGCCTCAACTTCCTGATCGACTACTGCTCGGCCTCGAACCCGGCTACCGGCAGCAAGTACGACGCCAACGCCAACGTCGAGAAGAAGAACATCGCCACCCTCATCGGGGAACTGCCCAAGGCCAGCTTCATCCGCCTGAACCGCCGCATGCTGACCGACCGTATCCGCGAGATGTTCGGGAAAGAGTTGTCCGACCGTTATCTGAGCCTGCTCAACGGCCACTTCATCTATAAGAACGACGAGACCAGCCTGGCCAACTACTGCGCCAGCATCACCATGTACCCCTGGCTGCTGCAGGGCACCATCCCCCTTGGCGGCAACTCCACCCCGCCGACCAACCTGAAGGCCTTCTGCGGCGGCTTCGTCAACCTGGTGTTCATCGTCTCGAGCATGCTCAGCGGCGCCTGCGCCACGCCGGAGTTCCTGATGTACATGAACTACTTCATCGAGATGGAATACGGCGAAGACTACTATCTCCGCGCCAATGAAGTGGTGGACATGTCCAAGAAACAGCGTACCCTCGACAAGGTCATCACCGACTGCTTCGAGCAGATCGTATATTCCATCAACCAGCCCACGGGCGCCCGCAACTTCCAGTCCGTGTTCTGGAACATCTCCTACTACGACCGCTACTACTTCCAGAGCATCTTCGGCGACTTCATCTTCCCCGACGGCAGCCGCCCGCACTGGGACAGCCTCAGCTGGCTGCAGAAACGCTTCATGAAGTGGTTCAACGCCGAGCGCACCAAGACCATCCTGACCTTCCCGGTCGAGACCATGGCCCTGCTTACCCGCAACGAAGAAGTGCGCGACGAGGAATACGGCGACTGGACGGCCCAGATGTACAGCGAAGGACACAGCTTCTTCACCTACATGAGCGACAATGCCGACTCGCTGGCCAGCTGCTGCCGCCTGCGCAACGAGATCCAGGACAACGGCTTCAGCTACACACTCGGCGCCGGCGGCGTTTCGACCGGTTCCAAGAGCGTGCTGACCATCAACCTCAACCGCTGCGTGCAGTATGCCTTCAAGAAGGGCATCCCGTATCTGGAATACCTCGAAGAAGTGGTCGACCTGATGCACAAGGTGCAGCTCGCCTACAACGAGAACCTGCGTGACCTCATGGAGAAGGGCATGCTCCCGCTCTTCGACGCCGGCTTCATCAACATCGGCCGCCAGTACCTGACCATCGGCGTGAACGGCCTGGTGGAAGCCGCCGAGTTCCTGGGCATCAAGATCACCGACAACCCCGACTACGTGGCCTTCGTACAGGGTATCCTCGGCATGATCGAGCGCCTCAACAAGCGCTACCGCACCAAGGACGTGATGTTCAACTGCGAGATGATCCCCGCCGAGAACGTGGGCGTCAAGCATGCCAAGTGGGACAAGGAAGACGGCTACATCGTGCCGCGCGACTGCTACAACAGCTACTTCTACGTCGTGGAAGACGAGAATACCAACATTCTCGACAAGTTCCGCCTCCATGGCTCGAAGTACATCGAGCACCTGACGGGCGGCAGTGCGCTCCACATGAACCTCGAAGAGCATCTGAGCAAGGCCCAGTACCGCCAGCTGCTGCGCGTCGCAGCCAAGGAGGGATGCAACTACTTTACCTTCAACATCCCCAACACCATCTGCAACACCTGCGGCCATATCGACAAGCGCTACCTGCACGAATGCCCGAAATGCGGCAGCCACGACATCGACTACGCCACCCGCATCATCGGCTACATGAAACGCGTGAGCAGCTTCTCGCAGCCCCGCCAGAAAGAGGCAGCCAAACGCTACTACGCCAACGTCAACCGGACCGAAGCCAACAAGCTGGTCGCCGAGCCGGTAGCCGAACCGGTAGCGCAGGAAGCTTGAGATGCTGAAGTTCCACAACTACGACATCGTTTTCCAGGAGATACCCGATGAGGTGACGCTGGCCGTCAACCTTACCGGGTGTCCTTGTCATTGCCCGGGATGCCACAGTCCGCACCTGTGGGAAGACAGCGGAACGGAGCTCGATGCAGCGATGCTGCGCCGGATCTACGACGAATATGCCGGGGAAGTGACCTGCATCTGCCTGATGGGCGGCGACGCCGATCCGGCGGCCGTGGAGCGCCTCTGCGCGTATGTCAAGCAGGAGATGAATCTGCACAGCGCCTGGTGGTCGGGCCGCCCTGAACTGCCTGCGGACATCGACCTGCACCATTTCGACTATGTCAAAACCGGCCCCTACATCGAAGCGCTGGGCGGACTCAAGAGTCCGAAAACCAACCAGCGCCTCTTCCGCGTGAAGGAAGAAGCGCTGGAGGATATCACATACCGGTTCTGGCGGTCAAAAGAGTTCTGACCGGACCAGTCCCATCATCGTCAGCACGATAAATATCACCAGGACGACCACCCAGAGCAGGAAAAGCACCAGCCCCGGACGCCACGAAGGGGATTTCAGGTCGAAGATCAGCATGATGCCGGCGTAGATCAGCCCCATCATCGGCAGGTAGTAAAGCAGCACCAGATCCAGTTTGTAGAACAAGGTACCTGCGAGCGGCATGGTAAACGGAATCTCGTCGACCAGCTGCTCCCATCCTTCCCGGACCATGTCCCAGCCGAAGAGTTCCTGGCCAAAGATTGCGGCCACGCCGAAAGTCAGGCCGGCCACGCCCATCAGCAACAGCACGACACCGATGATGATGCGAAGCACTTTGCCCAGCTCACTGCCGACCGGCTTGCCGCCGGCAGGAGGGTTGGTTACGCCCATTTCCCACCTTTGCTTCACGGTCTTGGCCTCGGGCATGGCAATCCAGAGGATGATGTAGGCCAGAATGGCAAAACTGCCGTAACTATGCACGTGCCAGTGGTTAGGTGTCCAGTGGAGGGAGAAGCCCAGGATGGTCAGGCCGATGAAGATGATGCGGAACCATACCACATCGAGTTTGAAATAGGCCGCCAGACCGCTGCACACACCGCCCAGCATTTTGTTGGTCGGATCGCGGTAGAGCCGCTTTTTGCCCTCGCGGCGGTTATCGCCGGGGACGGTCTCCTTCTTCAGGTCAGGGTCGTCATCGCTCTCGATGGCCGAGGGCTTGCCCAGTGTGGCGATGATCTCGTTGATCTCAGCGACCGAAGCCACGCCGTTGTCGGCGCACTTCTCGTAGAGCAGTTCCGCCATCCTTTCCTCGATGCCTTCCATCACCTCCGCTCCGCCTTCCCGCTGGGAATAATGCGACTCAAGTTCGTCAAGATACTGCTTGACAATGGCGTAGGCCTCCTTTTCGAGCGTGAAGGCATAACCGCCGATACTGACTTTTTCTACTTCTGTCATTGCTTCAAGGTTTTGATGGTTTCAACCAAATCGCTCCAGGAAGCGTCCATGGCGCTGAGCAGCGAACGGCCGTCTTCACTGATGCAGTAGTATTTGCGCGGAGGCCCCTGCGGGGACTCTTCCCAGCGGTACGTCAGCGAACCCTGGTTCTTGAGACGGATAAGCAATGGATAGAGGGTGCCTTCCACCACGATCAGGCCCGCCGACTTGAGCGTTTCGATGATCGAAGAAGCATAGGCCTCCTGCTTGTCCAGAATGCTCAGGATGCAGTATTCCAGCACCCCTTTCCGCATCTGAGAACGCACGTTTTCAACATTGACTTCCATGGTGCTATCGGGTGCTGTCGTTGAAACGGGCCATGTTCTCGGCATTGGCTTCAATGCCACGGAGCTCGCACTTCTGGGCCGGTGTCAGGGCCTTGGGAGCTACGATCCAGATGATGATATAGAGCCAGAAACCGAAGCTGCCGCAGAGCAGCAGGGCCAGGAAAATGATACGGATCAGTGTCACGTCAATGTCGAAATAGGCCGCCAGGCCGCTGCAAACGCCGCCCAGTTTCCGGTTTTCTACGTCAAGATACAATTTCTTTACAGGTTCCATGTTTGTTTCCTCCTTGCATTCATAGTTGTTTGTTGCGTTTTCGGGCTTGCCGTCGGGCATCCCGAGTTGTGTGGTGATCTGGTTGATCATGTCCAGGCTGACGGACTGTTGACCGGATCTCAGGTTGGTGAGAAGAAGCTCCGCAATACGGGCTTCGATGTCGTCCATCACTTCCTGTCCCTGGTCATCCTTGAGTCGGGAACGGAAGGTGCCGAGGTAGTCTTTCAGGCGCTCATAAGCATCTTCATCGATGATGAAGCTCTTGCCGCCGATGCCGATGTTCAGGGTTTTTTTCATAGTTGTATTTCTTTTCCGCGGTAGAAATCAATCAGTCCGGCCTGATAGAGGGCTTCGCAGCGGGCCTGGGCCAGGTCGGAAGCCGCTTTCAGGTATTGGGTTTTCGATTCGTTGAATTCCGTGATGGTGGCCTTGCCGTTTTCATACTTGGCCTGGACGAGCGTCAGGCTCTGTGCCGCGGCCCTTTCAGCTTCAAGGCTGCTCTTGAACTTTTCGTGCGCCGCAACAGCGTTGTACCAGGCCTGCTGGATCTCCTTGTAGAGCTGCTTCTTGGTCTGGTCGAGCTGCACCTGCTGCGACTGGTAGCTGACCTTCGCGCTGCGCACCTGATTGCGGTTGCTCATGCGGGAGAAGATCGGAATGCTCAGCGACAGGCCCACGTACTGGCTGAAGTTGTTGCTCAGCTGCGTGAAGAAGGCTGCATGCGGATAGCCGGAACTGGTGTAGTAGTTGGTGCCCAGGCCGCCGCTGAGCGAGAGGGTCGGCAGGTAGCCGCCCTTGGCCAGGGCGATGTTGCGCTCCGCATAGGCCAGGCGGGTCTCCTCGGCCTTCACGGCGGGCTTGATGCCGATGGCTTCTTCGTAGATGGCTTCGGGGCTGGTCAGCGGCAGCTCGGGCTCCTGGTGGACGGGATTCGACACGGCGAAGCCTTCCGGCGAAGGGAGTTCAAGCAGCTGGGTCATGTCGAGCAGGGCGATGTGCAGGTTATTGCTGGCCTGGACAGCTGTCAAGCGGCTCTGGGCCAGCGTGGCGGCCTGCCGCGCCACCTCGGCTTCCGCAGCTTTTCCGTTGTCGCGCATGGCTTCCAGCCGGACCACCTGCAGGGAGTCGATTTCGACCTGCCGCATGGCGACGGCAAGGATCTCCTCATTGTAGAGAATCTGGACATAGGCCTTGGCCACGGCGACGCGGATGTCATCGCGTGCTTTTTCCAGGTCCCTGGTGGCTGCCTGGAGGTTCAGCTTGCCCAGTTCGATGTTGTTCTTGTTGCGCAGGCCGTTGAAGAGCGTCATGTCGGCACCCAGGCTCAGGCCCGTATTCGTGGTATTGGTATTGGCGTAGGTATTGTCGGCGGTCAGGCCGCGGCCGAACGAAAAGTTCTGCGAAGCGTTGGCCGAGACGCCGGGTAGGAGCCGGGCGCGTGCCGTACCCAGTTCAATCTCACGCTGGCTTACCTGCAGGGCGCTCTTCTGCACGGTCAGGCTATGGTCAAGCGCGTAGTTGGTGCAGTCCTGCAGCGTCCAGGGCGTTGCCTGGGGATTTTCCTGGGCCCGGGCGGCCGTGGCGGCCAGCAGCATCAGGGTGATGATGACAAAACGTTTCATGACTTAATTCTCTTCTATGATCTGGTTGCCGCGGACCACGTCGCCCTCCTTGAGCCCGCTTTTGATTTCAATGTTGATGCCGTCGCTCACGCCCGTGGTGACCGGGGTGCGGACAAAGCCATCCGCGCCTTTCAGGTAGACAAAGGTCGAATCACCTGAGAATTCGAGGGCACTCTCCGACACGGCGAGCACTTGCTCTACGCGCTGCAGCACGATCTCAGCGTTCGCGCTGTAGCCGGAACGGATCTTCTGGCCCGGATCGGCCTTGACAGCGGCCTTGATCTCGAACTGGTTGGCTCCGTTGCTTTCCACGGCCTTCGGGGCGATGTATTCCAGCGTGGCGTCGAACGAGTAGTCCTGCAGGGCGCCGATCGAGATGACCACGGGCATACCCTCGGCGAGGGAGCCGACTTCGGTCTCGTCAATCTGGCCGTCGAAAATCAGGTCGTTCATGTTGGCCACTGTGGCTACGGTCGTACCGTCGTTCATGGTATTGGCCTGGATCACGGAATTGCCTACTTTTACGGGGATGTTGAGAATCAGGCCGGTGATGGTGGAACGCACCAGCGTCGAGCTTGACTTGGCGTTCGTCTTCGACACACCGTCGCGCACCACTTCGAGGGCATCCTGTGCGGCGGCCGCTTCTTCCTTGGCCTGGTTGAGCTGCTGCGCTACCTTGTCGTACTCTTCGGCGCTCACCAGATTCTTCTCATAGAGTGCCTTCTCGCGGTCGAAGTTGGTCTGGGCCTGCTTGAGGTTGATTTCGGCCAGGCGGACGCGGCTCTGGGCGGCACTCAGAGTGTTCATGTCGGGGATGACCGTCAGCTTGGCGATGACTTCGCCGCGTTCCACCTGCTGGCCGGCCTCTTTGTAGAGCTCGGCGATGATGCCGTTGATCTGCGGTTTGATGTTCACCTCGTTGCGCGGTTCGATCTTGCCGGTCACCACGGTGGTGCGCTGGATGTCGGCCTTCTCAACGGTCAGTTCGTGATAGGACACTTCCTTCGGTTTGGATTTGACGAAGAGGAAGAGGAAGGTGCCCAGGAAAACGATGGCAATCAGGGCAACCACAATGTACTTCAAGACTTTTTTCATATTGTTTTCTTTATATTTATTCGTTTACTGTCGTCATTCATCCCGCATCGCATCGACCGGCTTGATCTTCATGGCGCGCAGGGCAGGAGCCAGGCCGGCCAGCACACCCAGCACGCTGAGCAGAAGAGCCGCCAGGATCGCCGTCCAGAAATGGATTTGGAAGAAAGGTTTATGGGCGATCACTTCCACCACGTTGAGAATCAGCACCGAGAAGACGATGCCTGCACTGCCCGCCGCGAGCGTGAGCGTGACGCTCTCCCAGATGATCTGCGAGAGGATGTCGCCTGGCACGGCACCGATGGCCCGGCGGATACCGATCTCCACGGTCCGCTCGCGTACCGTCACCATCATGATGTTGCTCACGCCCACCGCACCGGCCAGCAGCGTGCCGATGCCCACCAGCCAGATCAGGAAGTTCACGCCGCGGAACAGGTTGTCCACGATGGAGAAGATCTGTTCGGTATTGAGCACCATCAGCGCCTGGTCGTCCGTCGGATCAAAAAGGTGCTCGCGGGCCATGATGCTGCGGACACGCGGTTCCAGCGGCTTCATCTTGATGCCGTTCTTGCCCGTCATGCAGATCAAGTCCACGTTCTCGCCTCGTTTGTACAGTTTGGCAGCTACGGAGAACGGGATTATCACCGAATTGTCGGAACTGCCGTTGATACTCAGGTTGCCGCTGGAAAAATCCACGCCGATCACCTGCAGGAATACAGATCCGACCCGGATGAATTCACCACACGGGTCTCCGCCCTCCGGAAAGAGATCGTTGTAGATGCGTTTCCCGATGACACAGACCTTGCGCTCCTGCTCCACATCCGAATCGCTGATGGCACGGCCGTACTTGATGAGCGGCTGCTCGATCTTGTTGTAATCGCCGGAGATGCCTTTGACACCGGGGTTGGTGCTGTTTCCTTTATAATAAGCCGTCTGACCCCAGTTGCTCACGATGGGAGCCACGACGTCGAGTTCGGGCATCAGCGCCTTCAGCCGTTTCACGTCCCGGCGGGTCAGCTGCCAGTAGCGGCCCTCCTTCATGCCCTTCCAGGGTTTTGAAGTATTCGACGAAATCATCACCATCGTATTGGAAGCGAAGCCCTCGAAGTTTTCAGAAAGCATGTGCTTGAGGCCGTTGCCGCCGCCCACCAGGAATAGCAGCATAAACAGTCCCCAGAAGATGCCGAAACCGGTCAGGATCGTGCGACGGCGGTTGCGGAACAGCGAATCGATGATCTCGCGCAGGGTATCAAAGTCAAAATAGTGTCTCATCTTACTCGGCCCTCAATGCTTCAATAGGTTTGACTCTGGCAGCCTGCATGGCAGGGAAAATGCCCGCAACGGTACCGGCCACGATCAGCACGACCGTCGCGCCGATGGCTGTACTCAGGCCGACCGTCGGGTTGTCGAGCATCTTGATGCTCTGCCCGAATATTTCCATTTTTGACTGCCCGACCGTCATGTCGAGGATCTGGCAGGCAATCATCCCCAGCAGCATGCCGATGTAGCCGAAAAAGGCGGTGATCAGCACGCTTTCCGTCACGATCAGTTTCAGGACATGGCCCGGTCGGGCGCCGATCGCCTTGCGGATGCCGAACTCGTGGGTGCGTTCCTTGACGGTGATCAGCATGATATTGCTCACGCCCACGATGCCGCTGACCAGGGTGAAGAGGCCGATGATCCAAAGAGCCGTGAGCAGGATGCTTCTGCCTTTGTTCATCTGCAGGTTCTGCTTGAAGCGGTTCCAGATCCAGACGGCGCGCCGGTCGTCGGGGGCGGCACGGTGGGCCGCGTTGAGCGTCGTGCGGACCTCGTTTTCAAAAATATCGCTTTCGGCCTCGTTCGTCAATCCGTGGAACGACATGGTGATGGCGTCTACGTTTTCGTTCAGGCCGAAAATCGACTTGATGGTAGTATAAGGTACGTAAAGGTCGCGGTCGTCCTCGTTCTCCATGCCATGGCGGACACCGACGATGGTGAACGACAGGTTGCCCACCTTGACTTTCTGCCCCAGCAGCCGGTCGAAGTCCGTGCCGCCGGCGAGGAAGTTCTTGGCGTGCAGATGGGTGATGATGATGGCCTTTCTCTTCTCTTTAATGTCTTTGTCGTTGATGAAACGTCCGGCATCCATCTTGACGCGGTTCATTTCGATGTCGCCCGGAAAGGTGCCGTTGAGCGTGACGTTGGTGAAGTAGCGGCGGCCGTAGGTCATCGTGTATCCGCCCTTGCTGACAGAACTCGACACCAGGTCGATGCGGTCGGACAGGGGTCCTGTCTTCAGCAGGTCGACATCTTGGTCCGTGAGCGAGATGCGGCGGCCTTGCTTGAGGCCGTCGTATGGCTTGGACGTGTATCCGCCGCCCACCATCATCGTGTTGGAGGCAAATTCTTCACCGTCGTTCAAGAAGGCGTTCATCAGGCCGTTGCCTGCGCCCAGCAGCACGATCAGCATGAAGATGCCCCATGCGACAGCCAGACCGGTCAGGCAGGTTCTCACCTTGTTGCGGCGGACGGATTCCCAGATTTCTATGAACAGATCGTGCATGGTGGGTTATTTCATGATGGTGGTGGTGCCGAACACCGAACTGTGGTGCTGACGGTTGTCTTCGACGCGCTCGATCAGGCCGTCCTTGATGTGGACGATCTTGTCGGCGCAGTTGGCCACGCCGCTTTCGTGGGTCACCACGATGATCGTGACACCGTCTTCGCGGTTGAGCTTCGTCAAGAGCTCCATCACCTCCACGGATGTCTTGGAGTCGAGGGCGCCGGTCGGCTCGTCGGCCAGGATGATTTCCGGATGGGTGATCAGGGCGCGGGCGATGGCTACTCGCTGTTTCTGGCCGCCCGACATCTCATTGGGATAGTGGGATGCCCAGTCGGTGAGGCCCATCTTCTCCAGGTAGCTCATCGCGATCTCATGGCGACGGTGGCGGTTCATGCCCTGATAGAAGAGCGGGAGCTCCACGTTCTCGACGGCGGTCTTGAAGCCGATGAGGTTGAAGCTCTGGAACACGAAACCGATCATCTGGTTGCGGTAGGTGGCGCTTTCGCGTTCGCTCAGGTTTTTAATAAGGTGTCCGGCCAGATGATATTCGCCCTCGTCGTAGTTGTCGAGGATGCCGAGGATATTGAGCAAGGTCGACTTGCCGGAGCCGGAAGCGCCCATGATCGACACGAACTCACCTTTCTCGATGCTCAGGTCGATGCCCTTGAGCACATGCAGCGGCTGTCCGTTGTCGTAAGTCTTGTGGATATTATTGAGTTCGATTAACATAATCTTTCTTTCTCATCTAAGGGCGTCGCAACTTGAGCCGCGACGCCCATTTCATTACCTATTCCTTTTATCGTTTTCGTTTGACGATGCAAAGATATATAAAAATTTTAGTACCTTGTATCACAAAGTACCAAAAATTTGAAAATATTTTTCTTTTTCCAGTATCTTGGCTGGAAAAAGAGCCGAAAACAGGATTGAAACGGGGTTAGTCGAGCTTCAGTACTGCCATGAAGGCAGACTGCGGCACTTCGACCTGGCCGATCTGACGCATGCGCTTCTTGCCGGCCTTCTGTTTTTCGAGCAACTTGCGCTTGCGGGTGATGTCACCGCCGTAGCATTTGGCCGTCACGTCCTTGCGGACCTGACGCACGGTCTCGCGGGCGATGATCTTGGCGCCGATGGCGGCCTGGATGGCGATGTCGAACTGCTGGCGTGGGATGAGTTCCTTGAGCTTCTCGCAGATCTTGCGGCCGAAGTCGTACGCGTGGTCCTGGTGGATGAGCGTTGACAAGGCGTCGGCCGGCTCGCCGTTGAGAAGGATGTCGAGTTTCACGAGTTTGGCCGGGCGGAAACCGATGACATGGTAATCAAACGAAGCGTAGCCCTTGGAGATTGACTTGAGTTTGTCATAGAAGTCGAAGACGATTTCCGAAAGCGGCATCTCATAGGTCAGCTCCACGCGGTCGGCCGTCAGGTAATGCTCGCTCTTGAGGATACCCCGCTTGTCGAGGCAGAGTTTCATGATGGGTCCATAGAACTCGCTTTTGCTGATGACCTGCGCCTGGATGAACGGCTCTTCGATGTGGTCAATCAGCGTGGGGGCCGGCAGGCCGGAGGGGTTGTGTACGTCGATGCACTCGCCCTGTGTCGTGTATACTTTATAAGATACATTCGGGACCGTGGTCACCACGTCCATGTCGAACTCCCGGAACAGGCGCTCCTGCACGATCTCCATGTGGAGCAAGCCCAGAAAGCCGCAGCGGAAGCCGAAGCCCAGCGCCAGCGAACTCTCCGGCTCAAAGACCAGCGAAGCATCGTTGAGCTGGAATTTCTCGAGCGAGGCGCGCAGGTCCTCGTACTGGTCGGCCGTCACGGGGAACATGCCCGCATATAGCATGGGTTTCACGTCCTCAAAGCCGGCGATGGCCGCGTCGCAGGGGCGTGCCACGTGTGTGATGGTATCACCCACCTTTACCTCGACTGCCGTCTTGATACCTGATATAATATAGCCCACCGAGCCGCAGGGGATTTCACCCGTGGGGCAGAGTTTCATCTTCAGCACACCCACCTCGTCGGCGGTATATTCCTTGCCCGTGTTGACGAACTTCACGCGGTCGCCGGTTCGAATGGAGCCGTTCTCCACCTTGAAATAGGCGATGATGCCGCGGAAAGAGTTGAACACGGAGTCGAAGATCAAGGCTTGCAGCGGGGCCTCGGGATCACCCTTCGGCGCAGGAATCCGGTCGACAATGGCGTCGAGGATGGCTTCCACACCTTCTCCCGTACGGGCCGAGGCCAGCAGCACATCATCCGGATCACAGCCCAGCAGGTCCACCACCTGGTCGCGAACTACTTCGACCATCGCGGCCTCCATGTCGATTTTGTTGAGCACGGGCACGATTTCCAGATCATGCTCGATGGCCAGATACAGGTTCGAGATGGTCTGGGCCTGGATGCCCTGCGTGGCATCGACCACCAGAAGGGCGCCTTCGCAGGAGGCGATGGCGCGCGACACCTCGTAGGAAAAGTCCACGTGGCCGGGGGTGTCGATCAGGTTGAAGATATATTTTTCATTGCCGCGAACATATTCCATCTGGATGGGGTGGCTCTTGATGGTGATGCCTTTTTCCTTCTCCAGATCCATGGAATCGAGCACCTGGTTTTCCATTTCGCGCTGGTCGAGCGTATGCGTGTACTCGAGCATGCGGTCGGCGAGGGTGCTCTTGCCGTGGTCGATGTGGGCGATGATGCAGAAGTTGCGGATGTTCTTCATGGCGCAAAGATACGAAAAAAAGACCCCGGGTCAAGCCCGGGGTGACGTTTTCGTCATGCCATCAGCGACAGCGGTTTTCGTCATGCCGGGCTCGACCCGGCATCTCATTTATTTCTTGTCTTTGCCTTCCTTCGGTATCTCGCCCTGAGGAGGACGCTGCGGATGTTTCCGCAGGTTGTTGATCATCCTTTGCTGGAAGGCTTCTTCGGCCTGGTAGAGCTTGGCTACCTTCTGGAGGGGCAGCACCTGTTTGAATTTCGGATACCAGTCCGCCATCACCTGGCTGGACGCCTTGTTTGCCTGGATGTAGGCATTCAGTTTCTTCTCCAGCTCAGCATCGGAAAGCCCTTCCGCCTTATCCCCGCGGAATTCGCCGAAGGCATCCATTTTCTTTTTGTTCGCCGAAAGCATCTCTTTCCAGCACTGGTTGTACACCGGCCAGAAAACCTGTGCCTCTTCAGGCGTCAGGTCGAGTTCCTGGGTAATGAAGGCAATTTTTTCGGCCTGGATGCGCTCGAATTCTTTCTTGCGCTGTTCCTCACTCGGCCGGCCGCCCTGCGGTTGGGCGAAAAGGGAAACTGCCATCAACAGGCAGGCCGCTACACTGAGAATCTGTTTCATGTCTAAAAGGATTGTGCGTAAATCTCCGCCAGCTCGGAGAAGCTCATGCTGGAAGCCAGGTAGTCGACGATGGTCTCTTCGTCGAGTTCGGGTTCCTCTACCGGCTCGGATTGGTAATAATTGATGAGCGAAGCGGGATGGATCATCTCTTCCTCGGCCGTGGCATACGTTGCGGCAACGTCGGCAGCCTTGTCGCGCCCAAGCGTATGGGTGAGGGAGAGCACGCCGTAGCCCATGCCGAAGACCAGGGCGAACATCGCAGCCAGAGTCAGGGCCGGCTTCAGGACGGTCCAGAAACGGACCTTCCGGGATGTGGCGGGCTGCTCCTCGGCGGCAATGCGGGCCATCAGCCGGTCCTCGAAGCTGTCGAAGTAGCCTTCCGGCATCCGGAACGGATTTTCCCGGGTTTCAGGGGTGTGAAGGATATCTTTTTGTTCGTTCATACGGTCCTTAGACTATCGAATGTTCCAGAAGTTTAATATTTGGCATCCATTTCTTCTTTCACCCATGTCTTTACCTTTTCGTAGGCATGATGATACGAGGCTTTCAGGGCACCCTCGCTGGTTTCGAGCACCTGCGCGATTTTTTCGTAGGGCATCTCCTCGAAATAGCGGAGATTAAACACGGCTTTCTGCTTGGGAGGCAGCTTGGCGATGGCCTTGTGCAGAGAAAGTTGCAGCTGGTCGCCGTCAAACCAGGGGTCGGTCGACAGGCGGCCGGCCGCAGCCAGGTCGAGATTGCCGCCGCGGGCCTGCTGGCGCGAGAGAAAAGTCAGGCTTTCGTTGGTGGCGATGCGGTAGAGCCATGTATAAAGTTGCGAATCGCCCCGGAACCGCCCGAGTGACTGCCAGACTTTCACGAAGGTGTTCTGCAGGCAGTCGTCGGTGTCGTCGTGGTCGAGCACCATGCGGCGGATATGCCAGTAAAGGCGTTCCTTGTAACTGGACACAAGTCCCCGGAACGCCTTGTCACGCTCACCGCTTCGGTAGAGTTGCAGTATTTCGGAATCGGTCATCGCAGCGACAGCGCCGCCTCGACAATATGCCGTGCGTCCAGTCCGTAGGCCGCCATCAGCTCAGCGGGTTTTCCACTCTGGCCGAACTGGTCGTCGATCGCTACGAAACGCATCGGGGTCGGGCAGCTGGCAGCGAGCACTCCTGCAATAACCTCGCCAAGGCCGCCGGCAATCAGGTGTTCTTCCGCCACCACCACGCGTCCGGTCTTGCGGGCCGAAGCCAGGACGGCTTCCTTGTCGAGCGGCTTGATGGTCGCGATGTCGATCAGGTCGACGCTCATGCCCTGGGCCTCCAGTTCTTTGGCGGCCTGGATGGCTTCCCAGACGAGATGGCCGGTAGCGAAGACCGAGACATCCTTGCCGTCGTTCAGCTTGATGGCCTTGCCGATCTCGAAAGGCTGGTCGGCCGGGGTGAAGTTCGGCACGCCGGGGCGGCCGAAGCGCAGGTAGACGGGGCCGTCCCAGGCGGCAGCGGCAATCGTGGCCGCCTTCGTCTGGTTGTAGTCACAGGGATTGATGACCACCATGCCCGGCAGCATGCGCATGATGCCGATGTCTTCGAGGGTCTGGTGGGTGGCACCGTCTTCGCCCAGGGTGATGCCGGCGTGCGACGCGGCAATCTTCACGTTGGTCTTCGAGTAGCACACGGACTGGCGGATCTGGTCCATGACGCGCGCGCTCGCGAAATTGGCGAAGGTGCCGATGAAAGGAATATAGCCCGCGATGGCCAGGCCGGCCGCCATGCCGACCATGTTGGCCTCGGCGATGCCCACTTCGAAGAAGCGGTCGGGATGGTCTGCCGCGAACTGGTCCATCTTGAGCGAACCTTTGAGGTCTGCGGTCAGTGCAACGACTTTCGGATTGCTGTTGCCGAGCTCGGCAAGTCCGGCGCCGAAGCCCGAGCGGGTGTCTTTCTTACCCGAATCTACATATTCTTTCATAAGGCAAAGTCTCCCATCGTTTCTTCCAGTTGTTTCATGGCTTCCGCGCACTGTTCCACGGAAGGATTCTTCCCGTGCCACTTGCAGGTGCCGGCCATGAAGTCGACGCCATGGCCCATCTCGGTATGCCAGAGGATCATCACCGGCTTGCCCTGGCCCAGTTTTTCCCGGGCGGCCTTGAAGGTGCCCTCGATGGAGGCGAAATTGTGTCCGTCACCCTCGAGGACGGTCCAGCCGAAGGCGCTCCACTTGCCGTACAGGTCGCCCAGGCCTGCCACGTCTTCGGTCGTGCCGTCGATCTGCTGGTGGTTCCAGTCAGTCATTGCAATCAGGTTGTCCACCTTGTGATGGGCGGCGCTCATCGCAGCCTCCCATATCTGTCCTTCTTCACTTTCACCGTCGCCGACCAGGACATAGACCGTATGCGGATCGCCCTGAAGCTTCTTGGCCAGCGCGGCGCCGATTGCCACGGAAAGGCCCTGGCCCAGCGAGCCGGCCGCCTGGTTCACGCCCGGAAGGCCTTTGTCCACACAGGGATGTCCCTGCAGCCGGGTGCCGAAGCGGCGGAACGTAGCCAGCTCGTCCACGGGGAAATAGCCCCGGCGTGCGAGTACGCTGTAGAGCACCGGAGAGATGTGCCCTGCCGAAAGGAAGAACTGGTCGAGTCCTTCACCGCTGCGACGCCAGTTTTCCGGCGTCACGTTCATTTCCTTGAAAAACAGCCAGGTCAGGACATCGGTGGCACTCATCGAGCCGCCCGGGTGCCCCGAAGCAGCCGCCGTGACCATGCGCACGATATCCCTCCGCACCTGCGAAGCGATTTGTTGAAGGGTATATTCCATAATCAAGAAGGGATGTATCAGTATCGGATAACAAAGATAAGAAACATCTCACAGATATCAAACAGGAACTGCTGCCACGCCCATTTGCAGAAGCAGAGTATTTTTGCTAACTTGCGAAAACACATGCGAAAGACCATTCTATTTTTCTTTATTGGGTTGCTGTTCTTGCCGGGGGTGGCAGGAGGGCAGGTGGCGTATGCGCCGGAGAAGGTGTTCGTGCATCTGGACCGGACGTATTTTGCGGTGGGAGAGACGATCTGGATGAAGGGATATGTGGAGAGCGCGGTGCCGGTGCCGGATACGAGCCGGTTCTTGTATGTGGAATTGCTGGATGGCCAGAAGGGAGAAGCGAAGTTGCGAACCAAGATCCGCCTGGGAGAAGATGGATTTGCCGGTCACATGGATTTGCCGGAAGATCTGCCCGGAGGCCGCTACACGCTGCGGGCCTATACACGGTGGCAGCTGAACTGGCCGGAAGAACGGATGTTCCATACGCCGGTCGATATCTACGACGGCAGTGATCCGCAGGCCTCTCTGCCTGATGCGAAAGATATAGACATGAGTTTCTATCCTGAAGGTGGCCGCTATTTTAACAGCACCTTCGCATCCATCGGTTTCAAGGTGATGGCGCCGGATGGCCGGAGCGTGGATTGGGAAGGCGCGTTGTATGACGACGCGGGTGTACTCATCTGCGACTGCCATACGGAACACGCGGGCATGGGACTGCTCGGCTTCACGCCGCAGGAAGGCCGTCGCTACCGGCTGGTTTCCAAGGACGGCGGCCCGTCGTGGAACTTGCCGGCAGCAGCCGCGGAAGGGGCAAGCCTGCAAGTGCGTCGCCGTAGTGATCATTTTGTCATACAGGTCCTCAACCGGACAGGTGGCCGTATTATCCTTCAAATGAGCAAAGACGGCAGCCAGGTCGTTTTGTCAGAAATCGAAAAAGCCGACCATATCCTGCGCGTCCCCGCGACGGTTCCCGGCCTGCAGAAGTTCCTGCTGGTGAATGAAAAAGGGACCATTCTGGCCGAACGAGCGGTTTATGTAGAGGATCCCGCTGCCAGCGCGCAAATCTCCATTGTCTGCGATGCGCCGGCCTACACGCCGAAGGAGAAGTGGAACGTCCGGCTGCAGCTGCCGGAAGAAGTGGCGGCGGATGCCGCCGACGTGTCCGTTTCCGTGGTGCGGAGTGCTTTCCGGAACTATAAGCAGGAAGGGAATCTCCTGTCCTACATGCTGCTGAGCAGCGAGCTGCGGGGCCATATCGAAGCGCCGGAATACTATTTCAATCCCGAGATCCCTGTCTCCACGCGGCAAAACCACCTTGACTTGCTGTTGATGATCCAGGGCTGGACCTATTACGACGACATGGAGATGGTTACGGAAGCTTTCTTCCCGAAAGAGACGGCGCAGGCGCTCCGCGGCGAGGTTCGATCCGTATTCAAATCGCAGCCCAAACGCTTCACCCTGACCCTTATGGCTCCGGAGCAAGGCCAGATCCAGATCACAGAGGTGGACAAAGGATCGCAGTTCGTGGTGGACAGCCTCGATTTTCCCGACAGTACCCTGTTTATCGTCATTGTCGACAAGGTGCGGGGAACCAAGTCTTATTATCCGGTGATGGAAGAAGATTTTGCCCCCATAGTCTCTCAGGACCGGACGATACGAAATGCCGAAGGAAAAAAACATCCTGTCATTGCCAGCAATCTGGCGGACGTGCTGAATCCCGATGCAGACCCTGTCTTCCAACAAGCAGATGTGTTGCGCGATACGATCCAGACAGCCGTCATCCAGGCCATCGCCCCGCGCATCCAGTCGCCGTTTGGCTACTCCGAACTGCCCAACATCAAGGAGCAGAAAGACTTTGTGTCCTACGGCAATCACAACCTCCTCGATTACATCTTGATGAACAATGTCAACCTGCGCTACAACGGAGAAGAAGTCATCAACTTGAAAACGGCCTATGTGAGTCAGGTTGTCTCTAGCGAGAAAATCGAAGGCGGAGCCTCGCCCAAGTACCAGGGAGTATCACTCTTCGTCAACGGAAGGAGAATGCCTTGGGATATAGCCGAAACAATTATGATGGGAGACGTCCAGCGGCTGAGCGTAACTACCTATACGAGCTCGGATGCCTTCCTGGCCCGAACGTATGGCGGCATTGTGCTGGTCGAACTGGTGGAAGGAGGCCGGGAATCTTCAATCGACAAGCAGACCAATGCTATCGTAGTCCGGCCGCTGGGCTACCAGTTACCGAAAGAATTCTACAATCCGGTGTATGACCGCCGCCGGACCTACACCGTCCCCGACCGTCGAAACACTGTCTATTGGAATCCGTCCGTCCGGGTAACTGCCGACCAGCCCGCTACCCTGCACCTGATGACCGAAGATCGTGCCGACGGCCCGTATCTCATCCGCATCGAAGGCCGCACTTCCGACGGCCGCTGGATCTCCAGCACCCAGCTCCTCCGCTGACGGCCTCGCACACGTTTTGCGCCAGGCAGGCGCAAGCAGACCGGCCTCACAGTTCGCTGTGGGGCCGTTGCTTTTGCGGCAAGACCCGATTTCGGCCATAGGCGCAAGGAGGCCCCAGCCAGACGGCCTGGGAAGGGGATGCTTTTGCGCCATCCTGTCGGAAAATTAAATTTTCGGACGCAGGGCTTTTTTCGTAACTTCGTAGCATTAATGTGTCCGCTTATGAAAAGAATCCTGCTGGCCCTGGCCGCCTTTCTGAGCCTGACGGCGTTACTCGCCCAGCCGGCACCCCTACCGCAACAGGTTGTCCACGTACAGCGCGGCAATGTCACGGCCGTTTTCGGCGGGCCGACGCAGCCGCAGGGACGGTCTTACAACAACGCACCCTCGTTCTTCATCTATCCCGACCAAAAGATCGACAAAGCCGGCGCCGAAGCGCTGGTCCGGAGCCTCGGCATGCAGAAGGTGCTGGACGAGAACTTCGGCACTGCCTACGTGATCAATCCTGTGGGAGAGAAATATGCGGCCGAGGCCGATTTCGACGCCTTCGTGGAAATGTTCAACCGCGCCCGCTCCGGCAATCTGAAGATCATCGCCTTCGGTAACGGCGCCACCTTCGTCAATCAGGTGATCGCACCCAAGGCCGCCGACCATATCGCCGGCATCGCCACGGTCGACGGGAAACCGGCATCGCTGCCCAGGCATTTCAGTTCTTACGGCGTCCCGGCCTTCGTAGCTGGCAAGAATGCCACCAAGGTAGCCAGAGAATATGATACGCTCAACGAGCGGCAGGAACCCTTCGAGCCGCTGCTTCAGGTCGTCGTCTCGCCGGTTTCCGACCCGCAGACCGTCTTCGCCGAAGCCTGGGACAAGGTTTTCTCGCGCAACTTCCGCTTCAACAACTACAAGCATACCCACTACGAAGGCGCCAAATTCGGAGAATACGGCCCCTACGAACTGGAGCCCTACGCCGACTGGGAACGGCTGGGTATCAAGCGGCTGGTGGTAGAATATGGCGCTTCGTACCGCGGCCGGGATCTCAACGGGCCGAAATATCTCTGGTACGAATACTGGCCTGAAGAACTGATGAACGGCGCTCCCGAACACAGCGTTCCCGTAGTCGTACTGCTGCACGGCAACACCAATGACCCACGCACCCAGGCCGAAACATCTGGTTTCCTGCAGGTCGCAGGTGAAGAACGCATCTTCCTCGTGGAGATGGAATGGCAGGGAACGCCGAACTATCAGGCAATGGGCCACGACGGCATTGAGAGTGTATTGGCCATCCTGCTCGATAAGTATCCCCAGCTCGACCCTTCCCGCATCTACGCGCATGGCCTTTCGGCAGGCTCGATGACCGCTACGGCGCTGGGCATCAAGAAATCGCATGTCTTCGCCGCGGTGGGCGGCAATTCCGGCGCCCTGTTCACGGGCCACTGGATCGGGCCTTTCCCGACCTTCGAAGCCATCTGGGCTGAGGCCACACAGAAACGCGGCAGCACGGAGACGGCCTATATTTCCGTCTTCGGCACGAAGGATACCACGGTGCCCTACATGACGCCCGACAACTGGAAAGGCAACAGCTACCTCAACGCCTGGAACGCATACGAGCAGATGAACGGGATGACGGTCGTGGACCAGATGGACTTCGAGCACTATCCGATCTTCGGCCAGGAAGTCCGCGACCGCGAGACCATCGTCACCCACAAGGGTGAAGGCATCGTCGTCGAGACCGGACAACTGTACAACGGCGACATGCCGCTCATCAAGCTGGTGGCTGTCATGGACTACGGACACTGGAACTTCATCCCCGCGGCCCGCATCGCCTGGGATTTCTTCAAGCACTATCGCCGCGACCCAGTGACTAAGAAGTTGATTTATAGCGCTGGAGATTAATCGTTTGAAAATCAGTGGTTTTATAAAAATCACCCCCATTGCACAGCAGGGGGTAAGTTTTAGTAAATTATTAATATTCAGTATAATAAGCTCCAACATGAAAAAGTTGTTCATAGTGGTCGCTACCGTGCTGGCACTGGCGGCCTGCACCCACGAGCCTACGCCCGAAGACCGCGCCCGGACTCTGATCGCCCAGATGACGCTGGCAGAAAAAGAGGCGCTGATGCGGCACGATGCCGGCGGCGTGGAACGACTCGGCATCCTGCCCTACAACTGGTGGAACGAAGCGCTGCACGGCGTGGCGCGCAACGGCAAGGCGACGACCTTCCCGCAGCCGATCGGCATGGCGGCCGCATTCGACGAGCCGCTGCTCGAAGAAGTCTTCACGGCCGTCAGCGACGAAGCCCGCGTCAAGAACCGCATCGGAATGGCAGATGGCAAGTCTGACTGGTACGAAGGCGTCACCTTCTGGACGCCCAACATCAACATCTTCCGCGACCCGCGCTGGGGTCGCGGCATGGAAACCTACGGCGAAGACCCGTATCTGACGGGACAGCTCGGCATGGCCGTCGTCCGCGGCCTCCAGGGCGATACGGAGGCTGACGTGCTCAAGACGCACGCCTGCGCGAAGCACTTCGCCGTCCATTCCGGACCGGAATGGAACCGGCACAGCTTCGATGCGAACGTAAGTGACCGCGACCTGCGCGAAACCTATCTTCCGGCTTTCAAGGACCTGGTGACCAAGGCCAACGTGCAAGAGGTCATGGTCGCGTACAACCGCTTCCGCGGGGTTCCCTGTGCAGCCAGCCTCTTCCTGATCGACACGGTGCTCCGTGGCGAATGGGGATACAAAGGCCTCGTCACCTCAGACTGCTGGGCCATCCACGACTTTTTCATGCCGGGACGGCATGGCTACAGCCCGGACGTGGAACACGCCGTGGCGGAGGCCGTCCGGGCCGGCACCGACCTCAACTGCGGCGAATCGTACCGCCATATCCAGGATGCGGTCAACGCAGGCGTGCTCGATGAAGCGGAGCTTGATCCGTTGCTGACCCGGCTGATGGCCGCCCGTTTCCGTCTGGGTGAACTCGACGGAAACCGCGAACCCTGGGACCATCTGTCCGACGACATCGTAGAAGGACCTGAACACCGCGCGCTGGCCCGCCGCATGGCACAGGAATCCATCGTCCTGCTGCAGAACCGCAACCATATCCTGCCGCTCGATGCAAAATCCCGCATCGCCGTCATCGGCCCCAATGCCGACGACAGGGAGATGCTCTGGGGCAATTACAATCCCATCCCCGAACACACCCTGACATTGAAAGAAGCCGTCCAGCAGCGGATTCCCAAGCTGGTTAGCTTCCCGGGCTGCGTGCTGGTCAGCAAGGAAGCGCTTACAGACAAAGAAATAACTGATGTCCTGAAACAGCTGGACGACATTGACATCGTAGTCTTCGCCGGCGGCATTTCGCCGAAAGTGGAAGGCGAAGAAATGCCCGTCGACCTGCCCGGCTTCAAGGGCGGCGACCGCACCGACATCCAGCTGCCTGCTGTCCAGCGGCAACTGCTGAAGGCTTTGCATGCGGCCGGCAAGAAGGTCGTACTGGTCAACTTTTCCGGCTCAGCGATGGGCCTGGTGCCTGAAACCGAGACCTGCGAGGCCATCGTCCAGGCCTGGTATCCGGGCGAAGAGGGCGGCACGGCGCTGGCAGATATCCTCTTTGGCGACGTGGTACCTTCCGGCAAACTCCCCGTCACCTTCTATCGCAGCATCGACCAGGTTCCTGATTATGAAGACTATTCCATGAAGGGACGCACCTACCGCTATTTCACGGGCGACGCGCTCTTCCCCTTCGGCTATGGTCTCAGCTATACGGATTTTGCCTATGGAGAGGCCAGCGTCAAGCGGGGCGTACTGGAGATTCCGGTCACGAACACCGGTTCCCGCGATGCCGATGAAGTGGTCCAGCTCTATGTCCGTCGTCCGGCCGATACCGAAGGACCGCTCAAATCGCTCCGCGGCTTCCAGCGCGTAAACATTCCGGCCGGAGCGACCGTCACGGTGAAGTTCCCGCTGACGGCCGAAACCTTCCTGTCCTGGTCGCCGAAAGCAGGGGACATGGTCTCCATGAAGGGAGACTGGGAAATCCTCTACGGCGGCAGTTCCGCAGACACCTCGCTCAAACATTTGAATTATAAATATTGAAGTCCTTTCTGACATGAACCATTTCGGACACTTCGACGACACCGCGCGCGAATATGTGATCACCCGGCCCGATACGCCCTGGCCGTGGATCAATTACATGGGTACGGACGATTTCTTCTCACTGATTTCCAATACGGCCGGCGGTTACTGTTTCTGCCGGGACGCCAAGTTCCGGCGTATCCTCCGATACCGCTACAACGGCGTGCCGATGGATGCGGGCGGACGCTATTTCTATATCAAGGACGGCGATACGGTCTGGAATCCCGGCTGGAAACCCTGCAAAACGCCGCTGGACGCATACAGTTGCTGCCATGGCATGGGATACACCCGCATTTCCGGAGAAAAGGATGGCCTTCGTGCAGAAGTGTTGTTCTTTGTGCCGCCCGGAGCCCGGTGTGAAATCCACCGGGTGCGCCTGACCAACACGGGCGTCGTGCGCAAATCGTTCCAACTTTACTCTTTCGTGGAATGGTGCCTCTGGAACGCTTCGACCGACATGGAGAATTTCCAGCGCAACCTTTCGACCGGAGAAGTGGAGATAGAGCCGGATGCCATCTATCACAAGACGGAATACAGGGAAAGACGCGACCATTATGCCTTTTATGCCGTGAGCCGCCCCTTCGACGGGTTCGATACCGACCGGGAGACTTTCATGGGAATGTACAACGGCTTCGACGCGCCGCAGCAGGTGCTCTCCGGCACGTCGGGCGATTCCGTGGCGCACGGCTGGAGCCCGATCGCCTCGCATCGTTTCGACCTGACGCTGGAACCCGGTGCTTCCGAAGAATTGTTCTTCGTGCTGGGTTATGTGGAAAATCCGCCGGAGGCCAAGTTTGAGAGGCCCGCTGTCATCAACAAGAAACCGGCGCGGGCGATGCTGGAGAAATATGGGACGGCAGCAGGCGCTGACGCTGCATTCGCGGCGCTCCGCGCCTTCTGGGACGATCTGCTGAGCCGCTATACCGTCGCCTCCAGCGTTCCCGAACTGGACCGCACGGTCAACATCTGGAACCAGTACCAGTGCATGATCACCTTCTTCATGAGCCGCAGTGCCAGCTATTTCGAAAGCGGCATCGGACGCGGCATGGGTTTCCGCGATTCCAACCAGGACCTGGCGGGCATCTGTCACCTGATTCCGGAACGGGCGCGGCAGCGTATTCTCGACATCGCCGCCACCCAATTCCCCGACGGTGGCTGCTACCACCAGTACCAGCCCCTGACCAAGCGTGGCAACAACGACATCGGCGGCGGATTCAACGACGATCCGCTGTGGCTCATCTTCGGCACGGTGGCCTACATCAAGGAGACCGGCGATTTCAGCATCCTGCAGGAACAAGTGCCTTTTGACAACAAGCCCGGCACGGAAGTCTCACTGCTGGAACACCTGAAGATCAGTTTCGCCCACGTGACCGACAACCTCGGTCCGCACGGCCTGCCGCTCATCGGCCGGGCCGACTGGAACGACTGCCTCAACCTCAACTGCTTCTCCGACAATCCCGACGAATCGTTCCAGACCACGGAGAACAAGACCGAAGGCTCAAAGGCTGAATCGCTGATGATCGCCGGCCTTTTCGTGGCCGAAGGACGCGATTTCGCCGAACTGCTCGCCCATCCGGCCGTAGCGGCCGATCCGGCGTACATCGAGAAAGTACGCTTTGCCGTAGCAACGATGGAAAACGCCGTCAAGGCCCATGGCTGGGACGGAGAATGGTTCCTGCGCGCCTACGACTACTACGGCCGCAAGATCGGGTCCCATGAGAACAATGAAGGCAAGATCTTCATCGAAAGCCAGGGCTGGTGCACGATGGCACGCATCGGTGCTGAAGAAGGCTTGTGCGACAAGGCGCTCGACGCCGCCGTCGCGTACCTGGAATGCGAACACGGCCTGGTACTCAACACGCCTGCCTATACGCGCTATATCAAAGACTATGGCGAGATCAGCTCCTACCCGCAAGGCTACAAGGAGAACGCCGGCATCTTCTGCCACAACAACCCCTGGGTCATCATCGGAGAAGCGATGGCCGGCCGCGCCGACGCAGCCTGGCGCCATTACTGCAAGATCACGCCCGCTTTCACGAAAAATCAGGCGCTGCGCAAGGTGGAGCCCTATGTGTTCTGCCAGATGGTGGCCGGCAAAGACGCCGCCAGGCCCGGCGAAGGCAAGAACAGCTGGCTGACCGGTACCGCCGCCTGGACCTGGAAATGCGTGAGCGAATTCCTGCTGGGCGTCAAGCCCCAGTACAACGGCCTGCTCATCGAACCGTGCATCCCGGCCGCATACGGCACGTATAAGATCCACCGTCGCTTCCGCGACGCCGAATACGACCTGACCATCCACTATACCGGCCGGCACGGCAGTCATTTCATTCCGTACGCACCTGGCCGGCATGAACTGGAAATAAACCTGTAATATGGCACACAATCATTCTTTCCTGGCCTTCGACTGCGGAGCTACGTCAGGACGCGCCCTGCTGGGCACGTTCGCAGACGGCAGCTTCACGATGGAAGAAGTGTACCGCTTCCCCAACCAGGTGCTGGAAGTGGGCGGACGCTGCTACTGGAACGTATGGTCGATCTACGAGCATTTCGTGACCTGCCTGCAGCAGCTGGGCCGTGCGGGCCTCCGCATCGATTCAATCGGCGTCGACACCTGGGGCGTGGATTTCGGCTGCATTGCAGCTGACGGTTCGTTGCTCGGGCTTCCGCGCGCTTATCGTGACCCGTATACGGCAGGCATACCGGCGCAGGTTTTCGAAAAGATTCCGCGCACTGAACTTTACGCGGCCACGGGCATCCAGATCATGGATTTCAATACCATCTTCCAGCTGTATGCCCAGACCCAGGCCGGAGACGCTGTGCTGGCCGCAGCGGAGAGCATCCTCTTCATGCCGGACCTTCTGTCCTATCTTTTGACGGGAAATGCGGTGTGCGAATACACCGACGCCTCCACTTCCGGGATGATGGACCAGACTTCGCGGCAGTTCAATACGAAACTGCTCCGACGGCTGGGGATACGTCCCGACGTGCTGCTGCCCATCGTACAGCCGGGTACACAGGTGGGTGTTTTGCGGCCGCAACTGGCGGCTGCGACCGGCCTGGGGCGGGTGCCGGTGATTGCCGTGGCAGGACACGACACGGCGTCGGCCATCGCCGCCGTGCCGGCTGCAGACGAGCGTTTCGCCTACCTGAGCAGCGGCACCTGGAGCCTGATGGGCATCGAGGTGCCGGCACCCATCATCAATGAGGCGTCGGCGGCCGCCAACTTTACGAACGAGGGTGGCATTGACGGCACAACGCGCTTCCTGAAGAACATCACGGGCATGTGGCTGCTGGAGCAGTGCCGCAAACAATGGAAAGCCGCCGGCCGTGATTACAGTTATGCGCAGCTCGTGGAAATGGCCCGCGCAGAATCATCCTTCCCCGGCCGCATTCATCCGGACGACCCGCGTTTCACCAACCCGTCCGACATGCCTGCCGAAATCTGCGTCGCTCTTGCCGGCCGCTCGGAGGCTCCGGTCTCCGTCCCGCTTGCGAAAAAAGGCTCTCGCTCCGAAAACCACCCGCAGCTGCGCGCCGGCTTCTCTGACGCGCAGATAGTGAGTTGTATTTATCACAGCCTCGCCGATCGCTACCGCGAAGTACTCTCGCTGCTGCAAGGCTTCGCACCGTTCCCCATCGAGAAACTCCACGTCATCGGCGGAGGCAGCGCCAACGAAATCCTCAACCAGTGGACGGCCGACGCGCTCGGTATTCCGGTCATCGCCGGACCTGCCGAAGCCACGGCTATCGGCAACCTTATGCTTCAGGCCCGCACCGCCGGCCTGGTTTCCGACCGCTGGCAGATGCGCCGGCTTATCGCCGACACCTTTGCAGTCCGAACATTTATGCCCCACTGCGGGTAATGTCCCAAAAAAATGCAGGGTACCATCAAAAAAGGCCATTTTTGAAGGTAGTGTCCCAATTAATGGGACGTTACCATCACTTGAAACAATAAGAAGACCTCATATGAAAGACTCACAGATCCTCCAATCCTACGAATACGCCCGCGAGCGTTACGCCGCGCTGGGTGTAGATACCGACAAAGCCATCGGAATCCTTGAGAAGACACCGATCTCGCTGCATTGCTGGCAGACCGACGATGTCATCGGATTCGAGAGCGCAGCCGGCCTGTCGGGCGGCATCCAGACCACCGGCAACTATCCGGGCCGCGCCCGCAATATTGACGAAGTGCGCGCCGATGTCCTTTTCGCCAAAAGACTGATCGCCGGCAACCACCGCCTCAACCTCCATGAAATCTACGGCGACTTCGGCGGAAAATTCGTGGATCGCGACCAGGTGGACGTCCGCTATTTTGAAAGCTGGATACAGTGGGCACGGGAAAACGGCCTGAAACTCGACTTCAACTCCACCTCGTTCGGACATCCGAAGAGCGGCGACCTCTCGCTGGCCAATCCCGACAAGGCCATCCGGGATTTCTGGATCGAACACACCAAACGTTGCCGCCGCATCGCAGACGCGATGGGCAAGGCGCAGGGCGATCCCTGCATTATGAATATCTGGGTGCATGACGGCTCGAAAGACCAGACCGTGGAACGCAAGCGCTACCGCGAGATCTTCGCCGAAGCCCTCGACGAGATTCTCGCCGAACAGCTGCCGGACATGAAAACCTGTCTGGAAGCCAAGCTCTTCGGCATCGGACTGGAAAGCTACACCGTGGGGTCGCACGATTTCGTGGCCGGCTACTGCGCCACCCGCAAGCTGATGTACACGCTCGACACAGGCCACTATGAGATGACCGAGAACGTGGCCGACATGGTGGCTTCGCTGCTGCTCTTCGTCCCGGAACTGATGCTGCACGTATCGCGCCCGATCCGCTGGGATTCCGACCACGTGACCATCATGAACGATCCTACGCTCGACCTGTTCAAAGAGATCGTCCGCGCCGACGCCCTCGGCCGCAGCCATATCGGCCTCGACTATTTCGACGCCGCCATCAACCGCATCGGCGCCTATGTCATCGGCTCCCGCGCCACGCAGAAATGCCTGCTGAGCGCCCTGCTCGAGCCCCTGGCCCAACTCCGCGAATACGAAGACGCCGGCAAGGGATTCCAGCGCCTGGCCCTCCTCGAAGAAGCCAAGACCCTCCCCTTCGGCGCCGTCTTCGACTACTTCAACCTCAAGAACAACGTCCCCGTCGGTACCGCCTTCATCCCGGAAATCGAGAAATACGAACGCGATGTGACATCAAGAAGATAAATCATTGCCCATGAATCTATTCCTCGGATTATTAATCATCGCCATCGGCGCGTTCTGCCAGAGCAGCAGCTATGTGCCGATCAATAAGATCAAGGCGTGGAGCTGGGAAAGCTACTGGATTGTCCAGGGTGTCTTCGCCTGGCTCATTTTCCCGCTGCTCGGTGCCCTTCTCGCCGTCCCGTCGGGTGAATCCCTTTTCGCCATGTACGCCGCCAACCCCAAGGCCACGCTCCTGACCATCCTCTTCGGCGCCCTCTGGGGCGTCGGCGGCCTGACCTTCGGCCTGAGCATGCGCTACCTCGGCGTCGCCCTGGGTCAGAGCATCGCCCTGGGCACCTGCTCCGCCCTCGGCGCCATCCTCGGCCCCGTCTTCACAGGCCATGCCCATGACCTCACCTCTTCTGTCATCATCGGTGTCGTCGTGACGCTCGTCGGCATCGCCATCATCGGCGTAGCCGGGGCTATGAAAGCCGCTGCCCTGCCGGAAGAAGAACGAAAGAAGGCTGTCAAGGACTTCAATTTCGGGAAGGGCATCGCCGTGGCGCTGCTGGCCGGGTTCATGAGCGCCTGCTTCAACATCGGCTTGAGTTTCGGCGAACCGCTCACCTGGGCCGAGACACCCGACATCTTCAAGAGCCTGCCTGCTACCCTGCTGGTAACCTTCGGCGGCTTCCTGACCAATGCCGTCTATTGCTTTTCACAGAACACCCGGAACAAAACCTGGGGCGACTACAAGCAGAAGTCGCTCTGGAGCCATAACCTGCTGTTCTGCGCCCTCGCCGGCCTGCTTTGGTACAGCCAGTTCTTCGGCCTGAGCCTGGGCAAGGGCTTCCTCCGAGACTATCCGACCCTGATTACCTTCAGCTGGTGCATCCTGATGGCGCTCAACGTCGTCTTCAGCAACGTCTGGGGCATTCTCCTCCACGAATGGAAAGGCGCTTCGAAAAAGACCGTCCTGGTGCTGGTCATCGGGCTGGCCGTGTTGATATTCAGTACGTTCTTGCCGCAATTGATATAATTGAGATTCCGGGTCAAGCCCGGAATGACGAACCATGCACATTCTCATCCAATACCCGGCCCTGCAGGCCGAAATCGACAAAGTCGCCGAAGTGGCCGGCTACCTCTGGCAAAAGGGTTGGGCCGAGCGGAACGGCGGCAATATCACCATCAACGTCACCGACTACATCGACGACGACCTGCGGGCACTGCCCGCCCTCACCGAACCCCGCCCCATCGGCAAGATGCTGCCGCACCTTGCCGGCTGCTGGTTCTACTGCAAAGGCACCGGCCGCCGCATGCGCGACCTGGCCCGCGACCCCATGGCCAATGGCTCCATCATCCGCATCCTGCCCGGCTGCGACAGCTATGAAATCGTGGCCGACGCCCCTGTCGATCCAACCTCGGAACTCCCTTCACACCTGGCCGTCCACGACTATCTGCTGGCCAAGGGTTCGCCCTATCGCGCCTCGTTGCATACCCATCCCATCGAACTGGTCGCCCTCACCCATAGCCGGAAATGGATGGAAAAAGACGCCGCGACGAAGATGCTCTGGTCGATGATTCCCGAGACCCGGGCCTTCTGCCCGCGCGGCCTTGGCATCGTGCCTTACCTGATGCCCTCCAGCGTGCAACTGGCCGAAGCCACCATCCGGACCCTCAACGAAGACTACGACGTGGTGATGTGGGAAAAACATGGCGTGTTTGCCGTCGACACGGATATTCTGAACGCCTTCGACCAGGTGGACGTCCTCAACAAGGCCGCCCAGATCTATATCGCGGCAAGAAACATGGGCTTCGAGCCGGAGGGCATGACCGAGGCCCAGATGCGGGATCTCAGCCAGGCCTTCGGCCTGCCGAAATAAGGCTATCCGTTGAGGCGCTTGCGCGCGTTGTAGAAGGACTGACGGTTGTTGAAACCGGACGAGAGAGCGATATCGTCGACATCCGCCTTGGGATGCGCTTCCTTGTAAGCTTCGGCGTGCTCCAGCCGGCAGCGGTTAATATAATTGAAAAAGCCGCCAAGGCTTTCATTCAAGACCACGGAAATATAGGTGCGGTTGAGTCCGCAGTCACGGGACAGCTTGCTGAGCGTGAGGTGGCTGTCGAGAAACAATTTTTCGTCTTCCACCTGATGGCGGATGGCGCGCAGGATCTCTTCTTTCCGCTCTTGCGGCAGGATATCCGTTTCCAGGGTTTTCTCCTCTTTTTCCACATTGATGGCCGCTTCCATCTGGTCGACTTCCACCGTCCGGTGCGGGTTCAGGGCGCCGAGCAGCAGGACGACTGCGAGGACGGACAAGATGAACAGGCCGAAGGAAATCGCCCCTGTCTGGCCATTGAAAGCCATGCTCCAGCTCATGATCAGGTGCAAGATGGAAACCCAGAGAATGAATTCGGTATACTCTTTCGGAAAATCATCGGGATTCGAGTAGTTCTCGTCCGAAAAACGGCGGAGGGCCTGGATGATCATGCGGAGGGCCAGGGCAAAACTGACCAGGTAGATCAGTGCCAGAATATCGCCGATGAGGAAGAACCAACGGAAAAAATCCCCTTGCATCTGTGTCCCGGGCATCAGGGTAACCACCAGGGCGATGATGGCCATCACTGCGTAGGGAACCGACAGCACATAAATGGGCTTACGCCACCACGTCACGTTGAGTATCTGACCGAAATAACTGAATATCAACACGGCACAATGAAAAGGCGAAGCCAGCATGAGCATCATGCGCAACTGCAGGACCGCATCAGTTTCGGCCGGAAGGAAAATGACCGGGCAGAGCACCACGTTGGAGAAGAAACAGAAGATGAACGCCCGCCAGTCCGGGAAGTAATAATCCATGTGCTTGGAATAGGCCGTACACCGGTGTCCCCAACGGATGACTGCCACTACCATGCTGACAGCCACATAAGTCGCCGTCATGGCACTGAGGACCAGCTCCGGGAATGTGTAGGTCATCGACGGCATTCCGAAAGCAGGTCTTCAAGGGATTTGCGGTCGGCCGGGTAGAACTTCACGACCGGAGCGATCGTGATCTTGGCTGTCTTGCCCAGGCTTTTCTCCAGATTATTATATTCAGCATACTGGGAAAGATACTCTTCTTTCTTTTCATCGGGAATCGGCAGGTCCATGCCCGCTTCCCGCATCATGAAACGGCTCTTGGCCGCCACGGAAAGCGCGATGTGCAGCTGCACGAAACAAATCACGTCGAAAAACACCTCCGGCGGGAAGGTCTCCTTGACCGACAGCAGGAACTGGCCCGTCTTGGTCTCGCCCAGCTGCCCCTCCTTGATGGAACGGAGCAAACCCACCTGCTTGTCAAGTCCCTTGTCGAGCCAGCGGTGGATCATGTCGCCGTCGTACTGGTAGGTCCACACCAGCAAGCCGCCCATCGCCCCGAAAATAAAGACGAACTGGACGAGCGGATTGAAGTGGAAGGTGTTGTGGGCGACATGCAGCGCCGGAGCGGCGATCAGCAGGAAAGCGGCCATCAAAACGTCTTTCGTCTTGATGTCGAGCCTTGCCTTGCGGCGTTCCACGAGCCGGACGGCGAACATCAGGCCCGCCGCGACGATCGCGCTGCAACCCATATGGATCAGCGCCACTTCCAGGCCGCGGAAGATCACGGTACCGAAAGACAACGGGTCGCCCAGCACCAGGTAGAAGATATTTTCCAGAATGGAAAAGCCTCCGCCCACCGCGGCGCCGCAGATGACGCTGTCAATAAAGAACACTATCTTTTTTCGGCGCGCCAGTATCAGGAGCGGAATGCCCTTGATGGCTTCTTCCAGCACGGGCACGACGAAGTCTGACGCCTTTTCCGACAGGAACTTGTCGGTCAGCATGAACAGGCCGAAACAGACCAGCGCCGCTCCCATGCCGCAGAGTACCAGCAACAGCAGGCGTTTCACGCTCAAAAGCGCGAAGTTGTCGAGCTTGTAGACTACAAAAATGTAGATCGCGACAGGAAGCAGGGCGGCGACGAACGACATTACAGCAGCTTTAGGGAAATCATCCATTCATTGCCATGCCGTCCCGTCGGGAAGCCTTCCGGTGCGAACAGATGGCCGTAACCGACGGATAGCGTGGTCTTGAGATAAGTCATGAACACCAGTTCGGTGGTCATCTGGACACCGGCGCTGTAGTACATGTTGTGCTGGCCGGGATTCCAAGCCGAGAGACCGGCTCCGAAGAAGGAGAACTGCATCCAGGTCGGATAGAAGAACAGGAAGCCGAAATTGTTGAAGCGGATGGGCCGCAGGTTTAGCTCGGCCATCGCCTTGGCATAGGAGTGTGCCTTGATGGCATCGATGGCAGCGCCCGGCATAGCCAGGGATGTGCGGTACTGGAAAGCGTTGCGGTTATCCAGGATATTGTTGCGGAAACCGCCGAAGTAGGTGTTTCCGAAAGGTTGTTTAACATCGCCGAAGTTGTGGCCGGCCGCAGTCCGGAGCCAGAACGAATTGTTCCGGTCGATCGGAAGCAGGAAACCGAAATCACCCGTCCCCTCGATGGAAGGGAAGAATTGTCCGCCCACCAGATAGGCGTAGCCCTGCGCTCCCAGTTCGAATCCCTGCTCCCGCGTCACGGCACCCAGGGTGCTGCGCGTTTTCGAGATCTTTCCGTAGAGCGAAGCTGTCTGCATCGACTTGACGTCGACCTGGATTTCCTGGTAGAGCGGCAGGGCGTCCATGCCGCCGTAAGCAGCAATGGAAGCGCCCCATGAGCGGGTATACGGCACAATCATCGAATTGGTATGGTCGTAGGCCAGCGAGACCATATAACCCTTGCGGCTCGAACGCCGCGGGCCGACCAGGTCGTAGAAGTCAGAGTGGTTCCAGGCGGCTTTCAGCGTCCAGAAATAGTATTTCCACTGGAAGTCTGCGTGGATGCGGTTTTTCCAGTCGTGGTGGCTGAACGGCGAGACGCCGACATCGAGCTTGATGCTGCTCAGGCCCACCGGGTCGCTGAAGAAGAAGCGATAGCCGATGACGGGTGTCACCCGGTTGAACGATGCCGTATCGGTAAAACCGGTAACGGTGGGATAAGCCCCCGCGAAACGCATCTCCTTGAAAACGTTGTAGGGGGTAATGTTGTTGTAGACGTCGCCAAAGTCAATCTTGGGCAGGGGTTCCTTGAGCAGGCCGATCTGCTCGAGCGTCTCCGTATTGTTTTCGAAGGCCTTGTCACCGTAGAGCTGGATGGCGTTGGCATCGTGGATCACGGTGCGGTCGAGCGATACGGGCCGCAGGCCGTCGCGCTCGAACTCAAGCGCCAGCAGTTTGCCGGGAGCAATCTCCAGCGGGGCGAAGAGGCCGATGTCGGTATTGGAGAGCAGCTCCATCTCGCGCGTGGCGATGTTGATCTGCCAGAGATTGGAGACGCCGGTATAGTACGAGCTGCCGATCAGGTATTTGTCGTCGAGCGAGAAGCGGAACTGTCCCAGGTTGCTGTCTTCCCAGGTAATGAGTTCTTCGGGCTTGAAAAGGGCCTGGGCAAGGTCCTCAGTCCGGAAGAGCAGGAGTGTATGCTCGCCATTGTCGCCCTGCCGGGTCATCGAAAGCATCTTGCCGTCGTGGCTGATGTCGACGTCGAACACGCTCACGCCGAAGGGGAAGGCGTAGATGACCTCGGGTTTCTCCAGGTCTTTGTCGTAACGGACGATTGTCTGGGTACCGCCATTCGAGAACAGGCCGTACAGGCAGTCGTTGGCATTGTCGTAGACGATGTTGTTGATGCGCTGGAAGTTCTTCTTCTTGACGACTTTCTTTTTCTGGAGGTCGTACACGTACAGGCCACGCATCTTGGCGTTGTTCGACGTGTAGATGAGACGGCCGTTCTTGCGGTCGAGGGCTACGAAGGCAGGGTTGTAGAGCTGGATGCCGTAGATGTCGACGAGTTTCTTCTTTTTGCCGGTCGTCAGGTCGAGTTCCATCAGGTGGGGGAAGTCTCCCGGTGCGTTCATCGCGGCGTAGGCCTTGTTCGTGGCCGGATCGTAGAGCAAGGGCGAAACGGACCCGAGCGGATCCTTGGTCAGATTGACGGTCTCCGTCAGGGGATATTCCCGTACGGCGGCCAAGTTCTCCGCCTGGTGCTGCTTTTCGTCTTCTTTCCACTCGTTCCAGACTTTCCGGAGCGGACGGCCGTACACGTTCTTGAACTGGCTGCCGAAATACGTGCGGCTGTCGGCCGTACGGTTGTAGAACTGGGTCAGCTTGTCGTAGCCGTATTCCTTGGTCAGGTAATTGATGAAACGGGTGCCGTAAAGATAGGCGTTGGCGCCCACCTGGAAGTCCATCGTGGAGCCCTCCGTCTCGAGACCGACCACCGAGAAGAGTCTGTCGCCGCCGTCGACAATGCTGCGGAAATACATCTCGTCGTAGCCGCCCAGGGCGCGGCCCACACCGCCGCCGAGCCAGGTTTCCATGAAGCAGGCGATACCTTCCTGGTACCAGCGGGGTGCATACCAGCGGGGAACGGTCAGCGCACTGTAAAGCGCCGAGAGAGGCTGTGCGTTGTCAACGCTTACCTTCGTTCCGAAGAAACGCCGCCAGCCCAGGTCCCGCCGGTTGTATTTGTCCGTCATCACGATGTGGGTGTACTCATGATTGAAGAGCTGCCGGTAGCGCTCGCTCGACGGACTGACGTAATACGACATGTTCAGCGGAGCCATGCCGATCTGGATAAACGAACGCGGCAGCGGCGTTGCTCCGCCGTTGCCGTCGTCTTCCCAGTCTGTCAGAAGCAGCAGAGGCGCTTCCGGGACATACACGGAATCTGTCGTCCAGATTTGCCCGTGAAGCGCCTTGCCGTTCTGGAACATGCGCACCATGTGCGGGATGTAGCGCGAGAGGTTCTTGTCGAAGAACACCAGCCGGGCCTCATCCGTTTTGTACTGGTAATAGGTTCTGTTCTGAGCCTTCGATATTGCTGGAAGCAGCAGAAGGATCAATATTACAAGCAGGGGTTTGCGCATGTTCATAGTACTTGTGAATTATTCCCAAATCTTGAAGTGGCCGAGAGGAGCATCTACTTCGCCCGTAGCGAAGCCTATGATCTCATCGTTAATATGGAAGCAGACCGTTTCAATGCTCGATGCCGGGATGCTGCCGACAAAATTATCGAAATTCTTCATCATCTCCGGACTAAGGCCCACCATCATGTGGCCGAGGACTTGGTCAATCTCGCCAGGGCCGTTTTTCATCGCATCCGAGTGGCCGAGGACTTGGTCAATCTCGCCAGGGCCGTTTTTCATCGCATCCGAGTGGCCGAGGACTGTTTCAATCTCGCCACCAGCGAAACCGACCTTTTCCCAATAATTCGCCACCTTGTCAAAGATATCGGAATGGGCAGTCACCTCTCTGGTGAACTCGCCAAGCGGAACATTGGTATCGATATTGATTTCATTCCCGAGATCAGACTCTCTGCTGATGTAGCCGGCTACCACAATGTTCTTGATCGCATCCGGAGTGAGGGAATGTGCTATCGCGCAGTCCATGTCGAACGCATGGCTCATCACGGCGCCGTCATAGATATCAGAGACCTGTCCCACGGTAAACTGGTTCAGCGTAGAGGCGGTCTGTTCGGAATTCAGCTTGTAGCCTTTGTTCTGGAGTTCTTCGGCAGCTTTCTTGTCGCCTTCCAGGGCGGCGGTCATCCGCTGGTAGTCCACCCACTGGTCACGGACGAACTTGAGCTCGTTGCTGCCTTCATTATTCTTCAGGTAGTCATCGGTCGTGGCGATGAAGCGGTCGGCCAGGCTGTTCTGCTTCTGCAGGGTGGTGTAGGCCAGCGAAGCGTTGATGGTGTTCTGGGCCAGGTCCGGACGGTTTTCTCCGCTGAAGGCACCGTTCAGGTCGTCACCGGCGGTTGCCAGCGAAGCACAGACGTTGTCGATCATCGGTTTGGCTTTGTTCATGTCCTTGAGCAGGCCGTCGTATTCCTTGATGCCGCCGGCGACTTCGTTCGACATGTCCACGAGGGCGTCGAACTGTTTGGCGCGGGTCTGCATGACCACATAGCTGGCCACGACACCATTCTTGTAAGCCTCATCGTTGAGGATGAGTTCCTGTATGTTGCTGAGAGCGGTTTCATCCGCGGTCTTGCGGGAGAAACGGGAAGATTTGGCGATATTGCCGCTGGTCTTGTCGGTTTCGACATTCCAGTCGAGCAGGGGAGCAACGATCAAACCCAGTGCGCAGACAACGACGACAGAAGTCAGAATGATAATACCTTTCTTTTTCATGATTGACAGATTTTAAATGTTATTACTAATTTCCTTATTTTATTCCATCGCTTTCTTCCAGCCGGTGAACCGCATTATAATAGGTCTGTCGGTTGCGGAAACCGGAAGCCTTGGCGATCTCGTCGACCGATGCGCCAGGATGGTGCTCCTTGTAGGCAGCGGCATGGGCGAGACGGCAACGGTTCACATACTGAAAGAACCCTCCGAATTCGGAGGTCAGGACTGACGATACATAGGTGCGGTTGGTCTTGCACCTTTCAGAAAGAGATGTGAGGGTCAGCTGGCAATCCAGATAGGCCTGCCGCTCTTCAACCTCGCGAAGAATCGCTTTGTAAATCTCGTCTCTGGTGACCATACGCTTTTTCGGTGTCGTTCAAATTCCTGATGCAAAGTTGGGCATTTAGTAATAACCTCTGGTCAAAACCTTTCAAATTCAACGTAAAAATAGCACAAATTTTTTGTAAAATCCCGACAATTGACAGTTTTTTACATTTCCACGCCGATTTTTGTGGCGTTAGAAAGTAACTGCAGCGTGGCTCAGCGCGCTCACGCTCCTGCCCTACGTGCTGCATCCGGAAAGCGGAGACGCATGGTACCTGGCACGCTTTTATTTCCTGCCCGTCACCCTGTACCATTTCATCCTGCTACTGTTCTCCTATTTCGGCAGCGTGATGGAGTGGAAACAATGGAGAAAACCTACCGTCATCGCCGGCGTGCCGGTCGTACTGGGCTTGCTGGCCGCCCTGATCCTGGCCATCTGGCCCGGCGCTGGACCTTTCTCGTCCTGTTGAATATGGTGTTCTGCTGGGCAGGGGCTCTGCTGAACAACCCTGCCGTGCTGGCGGTCATCCAGATCCTGATCGCCTTCTGCTGCGTGCTCTTCGTCATCACCGCGCTCCATCCCAACCGCAACCGGCCCGTAGAAGACCCGAAAACAGCAAATCCAGAAACGGACGATACCACGACGCAGGTATACAAGCGCGCCATGTCCAAGCAGAAACAGGCGGAAATGCTGGCAGCCATCATCACGGTCGTGGAAGAGCAGGAGGCCTATCTCGACCCGCACCTTACCCTGCAGGACGTAGCCGATCGCTGCGGCTACAGCCGCACCTATATCGCCGGCCTGGTAAAAAACGAACTGGGCGGCTTCTTCTCCTATGTGAACCGGCTCCGCCTGGCCCATGCCGACCGGCTCAAAGCTGAAAAACCCAATATCCCCGTAGGCGAACTCATCGAAGCCTCGGGCTTTGGCTCCTACGCTACTTATTATAAAATTCGCCGCCAGCTCCAGAAAGCTGACGGCGAATAGACTGCGGCGGCGGCCGCTACAGGATCTGTCCGTCGCGGATTTCCACTACGCGGTCGGACATGGCTGCCAGGTCCTTGTCGTGCGTCACGATGACGATCGTGATGCCGAAACGGTCGCGCAGTTCAAAGAAAAGCCTGTGCAACTCTCCTTTTGTCTTGCTGTCGAGATTGCCGGAGGGCTCGTCGGCGAAAAGCACTTTGGGCTGATTGACCAGCGCACGGGCGATCGCCACGCGCTGCTGCTCGCCGCCGCTGAGTTCCGAGGGCTTGTGTGAGAAACGCTCCCCCAGCCCGAGCAGCGTCAGCAGTTCCTCGGCTTTTTTCTTCGCTTCCGCCCGCGGGACTTTCGCGATCAGCGCCGGAATCATCACGTTCTCTACAGCCGTAAATTCGGGCAGCAGATGATGGAACTGGAACACAAAACCTATCTTCTGGTTGCGGAAGGCGGCCAGCGCCTTGTCCGAGAGCGAAAAGATGTCGGTCCCGTCGATCCTGACCGTACCCGCATCGGGCCGTGAAAGGGAACCCAGTATCTGCAACAGCGTGCTCTTGCCGGCGCCCGAAGCACCGACAATGCTCACCACCTCGGCAGGGGCAGCCGTAAAACAAATATCCTTCAGGACCCTGAGGGTCCCGAAGGATTTGTCGATATGAAGGGCCTGAATCATCAGGAAGACTAGTCTTCTTCCTGCTGTTCTGCCTCGTAGGCCTTGAGCAGCTTGTCCTGGACGTCGGCCGGCACCTGCTGGTATTCGATGAATTCCTGGGTGAACGTGGCACGACCGGAGGTCAGGGAGCTCAGGGTCGTCGAATACTTGTAGAGCTCTGCGAGCGGAACGCGGGCGCGGAGGATCTGGAAGCCCTTCTCGGAGTTCATGCCTTCGATCATGCCGCGACGGTTCTGGATGTCGCTCATGACGTCGCCCATGCAGTCGGCCGGGACCATGACTTCCACCATGTAGATCGGCTCGAGGATCTTCGGGGCTGCGTTCTTGAAGGCCTCACGGAAGGCGTTGCGGCCGGCGATGATGAACGCGATTTCCTTGGAGTCCACCGGGTGCATCTTGCCGTCGTAGACGAAGACGCGGATGTCGCGGGCGTAGGAACCCGTGAGCGGGCCTTCTTCCAGACGCTGCTGGATACCTTTCTTGATGGCGGGCATGAAGCTGGCGTCGATGGCACCACCGACCACGCAGTTGATGAATTCCCATTTGCCACCCCAAGGCAACTCGAATTCTTCGCGGCC
>JAEEGK010001266.1_pt1 | contig 63415 bp, 61 predicted proteins | sample 8958771 | NCBI WGS metagenome assembly JAEEGK01 (sample SAMN16246547, study PRJNA631951) | gut metagenome | biome: gut microbiome; feature: rumen; material: SC-attached | host: Bos | place: Iran: Karaj | collected 2018-10 | reverse complement strand
ATTACGCAGCGAGTGCGTATTCTTCGTAGTTGTCTTCTTCTTTTTTGGCAACTATAGTTTTTGTCTGTTCAGAGGACAGGCGACCTCACTTGCAGTTCAAGATCTCAACACGTCCGTCGAAACCGGTGCACCCCCTAAAAGTATTGTTCAGCGCGAAGTATAATTCGCAACCTAAACGAATATACATAAGTTTAGCATAAAAGACAAGAACTGACGCACTGCACTTTACCGCTTCGTAGCTCGTCAGTCTATATTTTTTGAATCTGCTTCGTGTTTATGTATTTTTGACGTATCAGTATAAAGCGAACGAGGAATACTACGCCTATGAACATTAAGACACAAGCTGCACAATCAATAAAAAAGTGAATCGGAGAGCCGATAAGCTCTTTTTTGAAAAGAATAGAGCTCGTAATCGCCAAGATTATACCAACAGCAAGAAGGAACGATAAAGCAAACGACTTACTTTTCTTACGATTGATTCTGTCTAAGTTCTGTTCATCACTGGATGTAAAGAACGATATAATTTTTCTTATAATCCGTGTAAAAAAGCCAGGATTCCGAAGTTTTTCGAGCGCTGCATAACCTGCAAGAAGTTCTTCATCTGAAAAATCGTAACGCTGTGTGTTTTCTTCAAGCTCCATTTCAAGCTGAGAAATCTTATCCTGTGCGCTTTCAAGAATATTAACCTGAATAGTAGTCCAACCAAGCTGTTTTGCAGCTTCCAGTCTTCTCTGGCCGGCGATAAGCTCATATCTGCTGTTAAGTGTTATAGGATTCATAAGACCGTATCTCTTAAGGCTGTCTTTTAAAGCCTCCAAGTCGCCTAAATCCTTGCGTATGCGCTTCTTTACTTTTATATCATCTATACTTATAAGCATTTTTGTCATTCTCCTTGAAAAAAGCGGAATGTCTCAAAATCATTAATCTAATAAATAATTATATTTCAGTTCACGCTCGTTTTCAATATCTGGAACAAGACTTGGGTCAGCATAATAATTCGTTTTTTCGGAAGAAATCGATGTGTCAAATGTATCCTGTGTGTATAGTCCCAATGATGAAAGATCTTTTGCATTTTTGTAGCTGTCAAGGAATGAAAGATCAACTGTCAGATACGGAGAACTGACGTTGTTGTAGCCCTTGTTTCCAGCCTGAAGCCGCTCGTCTTTAAGACGTGCGACGCTCATTTCTTTTGCTTCAGCCATGTGTGTGTGAAGCTCACAAAGCGTTGTCGGTTCGGTTCCTTCAAGGAAATAGAACGTCCGCAGGTGAGAACCGCAAGCTTCTGTTGGTAAAAGACCGGAGACAGAACATACCTGTGCTTCAACTATGCCCGTTTGAGGCTTAAAGAACGATTTATACGGAAGTCCGTCATTCGCAACATGCATAAAGTCGCCCCATGCATGACCGGCAAGCGTTGAACCTGTCATTTCAAGTCCGAGCGTCTTTCCTTTTTGGTCAAAACCGAACCAGAAAGCCGAAGTGTAATACGGAGTGAAACCAACTGTCCATGCATCAGCCCAGTTTTGCGTAGTTCCTGTTTTTCCGCCCGCCGGTAAATTGAAATAATCGCCGTTTGAATTCTTATATCTGAACTTATAGGTGTTATAGAAGTAACCGGAGCCTTTTGCAAGCGTACCAACCGTTACTGTGTTCTGGAGCAAGCTTGTCATAATAAAGGCTGTTTGTGGCGTTATAACTTGTATTGCGTCGCCTTTTTTCTGCTGAGCCTCGCGTATCTCGCGCTCAGGATTGATAACAACCGTACCTTTCCTGTTTTCAACAGTTCGTATAGCCATTGGCGTAACTTCTTTTCCCTGGTTTGCGAAAATAGCGAACGCGCGTGCCATTTGAATCGGCTGAACTGTACATACACCAAGACCGATTGGGTAAACAGGAATAAGTTTTCTTTCCTCAAGCTCGCTGTCCGGTATTCCGAGCAGTGCCTGAGCGCGCTTAATCGCGGCGTCAAAACCAACTCCGTTCAGGACTTTCATAGAAGGCACGTTCATAGACGTTGCAAGCGCGTACCAAAGCTGTACAGAGCCTTCCCAAGTTCCCTTGAAGTTCTCTATGTAATATTCAGAACCGTCTTCGGTATAGAACATGATCGGCATGTCGTATATTTGCGTTGCGGCCGTAAACTTGCGGGAATCTATCGCCGCGGAGTAATAAAGAGGCTTGAAACTACTACCTGGCTGTAATGTAGCTTGTGTCGCACGGATAAACTCGTTGCTGCCTTTGTCGTAGACACTTCCTCCAACGAGCGCATTTATGTAACCAGTACTGTTCTCTAAGGAAATCATCGTTCCTTCGATAGTGTCTTTGCTCGTCGTCTCATTTTGTGCCGCGCTCGCTTTGTTCGTAATGCCCATCTTAAGGGTTTCAAGACCGTTCATAAGAGCCATTACGTCCAGAATCGGGTTGATTTTCGTTTTATACTCGACCTTTGCTTCTGTCTCGCGCCGCTGCTCGGACGTTTTTATCTCTGGTATGTTGAACACAAGAGAAATAAGCTCGGTCATCGGGATATAGATATTTATTGCCTTCTGGCGTTTTTTCTCGTAGTTTGTCTGATACGTTTCGTTAGCATAGTTAATGTACTTCGTCATTATCTGCTGTGCGGCTTCCTGATGACGTAAGTTGAGCGTCGTGTTTACGGTAAAGCCGTCGGTGTAGACGTTCATAGTCCCGTAGAGCATTGTATTAAGTTCACGAAGTACGTATTCACTGAACCACGGCGCGGCATCCTCGCGCAAAGAGTATGCGGAAGTGTTTGTGCGTATATAGTCGAAGTTTGTCCAGAAATCTTCAAAAGACTCGTCAGCAACTTCTGCTGTTAAGTAACCGGATTCTACCATCTGGTTAAGAACGTCACGCTGTCTTTCCTGCGCTCTGTTGGGATAGTCGAACGGGTTGTAGTAAGCCGGATTTGAAAGCTGAATAACGAGGATAGCAGATTCTGCAGGCGTGAGTTTTGAGGCATCGTGCCCAAAATAGTATTTGGAAGCAGCGTTGATGCCGTATGTACCGCCGCCTAAGTAAACTTTGTTCAGATACAGTTCCAGAATTTCGTTTTTGGAAAAACGACGTTCCATCTGTATTGCCCACCAAAGTTCTTTTATCTTTCTGCTGTATGAAATATCCGTTCTGTCGCAATAAAGAGTTCCTGCTATCTGCTGTGTAAGTGTACTACCGCCACCGAGCGTTTTTCCGGTAATCTTTCCGATTACAGCTCGCATGATTGAGCGAAGGCTGAATCCTCTGTGCTCAAAGAATATCTTATCTTCTCGCGTTATAAGAGCGTCAATTACATGCTGCGGAATGTCGATTATGTCGATCATTTCGCGTTTTTCGTCTGCAGAGAATTCTGTTATAAGCTCGCCGTTTATATCAAGAAGTTTTGTCGGCAGTGAAGGGTTGAACTCAGTAAAGTTCTCTGTATTTATAGTATTTATAGTCTGTGCTATAAGCGCACCGAGCGCGGCTCCGAAAATGAGTGCGAACGGGATAGCCAAAAAGAAAAAGACGTAGGTACGCTTTCTTATTTTTTCCATTCTGTAAGCTTAAGAAAAAGAATCTCTGCTGTCAAGTGTTGAGGGTAAAAAAAAGGCCGACTCTGCAGCCGGCCATGCCCATCAGGCAGTCGGCCATACAATGGGTGGGAGGGGATTTGTCTGGCCGACATTTATTTTATCGACTGCTGATAAGGATTTCTTTAGTTATTTTTGGTTTGTATTTAAAATGAATGTAAAAAAATGGGGTAAAAAACGAACTTCACATTTTTTACGGAAGATAATCTGCCGGATTTTTGTTTTTATCGTTCTGGCGGATTTCAAAGTGAAGATGAGGCCCTGTAGAAAGCCCTGTGGTCCCCACATATCCTATTATAGTACCAGAATGTACGTAACCTTCGGTAAGCTCGAATTTCGAAAGATGTGCGTAAACGCTTTGTAAGTTGTTTTCATGCTGTATTATGATGAAGTTTCCGTATGTGCTGTCATTGCTCGCAGAAATTATTTCGCCTGATTTGCAGGCATAAACCGGAGTCCCTAAAGGAGCCGCAAGATCTATGCCTTTGTGAAAAAGCATGTTACCGGAAATAGGGCTTTCGCGCATTCCGTATGCGGATGTTAAAACTCCTTCCGGAAGAGGGGAGCCCATGCGTGAATCAAAGAAGAATGCTCTTTCCGTCGGGGTAAGCCGCTCTGACTGAATAAAATAGTATTTTTTACCGTCCAGCACGATTGCTGGCAGCTCTTTGTAGTCTGGAAAGCGGATCTGGACAAGTTTTTCTATAATAGAAGCCGGGGAATCTGTTACGAAAAGGCCTGCCGCGGCTGGTATGTAAAGCAATGTACCGGCTATAGAGCTTTCAGGAGATGTAAATCCGTTTAAAAGAGCGAGCGTTTCCACAGGGATGTTGCAACGGGCAGAGACTGTTATGAGTGTGTCCTTTTCTGCTGCGGTGTACGTGTATATATGAGGAACAACCTTTATACCCCGAACTTCGTCCATGTACGTTTTTTCCAAATCTTCCATAAAAGTGCGGAAAAGCGTGTTACGAGACGATAAAGCAGGAATTTCCTTGTCCTCTGCGAAAACACTGTTAAAAGCAAGCAGCAGAAAAGAAAAAAGCAGAAGTGGTTTCGCAATAAGACGGAGAGGTTTTATCATTTGATTCTATGACTTAGATATACGGAAAGAGAGCCTGTGAATCCGAAAAGAACGACGGAAGATATAAGGAAAATAATTCCTGTGACTCTTTTTTCTGCAAAAACACTGTTTACGGCAATAACTATCAGAATGAGCGAAAGAATTATGCGGATAAATAAAGAAAGAAGTTTGAATATATATGTTTTACGTGCCTTTTTGTCTGCTGCGCCTTTTATGCCGGAACGTATTTTACGCGCTATGGCATAGACTATAAGAAGTATAAACATGCACAGGACGAAAGTAGTGAATCCGTCAGGATGGTTCTGGGCGATGTACCAAACTGGCCAGACAAAAGCGAAACAAAGACCGGCACACGCTGCCAGACAAACGGCTACAATACCTATCGTTTTGAAAATACCTGTAAAACCTAAAAAAACTTGTTTAATCATATTTATGATTGTGATAAAAAAAGCTGTCCGCGGAAAGCAATTTCTCCTTGGACAGCCGTTTTAAAGTTATGCCTCTACAATAGCTCCTGTAGGACATGCAGCTGCACATGTTCCACAACTTACGCATACATCTGGATTGACTTCGCGTTTTCCATTGTTCTCGCTGATTGCTCCAACTGGGCATTCGCCTTCACAAGCACCGCAGTTTACGCAAGCATCTGAAATTTTGTAAGCCATATCAAATACCTCTTTCTATTTTTTGTGGGAAAAATCCCCGTAAATAAAATATCATAGAATCATAGCAAAAACAAGAGAAATAATTTTCAAATTATATCGAATTGTGATATTATAGATTTTATGGAGGATAATATGACAAAAAAAGCTTTGGCAGGAATGATAGACCACACGAATCTTAAAGCATTCGCAACTACAAAAGATATAGAAAACTTATGCAAAGAGGCAGCTAAAAATAAGTTTGCTTCTGTTTGCGTCAATTCAATTTGGGTTAGAAAAGCTTCTGAGCTTCTTGCAGGCTCTGGCGTAAAAGTCTGTACGGTTGTAGGCTTCCCGCTTGGTGCATGTTCACATAGAACAAAGGCTTATGAAGCGAGCGCAGCTATTCAGGACGGAGCTTCAGAAATCGATATGGTTATCGATATTGGTGCTGTGAAAGACGGTCGTTGGGATGACGTAAAACAAGATGTTGCAGATGTTGTAGCGTCTGTAAAAAGAAACGCCAAAAGAGCAGCAAGAGAATGCATCGTAAAAGTTATACTTGAAACATGTTATTTGACAAACGAAGAGATTGAAAAAGCTTGCCGTGTCTGTGTAAAGGCAAAGGCCGATTTTGTAAAGACTTCTACAGGTTTTGGTACAGGCGGTGCAACTGTTGAAGCTGTAAAACTTATGCGCGAGACAGTTGGAAAAGGAACGGGCGTAAAAGCCGCCGGTGGTATTCGCGATAAAGAAACGGCTCTTGCGATGATAGAAGCCGGTGCAAATAGAATCGGCTGTTCAAATGGCGTCGCTCTCTTAAAAGACTAGGCAATCTGTGCTGATGCTTGACCGAAGTATGTTATGTTAGTAAAGTAATAGTATGCTTGATGTAAAAGACACTGAATTTTTAGAGCTGGAGGAAACTGGTTTCGACACCGTCCTCGCTACAGATATATCTTTTAACGGCAAGATAAAATTTTCCAAGCCGTTTATGATAAAGGGAAAAGTTTTTGGAAGCATCGAAGCTACAGGCGATCTTGTTATAGACGAGAACGCTGTAGTCAAAGCTGATATTTCAGCAGGAAGAGTGCTTGTAAAAGGCGGACTGGAAGGCAATGTGAACGCAGAAAAACTTGTTTTCGTCACAGCATCCGGTTCTGTTTTGGGAGACATTATGGCTCCACAAGTCATACTGGAACCAGGCAGCCGTTTCACCGGTAAATGTACTATGAGATAGGAATGCAGGGGAAGCTGATGAAAAAAACTATTTCTGTTTTATTGTTTTATTTGTTGATTACAGCCGTTTTTTCCCAGACAGCAAAAAAAGACGCCTACACGCTGTGGAAGAACGGAAGCTATGCAGAAGCAATAGAAGTTTGCCTTGGCGAGATAAATGACAAACCTGATAATCTTGACTCTTATGTCGTTCTTTCTTGGAGCCTTATAGATAACGGTCAGTACAAGGAAGCCGAGTATTGGAGTACAAAAGGCAGAACTGTTTCCAGATACGATCCTCGTCTTGTTGAAGTGCTCGCCGAGGCGCAGTTTTACCTCGGTAACAACGAGAAGTCACTTGAAACTTTCCAGGAATACATTTCTTTAGCGACTTCTAGTTCTGATCGTTTTGGACTTGCTTATTATTTCATGGGCGAAATATACGTCAGACAAGCTAAATACAATCATGCTGATATAGCGTTCTCTCAGGCTGTTATGATGAAACCTGAGCGCGATTACTGGTGGACGCGCCTCGGTTATGCGCGGGAAATGGCTGGTGAGTATAAGTCCGCCGCCAATGCTTATGATCAGGCTCTGACACTTAATCCTGGCAGAAGCGAAGCAAAAACAGGACGTACCCGTGTCCTGCAGCATTTGCAGTAATGGATTCAGCCTTTAATACCGTTCATTTCGAGACGCTTGGCTGTAAGCTGAACCAAATAGAGTCAGAGGCGGCGGCAAAAGCGTTTTCGGACTGCGGCTTTGCGGTCGATGTTTCGCCATGTACAGCTGCTTCTGTTAAAAACGATAGCGTTTTTCTCTGCATAATAAATACTTGTACAGTCACGGCAAAAGCTGAACAAAAAGCAAGACGTCTAATTCGTCTCCTTTTGGAAAAATATCCGCTTGCCGCAGTCCTTGTTACAGGCTGTTATGCCGAAGTCGAGCCAGAAGAAATACTCGCCATCAACAGCCGGATTGCTGTTCTTAAAGGCACTCAAAAAGAATATCTTTCAAAAATTCCATCGATAATCGCGGATGCGGACGACAATTCATGCAGAAATCCAGAGAATTTCGTAGAATATTTACGAAATCTAGTAAAAGAAATACCTGCCGCGGAACTTAAAAAGGCTTCATTTACGCTTGCAACAGATACGTTCCTCAGCCATTCCCGCGCATCAATAAAGATACAGGACGGATGCAGCTCTTCATGCGCATATTGCCGCATTCATATTGCGCGCGGAAAATCTGTTTCTTTGCCGGCATCTGAAGTTTTAAAACGCGTCTTAAACCTTGAGAAAGCGGGGCAGTGCGAAGTCGTCATTACGGGCGTAAACTTGTCGCAGTATTATTCAAAGGAAGACGATGTAGTTATGCGCTTCCCGGAACTTATGAAGTTTCTTCTGGAAAATACGGAAAAAATCGCATTCCGTATATCAAGCCTTTATCCTGATATTGTGACTGAAGAGTTTTGCAAAATCCTTTCGAGCGACCGCATACGCCCTCATTTTCACCTTTCTGTACAATCGGGAAGCGACAAAATCCTAAAAAGCATGAGGCGTCCGTATACAGCCAATGATGTAATAGAAGCTTCTCGTAAATTGCGCGCAATAAAACCGGACTGCTTTCTCGCTGCCGATATAATTACAGGCTTTCCCGGTGAGACCGAAGAAGATTTTTCTCTTTCCATGGAGCTTTGCCAAAAATGTGACTTTTCTTGGGTCCATGTCTTTCCTTTTTCGGCGCGTCCAGGAACGGAGGCTTTCAAAATGCGCCCGCAAGTTCCGCAGTCTGTCTCTGGAGAGCGGGCCCGAAGACTTACTTCGCTTGCAATAACCCAAAAAAAGTTTTTCCTAGATAGTATGGTTGGAAAACAGTTCAGAGCGATAATTGAAAAAAGAAGGATTCATGAAGTTCGGGCCGTCAGTGAAAACTTCATCCATTTACGGATTATCGCTGATAAAACGCATGATTTTATAAGTCTAGGCGGAAAAGAAGTTATTGTAAAAATCATACGTATTCTTCCTGTGCGTTCACAAACAGAAAGCGTTGAGGCGGAAGCTGTTGTTTTATAAGAATTTAACTCTAAAATATCTAATTACTCTAAATTGTAAGTATATATATACGTTTTTTACATTTTTTTTAACATTTTTTTTTCAAAATGGTGTTGTTTTTATTTTTTTGCGTGTTACACTAAATAGTGAATGAAATTTTCTGTAATATGGAGTTTCCATGTTATGGAAAGTATCTAATGGTAAAATAACGTGAACCCTTTAAGGAGGATATCATGAAGATGAACAAAATTGCATTCGCTGTTATCGCGGCGTTGTGCGCATTCACATTTTTTTCTTGCGATCTGCTGATGAACCCGATTCTGCCAGAGTCAATCCTTAAGTATGCTCCGGAGTCGGGCGAACTTGACGAAGTTCCTACGGAAGACCTTGCGAACGCTGCCAGCGACATAAGCGTTGTAGCTGACCCAGACGCAGCAAAGGCCATTATCGAGGCACTCGGAAAGAAACCAGCCAGTGAAATAGCTGCTTTGAGCAACGATCAGAAATCTGCAATTCTTGCTCTTACGACATCAGCTATTCTTCCTGTAAACACGCTCTTAGGTACAGTTTATGACCTGATTAGCGGTGAAGTAAGTCACATTGTACTTGACGTTCCGGTAAACAGAACAGAGAACGGAACAGACAGTGAAGAAGCTCAGATTCTTCAGGTAATGAAGAGTGTTGTAAGCAAGATTACTTATGTTGATACTACGGTAGCAGAAAACATTCTTCTTGCATTGGTAACGAATGATGATAGTCCGATTGCAAGTAGAGATGTACCTAACATTCTGTTCTCTACGCTTTCTATTGCAATCTCTGCATGCAAATCCAACCTGATTGATTTCGAGAATGATGAAATTCCGGATTCTGCAGCAGAAGCTCTCGAAGACCTTGCTGAGTTCTTTGAAGGAAGCAGCTCACAAACACCAACCAGTGTAGCTCATGCAGTACTTGCCGCACTGTCAAAGGGTGGTGTAGTAGTTGAACGTGCCGAGGCAGCACTTGGTAATGCCCTTGAAATTGTAAAACGTTTAAGCCTGAAAGAAATAGCTTTGGAAGATATCACAAGCTATATCGGTTTCGGTGAGTAATAGGAGAGATTTGAAATGAAACTTAAGAAGTTAGCTCTTATAGCTATTTTTATCGCAGCGGTATCTCTTGTTGCCGCACAGACAACAGTAGCTGTTGACGAGCCAGGAATGATAGACGTACGTTCACTCGGTATGGGTGGCACTCATATCGTAGACACGAACGACTTCTATACATTGCTTAAGAATCCGGCCGGTCTTGCTTTTACAGGAAAGAAGAACATGATTTCCGTAATCGCACTCAATGTCGGCGGACCTTTGGACAAAGTACCTGGTATCGTTGATGACCTGAATACAGGTACACCAATTGAGGAGATTCTTCCTGCCATCGTAGCTGACGGTATGAACGTAAACCTTAATATCGGCCTTGACGGTCCTATCTGCTTCGGAAAAATCTCTGAGACAGGTTTTGGCTGGGGATTCTTCGAGACAGTAAATGTTGACGCAAACATTCCGTCAATCACGCTCGCTAAACTTACAGCAAAGTTCGAAATGGGTTTTGTGATGGGTGTAGGATTCAAGTTTGACCTTGGAGCCGGAACATCAATCGCAGTCGGTGCTTCTGGTGAAGCGTTCGCCCAGGTTCCACGTATCGCAATGCAGGACAGCCTGACGAACATCCTTGCTTCAGTACAGGACGGAACGGAATCTCTTCCGCTTACATCTGCTGTTGGTTTGAGCTGTGACATCGGTGCTCAGGTTCGCTTGTTGAACTTCATTGATGCAGCAATCGTTTGGGAAGACATCTTCTCACCGTATTTGACAAAAACAGCAACACTTGGCCAAGTAGAAGAAGATCCATCTGTAATGTTCTCTGATTTCGGAAATCCTACATTCCAGTCAATGAACTTCCGTGTTGGTGCAGGTGTTAATCTTTTCCCGAACGGTGCGCTCGGTGGACTTATTTCCTCTCTTAAAGTACAGCTTGATATTAAGGACTTCTTCCTTTTCATCAGACACTTTGTAGACAGGGAACTCAGCGCGCTTGAAAGAAGCCCATGGCTGAACTTCAACGCTGGTGTTGAAGCTGGACTTATGAGCTTCATCTATGCTCGCCTTGGCTACAGTGACGGCTTCTTGTCACTCGGAGCAAGCGTAAAACTTGGCGCACTCAATCTTGATGCAGCCATCTATACGAACGAGCTTGGTAGAACACCTGGTGCAAACAATCAGCTGAATGCTGCAATTTCGTTAGGCTTGTTCTACTAACAGTCATATAACCTGGCTAAAAATGCCAGTTACAAAAAGCTGTCCTTGGAAACCCTCGGACAGCTTTTTTTGTTTATCCAGGTACAGATTATATAGGATGCCAGCGAAAGCAATACCGTATATAAAATATATTGATAAAGATATAAAAAAAATATATAATCTGCACATGAACCTTGTTGTGATGATTATTCAGTTAATTGGTAACTTGGGTTTCTTGCTGTATGGTATGAAGCTCATGAGTGATGGTATTCAGAAGAGTACCGGCGAAAAACTGCAGCGTGCACTGAGTGTCATTACAGAGAACAGGTTCATGGGACTTATCACCGGACTCCTTATAACGATGATAATACAGTCTTCCGGTGCGACGACAGTAATGGTCGTTACGTTCGTAAATGCCGGAATGATGACGTTAACACAATCTGCAAGCGTCATATTCGGTGCCAATATTGGAACAACAATTACAGCTTGGATTGTTTCAATTTTCGGATTCAACTTCAACATCTCTGATTTTGCTATTCCTGTCTTTGGACTTGGTTTCTTCCTTGCTAAACTTATAAAGAAGAGCGGTTTTAAAGGAGTCGGCGATACCTTAATGGGTTTCGGACTCCTTTTTTTTGGTTTGAGCGGGCTTTCTGCACTCTTCAGTCCCGACCAAATGGGCTGGTTGTTCACATTCGGCGACCACGGCGTTCTTTCGCTCATCATTGGCTTTTTCGTCGGCATCGCTATTACAGCAATACTTCATTCTTCCAGTGCATTTTCAGCCATCGTTATAACGATGGCATACAACGGACTTGTCTCTTGGGAACTTGCCGCCGCAATGACACTGGGAAGCAATATCGGTTCCACTATCGACGCAATCCTTGCCGCGCTTGGCTCTTCTTCGGATGCAAAGCGCGCCGCCTTTATCCATGTTTTCTTCAATATCGCCGGAACCGTATTTGCAATTATTTTCTTTAAACAGTTCTTAAAGCTTGTCGTTTTCCTGACACCGGGCGGTGCGGACTCGAATATTGCCATCCGTATCTCAATGATGCATACGGTTTTCAAAGTTCTTTCTACAGCGATTATGCTTCCGTTCGTCAAACAGATAGTCATGCTCTCTAAGAAGATCATAAAAGACAAGCCTGGTGACGCGCAAAAAGTTTTCCAAATGGACTTTACGGGCAGCTTCGGCAAGGAAAACATTGCTGCGTACATCATACGCGCAGAAAAAGCTATAAAGGATATGGCTGATCACGTTACGGGAATGTTCGATCATATTCAGCTTGGTTTTATGAAACGCGACAGCTCTTTTGAAGAAGAGCATCTTGAGCAGCTTGTCGGTGAGGAAGATTTTGCGGATCAGATGCATGAGCAGATTACCCGCTATATACTGCATATAGAACGCCTGCCAGTGACAGATAAACAGCTCGATAATCTTTCTATTATGATTCAAGTAGTTGATGATTTAGAGAGTATGTCTGATGACTGCCTGAGCATCGGTATGCTTATAAAGAAAAGTGTGGACAAGAATATGACGTTTGAAGAATCTGATATGGAACGTCTTGTCCCGTATTTGGAACTCGTAAGACAATTCCTTCAGTTCATACATATCAACATAAACAAGCATCTTAATGCAGATAAGCTTTCAATGGCACAGGAACTTGAAGATCAAATTGACGCATACAGAAAGAATCTTAAGAAAGTCGCACGAAAGAGGTTGGAGAAAGGCGCGGATGTAAAATCAGAGCTTTTGTATATCGACTTTGTTCGTAATATTGAGAAAATCGGCGACAGGGCATTCAGTATTTCAGAAGCACTTAGCCAGACACGGTAATTTAGCAGAATTTAACATTCAACGGGCACGACGCACTTTGATAAAAAAAAAGCACAAAAAAAAGACCGCATCATGAAGACCGGTCTTACAAAATTGAGCTATGTTGGATTCGAACCAACGACCCACGCCTTAAAAGGGCGTTGCTCTACCTACTGAGCTAATAGCCCAACTCTTTCGAGTCATCCAAGCAAGAAGTACTTGCCGAATGTTTCACTAATATACTTGCAAAATTAAAAAATGTCAAGATAACTATGCGCTATCAAAGCAAGAATTTGTGCGATGGAGAAAATTGACAAATGTAGTATTTTTGGTGTATCATGTATATATTATTGGAGAGTAGTTCAGATTTGGACAAAAAAATCTCCATATTCTTACAGATAAGGAGTGTCTGTTTATGAAGAAAGCTATTATGATTGCTGCACTTGTTGTTATTGGAACAGCAAGCATTTTTGCATTCGGTATTGGTGTTCAGGGTGGAGCTTCACTCGGACCTGCTATCGGAGGAAATGCAGCTCTTACTTTCAAGCTGGATAATAATCCATGGGTTTTTGCTGTTGATGGTTCTTTCCATACAAACCGCATTGCTGTTGGTGTAACAGCTGATATGTGGATTGGAACTGGAAAAATCTCAAAGACACCAATCGGATATTTCTACGGTTGGGGCTTGGCTGGAAATATCATGCTCGGTGATCCTCTTGGTCTTGGCGTTTTCGCAAGAGCTATTGGTGGATTGAATATTTATTTGCTCGACAATTTCATTGAGCTTTATCTTCAGCTTGCATGGCAGCCAGGAATCCAGATTCTTCCTGAATTAGATCCAGTTCTGGTTAATTTCCCAGTTGCAGCTGGTATCCGTTTCTGGATTAAATAGATGGTTTAGTTTGGCGGAAAACGGCAAAAATCCGTACCGCCAACTGCTACAAAGAGCGTCTTGGCATAAGCCGGACGCTCTTTTTTTTATGCGCAGTTACTTTTTAGAAACAACTTTTTTGTTTCCGAACCACAACAAAATGCTAAAAAGCCATGTTATTGAATAGATAGCAGGCATAACGAACCAGATATTTGAAAGCTTTCCGCCAAGAAAACCGTACAAATCATATTGGAAAGTAGGCTTTCCGTTTTCCAGATGAAGAAGAACATTTGTGGTATAGAAGATGGAATAGATGAACATAGGTATTATGCCTATCAGTGTGTGTGAAAAGCGTAGCTGTTTTTCTACAGGCTCAAAAAAGATAAAAGATATAATACAAAGAACAGGAATTACAAAATGAAGGAAAAGGTTGCTGTTCTTGAACAGAGCGAAAAATCCCCTGTCTGAAACAGGTGCAAGAAAGCAAACTGTTACCATCATTGTAAGCGTAACGCCTGTAGTTGCGGCAAGCTTTAAAAACGAAAGCCAGCGAGGCATTACGTTTCTTTTATTGCGTGCAGAGTAAATTAGGTACACAAGAGCTACTATTCCCGCAAGAATGTTAGAATCTACCGTGAAGTAACGGAAAGCGGCAAAGTTTGATGCAGAAAACTCCCACGTTGTATTATCCATAAACTGAAAGCCAGCCATCATGCTGATTATCGAAAAAAGTGTAAGGGCAAAAATAGCGCAATTAAAAACGGTTGCGGCTATAAATCTGTTTTTCATGTGATTATCTCCTGATTTAACTTATCATAGTTTTGTATATCATACAACGACAGACCTTTAACCTTCTGATATGCTTACTTTACACTTTTTTGTTTTATTGCTATATTTAAAATAGTGAGGTAATTATGATTTTTCCATTAGAGGAACTTGTTAAATTTAAAGATAATATCTACGAGATTACTACTGCTGCAAGCCGTCGTGCTTACCAGCTTTCAATGGTTAAAGACCCAATAATTGAAAAAAATGACGGAAAAGTTGTGTCCACAGCGGCACGTCAGCTTTTCACTCACGAAGTTGAGTACAGAATCGAACAGTAGAATTCTTACGATGTGTTCTTTTGATAAAACGGGAGTGCAGTCCGGAAAAAAAACGGAAGGCATTCCCGTTCTTGTTATTACGGCACCTACAGCCACCGGCAAAACAGAGCTTTTGGAAACGCTTTTTGCCGACAATTCTTCGTCACTATTGGCAGGGAAGGCGGAGATAATAAGCGCAGATTCAATGCAAGTCTATAAAGGACTTGATATAGGAACTGCTAAACCAGACGCGTCTTTCCGCTCGCACCTGCCGCATCACCTTATAGACATATGTTCACCTGATTATCAGTTTGGGGCCGGCGAATTCGTCAGCGCAGCAGACTCTCTTTGCAAAGATATTTGGAACCGCCGCAAAATACCGGTCGTTTGTGGTGGAACGACATTCTATATAAAAAGCTTTTTATACGGACTTCCGCCGACTCCAGAATGCAATGCGGCGGTGAGGCATGAGCTTGAACGCCGTATGAAAGAAGAAGGGGCAGAAGTTCTTTGGCAGGAGCTTCGCGGCCTTGATCCAGAAAGTGCCGAAAAAATCCACGTCAACGATGAATACCGTATAAAAAGAGCATTGGAAGTTTGTCTTTCAACAGGCAAAAAAAGAAGTGAATTTGAAGTTCCTGAAAAGCTTCGGTCCGGTTTTAACTTCTGCATAATAAAGCTGGAGCGGTCGCGCGAAGATTTATATAGCCGGATTGACAGTCGCGTTGACCAGATGTTTGAACTGGGGCTTGCTGACGAATTCGCCGGAATACGCGCTAGTGGCTTTAATAGCGATGCCCCAGGAATGCAGGCAATTGGTTACCGGGAGTTTTTTATGGAAAGCGACATAGAAAGCGTTAAAGAACTTATAAAAAAAGACACACGCCATTATGCAAAAAAACAGCTGACGTTTTTCCGCTCCATGCCGGATGGTTTTTCGTTCTCTATGGACAACCAGGAAGAAATAAAGCAAAAAATCGAATGTTTTTTCAGCGCCAATCTTTAAAATACTTGACGTAACATATATTTTATTAGATAATATACACCAAGTTTCAATAAGGAGTGCTATTGTGCCCTGTGGTAAGAAAAGAAAGCGTCAGAAAATCGCTACACATAAGCGAAAGAAGATGCTCAGACGTAATCGGCATAAGAGTAAGTAAATCTTACGGATTTTTCTATGCTTTGTAATGACCGCATTTTTTGTTTTAATTAACTAAAACTGCGGTCTTTTTTTTGCCCAAATTCCAATTTTATTGGTGATTTTCTTCTTACATTGTTGTATAATAATAAAAATTGTTTGTACGGAGCTGCGGATTGTTGCTGAATGATATATCCTCTCCTAAAGATATAAAAAATCTCTCGTATAAAGAGCTTGATAATTTAGCGTCTCAGATACGCGAAAGAATAATACAAGTCGTAGGTAGCAACGGTGGACACCTTTCCAGTAATCTTGGTGTAGTAGAACTTACCATTGCGCTTCACCGTGTTTTTGACAGCCCCGATGATGCGCTTATCTGGGATGTTAGCCATCAGTCATATACGCATAAAATCCTTACCGGAAGAAACGACAAGCTAGATACAATCCGTATGAAAGACGGTATTTCCGGGTTTACGAAACGCTGCGAAAGTGTTCACGACTGGTTTGATGCGGGACACGCTTCAACGTCTATATCGTCCGCGTTGGGGTTGTTGCAGGGTAGACAACTTTTGGACAAGCCCGGAAAAGTCGTTGCTATAATCGGCGACGGTGCTCTTACGGGTGGTATGGCTTTTGAGGCACTTTCTCATGCCGGACAGATATCGAAGAATCTTATTGTCGTTCTTAACGATAACAATATGTCGATAAGCCAAAACACCGGTTCGATATCTAAATATCTTAGCCGCCTTTCCACAACGCCTAACTATCAGAAAATTCGTATGGGAATCGACCATTTCTTTGAGAAGCTGCCATTCTCGTCCCGATTCCTTAAAAAACTTGTTTTCAGATTAAAACGTGGTCTTAAAGGTATATTTTTCCACAATAATCTTTTTGTAGACTTTGGTTTTGAGTACGTAGGTCCGCTGAACGGCCATAACATTGAGGAAATGGAAAAAGTTTTCTCCAAAATAAAAGAAATAAACAGACCTGTCGTTGTTCATGTACTGACACAAAAGGGGAAAGGATACAGTCCTGCTGAAAATGATCCGACGACGTTCCACGGAATCGGGCCTTTCTGTATTTCGGACGGAACGGCAGAAAAATACGATAAACTTAGTTTCACAGAAGTTTTTTCAGAGGAGATAATTGAACTTGGCGCGGCAGATCAAAGAATAGCTGCAATTACAGCAGCCATGGTAAAAGGAACAGGACTTACGAAGTTCGCGCATCGCTTTCCTGATCGTTTTTTTGACGCTGGAATTGCCGAAGAACATGCTGTTACGTTCGCAGGCGGTCTTGCACGTGCCGGTATGATGCCTGTAGTAGCTATCTATTCTACGTTCATGCAGCGTTCCGTTGACCAGCTTATTCATGACATCGCTCTGCAAAAAGTTCCTTCCGTCTTTGTACTCGACAGGTCCGGTGCCGTTCCCGATGATGGCGAAACACATCAGGGAATATTCGACATCTCTCTGCTGCGCCCTGTTCCTGGAGTGACTCTTCTAGCTCCGGCATCTGCCGAAGAGCTTAAGCTTTTCTTGCGCTGGGGCGTATCGCAGCAGCTCCCTGTTATAATCCGCTATCCAAAAGCTTCTTGCCCCCCAGAAGAAGAAGCTTTCTCAGAGCCTGTAGTATGCGGGCGCGGTGTCCTTATAGAAAACACTTTAAAGAAAAGCGGGCAGGAACGGAATAAGCGTCTTTTTGTGTGCACTGGCGGTATTTATCCTGAAGTTAAAGAAGCTGTTGATGTGCTTCAAAAACGCGAAATTCCTGTTGATATCTATAACCTTCGCTTTTTGAAGCCGCTCGACAAACAGTATTTTATCGATATTGCCGCTCGTTATGATCATATAGTTTTCGTAGAGGATGGAATACGTATAGGCGGAATAGGAACTTATTTGGAGTCACTTTTGCAGCGTAGCCTTGAAGGAAAGAAGACAGCAGTTTGCGGCTTCCCGGACCGGTTCTTGGCTCAGGGAAAGCGCAGCGATATTCTTGAAGAAGCTCATCTTTCTCCGGCTCATCTTGCACGAAAAATGCTGTCACTGTAAAATAATACCTATGGTACTTCCTGCGCTCAAACTTGCCGAAAAAGAAATAAAGACAGATTATCCTGCTTTTATAATGGGTATAGTGAATGTATCCGGAAATTCATTCTGGAAGGGGAGTAACGCCGTGTGCCAAAATGCGGATATGGCTGTTGACACCGCTCTTAAAATGATTGAGGAAGGTGCCGACATAATCGACATAGGCGGTGAGACTACAAAACCTGGCTCACAGTACATAAGCGCAGAAGAAGAACTTGAGCGCGTTATTCCTGTAGTTAAAAAACTGCGGGAAAAGACGGATGTTCCTATTTCTATTGATACGCGAAAAGCCGTCGTTATGAAAGCGGCTCTTGAAGAAGGTGCTGATATCGTTAATGATGTTTCTGCGCTGGAAGATGACGCGGATATGGTGAGGCTCGCTGCCAAATGGAAAATACCGGTAGTGCTTATGCATAAGCGCGGAATTCCGTCTGAGATGCAAAAAAACACGGCTTACGGGAATGTTGTTGAGGAAGTAGCGGCTTATTTGGCGGAAAGAGCCGTATATGCCTGGAAAGCCGGCGTAGAAGCCGATAAAATAATACTGGACTACGGTGCAGGTTTTGGCAAAGATGTTCGGGGCAATATTGAGCTTGTAAAGCACGGCAGTGAAATTGCCGGAAAAGTTTTGGAAAAGCTTAATGCGGAAGGTGCAGAATGTAAGTTTCTTCATGTTCTCGCCGGGCTTTCCAGAAAAAGTTTCATAGGGCAGATTACAGGCAGAGAAACTGGTGAAAGACTTTATGGAACGATTGCAGCCGACCTTTTTGCCGTGCAGCATGGAGCCACTATTATAAGGGTTCATGATGTAGATGCCGCAAAAGATTCTCTTGCTGTTTATAGGAGTGTTGTGTGAACTCGTTCGACAGACTTGAATTGCTATATAATCAGATTCGTCCTGTTATCGATATATGTCTTTTGGCATTCGTCATCTACAAGGCATACAACCTTATCGTAAAGACACACGGAATGCAGATTGTAAAAGGACTTCTTGCCTTAGGACTTGCATATACCGTGGCGTTTGTACTCAACCTTACGACGATGCTCTGGCTCCTGAACACAATCGCCCCGTGGATAATCGTCTGTTTGGCAATTGTATTCCAACCCGAACTTCGAAAGATTTTCCTTAAGCTGGGACAAGGCGATTGGTTCAAACTGGGCACAAGAACAAAACATACGTATGTTGATTCCGTCCTTATTGCAGCCGATATGCTTTCAAAGCAAAGACGAGGAATGCTCGTCGTTTTCGTAAGAAAAACAGGACTTAAAGATATAATAGATACAGGAACGCGTATTAACGCGGACCTAACATCAAGTATTCTTGTAACGATTTTTGGCCATGATACGCCGCTTCATGACGGAGCTTGCATTGTACAGAGCGGAAAAATACTTGCAGCTGGCTGCTTTTTGCCGCTTTCAGAGCAATATGACATAAAGAAAACTTTCGGTACACGCCACAGAGCCGCGCTCGGCGTTTCCGAGGAAACAGATGCTATAGTTCTTGTCGTCTCTGAAGAAACCGGTGCAATAAGCCTTGCGTATGATTCAAAGCTTTATTACGACTTGACGATGGAACAGTTAACAAAGACACTTGAAGATCAGCTTGAGCTGACAGCCGATTCTTACACAGAGGAGGATCCTGCAAATGATGTTACCTCAAAAGCTTAGTCGGCTGCTTGATGATTGGCCTGCGAAAGTTGTATCGCTTGTTGCGGCTATCCTCATTTATGTGTTCTATCAGATAAATATCCTTGAAACAAAAAATATTGCTATCCCGCTTTCTGTCTACGAGAATGGAAATGTCCGAGTTGTTTCCATAACGGATAAAAATGTCCATGTGACTGTAAAAGGTCGTAAAGAAGATGTCGTGACGCTTGAAGCATCAGATTTTGAGACGTACATAGACATAAGTGCGCTTGTTGAGGAAGGCGAGTATGAAGTGCCGGTAAAGGTGCAGCTTTCTGAAAACGCAACTATCATGGAAAGTTTGGAAGTTGTCGTAGAGCCTTCTGAAGTTACTGTAACCGTAGCGGAATATGCTTCTGCTTACGTACCAGTTGTAGCTTCTGTTGCCGGCACGCCTTCTCACGGCTACGAACTTGGCGACGTTATGGTAGATCCGCCTTCCATAAAAATCTTTGGTCCAAAAGATATTGTTCAGACTATTGATAAGCTTATAACAGAACCTATTTCTCTTAATGAGCGTTCAGAATCATTCGTTCTTGAGACAGGCATTGTAAATGACAATAAAATGATTGAGTTCCCGGAAACTAGTCGCGTTTCTGTTTCTGTGGGTCTGTTACAATCAACAACTAAAAAAGTTTACACAGATATTCCTGTCGCCGTAATGCAGCCTTCTGAGCCGTATTATGTAGAAAATGCGGAGCTTTATGTTAAAGTTACTTTGCAGGGATCAGTCCTTAATCTTGATGACTATTCAATACCGCGCAATACTTTCTATGTCGATTGTTCATCGCTTTCAGAAGAAGGAAAGTATACAATTCCTGTAAGAAACAACAGGGTTCGAAACGGTGAGGTAGTGAGCGTTTATCCTTCTGAGCTTACAATTTACATAAAAAAAGCTGTGGAGGAACATCACGTTGAAGAGACAGCTCACGTAACTTCACAGAATAACGAAGAGTCAGCTCAAGGAGAGTCCGTTCCGGTTCCAACGGAGCAGGGCGGCATACAATGATTGTCGGCACTGGTGTAGATATTGTGAAAAATGCCCGCTTTGAAAAGTGGCTTAAAGATGAACGGCTCTTGGAAAGATTCTTTCATCCGGATGAAATTGAATATGTCAAAAGCAAAAAGGCGTCCGGGGTTGAGCATCTTGCCGCCCGGTTCGCAGCAAAAGAGGCATTCGTAAAAGCTTTGGGAACAGGATTTGTCGGCATAAATCTTAAGGATATCTGCGTTCAGAACGAACCTTCGGGAAAGCCTGTTCTAAAACTGAACAATACTGCAGAAGAAAAACTGGTGCAGTCTGGGACGACTTTTGTGCATTTGTCAATCTCGCACGAAAGGGAGTATACTGTAGCTATGGTTGTTCTGGAAAAAATACAGTAACGGAGGGAAGATAGATGGCATACTACCGTAAATCTTCGGATATGAATAAAAGAGATCCGAATAAAAAGCTTTCAATATCGTTCTATTCAAAACAAAAAGTCCATTGCCCTGTTTGCAAAAAAGACTTTCCTAAAGAAGAGCTTCTTTCTGGTGGCGGAAGAATGATAGCCGGTCAGCTTACAGATGAGCTCCGGCGTAACTTTGAGCCGTCAGCAAAATACGGTGTTGTATATCCGATGATTTATTCGGTCGGAGCATGCCCTAACTGCCATGTCGCCTTTCTTTGGAATGATTTTTCGCTTTTGCAGGATGAAGCGACCATTTCAAAACTGCTTGATAATGAAGCTGAAAGAAAAAAATCGGTCGAAACAGTATTCCCTCACTATAACCTGAATCGTGAAAAAACGTTGCTCGACGGAGCAGCCTCATATTATCTGGCTCTTTTATGCTATGAAAAAATGCCTAAGCAGTTTTCACCCACAATTAAGAAGGCACAGATATGTTTACGCCTTGCCTGGCTTTGCGGAGATTTGGAAGCTTTGTGTCCGGGATATAATTATAATTATCTGCAGCAACGTTTTTATAGAAAATCGCTGTTTTTCTATCAGGAAGCTCTGGAATTCGAGACATCTCATGTTGAAAGTATTGCTGGTATTTCGAATTTTGGTCCTGATATCGATAAAAACTACGGATATGATGGTGTTATCTATCTTTGCAGCCTTTTGGAGTTTAAATACGGACAGACTGAAAATATTCAGGAAAGACTGCAACGCTTGGAGCAAAACAAACGTTCTATAGCAAGAATTTTCGGTCTTGGAAAATCGTCAAAAAACAAGCCTGGCCCTCTTTTGGAGCATTCTAGACAGCTATACGATAATATTACGGCTGTATTGAAAGAAGCCAACGTCATTGATGACGATGATATGTAATAATTTCTTGTTTTATGAAGACTATACTTCTTACAGTTTCTTACGACGGCACTGATTTTTGCGGATGGCAGCGTCAGGGCGACTGTCTTACGGGCCACGTCCGAACGGTGCAGGAGGAGCTTGAAAAAGTTCTTGCGACTGTGCTCAAAAAAAATGTGACAGCTTGCGGTTCTGGCAGAACTGATTCTGGCGTTCATGCGATGGGGCAGGCTGTTACGTTTGTGTCACCGATTGACTCAATTCCTGTGGAAAAATACATTCCGGCATTAAACAGCCTTCTTCCGCACGATATCAGGGTGATGAACGCAAAGCAAGTTCCTGATGATTTTCATGCGCGGTTCAGTGCAACAAGCCGTTCTTACCGTTACTTTATCTATTGCGGAAAAACTCCGCCTGCAAGCGAAATGCGCTTTGTATGGCCTATTTTCAGATATCCCGATGTTGATAAACTGAACAGAATGTGCGAATGCCTCCACGGAGAAATAGACTGCACGACTTTTTCTGCGGCAGGAGACACAAGCCCCTCTAAGTGCCGCTATTTGGAGACTGCGCATTTCTTTATGGAAGGCGAGAAGCTTGTGTTCGAAATAGCTGCCAATGCCTTTTTGTGGCGGATGGTACGTTCAATTACAGGAACGCTTATTCAAGCTGAACAGAAAAACATGCCCGATGATTACATAGCAGAGATTCTTGCCGCAAAAGACAGAAAGCTTGCAGGCGCTACAGCTCCGGCAACAGGCCTTTTTTTATGGAGTGTCTCATTTGAAGGGATTCGCAGGGGACCTGCCGCAGCACTATAAGAGCGAAACAGGATCCACGTCTATTTCTGTGTAAACGCCGGTTGGCATTTTATAGCCATTTAAAAACTCTTGTACAATTCTTTGAAGCGGATTTATGGATTCAGCTCGTAAAAGAAGCTGCCGTCTGTAGTTGGCGGCTATCATTCCGAGCGGGCATTCCGAAGGGCCTAATATTTCTACGGGCGGCAGAATATTACTGTGTTTTTCGTATATGCGGTGAAGTATTTCTGTCGCACTGACGGAAGCATTTATGGCACATTCTTCGTCAGCAGACCGGAAGACAAGCCTTAATAGACGCGTGTATGGCGGAAACCCCGTCATTTGGCGGATTTCAAGCTCCTGGTCATAAAAGCCTTCTATGTCGTTGCGACAAGCATAAGAAACAGCAGGGGTTTCCGGGCTGTATGTCTGGACAAGGACTTTTCCGTCCGGGAAAAAGCGTCCGGCTCTTCCTGCAACCTGCACAATAAGCGAGAACGTTCTTTCTGCCGCCCGGAAATCAGGCATGTGGAGACCCGAATCGGCAAGGATAACTCCTACAAGTTTAAGCCCTGTAAAATTAAGTCCCTTAGCGACCATCTGCGTACCGAGCAGAATATCAGTTTTTCCTGTCCGAAATGCTTCAAGTTTTTCTTGAAGAATACCTTTTTTCGATATTGTGTCAGTATCTATCCTGTCTATTGTACAGTCTGGAAACTTGGAGCGAACTTCGTTTTCTATAAACTCCGTTCCAAAACCGCTGTAGCCTACGTCAAGCGAATTGCATTCCGGACAGGCAGAAGGCGCGGGAACAGACCATCCGCAATAATGACAGACAAGCCTTCCAAGGTTTTTATGATATGTTAGTGAAACAGAGCAGTTTTTGCATTTAAGCTCAAAGCCGCAAGTGTTGCATTTGAAAAAATGTGTGAATCCGCGTCTGTTCAAAAATAGAATTGTCTGCCGTTTTTGTGCGTGGGTTTCGCGTATCTCATCGGCAAGGCGCGGCGAAATACAGCCTGACATAGAGGCAAGTATTGTTGCTCCGGGCTTTTTCTGGTTAAAAGATAACGGATCATTCAAATCGACAACTTCGATGTCAGGCTCTTTGCCGCCCGCGAGCCTTTTAGAAAGCGTATGCTTTACGATTGTACCGTCCTGCATAAGCTTCCATGCTTCTGATGACGGCGTCGCACTGCCCATTATGACTGGAAAGCCGCCTGTTAAGGCTCTTCGCATTGCAACTTGGCGCGCGTGATACCGTGGCGTATTGTCGGATTTATATGAGCCATCATGCTCTTCATCAATTATTATCAGGCCTAAATCGGGAACAGGGGCGAATACGGCGCTCCGCGCACCAACAATGACGCGGGCTTCTTTTTTTAGGATACGGCGCCATTCGGCAAGTTTTTGGCTGCCGGTAAGCCCGGAGTGGATAACGGCGGCTGTTTTCCCGAAGCGGGCGGCAACTGCGTCGACAACCTGTGATGTCAGTGCTATTTCCGGAACGAGATATATTACGCCTTTGCCTTGTGAAAGCACTTTTTCTGCCGCGCCGAGAAAAACTTCTGTCTTTCCGGAACCCGTTTTACCGTAAAGGTAGTGGAAAGTATGCTTTGCGGCGGGCTCTGTAACGTCTGCTGTGTTGGAAGCGGAAGAAACTGAGCCGGAAAGAATGCCGTCTATGGCTTTTTTTTGTTCATCGGAAAGTTCTTTTGCCGAATATGAAACAGCCTCTTCATCAAAACCAGAAAGAAGCGGCGCGGATTCTCTTCTTCCAGAAGGAATCATGACAGAAAGGGCTTCTCCTTGTGCGCACAAATAATAGCGTGAAATCCATTCAGAAAGCTTTATCTGTTCTTCTGTAAAAACAGGCTCTTTATCTATTATCCTGTCTATCTTCTTCAGTTTATTGGCTTCTACCGTGCAGTTTTTTGGGATTGTGTCAGAAACGTCTACAATGAAGCCTGTCATCTTGCGTCTGCCGAAAAGAACAGAAGCCCTTAATCCGGGTACAATGTCATCATCTTCGGATATATATGTGAATGTGCCATTTAAAGGAACATTAAGAACAAGCTCGGCATACTTCATCAGCCGTTTCTCCCAGTCTGTGCAGACGGGTTGAAAGAAAGTCCTGTAATTTCTTCCAGGCGGGCACGGAACTTTTTAAGGTCTTCCCATGCCGGCCTTTTCATGTCTTCATTACGCAAGAGCGCGCTTGGATGATATGTGGGAAGCAGCGGAATATCTCTGTACTCAAAAAACTGACCTCTGAGCTTGTTTATTCCCGTTGTTGTGTTAAGTATGTTCTGAACCGCGATTCTTCCAACTGTAAGAATCATTTTTGGTTTAAGGACGCTTATTTGTGCGTCAAGAAAAGAACGGCATGCCTCAGCTTCGTCCGGCATGGGGTCCCGGTTATTCGGCGGGCGGCACTTAACGATATTCGCTATGAAGCAGTTCGTATGTCTTGAAAGATTAATTGCGGCAAGCATCTTATCCAAAAGCTGCCCAGCTTTTCCTACGAAAGGCTCCCCGGAAGCGTCTTCGTCTGCTCCTGGGCCTTCGCCTATTACAAGAACGAGCGGGTTAGGTACCCCGATTCCTGGAACTGTGTTCTTTCGACCTTCGCAAAGACGGCAGCGTTTACAAGCGGCAATTTTCCGCGCTATGTTTTCAAGTGCATCGGAATCATCTGTACCGCCCGCTGCAGAATCCGCCGCAAGACTTTCATCAGCTACGGAAACGGCGTCCGCTTCTGTACTGGATGTTACGTTGGTACTCGTCGCATTTGTTTCTGATTCCGCTACGGAAACGCCAATAACACACGGTTTTTCAGGCTTACATGAAAAATATGCATCAGAAAGAGAAATAATCGAAGAGATATGTTCTAAATCTTTTTCAGAAATCATCGAGCGGTCACTTTCCTACGGAAGCTATAATTTCCTGAAGCTCCCTTTCGTTTATTTCTTTCTTTTTGTGCGAAAGAACATAGTTATAAAAGGCGAGATATCTTTCGGTGAAAAGCTCAAGCGTGTACTCTTTAGAAATTTCACGGCTTTTTTCGGAGAATTTTTCCTTAAGTTCTTTGTCACTGGCTATTTTCAGAATATACTCCGTTATTTCCTCATCTGTTTTGGCAAGATATCCATTTTCACCAGGATGAATCGTGTCGTAAAAGCTTAAGTCATCTCTTGCAACAATGGGAAGCCCGGTTATGAGCGATTCTAGTATGGTCATTGAATGCATTTCTGAAAGAGAAGCCGTCATAAAAAGGTCTGCTATGCCGTAATACGAATGAAGTTCTTTCCATTCAAGGAAACCTGTGAATATTACATTATCCTCTATACCTTTCTGCTTGACGTTTTCTTTGCACTGTTCCATTGCAGGACCGTCGCCTATAAAAAGCAGCTTTATGGCTTTATTCTGTATAACAGCATTACCTGCTGCATTAATAAGCTCAAAAATTCTTTTTTCTTCGCCAAGCCTTCCTACAAAAAGGCATACAAAATCATCATTTTTAATTCCGAGTTTTTCGCGCGTTTCATTTTTCTCTTCGTTTGAAACAGGTTTTGCAGAAAACTTTGAGGCGTTCATTGCATTCGGTATTACAACAGCATTCGCTTTTGGTGAGATTTTACTTTTTAAGTGATTATATGCTTTAGTAGAGACACCTGCGACAGCATAGAAGCGGTTATAGAACAGGCTTGTAAGCTTTCGTATGAACCAAAGCGGGATTATCTTTCCAGCAGGAAGATAGAATCTGTAATAATCATCCCACATTGTATGCATTGTGGCTACTAATGGAATTTTTAGTTTTTTAGCAGCTTGTATACCGGCAATACCCATCATGAATTCTGTATGACAGTGAATTAACTCTATATTATTTTTCTTAAGGTATTTTAAAACTTTAGGTAGCCACGGGAATCCGAAAAACTGATCCTTCATGCCCATGCCTGCAGGAACAGCTACAGCCCTGTATATATATGGAGCTTCTTCCTCTTTTTGTTCGTTTTCAACTGTAACGACTACAACGTTATGGCCTCTTTCAGAGAGGCTTTCACGAAGTTGCTCAACGACGGTAACTACACCGTTTTTAGAAGGAAGGTAGCAATCTGAAAAAAGAGCTATATTCATAATTTCTATTTTACAGTATCTACGGATAAAAAGCAACGAAACATGAAGTTTGTGATTTTTCTCTGTTAATTGACACCTGATGTAAATAAAGATATGATTCGTTCGAGGTGTTTATATGGATTTTCGCCGAAAAAGTTTTTTCGCTGTTATTTTATTACTGCTTTCTGTAAGCTTCATCTTTGCACAGGTCGGAGCTGATGTAAACGATGATTTTTATGAAGATGCAGTTCAGTGGGAAATTTCAGGAAAAATCCGAAAACTACCTATGGTCAGGCCGTACCCAATTTCCCTTATAAAAGATATCCTTATACAGGTTATGAGCTGTGAAGATCACTTTGCGGCAGAGAAGGCGGCTTATTATTACCGTCAGTTCTTCGCAGACGGAATTGTTCGTGTCGGAGCAGATGCAAGCGGAATAATTGCGGTTGGTGATTACGGCGAAAACAATAAGCAGCTTTCTGTTAACCCGTTTGTTTCATTAAACGCCGAATTCTTGGAAAAAGGTTCCGTTTCCGTAGGATTAATGCCGATTCTAACGAACAGCAAAAGAGGAAAAGAAGTTCTTCCCATTGGCAGGACGACACGATACGATTATGAATCAGATACATCGAGCATAGGTCCAATAAATATTTTTACAAGCACGATGTCGATGGTTGCTTACGGATCTCCTGATGTTTATATTCAAGCTGGTATGGCACGCTCCGATTTTGGAAACTTCTACAATGACGGAATTATTCTTAATGCCGGCGCAAACCAGACGGGTCATATATCATTTACAATAAACAAAGAAAAAATCAATTTTTCGCTCGGTATGCTTTTGCTTACAGGAACGAATGCCTTGGGAAAAAGTGTACGGCCGCAGAAATATCTTTACTTCCATTCATTCCGCTATTCACCGATACCAGAGCTTGACCTGACTTTCTACGAAACTGCAATGACAGGCCCTCGTTTTGACTTTACATACTTGTTCCCGGCCGCTCTTTATATGCCGATTCAGCAGCTTATAGGGTTTTCTTCAGAAAACTTGATGATGGGCTTGCAGGTAGGGTATATTCTGCGCGATTCGCTTCGTTTTACCGGAGATATTTGTATTGATGACATGAACTTTAATGATTTAGTCAGGTTCCATTTCGATACTAAAATGAAGTTCGCCGCTCAGCTCGGTTTTCAATATGCTCCGACCGGAAATAATATGCTGAAAATGCTCACCCTTGATTACACAATGATTACGCCTTATATGTATACGCATTCTCAGTATGACAGCAATGACCAGAATATCTCTTACGGCACAAACTATCAGAATTATACGACGAACGGAAAACCTCTTGGCCTTCAGATGATGCCTAACTCAGACAGAGTAAAACTGAGCTTCAAGCTTGAGTTCAACCACAACATGAAGCTTACAGTTGGGGCCACCATACAAAGGCATACAAACATAAACGAAGCGCTTCCGTTTGAATGTGTCAAACAGTACCTTATGGAAGATGAGTCGAATGTTAATACTTCCGGAAATATATTTGACTATCCCGATGCAGGAAACGGATATTTTTCGTACTGCCAGCATAATTTCATGTTCCTTAACCAAAGAACAAAGTATGTATGTATGCAGAACGACATAAAATTCGAATACACATGGGAATTAGGAAAGCGTCATACAATAACGGCGTTTGTTGACTGGCTTTATCAATACGAAAGAAATGTCGGCATAGACCGGAATATTTACACAGGCGGTCATACAGAAGCAGAAGCAACAGAAGAGCTTGCTGAACAAATGCTTCAAGAATGGAGAGATTCATTGACTAATAAAATATCAAACTTCCTAAGCATAGGTGTAAAATATACATATTGATATATGAAAAAACGTAAGTTTCTTATTCTTTTCCTGAATACTGGCGGCGGTCATAAAGCAGCCGCAAATGTACTAAAGACGATGATAGAGGAGCGGTATCCAGGATCTGAAGCAAAAATTGTGAATGGATTCTCCAAAAAAAGCCGTCTTCCAAAACTGTTTTTCGTTGATTTTTATCATATATCAATGAATTTCTTTTCTTCGCTGTACAGTTTTGTATACAGGTTCGGAAACAATTCTTTGTTCGTCCGTGTGGCTCATTTGCTTTTACAGACATATACCATTCCGTATATACGGAAGATTTTCGACAAAGAGCAGCCGACGGACATAATAAACCTTCATTTTGCGCTTGAATCTCCATTGCATTATATGCAACGCGAGCATCCTGAGATAAACACAGTTACGATTGTTCTTGATCCTTTTACAGTCCATTCATCTTGGTTCTACGACAAAAAAGGTTCGTATTTCGTCTTTTCGGAGCGGGTGCGGAAATATGCGGTCGAAAAATGCAGAATCCCGCAGGAAAACATAAAAGTCGTTCCGTTCATTTTGAACCAAAAGTTTTTGAGTACTGCAAAGAACGATGAGCTTGTGACACTTAGGCAAAAGTACGGAATTGCCCCGGAAAAAAAAATAGTCCTTCTTGCTGGCGGAGGCGAGGGGCTTCCAATCGTCATTAAAATCGTAAATGAGTTTATTGCCCGTAAATCAGATTATACGGTTATTGCCGTGTGCGGAAGGAATGTAGCAGCCCAAACTTATTTGAATGTTCTTGCAAAATCGAACAAAACTGTCGGTTCTATTGACCTTAAAGTTTTTGGGTTCGTTGATTTTATGGACGAGCTTGTAAAAATCTGCGACTGTGCCGTTATTAAGGCAGGGCCAGCTTCTCTTATGGAATGTTTGGCAGCTAGAAAACCTGTCGTTATCTGCGATTTTATATACGGACAGGAACTTGGGAACGTTCAGTTTGCAGTTGATAACGGATATGGAAAGTTCTACAGAAAGCCTTCGCATATATGTGATGCGGTTGATTATCTTATTTCAGACGAGAAGCGCCATAAAGAGATAGAAAACCGCCTTTCTAACATGCCGATTTCCTTTGATACCGGAAAAGTCGTCGATACCTTGTTCAATTTGGAAAAATAATAGACTTATTCTTTCTTGAATTTTTCCCAAATATGATTCCGCGCGCTGAACATCTTTATTTCCCGCTTTTCAAACGCTTCCTGAATAAGCGTATCACAATCGAGCGCATTATAAAGTGTCATCGCATCTTCGACACGTGCCCGTAGAACGGGGTGCTCAGGGGAAAACAGGACGCAGCAGTCCTCATACGGCAGAATCGATATATCATAAGTGCCGATTTTTTTAGCAACGTCAACAATCTCTTCTTTATCCATGCCGACAAGCGGACGCAAAAGTGGAAAATCACAGCAGCTTTCTGTAACTTCCATGTTTTCAATAGTCTGACTTGCAACTTGACCAAGGCTTTCGCCCGTAATAAGACAGCCGCATTTTATGAACCGTGCGATAAGATTTGCTGTTTTCATCATGCACATGCGCAGAAGGAGCGTGCTGTATGCGTCCGCTTTTATCCCGTTCACGGGCGCGTGAGTGCGCGTAACTTCTTTTATGCGCATCTGAACATCTGTAAACGGAATAATGTTTATGTGCGTTTCAACACCGTAGCGTGAAATTACGCTTGCAAGATCCTCAACTTTTTTCTGGGCTTCAGCAGACGTGTAGGGGTATGCGTGAAAATACGCACACTCAACTTTCATTCCGCGTCGCATCATCCTGTAACCCGCAACAGGCGAATCCAATCCGCCGGAAAGCAGCAGCAGGCCTTTGCCGCCTGTTCCTACAGGAAGTCCCCTGTGGCCTTTTTTCGGATTTCCGTAAACGTAGCATTTTTCGCGCAGCTCAACACGAATAAAAAGATCCGGGTTGTGAACGTCAACAGCAAGAAGTCCTTGATCAAAAACATCGCCTGCTGCTGCGCAGTTTACTTCATATGATGAAAGCGGGAATGACTTGTCTGGGCGCCGCGTATCAATTTTAAAAGTTTTTGCACCGGCTTCTTTTGCTTCAAGACAAAGCTTCATAACCGCTTTTTTTATGCATTCTATATCCTTTTCGCATTTTATCGCTTTAGCCCAGCCAGAAATACCGATTAAATGCTCCAGCGTGTATTCAACAGCTTCACACGATTCCTCCGGGCATTCTATGTACATCCGCCCCGATTTAAGCGATACATGCGCTTTTACGGCTTCAAGGTAAAGCTGGGCGTTATGTACGAGCCTTTTTTCAAACTCCTTGATATTTGAGCCTTTTAAGGTCAGTTCGCCAAGTTGAACTAGATACGTTTCTGAAAAAAAGATTTTATCTTTGTTTGTTGCTGTTGTTTCACTCATAGCCGAATAATAGCGTAAAAATCAGAATTGGGCAACGAACCGCCGGGTAATCAGTCCAGTATTCTGCTCAAATCAGTTTGACAAAATCCTAAAAAATGTTAGAATAACTATGCTTCACCAAAAATCGACATAAAAGACATAAAAAAGGATTATATATGAAAAAAAATAGAACAGAACCGGATAAATCACTCCCAAAGAATATTCCGCTTATGGTTAAGCAGAGGGCGGAAGTGTGTCCGGATCTGTGCGCTCAGGCTGTAAAAAATAATGAAGGAACTTTTGTTTTTTATTCCTTTTCTGATGTATATAAAGATTTTGTCTCTCTTGCAATTGCTTACTCAGAACTTGGTATAAAAAGAAATGACCATGTAGCTCTGTTTTCAGATAACTGCCGTGAATGGCTCCTTACAGACCTTGCCGTTCTTTCGTTAGGAGCAGCCGATGTTCCGCGTGGCTGTGATTCTATGGCTAATGAACTGCAGTATATTATCTCTTTTTCGGAGTGCAAGGCAGCCGTTTTTGAAAATGAACGTCAGTTTAATAAAGCCGTAGAGAAAAAAGAGAATGCGCCGCTTCTTGAGAAAGCTGTTTTCTTTAATGCACCGTCCGAAGAAACAGTGCAAAAAGCTAATTCTTTCGGAATTACGACGTACGTTTTCAGCGACCTGCTTGAAAAAGGCCGTTCGCTTTATGAAATCCCCGGTAAAAAAGAATTTGTTGAAAAAGAAATGGAAGCCACACAGGGCAGTGATATAGCGACAATTCTTTTTACGTCAGGAACGACAGGAACTCCTAAAGGAGTTATGCTGACGCATAGAAATTACATGGCTCAAATGGAAGTCGTACATCATATCCTTACCGTAAAACCCGGCGATATGTGGCTAACCGTTCTTCCTGTGTGGCACAGTTTTGAACGCTGCCTTGAATATATGGCGCTCACTCTTAAAAGCGGTATTGCTTATTCAAAGCCGATTTCCTCGATTATGCTCGCGGATTTTGCGAAAATACGCCCGCAGTGGATGTGCGGTGTCCCGCGTCTTTGGGAATCGCTTGCGAAAGGTGTTAAGCGTGCAATGAAAAAAGAAGGTGGCATAAAGTACAAGCTTTTCACTTTCTTCATTTCAGCAGGTACGAAATACGCATGGGCAAAAGAACACATAACAGGCTGTGTGTGCCGCTTTACGAAACGTCCGCGTTTATTTGACTTTGTTATTGGAATTATGCCGTTTATCGCTCTGTGGCCTGTCCATGCGCTTGGTGAACTTCTTGTTTATCGCAAAATCCGCGACAAACTTGGTGGTCGTATTACAGCGGCAATTTCCGGCGGTGGCGCGTTGCAGTATGAGACGGACTGTTTCTACAGGGCTATTGGCTTTAAGCTTCTCGAAGGCTACGGCATAACAGAAGCAGGACCGGTTCTTTCCGTCCGCAACATTTTCAAACCGCGTCCAGGCTGTGTAGGCGAGATATACCCGTCTGCAAAAATAAAAATTGTGGCAGAAAAAAACGGCATGCCTGTTTCTGCAGAATCGCTCGCGCCGGGAAAAACAGGACTTGTTCTTGCGCAAGGTGATCAGATTATGAAGGGCTATTATAAGCAGCCGGAACTTACCGCCGGAGTCATTGACAAAGATGGCTGGCTGAATACAGGCGATCTTGGAAAGCTCACGTTTGACGGCGAAATAAAGATTACAGGCCGCGCAAAAGATACAATTGTTTTACAGAATGGCGAGAATATTGAACCGCTCGGAATAGAGACGGCACTTTGCGGAAGTCCGTATATCGAAACGGCTGTAGTTTTCGGTCAGGACGAAAAATTCCTGGGTGCACTTATTGTCAGCTCCAAGACAGGCATTATGGCATATGCGGAAGAAAACAACATCCCGTGCAGTGATTATGACGAACTTCTTGCAAGACCAGAGATAGAAGATCTTATTCGTTGCGAGATAGATTCGATAATATCAGCCTCAAACGGTTTTAAGCCATGCGAGCGGATATATAGATTCTTTGTGCTTGGAAAGTCTTTTGAAATAGGCCGGGAGCTTTCTGCAAAACAAGAGTTTATGCGCTACAAGGTAGCTGAACTTTACAAAGACAAGATAGCTGAAATGTTCGAAAAATAGACTTTGCAATGCCGCTTTTGAAACTGTTTGATTATTCCGATAATCGCAGTATGGTATTCCGCAAAACGTCTTTTTTGTTGATGTTCGCTCTTTTCTCAGTTTCGCAGCTTTTTGCAATAGATAAATGCATACCGAGTACCGGAGTATACGAAAACAGCAACAAATTCATAATAATATCCGACGAAAACGAGCCGGACAAAGGCGTTTACAAGCTTTTTTACTCATTCTACTACGATGGCGAATATGCGTTCGAGGAAGATAAAGAGCCTTTTTGCGTCGTGGAAATTGATAACAAGCTTTATACCGATTTTTGGGTACGCTACGATACCGTTATACAGTCAGATTCAGGAACAGATACCGATACAAAATGCGCTTTCTGGCTTCCTGCCGGTAATATGAAAGAAATATCGCTTAATCCGCCGTACAGAAAGGAGAGCCTTTACGGGTACTTCGTTATATACGGCAAAAACAGCGAGGTTTCGGAAGTCCTGCGGATTCATTATTGGCTTACGGACACCGAATACAGTGATATTCAAGTCGTTATTCCGCTCGATGACGGAAAAAGCGTTGCAATCCCGGAGTTTACAAAAATAGGTTCATATAATTACAAATGCATAAACGGACGAAAACCGATTGTCCGTCATGCAGAAAAAGTCGCAGGACTTCCCGACGACGCTGTTTTTGCCGCCGACGGAGATGTGATGGCTTCTGGAAAGTATTTTGCAAAAATTTCAGATTCATCGACGCTCGTAAGCGAGATTCAGGCTCACAACAGCATCGTTTATCCGCCAAGATTCTCTGTTCTGGAAATCCGCGAGCCTTCAATTTACAAAAAACTTGAAGAGATGTCCCTGAAAGAAGAGTTCGAAAAGTTCCCGGAAAAATAAAAACATCAAGTTTTGTCGCATTTTTTATATATTTAAGCAGAATTTCACGCTTTCCTTAACATTTTTTTAAATTTTCCGATACTAAAAGAGTAGAAATGGGTGTATTATATATCTTATTATAGTTATAATAAGATCGAAGTATTATATCGTAGGGGTGGACGATAGAATGATTCAGGTTACAAAACTGAATGGTGAAAAATACTGGATAAATCCTCATCAAATAGAAACTATGGAAATGAATCCGGACGTAACACTTCTTATGCTTTCTGGGAAAAAAATTGTTGTAAAAGACTCCCCGGAAGAAGTGCTTACTCGGATAGTAGAATATAGAAAAAAGATTGGCCTTGTTGGCAACGAGCATTGAAGGTGATGGGAGGAAATAGATGGATTTAGCGACAATTATTGGTCTTGTTGGCGGTGCTGGCATGATCGTCATGTCTGTTCTGACTTCTGGCGGTAAAATGGGCGATATTATTGATATCCCGTCAGTTTTCATGACAATCGGTGGATCTTTCGCGGCGCTGTTGATTTGTGGTCCTTTGAAGAAAACCCTTGGCATATTTGGTGTAATGGGAAAAGCCTTCAAGATTCGTGATTACGGCGAGAAAACGCTCGTTCAGAACATGGTTGCCCTTTCAGAAAAAGCCCGTCGTGAAGGTATTCTTGCGTTGGAAGAAGGTCTTGAAGACCTTGATGATCCATTTATGAAAAGCGGTTTGCGTCTTGTTGTCGATGGTACCGATGGTGCTGTTATCCGGTCTATTATGGAAAGTGAGCTTGACCAGCTTGAGGCACGCCACATGGGAATGATTTCCATTATAAATAACTGGGCCGGTTATGGTCCAGGTTTTGGTATGATGGGTACCGTTCTTGGTCTTATTGGTATGTTGAACAACTTGGAAGATAAATCATCTCTTGGTCCTAACATGGCTGTTGCTCTTGTTACGACTCTTTACGGTTCTATGCTTGCTAACTGGCTTATCGGACCTTTTGGTCAGAAGCTCATTGCCCATCATAATGCCGAAGTTCAGGTTAAAGAAATGATTATCGAAGGTGTTCTTTCGATTCAAGCTGGTGATAACCCGCGTATTCTTGCTATGAAGCTTCTTACATACCTTGATCCTGTTTCAAGGAAAGCAATTGAAGCTGATGTTCTTAAGGACTAATTGAGTATGGCGAAAAAAGAGAAGAAAGAACCAGCCAAGCCTTCCAAGGCGTGGATGGACACCTATGGAGACATGATTACTCTTATGCTCTGTTTCTTCGTCATGCTTTATGACCCGTCAGAGACTGATGCTGTACAAATGGCAGCTCTTACGGCGTCTATTCAGGGTGACCCTACTGCCGGTGGTGGCTCTCTTGCAGCTTCTGGAAGGTTGGCCGACTTAGGTAACACGGTAAGCAGTCTTCCTTCGCTTGAAAGAGGACGGACGCTCGGTATTTCTGAAAAGAAAGCAATCAGTCTGGTTGTTCCTGATATACATACGAATAAAGTAACGGTATCGAGTGATGAGCGCGGTATTGTAATTACGCTTGCTTCTGATGCTTTTTTCAAAAAGGGTACAGCAGAACTTAATATTGAAGAAACAAGAGAAACACTTCAAAATCTTGCGGTGTACTTAAACTCTGATGAATTGGTAGACAAAGAAGGAAATAAACGCAAGTTTAGAATAGAAGGTCATACGGACTCGTATGAATATCGTGAGGGAAATTATTTAAGTAACTGGGAGCTTTCAACGGCACGCGCAATAAACGTACTTCATTATCTTTCAAACTACGGGGCGGACGAAGATAGGTTCTCTGTAGCTGGATATGCTGACAATCAGGACATGTTTTCGAATGAAACAGAAGAAGGTCAGGCATATAATCGTCGAGTTGATATAATTATTCTAGACGAGGGACACTTTTAATGATATTATATATGCGGGTGGAATTAAAATAATCCGCATCAGTTTATAAAATGGGAAGTTTCGGGGGTTGAAAGACTTCTGGTACGGCCCGGTCTCTGTTGAATTTGCTTTGTGAAGCTTAAAAACGGAGAAAATTAACGAAAGTTCAGGTAGGTAATTATGGCTGATGAAGAAGATTTAGGACTTGATGACAACATCGAAGATGATGGCGGTAGCTCCAAAAAGAAAGGTGGTGCAGGCGGATTTCTTCCTTCTTTGCTTAAGTGGGTTGCAATTGCTGTAGGTGCTATTATTCTTATAGTCGTCGTGGTTGTTATTACCATGAACATAATGAATAAAAATGGTAACGGTACTGTATCTGTAGTTCCTGCTTCATCCGAATATACCGGAAAACGCGAAGATTTGGACTGGTACTCATCAATAGGTTCAATTCAGGCATCTACTATAGACACACCTTCTGCAAGCGTTGTTTTCGAAGTAGTTTTAGGATACAAGAAAGATGATAAAGCTGCTTCTACAGAGATTACAAGACGGCAGATTCAAATAAAGAATTACTTGCGCCAGTTTATCTCCTCAAAACAAAAGACAGAGCTAAAGGGAAAGAATACTCAGGCTTTGGAAGAAAAGCTTAGTATGGAAATTCGTAACTATATAAATGATAATATATTACAAGATTCCAAAATACGTGATGTGCTGTTCTTGCAGCTTAGCGTAGCGGAGTAAAGGGTCGTACATGAACGAAGTTCTTTCACAGGATGAGATTGACCAACTTCTTATGGCTTTCGGCTCAGGAGAGTCGGACACAGAAGATTTTAGACAGGTCAAAGACACCCGTAAGATAAAAATATACGATTTCAAGCGTCCTGATAAGTTCTCGAAAGAACAGATACGTACCGTGCAGATGATGCACGAGACTTTCGCGCGTCTTACGACGACAAGCTTGTCCGCACAGCTCCGGAGCCTTGTTCATGTTCAGGTTGCTTCCGTTGACCAGCTGACATACGAGGAGTTTATCCGTTCTATCCCGACTCCTACAACGTTGGCTGTTATAAATATGGACCCACTCAAAGGTAATGCCATATTGGAAATTGACCCTGCAATCACATTCTCGATGATTGACCGCCTTTTCGGTGGTACAGGGCAGGGTACAAAAGTACAGCGTGACCTTACGGATATTGAGCAGTCCGTAATGGAAGGAATTATCGTTCGTATTCTGGCAAACATGCGTGAATCGTGGACTCAGGTAATTGACTTAAGACCACGTCTTGGTCAGATTGAAACGAACCCACAGTTCGCCCAGATCGTTCCTCCGAACGAAATGGTCGTTCTTGTTACGTTGGAAACAAAGGTAAGCGATGAAGAAGGAATGATGAACTTCTGTATACCTTATCTTACAATAGAGCCGATTATATCCAAGCTCTCAACACAGTTCTGGTTCTCTTCAGTCCGAAGAAGTTCCACGACACAGTACCTTGGTGTTCTGAAAGAAAAACTTTCAAGTGTTGACATGGACGTTGTTGCAGAAATTGGCTCAATAAATCTTCCTATCCGTGATGTACTTGCGTTGCGTACAGGAGACATAATAAGGCTCTCAAACGTTCGTGTTGATGATCCGCTTACGTTGAGCGTAGGAAACCAAAAGAAATTCTACTGTCAGCCCGGTGTTATCGGTAAAAGAATGGCAGTACAGATTGTAGATAAAATAATTCCAGAGAATGATTCAGCTAATTTTGAAGAATTGTCTGTAGAAGGAGAAGAATCGTATGAGTGATGGCGCCATTTCTCAGGATGAAATAGATGCTCTGTTAGCTGGTGTTGATATGGGCGGACTAGGATCCTCCGGTAGCGTGTCTTCTTCAAGTTCCTCTGTGAACGTTGATACCGCACCTCTTGCCGACTTTTTGGCAGAAACTGCGGAAACGCTTAAGAGCAGCCTTGATACGATGACAGGAAGCGTTTTTGAAGTCGGAAAGCCTACTGTTGAGGCTGTAGACAGGGACGGCATTCTTCGCAAAGTTCCTGAAATGGTCGTTTCTGTAATGAACGACTTTACAACGGCTTTGAACGGCGATCATGTCTTTATTCTTGCTCCTGAATTTGCTAGTAAACTTACAGCTCTTATAAATAAAGAAGAAAATCCGGAGCTTGATGATATGGCGCTCTCTGTAGTTTCAGAGGTCGTTTCTCAGCATACGGGAACAGAAAATACAAAGCTTTCTCAGACAGGAAAGCTTAACGGTCTTTCTTCTAAGCCAGCTGAGGCAACACACGTTCCAAAAGCAATGGTTCATTTTCAGTCTTCAAAGTTTGCCTTGGCAACTTATCCTGTAAGCGTTGACGGTGCTGCTTTCTCGCTTTGGGAAGTTTTTGCAGCAGATGTTGCAAACGGAATCTCTAAGGCACTCGGTGGCGGACAGGAAGCCTCTACAGGCGGTCTTTCCGCAGAAGAAATGCAGTCTATGATCGGCGGTGCACCAAATATGGGCGGAGCCGGTATGAACATGGGCGGCGCTATGGGCGGCATGAATATGGGAATGAATGCCGGTGCCATGGGCGGAATGAACATGGGCATGAACGCAGGTGCAATGGGCGGAATGAACATGGGTATGGGCGGCATGGCTGCTCCACAAGGCGGATTCAATGGTATGCCGCAGAATATCCCGAACGTTCAGCCGCTTTCTTTCCCGAACCTTCAGTCTGGAATTGGCAGTACAGAACAGCAGAATATCGGCCTTATCATGGATGTTTACATGGAAATCACCGTAGAGCTGGGAAGAACAAAGAAACTTATAAAAGACATCCTCGGTATGGGTGAAGGTACAATCATCGAGCTTGATAAGCTTGCTGGTGAGCCTGTAGATATCCTTGTTAACCATAAACAGATAGCCCGTGGTGAGGTTGTAGTTATTGATGAAAACTTCGGTGTTCGTGTCACAGAGATTCTTTCTCCTATGGAGCGTGTTACCGATTTACATTAAATAAACTAATTAAGGGTGGGGGACATTACGAAACTTTTTATAAAAAAGACGATTGCAGTCATATTATGTATGACTGCATTTTGCCTTACGTTTTCTCAAAATGAGCAGAGTGATACTGTAACTGCAAATACAAAAGAAATTGAAAAAACTATGATTATTGGCAACAATTCCTCCGGTGCCAATAATACTTCCGATACAGCTGACATTTCAGGGCAAACGACAACGACCTCAACAGGCGAAAACAGTTCTAGCAGATTGTCAACGTGGGACACTGTCGGTCTTTTTGTCCGCATGATTCTTGTCCTTATTCTTGTAATAGCTTGTATATACTTCATTGTATGGCTTTTGCGAAGAAGCATGCGTCCTGGTGTGCAAAATGATCCTTACCTTAAAAAGACTGCTTCTATAACGCTTTCGCCCGGAAAAACTGTTCAGATCGTTACATTACAGGATAAAGCGTATCTTCTTGGAGTCTCCGATTCATCTATAACCCTTATAAGCGAAATTACTGACAAGGAACTTATTGATACGATGAACCTGAACGCCCCGGTTACAGGCGGCAAAAAGACCGCAGACTTCGCTTCTCTTCTTTCTTCGCTGACAGGCTCTGCAAAACGGACTGGAGGATTCTTGAAATCAAAACGCGAAAAACTTCGTGGCGAGGATGGTAACCTGTAATGTCAAACCTTAAAAGACGGTCCATATTAATTGTTATCCTCGTTGTTCTTTCGTCCGGTATTCTTTTTTCGCAAACAACTTTCCCACAGGGAAGTACATCCGGAACGACTACTATGACGAATACGATTAACGATATTGATATACCCGTCATAGACCTTACGATTAAGAATCCGGAAACAAATCAAGAAGTTGCTTTCTCTATACAGCTCATGCTTTTGCTTACTGTTCTGAGCCTAGCACCGAGCATCCTTATCCTTGTGACATGTTTCTTGCGTTTTTCAATAGTACTCGACTTTATTAAGCGTGCACTTTCATTGCAGCAAGTCCCGCCTACAGCCGTCCTTAACGGAATCGCGTTTTTTATGACGCTTTTCGTTATGTGGCCTACATTTACATCGATGTATGACAATGCTTTCAAGCCTATGGCGGACGGGCAGATCGGGTTGGAAGAAGCGTATACGAATGCAGAAACCCCGCTAAGAATCTTTATGTACAAACAGATGTACAACGACACGGATTACATAGAACTTTTCATGGATATGGGCGGATTAGACAGACCGGCGACACTTGCCGACGTTCCGACTTATGTTCTTGTTCCGGCGTATATTCTTCATGAACTTACAGTAGCGTTCAAAATAGGTATATTGCTATATCTACCGTTCATAATAATAGATATGGTCGTGGCGAGCATACTTATGTCTATGGGTATGATTATGCTTCCGCCTGTCCAAATCTCTATGCCTTTTAAGCTTATGGTATTCGTCCTTGTCGATGGCTGGGGGCTTTTGACGCAGCAGCTTTTCACTTCGATAGTACCGTAGCTAAAATAGGAGATAATAGAAAAAATGAGTGTCAGTGACTTAGTTAACCTTATTCAGCAGGGTGTCTTTGAGATTCTTAAAGTTACAGCTCCTATCCTCGGCGCTGCCCTTATCGTCGGCCTTATTGTCGCTATTTTTCAGGCTACTACGTCAATTCAGGAGCAGACGCTTACTTTTGTTCCTAAACTTTTCGCAATTCTTGGAGTCCTTGTCCTTTTGGGCGTTTGGATATTGTCTTCAATAGAGCAATACACAATACGCATTTTCGATATGATTCCGAATGTCGCGCGGTGAGTGTGAAATTTGGGAGGGATGAATGCTGGAAAAAATTGTTGCGACAGCACCAGTTTTCCTTTTGGTTGCAGTAAGATGTTTCGCTCTTATCCGCACCACGCCCTTGCTTTCTTCAAGCGCCGTTCCAGGAGTAGCTAAAGTCGCTCTCGCCGGCTTCGCTGCATATCTTGTCCTTCCATCCGTGCAATCTTACGGTTGGAATGTTGACGCGAATCATCTTTCATACATATTCCTGTTGCTAGGCGAAGCCTTAATTGGTGTTATAACCGGCTTCTACATAACGATGATATATGCCGCATTCAGCTCAGCCGGCCAGTTCTTTTCACTTCAAATGGGTTTCAGCGCGGCAGAATCGTATGATGCGCTCTCTCAAATTGAAAATCCGCTCATGGGACAGTATCTTAACCTTGTCGCAATGCTCGTGTTCCTTCAGATAAAAGGCTTCCAAACACTTTTTGTCACCGGAGTTACAAAAAGCTTTTCTGCGCTCAATGCAGTTTCTATGATAAGCGGCCGTGAAAGGTTCCTTACGTTTGTGCTGAAAGGTCTTACTGAACTTTTCCTTGACGCCATGATGATATCGCTTCCGATGATAGCTTCTCTTTTCCTTGTTACAACAAGCATGGGTATTCTTTCAAAAGCAGCACCGCAGATGAACCTGCTTTCAGAAGGACTACCTATAACGATATTAGTTACGTTCTTTTTGCTGACGCAACTTATTCCGGTAATGACGAACTTTTTCGCCGTTCTTTTTGACCGTGGCTTTGAAAAAATCGCCACACTGTTCACTTCGTTCATGGCAGGCACATCATGATAGATCTTCAATGGTTTGCCTCCGCAGAGGAAGAGGACAGAACAGAACAACCTTCCGAACATAAACTCCGTAAAGCAAGGGAAGAAGGACGCATACCCAAAAGCCAGGAAGTGACAAGCGGGCTAGTAATGCTTCTTGTAATACTATGTCTTGTACTTCTTGGCTCATGGATTTTTTCGGGTTGCATAGATGTTATTGTTTTTTATTTATCACACTGCACTGATACGGAGCTGACAGATCCTGTCGTGGGAAAAGTTTTCCTGCAGTTTTTCCTAAAGACAATAGTTCCTCTTGCTGTTACTGCGCTTATAGCGGCTCTTGCCGGAAATATTATACAGAACAAAGGCTTTATTTTTACAACAAAGACGATTACCCCAAAGTTCAACAAGCTTATCCCTAAATTCGGCGAATACTTTAAGAAAACGCTGTTTTCTATGGAAGGCTTGTTTAACGTAGCAAAGTCTTTGATTAAAGTTGCCGCTGTTTTTATTGCCGCATGGTTAATAATAAAAAACGACCTTCCGACGCTGCTTTCAATGATGAACGTAAACCTTTGGAACGGCATGGTATATCTAGGCGGAATGGTCATAAAGCTTCTTCTTGTGGCGGCTGTTATTTTTCTTGTTGTCGCAATTCCTGACTATTTTGTGCAACGTCATCAGTTTATGGAATCGATGAAAATGACAAAACAGGAAGTTAAAGAAGAATACAAGGAATTAGAGGGAGATCCGTTCGTAAAGGGCAGGCTTCGTAGTTATATACGCGAAATGATGAGCCGCAATATGCGGGATAATGTTGCTAAAGCCGATGTCGTTATCACGAACCCTACGCACTATGCCGTGGCATTGCGGTACGACGGAGAAACGATGGCCGCTCCAATGGTTACCGCGAAAGGTGTGGATTCTGTAGCACAGCGCATAAAACAAATTGCGCGCGAAAATGATGTGGAAATTGTAGAAAATAAACCTTTAGCGCGTGCACTCTATGCGGAAGTTGAAATTGGTGATATAATACCAGAACAATACTATAAAACATTAAGTATTATCTTGAGTCGTGTTTATGCGATAAAAGGTAAAAAACAGACGGTCAACTAAAAATGGGTGGGGATCTGAATGGCTGGCAAGTCTCAAAGAAATATTACTGATATTTTCGTAGCAGCGGCGGTTGTTGTCGTTATCGCGATGATAATCATACCTCTGCCTACGCTTATTCTCGATGCTCTTATGGCAATGAACGTACTTGGTTCTGTTCTAGTACTTCTTCTTGTCATTTTTTCTTCAAGAGCAATCGATTTTTCGTCATTCCCTACAGTTCTGCTCATAATGACCGTATTTGGTCTTGGTCTTAACGTGTCTTCCACAAGGCATATTCTTGCTGACGGAACAAAATTCGACGGAAAGATGGTAAAGGCTTTTTCAAATTTCGTTGTTGGTTCTAGCGATACGAAAGGTCTTGTCGTCGGTTTGGTTATCTTTATTATCATTATTGCAGTACAAGCGTTCGTCATTACAAAAGGTGCATCGAGAGTTTCTGAAGTCGCAGCACGCTTCACATTGGATGCAATGCCACAGAAACAGATGGCGGCGGAGCAGGAGTATAATTCCGGTGTAATTACTGAAGACGAACTTAAACAGAAAAAACTTGATATACAGCGTGAAGCTGATTTTTACGGAAGTATGGATGGTGCTTCGAAATTCGTTTCTGGAAACGTAAAAGTCGGTATTTTCATAACGATAATAAATATTGTTGCAGGTCTTATTATAGGCGTAGGGATCGGTACCGAAGAATTCTCTTCAGCAGTGGGCATTTATACAAGACTTACGATAGGCGACGGTCTTCTTTCCCAGCTTCCGTCGCTGCTCATTTCTTTTGCAACAGGTCTTATCGTTACCCGTGCTGCTTCAGAACAGGGAGCTACGCTCGGTTCCGACATAAAAAAGCAGTTTTCGCGGTCATCACTTGTTTATTACGTCGGTGGAGCGGTTATGTTCCTTATCGGCGTTCTTCCAGGCTTCCCGTGGTATGTTCTTATTCCAATGGCGGCATTTTTGCTTTACATAGGCTGGCGTCTTGGTACACTAAATAAAAAAGCAGCGACGGCAAAAGCGGCGGAAAAAGGAGCTCAAAAAGCGTCTACAGGCGCATCCCCACAAGCTCCTTCTGCTACAAGCCCGATTGCGCCTTTGGATCCGCTTTCCTTGGAGCTTGGTTATGCGCTTATCCAGCTCGTAGATAAAGACAAGGGTGCAGAGCTGCTTGAGCGCATTTCAAGGATGAGGCAGGAAGCTGCCCTTGACTTGGGCCTTGCAGTGCCGAGTATCCGTATTATAGACAACATAAGTCTTGAGCCAAGCGAATACAGCTTTAAGATAAAGGGCGTAGAAGTAGGTCGCGGGAAAATCCGCATGGGCTGTTATATGTGTATGAATGCCGGTGGCGTTGTAAAGGAACTTGAAGGCGAACCGACACGCGACCCTGCTTTTGGGCTTCCTGCCATTTGGGTTCCAGAAAAGCGCCGCGAAGAAGCAGAGCGGGCAGGGTACGCTGTCGTTGACCCACCGACAATAATTGCGACACACCTTACCGAGCTTATAAAACGCCATGCGTCAGAAATCCTTGGAAGGCAGGAAGTCAAAGCTATTCTCGAGGCGCTCGAAAAAGACTATTCTGCTGTCATCGAAGAGGCGAAGAAAACGTTCTCTCTCGGCGAAATTCAGAAAGTTATGCAGGGCTTGCTTGTCGAGCAAGTTTCTGTACGCAATATGGTCGTCATTTTGGAAACAATGTTGGATTATGCCGGCGTTACCCACAAGACAGATGTCCTTGTCGAACGTGTGCGTGAGGCTTTGGGAAGACAAATTTGTCTTCAGTATGTGGACACTGACAATAATGACGTTCATACGCTTAAAGTACTCACCGTTGATCCTGCTTTCTTGACAAAGCTCTTGGAAAGCCGTGTTGAAACGACAACAGGGCCTATAGCGGCGTTGGATCCTGCTTTGCAAAGGGAATGGATTGCTGCCCTGTCTGGCACAATAGCTTCCATAAGGGAAAAAGGCTTTATGCCTGTCATAATGAGTCCGTCAGAAACTCGTCTTCTTGTTAAGAAGAGTGCGGAAAGAGAAATACCAAACCTTGTCGTAATTTCTGTTTCAGAAATTGCAACAGATATTCATGTCGAAATGTTAGGAGAAATAAAAGTTGGAAACTAGAGATTCTAATAATGTTCAGACGGTCATTGAAAGGTCAAGGGATGAGTGTGTGGCAAAAATCAGGCAGCTGCACGGAAATCAGTACAGAGTACTCAATTGGAAGACGGTAAAGCAGGGCGGCTTTTTGGGCTTGTTCAGCCATTATGCTGTGCAAGCTACTTTTGTCGTTGATAATGGCGATTCTTATTCACGCTATGGCCAGGCAGAACGTTACGGTCAGGCTGATCGTTATGCTCAAACGGAGCGTTATGGTCAGGTAGAAAAAAAGCCTGTAACGACGCAACCAGAAGATTTTGAGACAGCAAAAAACAAAATCCTTCAAAATACGAAGACAAATTCAAACCCGCAGTTTCAAGTAATTCTTGAAGAAGTTAAAAATCTTCGTGATGAAATTAAAAACGTAAGGCATGATGCAGATAAAGAAGACGAAATAATCATTAAAATCCGCGATATTCTTGAGGATAATGAGTTTTCTCCGCATTATGTACGCAGCATAATAGACAGAATAAAGAAAGAGTATTCGGCTGCAGAACTTGAGGATATTGAAAACTTCAACGAGGTTCAGGATGCTGTTGTAGACTGGATAGGCGAATCTATCCGCACAACTGTGCCGGAACTTAGAACGCGCCCTCATGTAATAACGCTTGTTGGCCCTACAGGAGTTGGAAAGACAACGACCGTAGCAAAGCTTGCGGCTATGTATGCCAATCCCGCGATAAACGGCATTGTACAGCATCGTATGAACGTGCGCATGATAACAATCGACAATTTCAGAATTGCAGCTATCCCACAGATTGAAAAATACGGGGAAATCATGCAAATTCCTGTTGATACAGTCGATAAACTCGGAGATCTTGAAGAAAAAATCACAAGAATGGATATAAATACCGATGTTATACTTATAGACACAATAGGTTATAGTCCTAAAGATTATGAGAGCATCGGCAGAATGAAAAAAGTTTTGGAGATGCGCGGAACAGGTTCAGAATCATTTCTTACAGTCATGGCCTCCACGAAAGCCAGTGATTTGCGGGAAATAATGAAGCAGTACGAAATTTTTGGCTATGAATCTGTAATAATCACAAAGCTTGATGAAACTGATTGTGTCGGAAACCTTTTAAGTGTCTTGAACGAGAAAAATAAATCGGTTGCATTTATAACAACCGGTCAAAAAGTTCCTCATGACATAGAAAAAGCAACGGTTTTAAGGCTACTTATGCAACTTAAGGGTTTCAAAATCAACAGGGAGCATATAGAAGAAAAGTTCTCTGCAACTGACAACGATGGAGAAGAAGATGGAAGATCAAGCATCTGAATTAAGAGCAATGTTCGGAAAGAGCACTTATAATAATACTACAACCGGTTCTATGCAGCCACCGCATAAAACGCGTGTAATAGCAGTTACGAGCGGTAAGGGCGGTGTCGGAAAGTCGAATATATCCGTAAACTTGGCTATTGCGTTCGCGCAAACCGGCAAAAAAGTTGTTCTGATTGACGGTGACCTTGGTATGGCGAACGTAAACGTCCTTCTTGGAATTACGCCAAAAGCGAATCTTCTTGACGTTCTGAACAAAAAGAAAAAGATGAGCGACATCATCCTGAATACAGAGCTCGGTATTCAGATAATTGCCGGCGCGAACGGCTTCTCCACAATAGCTAACCTTACAGACGAGCAGCGTAACTTTTTTGCAGAAGAGTTTACGACCCTTTCCAGTTTTGATGTAATCATCATAGACACTGGCGCGGGTGTATCCGAAAACGTTCTTCGCTTCATTGAGTCCGCGGACGAAGCTTACGTCGTTACAACACCGGAGCCTACAGCCATTACGGACGCTTACGGCCTTATAAAAATAATTGCAACAGAATTTTCTGACTCCAAAATTGTGATGAAACTTATCGTAAATAAGGTTCATTCCGCGGACGAAGGAAAACGCATTGCAGAGCGTATAATTACGATTGTAGCGCAATTTTTGAACGCGCCAGTGGAATATCTTGGGTTTATCTATGATGATTCGGTTGTTACTTCTTCAGTTCTTAGGCAAAAGCCTTTTATGGTGTCACAGCCTTCATCAAAGGCCGCTATGTGTATAAAACACATCGTCGGACGAATAGATAAGACATCTGTTAAGCCTAGCGGTGGTTTTTCTGCCTTTTTGCGGAAAATTATAGGAAAAAAGTGATTGACCTTATGCTATTTTTGGCTTAAGCTGATTAGTGGGGGATTTGCATGATTAACCTGAAATTCATCGGCATCTTAGCTGTTTTCGGGTTTCTGCTGTCTTTTGTTCTGGGACTATTAGGTGATGTAAGCTTTGGCTTCGTTATCCTAAGAGCAGTTATTTCTGCATTAGTTTCAGGTGGTACAGCGGCACTTGTTTCTTTCGTGTTCCGTAAATTTTTATCAGAGAATGCTGCAGAAACACAAACTGTCAGGTCTTCTGCAACGACGGGTAACCTTGTTGATATCCGCATTGATGAAGAGCCTCTTCCAGATACAGAGAATTCTCCCGATTTTTTCGTTTCGCAAGCATATTCAACTGCTTCAAACAGGTTTCCGTACGGTCAGCCGAACAAAGTGACCGCTGAGACCGAAACGGCAGCCGCTCCTAAAGCGTCTGCTGCTGCGGAACAACCAGTTCCTAAAGGAGTTCCTGAAACTCCTAAAACGGAGAGTCCGGTTATAAAAGCCGGTGCGGTTGCTGACAAGGGGAGTTCAGAGCCAAAGGTAGAGGCATTCGTTCCAAAGCCGTTGGTTTCTAAGGAAAGCCCTAAACCTGAAAAAGCAGAGCCTGCGGTATCAGGAAAACCTTCTGTTGTTGAGGAGCTTGACTCTTTGTCTGAGCTACCTGACATAGAAAGTATGGTTTCCGATTCTATTGGAGCGGGGCCCGATGTTATCGAGGACAGTTCGTTTGCTTCCGAAGGACTAGTATCCGGTATTTCTGCATCGGATCTTACTTCAGGAAACGATTCTACTGTGATTGCTGATGCGATTCGAACACTATTGAAACGTGAAGGTTGAAAATGGCAGCTTCCCTTTTTGAACAAAAAACAGAAGAAGAACTTTGGCACGAATACAAGAAAAAAAAGTCACCTCAGCTTAGGGATGCCTTTATACGACAATATATGCCACTCGTCAAATATGTCGCAGGTAAGGTGTCTGTGGGAATGCCAGGAAGCGTGGAGTTTGATGATCTTGTAGGATTCGGTCAGTTCGGACTTCTTGACGCAATCAATAAATATGATCCAGATAAAAATGTAAAATTCAAAACATATGCAGTTACAAGAATTCGCGGCGCAATACTCGATGAACTTCGCCAGCTCGACTGGGTTCCTCGTTCCGTTCGTCAAAAATCAAGAGAAATTGAAGATGCTATCGTACGTATCGAGTCTAAACTGGGACGTACGGCAACAGATGATGAAATTGCTGAGGAGCTTGGAATAAGTGTTTCAGAGCTTCAGCAGACAGTTATGAAAGTTTCTGGAACAAGCGTTCTTTCTCTTAATGATGTATGGTATTCAGGCGATGATTCTGACAAAGTTTCTATAGGCGACAGTATAGAGTCCCCGTCATCAATGAACCCGGATGTTATCGTTGAGCGCGAGGAAGTTCGCCGCGTCATTATAGAAGCCATAAACGAGCTTCCTGAGAAAGAGAAGATGGTTCTTGTGTTGTATTATCACGAGGATTTAACTTTCAAAGAAATTGGTCAAGTTCTTAACGTAAGCGAATCCCGCATCTCGCAGCTTCATACAAAAGCAAACCTTAGATTGCGGGCAAAACTGACGAATATCCGCAAGGGTATTATATAAGCGACAGGGATTGCCATGGTCACGCTAGAAAAAATTCGTACGGACCTAGGAAAAACGCTAGAAGAGGATAAGAAACTTCATTATGTAGAAGTTCGTGCGGATACTCTTGAAGAAGCTCTTGATGACGCAGCCATGCAGCTAAATTGCCGTGTCGTACATCTGGAATATGAAGTTCTGGAAGCCGGTTTTGCCGGTATGTTCGGCCTTATGAAAAAGCCCTGGTTTATACGGGCGTATCAAAATCCTGAAGAAGCCAAAAAAGCAAGCATCAGAAAAAGTCAGGCTGGCACAGATGCAGATACTGTTATCGAAGAAGAGAAGCCTGTTGATAAAGACGGCGTATTCTACGTACATTATTTCTCATCGCAGATTAATCTTAAAGTTGTGTTACCAATCGGAAAAGGCCTGCCTGTACAGCTTTCAGAAGTTTTCGGTCGCCTGAAACGCTCTGATACAATCATGATTGAGGACGACCTTGTAAAACAGCTTGTAAAGAACGGTACGGACGGAAAATATGTACCAGTCGGTCAATATCAGCATAATCCTGCAGCAGACGCTCTTCTTACGGTAGAAATCTCGAATGATGAGATGAAAGCCTCCATCAACGTTACGTCACCGGCAATAGGCGGAGCTGAAATCTCAGCAGAACAGATTGAGCGTGTTTTACAGACACAAGGCGTTGTTGCAGGCATCAGCAAAGAAAAAATCGAAGAGTTTGTCGATATGCCTATTTATGGCGTGCCATGCGTCGTTGCCGAGGCTCTGCAGCCTGTTGACGGAAGAGACGCGTACATTGCCTACAACTTTGAGACAGACCGTTCTAAGCTTAAGCTTAGTGAAACTGAAACAGGTCAGGTTAACTTTAAGGAACTTAACCTTATCCAGAACGTTGTAGAAGGCCAACCGCTCGCACAGAAAATGCTCGCAGAACGCGGTAAGGCGGGAAAGACGATTTTTGGACGTTACCTTGAGGCTAAGAACGGAAAAGATATACCGATGCCGCTCGGAAAGAATGTCGCCGTTGATACAGATGGCCGTACGATTATCGCAAAAACGAACGGACAGGTTATGCTCATCGGCGATAAAATATGCGTTGAGCCGATTCTTGAAGTTGACGGAGTATCTCTTAAGACCGGTAACATCAAGTTCCTTGGTACAGTCATTGTCAAAGGTAATGTTGAAGACGGCTTTGAAGTCAGGGCTTCCGGTAACGTCGAAGTTTACGGAGCGGTTGGAAAGAGCATCATAGAGGCAGACGGAGACGTAATCGTTTCGCTCGGTATTATGGGCCGCGATGAAGGCTATGTACGTGCTGGAAAGTCATTGTGGGCAAAGTTCATTCAGAACACAAAAGTTGACGTTGAAGAATATGTTATCGTAACTGATGGTATTATAAATTCAAACGTTACTTGCAATAAGAAAATTCTTCTACAAGGAAAGCGCGCGTCAATCATCGGTGGTCATCTGTTCGCTACAGAAGAGATTCACACAAAGACGATTGGTAGTAGCGGTGGTGGTAGCGAGACAATCCTTGAAGTCGGTTATGACCCAAGGGCAAAGCAACGGCTTGACGAGCTTCTTGCAAAACAGGATGCACTTACGAAAGAGCTTGATGAACTCGATTTGAACATCGAGACTCTTGAAAACATCAAGAAAGTTCGTAGGACGCTTCCGCACGAAAAGGAAGAGACTCTTAAGACTTCTATTGCTCGCAAGAACGAGATTGAAACAGAATCTGCAGAAATGACAGAAGAAATAACGCAGATTCAGCAGCATTTGCGCGAGCTTAAGATTATCGGTAAGGTTTCTGCATCTGGTACAGTTTATGCCGGCGTTAAGATATACATCCGCGATGTTAAAGAAGAAATCCGTAACGATACAAAAGCTGTTACGTTCTATTTGGAGAACGGATTCGTCCGTCATGGTAAGTATGAGCCGCCGTCAGCGGAAGATATGAAGCGCACGCCGGAAGGATATGCGGGTTAATGAGTGCGGAGGTTTAGATGGCTTTGCACCCTATAGACTTACAAACATTGTACACACAGCTTGAGAATGTTTCAAAAGGCGTTGCTTTTCAGCAGCAAGGTTTGCAGCTTAGAGAAGCGGTCCAGCAGGATAATTACGGAAAGCAGATAGCAGAAAAAGAAAAAGCTGTAAAAGAAGCAGCGCAAGAAGAAAGCGAAACAGTCCGTGTAAAAGAGCAGCAGAAAAGGCATCAGAATCAAGAAAATCAATCAGAAGAAAAAGAGAACGATACGGAAGAAAAACCTGCTTTTGCGGAAAATCGTAATACAGTTGATATAAAAGATCCAAGGCTCGGAAGACTTATAGATATTCAGGGCTGATGCATTCAAATAGTTGGTAAAATGGAAGAAGTTTTAGTCGTAATTTCATGTTTTGTAAACGTTATTCTGTGGCTGTTCTTATTCTTTTATTTTAAAAAGAGATTTTCCACCCAGGAGTATTTGCGAGAAATCGAGGACGAGTTTGAAAGACTCTGTACCGATATGAACGGCATAACGGACAGGAACATAACTCTTATTGAAGAAAAGATTTCAACCCTGAAAGAGCTTTTGGAAACTGCGGATCAGCACATAAAAACTATAAAAAAAGAACAGCGGAAGCAAAAAAAAGAAGAAACAGAGAAGATAAAAATACAGGAACCAGTGAATCCACCGGAAACTGTATATGCTATGGAGCGTTATATAAGCAATATGGGTAATGTGAACGTTACTCCAGTACAAACTGTGATGGATGACATTCCGCAAAATATTCCGCGCGTAGCTGAAAAACAAGAGAAGCCGTTAAGGGATAAAGTTCTGGAACTGTGGAAGCTTGATATGGAGCCGGAGCGTATAGCAGCGAAACTTTCAGTTTCGCTAACAGAAATCCGTATGATTATTGATATGTTCGGGTGAGCACAGGCCGATTGCCTCGTTCGGCACGCTCGCACACAAGCAACATGCTCGCATAAAAAAAGCTGCACTTCAAAAAGAAGCGCAGCTTTTTTCGTCTTGCTAAAGTTTCATCAGATCTTTACGTGAAGGCTGATTGAACCAGCCCAGGACTGATCAGTGAAATCGTAGTTAACGCCAAGTGTTGTCTGGAAAATCAGGAAGTCAACACCAACGCCGCCGAATACTGAGAATTTCAGATTCTTGTCAGCAAGGTCATCTATTTCGAAAGTGTAATCATCTACATCATGATCGCAACCAGAGATATCCTCGTATGAACCATATCCATAGTATGATCCCTTCTGAGCAATTGCTTTTGCACCAACAAACGGTGTAATAAGAAGAATTTTCTTTGAAAGCTGTGCAGTTGCGCTGTAAATGTGTGTTGTATACTCAAGGTGTGTGCTCATACAAGGATCGTTAAGCAATGAGTTCACACTTGTAGGAATTGCAGGTTCTGATGTAAGAGTGAAGTCACCCGATGCGTATGTATAACCGACTCCGAGTGAAAGAGCTGGGCAGATAACGCCTTCCTGCAGGATTGCGAAACGAAGGTCAGCACCAAAAACGAAGCTGTTTGGCATATCGATTTTTACGCCGTAGAAATCTGCTTCGTAGTTATCAAGAGCCATTATGTGCAAGCCCAAGTCAAAAGGAAGAATTATACCACCGACGCGTACATCAACAGATGTTGCCGGAATAGGGAAGCTTTCCCATGTTGGAACAGGATCTGTAAATGCATCACCAAAAACAGACATAAAATCAGTTGGTACAAGGACTCCGCCGAATGTAAGACCACCTCCCAAATGAGGAAGCCCGCTCAAGGGGAGGATGTTACCAATATGAGCATCTGCCCAAAGATTCATCTGCGTAGAAGCGCGTGGAATAAAATCCGCGAATGTGTGTGCGAATTCTTCCATTTTAGCATCAAGGTCATCGCTTGTGACAGCCGTTGCCGCCGTAAGTACCATTGTAATTATAAGTACAATAGATATTATTCTTTTCATTATAGAACCTCCGTTCTTGTGGTTATTTATGGAAACACCGATTAACTTACATGCATGTTAATCAGCAGTTCCTTATCTCTTACAAATACTATAACACACAACGAGCTCAAAATCAGCACAAAATGATAAATATTTTTTAAAAGTCTGTTGACAAAAAATAGATGAATCTGTATATTAGTCAACGTTACGCCGCTGTAGCTCAGTCGGTAGAGCAAAGGACTGAAAATCCTTGTGTCAACAGTTCGATTCTGTTCGGCGGCAACACGACATCCATTCGGATGTCGTTTTTTTTTGCACTTTTAGCTCTTGTTTGTGTCGGTATGTTGGAATATACTGTGTGTTATGAACTGGATGATAATTACTGATACAAGAGATACAGAAAACTTTGCTTCTGTAACGGAATTCCTTAAGGGAAAGAAAAATAAACCTCTGGTATTTGAGATTACTGACAATGCTGCAAGCCGTCTGGATGAATTCTGCAAATATCTTATGAAAGCAACTCATTGCATTTTTGTAACTGAAGAAAATACCGTTCTTAAAGATAATCCGTTCCTTCTTTATGCATCGGGCTTTCTTACCGGACGAAATATCCCGACGTTCGTTCCTAAAACTCTTAAGACAAACAACAAAATTGTGCTTAAGGATTTTACGCCTTTTGACTCAATAAAGAAACTTGTCGAAAAATTGAAGAAAAATTATCCTGCATATTTACAGGAAGAAGCCAAAAAGAACGCGCATAAAAGACTTTTTGACGAAGGCATTCCATTTACACCGGACAGTTTTTCATTCAATATTGCAAAACAAAATAAAGAAATTTGTAATCTTTTTGTTGAAGCGGGAATGGACATCAACTGCCGTGATTCTGCCGGAACTCCAATGATTTGCATAGCGGCCAGAAGCGGTCGTAATGAAATGATTGAATGGCTTCTTGAAAAAGGAGCAGACATAAATGCAATCTCCAAAGATAGGGGATATTCCGCCGTTATGGATGCTGTATGGAAATCGAGCCTTGATATTGTTAAGCTTCTTGTTGAAAAGGGAGCAAACCTCAATTTTATAGCTAACGACGGTCAGACAGCTCTTATTGTTGCGACAGGTGCTTCTAACCCGCGAATTTGCGAAGTTCTCGTTAAAAACGGTGCCGATCCAACGTATAAAGACAGAATGGGAATGTCTTCGCTGGATTATGCGAAGCTTTTCAAAAAGACGGAACTTGCTAAACTATACGAAGAGTTTGTTAAATGATGAACATCGTTTTTGCGGGTGGGGGAACCGGTGGTCACATTTATCCGGGACTTGCGGTTGTCGATGAACTTAGAAAAAAACTGGATGTAGAAAACGCAGGAAAGTACCGTATTATCTGGATAGGCTCCAAAAACAAGCTCGACAAAGACATTGTCGATAAAAGCGGTTCTATCGACAAATTTGTCGGTATTCCTTGTGGTAAGCTAAGACGCTATTTTTCTTTCAAAAACTTAGTCGATTTTTTTAAGATTGCGGCGGGTTTTGTTTCGGCATTTTTTATTCTGCTCAAATATAAACCGGTAATGCTTTTTTCAAAGGGTGGTTTTGTAAGTGTGCCCCCCTGTTTCTCCGCGAAAGCGTTACGCATACCGGTATTCACTCATGAATGCGATTTCTCGCCGGGACTTGCGACTCGTCTTAACTCACGTTGCGCAACAAAGATTTTAGTGTCATTTGAAAAGACAAAATCGTTTTTTTCCGGCGCGAAAGCGAGTAAGGTTGTCGTTAGCGGAAACCCGGTACGACCTGTGTTTTACGAAGCTGACCCGGAAAAAGGCTTACGGTTCCTGGGGCTTGAAAACAAAGGCGAAGCAGGGGGGCACGAAAAGCCGCTTCTGCTCGTGCTTGGCGGAAGTCTTGGCGCCGTACAGATAAATAATCTGATATATGATAATATTGACTGGCTGTGCGAAAACTTTACGGTTGTGCATCAGACTGGCAAAGCAGATATCGATCGTTTTACAGGGCTGAAGTCATCTCATGGCGGATATTATCCGTATCCGTTCATTTATGGCGAGATGCCTGATGTAATGGTTGCCGCCGACGTCGTTCTTTCTAGAGCGGGTTCCAATTTTCTGTGGGAATGCTCAGTTACAGGAAGACCTCTTGTGCTTATCCCGCTTGCCGGAAGCGGAACGCGCGGCGATCAAGTGGAAAATGCCCGATTTTTCGAGTCGCAGGGAGCAGCAAAAGTTCTTACGGGTGAAGACGTTACGGCGGAAAAACTTAAAACAGTTCTTTCAGAAATGAAAGACGCTGATGTACGGAAAAATCTTTCGGAGAATGTCAGGAAAATGTCAAAGGAGTCAAGACCAGCTTTGACAATCGCGAATTTGATGTTCGACGAAATTCAGAATAAAATAAGGCATAATTAGGGGTTGTATATGAATCTAGCTTATATTGACATCTTTTTTATTGTAATACTGATATTTACAGTTATTAATGCGGCTATAAAAGGCTTTATTCATGAATTTTTCAGCAAAGCAGCATTTTTCCTTGGCATTTTCCTTGCCGCAGTTTTTTATCCGAAACTCGATATTTATATGAGTAAAGGAATTAAAATAGAAATTCTTTCTAAAATAGTTTCTTTCCTGTCGATTTTTATCGTTGTTTATATTGTTATGCGGCTCATTCAGGTTATCGTGAAAAAGGCTTTTTCAGGCGAGATTATGTCTGGCTTAGACCATTCGCTCGGCGTGTTCGTTGGTATCGCCGAAGGTTTTGCGATAATCGCGGTTATACTGGGAATCATTTATATGCAACCGTGGTTTGATTATGAGGATTTGCTTGAAAACAGTATATTCCACAAAATGCTCTCGGGAATTTTATCAGCACCCGTGAACGAAATTAAGGAAATGGTATCTAATAATGTTTGAAAATGTGCTTTATCAGCCTGCGTCTGAAATGCTGATAAAAGACATATCTGGCGGAACTTTGCCGAATGCCGTCCTCTTTTCGGGACCGGACTCATCCGGTAAACTAACATGCGCGTTGGAGCTTGCAAGAGTCTTATCATGCCGTGCACCCGGCAGCGCAAAGGGCCACTGGCTTTGTACATGTCCGTCGTGCTTACGCCATAAGGCTCTTAACACACCCGATGTTATAATTGCCGGTCCCGGTGACTGTACTCCTGAAATAAAAGCTTCTGCAGAAACTTTGCTCAAGGCTGTCGCTGAATCTGCTTCATGGGCAAAAGCTGCCGTGTATCTTTTTATAAGAAGTGTACGGAAGCTTACACTACGTTTTTCACCGGTGCTGTGGGAAGGCGACGACAAAGCGAGCAAGGCAGCACCGTTTCTTTCGACAATAGAAGAGCTCCTTGAAGAAATTAATCCGTTAGAAGATTTACCAGAACTGGAAAAACTTAAAAAAACAGTGGAAGCTGTCATAAAGCAGTGTTCTTCGCTCGAATCAAGCTTGATGTATGACACCGTACCAGTGAACCAAATACGAAAAGCCGCTACTTGGGCAAGAATGACTTCTCCGGACTCAAAAAAGTGTATTATCCTTGAGAATGCAGATAAAATGCAGGACAGCGTTCGTAACGCAATTCTTAAAATCCTGGAAGAACCGCCGGAAGATGCAGTTTTTGTACTTACAACGTCACGGCGAGGTGCTATAATCCCGACAATTCTTTCAAGAGTAAGAACATACACATTCGTAGATAGGACATCGGTTCAGCAAGCAGAAATTGTTTCACGCGTGTTCCATTCTGGAAGCGCTGTGAATTCTGTAAACGGTTTCCTTTCCAGTTTCCTGCCAGTATCTTATGATGAAATAAAAAAAGAAGCGGTTGCTTTTTGTAATTCACTTCTTACCGGAAAACGATTAAACCTTGACGAGATGGTGAAAAATCTTAATGGCTTTGAGCCACGCGTAATACTGAAACTTTTCTTTGAGTTCGTTCTTGACTATCTTGGACACTTCCTACGCGAGAATGTTGATGCCGAAAAACTTGCGTCAAGGACAGAAAAATCTGCTGAGATTCTTGAAGCTATACGTACAACATACGACAATATAACGATTTATAATCAATCTGTAGTTTCTGCGTTGGAGGCACTTTATGAAAGGATTCTCTAAGCGTGTTTCACAGATGATAACAAAGCTTCCTGCCGAGCAGGTTGCACAGCTTGTCGATTCGCTTTCTGACGAGAATGAGTCTCTTTATTCGATACTTGAATCACTTAATACAGGGCTTATCATTTGTGACGAAAACTGGAAGCTTATGCAAGTGAACAAGGCGGCGGAGCGTTATATTCCTCTTAAAATCCGTGGCAGTGAATATCGATATAGTGAAGCGGCGGAGTTCGTTTGGAAAATCGTAGAAGACGATGATGTCGCCGATTTCATTAAAATGTGCAGCGAGAGACAAAAATGCAACATCAGCGAGGAATTCACTCTTTCTACGCAGTCAGGAAAATCAAGAATTATCAATGTCAGCATACAGCTTCTTGTTCAAAAAAAAGAGTATGCCGGAATAATCATAAAGATTGACGATATAACGGAAAAACGGAATCAGGAAGTTCTTTTGCGCCGTATGGAAAGCCTTGCAAGCCTTACGAATCTAGCGGCGAGCGTTGCGCACGAGATAAAAAATCCGCTTGGAAGCATAAGCATTCACATTCAGCTGATTCAAAAGGCGCTGGAAAAAGCTAGAAAAACAGACGGGATGCTGCCGGATGCCGGGTTCACAGACAAACATCTTGCTGTTGTAAACGAAGAAATAGAGCGTCTAAACCAGATTATCGTTGAATTTTTGTTTGCGGTGCGTCCCGTGTCCGCGACCATGGAACTTGTTGACGTTAATGAGGAACTTCGTGCTTTTACGTCTTTTGTTCAGCCCGAACTTGAAAGAAAAAACATAAGTCTTGAAGTGCACCTTGCAGAAAAGCCGCCGAGAATTCTTTTGGACACAAAACTTTTCAAGCAAGTGCTTATAAACCTTGCGCAAAATGCTATTGCCGCTATGGAAGACGGCGGCAAGCTTCTTGTAACTTCAAAAGTTTCAGGCGACAGGTTTCTTGTGGCGGTCGCGGACACCGGCTGCGGAATGGACGCTGATACAATGGCACGCGTTTTTGAGCCGTATTTTACGACTAAGGCAAAAGGAACAGGACTTGGCCTTACGATGGTTTATAAAATAATAAAAGAGTTTTCCGGCGATATCGATGTTAAGTCGTTCCCCGGAGAAGGTACTATATTCACAATTTCGCTTCCCATTCCGCAGAAAGAGAAGCTTCTTTTGGAATAACAGGTGTATTAAGACATGCAGTTTAACATATTGATTATAGACGATGAGAAAAATATCCGCGAAGGTCTTGCCGATGCTATGGAGCTTGAGGGCTACAAAGCGTTCGTCGCCGAGGACGGTAAAGCCGGTCTTGCCCGGATTGCGAAGGGCGACATCGACCTTGTTATAACCGATTTGCGTATGCCCGGAGTCACTGGCGAGCAGGTTCTTTCCAAGGTAACTGCCGAAAACCCAGGCGTTCCAGTAATTGTTCTTACGGGACACGGCAGCATAGACGCGGCTGTAGACGCAATGCGTAATGGAGCGTACGATTTTCTTACAAAACCACTGAACCTTGATCAGCTTACGATGATTGTAAAGCGCGCTCTAGAAGGCAGAATGCTCGCCTTGCAGCACAGGCAGTTACAGGAGGAGCTTGAAAGCCGGAAATCGTTCGAGTCTATCATCGGGAAAAACGCAGAAATGCAGAAGATATTCCAGATGGTGCGCCGTGTCGCCCCGTCAAAGGCTTCTGTGCTCATAACAGGCGAGAGCGGCGTTGGTAAAGAGCTTATTACGAATGCGATACACAATCTTTCACAACGGAAAGACAAACCGTTTATAAAAGTTCATTGTGCCGCTCTCTCCGAATCGCTTCTTGAAAGCGAGCTTTTCGGTCATGAAAAAGGCTCGTTCACGGGCGCCACGGCGCGGAAACGCGGCCGTTTCGAGCTCGCGAACGGCGGCACTATCTTCCTTGATGAAATTGGTGAAATCAACCAGAACGTACAGATAAAAATACTTCGTGTCTTACAGGAACATAAATTCGAGCGGGTAGGCGGCGAAGAAACTATTGAAGTCGATGTCCGCGTAATTGCTGCTACAAACAAAGACTTGGAAAAAGAAATCGCCGCCGGTCGTTTCCGTGAGGATCTTTATTACAGGCTTAACGTCGTTCATATAAACGTGCCGCCGCTTCGCGAGCGAAAAGACGATATCCCTCTTATGGTGAACTCTTTCCTTGCAGAATTCGCAAAAGAGAACGGCAAAGTTATAGAAGGCATCGATTCAAGGGCACGGTCGGCTATTTACAAATACGACTGGCCCGGAAATATCCGCCAGCTAAGGAACTGCATAGAAAGCGCCGTTGTTATGTGTGAAGGAAAAATCGTTACGCTGGACGACCTGCCGCCGACAATAAGCCAGTCTTCACAGGAAGACGTAATACAAGTTCCAGTCGGCATTACAATGGACGAGGCCGAAAAAATCATTATTCTGCAGAATCTTGCCGTAAACAAGGGCAACAAAACAAAGACAGCCGACATTTTGGGAATCGGGCGTAAGACATTGCACCGTAAACTTGACGAATGGAATGAAACCGGAGAACTTACCGACGAAAGTGATACTGCGGTAATCTCGTAAAACTTTACTTTTTATTGTTAACTCTGACTATTCAATACTTGAAAAATTGTGTACAATAGTTCTATTCGCGAATTCTTTGTTTTAAAAGCGGGGGCAAAAATGAAAATAAAAAAACAGAAGATTGCTGTTCTCCCAGACGGCAAAAAAATCCATCTTTTCACCATAAACAACGGTGAAATGTCATTTTCTGCAACAGATTACGGCTGTACAATCACAAGTATAGTGCTTCCTTCAAAATCGGGAAAAAAAGATGATATCGTCCTTGGCTTCCCGTCAATAGAAAGCTACATGCGTAACTGGACCTGCTTTTTTGGCGTATTTGTAGGACGCTTCGCTAATAGAATCGGCGGAACTTCTTTCACTCTGAACGGTAAAAAATATACGCTCGACAACAACGACGGCGGTAACACACTTCACGGTGGTTTCCATGGATACAACAGAATGAAGTGGAAGGCAGAGATTGTCGAGACTCAGTCCGGTTCCGGAGTAAGCTTCACACGCACAAGCCCGGACGGCGAGCAGGGTTTCCCTGGCAATGTTACGCTTGAGGTTCTTTATCTTCTTAATGACAACAACGAGCTTACAATGAGGTATCGCGCTAAAACAGATGCCGACACACCAATAAATCTTACAAACCATTCATATTTTAATCTTAAAGGAGCCGGTAACGGCGATATCCTTGATCAGGAACTTTCAATAAACGCTTCTTCATATCTGGAAGTTGATAATCAGCTTATCCCTACAGGAAAGCTTATCTCTGTTAAAGGAACTCCGTTCGATTTCACAGAGCCTAAAGCAATCGGAAAAGATATCGGAAAGGTTCCTGGCGGATATGATCACTGTTTCTGCTTAAACAAAGATGCTGGCAGGCTTACAAAATGTGCCACGGTTCGTGACCCGAATTCTGGCAGAAGCATGACAATTCTTACAAACCAGCCAGGTGTACAGTTCTATGCAGCTAATTCCGTGAACAATGTTTGCGGTAAAAACGGCGACATCTACAACAAGCACAGTGCGTTGTGCCTTGAAACTCAGCAGTACCCGGATTTCCCGAACAAACCGAATTTCCCGCAGAGTATTCTGCATCCAAATGAGCAGTTTGAGGCAATTACAGTACACAGTTTTGCTTGGTAAGGTAAACAGGTAAAGCGAAGGGCGGAGTTTTTTACTTTTGCCTTAAATTATATATTCGGAGCGGTTTCATTTATTGAAGCCGCCTCACTACTAGAGGGGTTCTATGGACGTCCAATTACAGGAACTGATCGATAAGATCAAAAAAGATGGTGTTGCTTCGGCAGAAACAGCTGCCGCCGCAATTGTTAGTGATGCCGAGAAGAAAGCTGCTGCAATCGTTGCTGAAGCAGAAGAAAAAGCTGCTGGAATCATAAGCAAGGCAAAAGCAGAAACCGCCCGTATGGAAAAAGCCAGCATTGACGCAATCGGACAGGCAGGCAGAAATCTTCTTATCTCGTTCCGCGACGGTGTTGTCGCAGAACTCGACTCTCTTATAAAGACAGAAGTTTCAAAGACCTATGACGATGCTCTTCTTAAGAAGCTCGTTCCTGAAACTGTAAAAGCTTGGGCTGCAAACGCAGGTACAGACGACATTGCTGTTCTTGTTCCTGCAAAGAGTCTTTCTGAGCTTGAGACAGCTTTCAAGACAGCTTTGAAGTCAGAAATCGACAAAGGCCTTGTCGTAAAGGCAGATTCTTCAATCCAGTCTGGTTTCCGAATCGGAACAAAAGACGGAGCTGCGTTCTATGATTTCTCCAGCGAGGCTGTTGCAGATCTTTTCGCGGCATATCTGAATCCTGTCGTAGCAAATATACTTAAAGAGGCTGCAAAGTGAGCGGATGGTATTATTTGATGGCACAGTTACCTGCGTTGTCCTCTGATACCGAAATTCCTCTGCCTGTTACGGAAGAATATTTTTCCGACCTCTGCGCACGTTTCATGGACAAAAAGTCCTTGAAAATACTGAAAAATCTTTCTTTGGAGCCGCCGCGCGAGAATCAACGTACTGGTTCAGCATTCATCGACTCCTGGTATAGTTGGGAAAGACAGTTAAGACTTTCTCTTGCAGTAATTCGTGCCGGTCGTCTGAACAAAAGTTTTTCTACAGACAGCTTGTCATTCCCTGCTGATGTTCAGCAGACAGCCAGAACTGCCTGCGGTTTTGACAGTCCGCTTGAAGCGGAAGTCTTCTTAAACAATGCACGCATGGAAATGATATCTCGGCTTAGCCCGACCGATGGCTTTTCGACAGACGCAGTTTTTGCTTATGCCTTAAAATTGAAGCTTCTGATGCGCATCAGGAAATTCAATGAAGAAGCCGGAATTTCCTCCTACAGGAAAATCTACGAGAAAATATTGGAGAACAGCGTAAGGACAGCGTAGCTGCCGTTGCACTGGTTTCTTTGGAGAAACACATGAAAGATACAAAAGGAAAGGTAGTTGCTGTTAACGGTAACATGATAAGTGTTGCGTTCGACGGTGATGTTGCCCTTAATGAAGTTGGTTATGTAAAAGTAGCCGGAAAAAGTCTGAAGAGTGAGGTTATCCGTATCCGCGGTGGCCAGGCTCAGATGCAGGTCTTCGAAATGACTAAAGGCATCCAGACTGGTGATGAAGTTGAGTTTACAGGTGACCTTCTTTCTGTTGAGTTAGGACCGGGACTTCTTGGTCAGGTTTTCGACGGACTCCAGAACCCGCTCCCGCAGCTGGCTGAAAGAGCCGGCTACTTCCTTGAAAGAGGTATTTATCTTGATGCTCTCGACACGGAAAGAAAGTGGGATTTTACACCTATTGCGAAAGCTGGTGACACTGTAAAGCACGGTGATGTAATCGGATCCGTTCCAGAAGGACCATTCGTTCACAAGATAATGGTTCCTTTCGCTTTCCTTGGAACTTACAAGGTTAAGTCTGTAAAAGCCGCCGGCTCATATCGCGTTCATGACGCAATCGCTGTTCTTGAAGACGAGAAAGGGAACGAAAAAGAAATTACGATGAGTTTCCGCTGGCCTGTAAAGCGCGCCGTAAATTGCTACGCAGAGCGTCTTAAGCCAGAAGAGACGATGGTTACAAAAATCCGTCTTATCGATACGTTCTTCCCTGTAGCAAAGGGTGGTACATATTGTATTCCTGGACCGTTCGGCGCTGGAAAGACTGTTCTTCAGCACACAACAAGCCGTAACGCGGATGTCGATGTCGTAATCGTAGCGGCTTGCGGCGAGCGTGCAGGTGAGGTCGTTGAAATCCTTAAAGAGTTCCCTGAGCTTACTGACCCAAGAACAGGCCGTTCGCTTATGGAGCGTACAATCATTATTTGTAACACGTCGTCAATGCCTGTAGCAGCTCGTGAAGCTTCAGTTTACACAGGTGTTACGCTCGCCGAATACTACAGACAGATGGGACTCCACGTTCTTCTTCTTGCTGACTCTACATCACGTTGGGCACAGGCTCTTCGCGAAATGTCAGGCCGCTTGGAAGAGATTCCTGGAGAGGAAGCGTTCCCAGCTTACCTTGAGTCATATATCGCTGCGTTCTACGAGCGCGCTGGTATTGTAAAACTGAACGACGGCTCAATCGGTTCTGTAACAATCGGTGGTACAGTTTCTCCTGCCGGTGGTAACTTTGAAGAGCCTGTTACTCAGGCAACTCTTAAAGTTGTCGGCTCGTTCCACGGTCTTTCCCGCGAACGCTCCGATGCACGTAAGTACCCGGCTATTGACCCGCTCGATTCTTGGTCAAAGTACAAGAGCGTTATCCGTGAGGATTGGGTTGCATTTGCACGCCGCGCGCTCGCTCGTGGTACAGAAATTAACCAGATGATGAAAGTTGTCGGTGAGGAAGGAACGAGTACAGAAGATTATATCGCTTATCTTAAGAGCGATTTCCTTGATGCCGTTTATTTCCAGCAGAACTCATTCGATGCAGTCGATTCAGCTTGTGTCGTTGAGCGTCAGGCATATATTTTCAAGAAAATTGTTGAAATCCTTGGAACAAACTTCGCTCTTACAAACAAAGACGATGCCCGTGATTACTTCAACAAGCTCCGCCAGACATTCCTTGACTGGAACTACACAGAATGGCAGAGTTCTGAATTCAAGAAAATTGAGGACGATCTTAACAAGCTGTATGCTTCCTGCGAAGGCAAGCTTACTGCAGAAACAGTTGCTCTGCTTAAGGATGGTGAATAATCATGA
>JAEEGK010001265.1_pt1 | contig 63439 bp, 58 predicted proteins | sample 8958771 | NCBI WGS metagenome assembly JAEEGK01 (sample SAMN16246547, study PRJNA631951) | gut metagenome | biome: gut microbiome; feature: rumen; material: SC-attached | host: Bos | place: Iran: Karaj | collected 2018-10 | reverse complement strand
GATAGCATTAGCATCCTGAGCCTGACCTGTGCGGATAGTCGTATAACCACCAGCCTGGATAATCTTATCGAAGGCATTGCGGTCTACCATACAGTCCTTAATAACAGGGAAGGCAGCAGAACGCCAAGGTTCAACAGTGATAACGTCACCATCGTTGAAACGGCGCATATAGAGCTGACAGGTAGTAGCTCCACGCTCAGTCTTACCATGTGGTGTGCCATTAATGTAGAGTGAACACATACCGCAGATACCCTCGCGGCAGTCGTGATCGAATACGAATGGCTCCTTGCCTTCGTTGATGAGTTCCTCGTTCAGGATGTCAAGCATCTCGAGGAACGAGGTATCGTCGGGGATATCGTGCATCTCGTGGGTGTCGAAATGTCCCTGGTCCTTGGGGCCATTCTGGCGCCAGAACTTTATTGTAAATGAAATATTCTTTGCCATAATCCTTAGTTCTTATAGTTACGTGTCTGTACCTTGATTGCCTCGTACTCCAGCGGCTCCTTGATGAGCTCGGGCTCGTTGCCCTTGCCTTTGTACTCCCAGCAGCCTACGTAGAAGTAGTTCTCGTCGTCGCGCTTAGCCTCGCCTTCCTCAGTCTGATACTCCTCGCGGAAGTGACCACCGCAAGACTCATTACGAGAAAGAGCATCGAAAGCTACAAGCTGACCCATCGTGAAGAAGTCACGCAGGTGAATAGCCTTGTCAAGCTCTACATTGAGACCTTCCTTAGTGCCAGGAACGAAGAGGTTGGTATCGAACTCCTTCTCGAGCTCATGCATCTTCTTCAGACCTTCCTTCAGGCCCTCAGCAGTGCGGCCCATACCTACGTACTCCCACATAATATGACCCAGTTCCTTATGGATAGAATCAACACTGCGCTTACCCTTGATATTGAGCAGACGTGTCAGCTCAGCATCAACAGCCTTCTCAGCCTCTTCGAACTCAGGACGGTCGGTTGGAACCTTGCCCCAGATAGACTGGTCGGCCAAATAGTTCTGGATGGTGTAAGGCAATACGAAGTAACCATCAGCCAGACCCTGCATCAGTGCAGAAGCACCCAAACGGTTGGCACCATGATCAGAGAAGTTACACTCACCGATAGCGAACAAACCAGGGATAGTGGTCTGCAGTTCGTAGTCAACCCAGATACCACCCATTGTATAGTGGATAGCAGGATAGATCATCATGGGCTTGTAGTACTTCACGCCATTGATCTCGTTGGCAACATCGCCAGGGAATACGTCGGTAATCTCCTCGTACATCTCGAACAGGTTACCATAACGCTGCATAATCACATCAAGACCCAGGCGGTTGATAGACTCAGAGAAATCCAGGAACACAGCCAGTCCAGTGTTATTAACGCCGAATCCCTTGTCGCAGCGCTCCTTAGCTGCACGAGAGGCAACGTCACGTGGAACGAGGTTACCGAATGCAGGATAACGGCGCTCCAGATAGTAGTCGCGATCTTCCTCAGGAATCTCCCAGCCCTGCTTAGTACCAGCCTGGAGAGCCTTGGCATCCTCAATCTTCTTTGGAACCCAGATACGACCATCGTTACGCAGCGACTCCGACATCAGTGTCAGCTTAGACTGCTTGTCTCCATGAACAGGGATACAGGTTGGGTGAATCTGAACGTAAGAAGGGTTAGCAAAGAAAGCGCCCTTGCGATAGCACTGTACAGCTGCTGTACAGTTACATCCCATAGCGTTAGTAGAGAGGAAGTATGTATTTCCGTAACCACCAGTAGCAATGACAACCGCATTGGCAGAGAAACGCTCCAGTTTTCCGGTAACGAGGTTCTTGGCAATGATACCGCGAGCACGGCCATCAACAATAACCACATCCTCCATCTCGTAACGTGTGTAAAGCTTTACCTTGCCGGCATTAACCTGACAGCTCAGTGAGCTGTAAGCACCCAGCAGCAGCTGCTGACCGGTTTGACCCTTAGCATAGAAGGTACGGCTTACCTGGGCACCACCGAATGAACGGTTGGCCAGCATACCACCATACTCACGAGCGAAAGGAACACCCTGAGCCACACACTGGTCAATAATATTGTTTGAAACCTCAGCCAAACGATATACGTTAGCCTCGCGAGCACGATAGTCACCACCCTTTACGGTGTCGTAGAACAGGCGGTAAACCGAGTCACCATCGTTCTGATAGCACTTAGCGGCATTGATACCACCCTGTGCTGCGATAGAGTGAGCACGACGAGGAGAGTCCTGAATACACAGGTTAATCACGTTGAAGCCCATCTCACCGAGAGATGCTGCTGCAGAAGCACCAGCCAAACCTGTTCCAACCACAATTACATCAAGCTTCAGCTTGTTCTTTGGGTTAACCAAGCGCTGGTGAGCTTTATATTCCTTCCATTTCTCAGGTACTGGACCTGCGGGAATCTTTGAATCTAATACTTTAGCCATAATGTTTTCAATTTAAATATTCATAATTAGCAGCATCCCAGTGAAGGTGCACATCCGAACCAGAAAGCAAGCACTACAACAGCGAAACACAGCATGAGCAAGCTCACATAGATAAGACCGATGCACTGCATGCGCTTCTGCCAAATCTTACCACTAGCTCCCAGTGTGTGCATAGCAGACCAGAAACCATGAGCGATATGGAACCAAATAGCGCAGAACCATACCAGATAAAGGATTGAGATGACAGGATTTGAGAATGTGTCAACGATGAAGGCAAAGCCATCAGCAGGATCGTGTGCAGTAACGACACCAAAGATCTCGGCAAACATCATGTTATACCAGAAATCTTTCAGGTGCATGATGAGACCAAGCGCGATGATAAGGCCCAGCACAAGCATATTGCTTGATGCCCAACGCTCTGCAACATCAAGCAGACCATTCGTGTTAGTTGTTGTTGCCACCTCATAACGATTCTCGCCACGTGCCTTACGATTCTGAGCAGTCAGAATAAAAGCATACACGATGTGAATCACTGCCAAGGCAGCCAGACCAAGCGTAGCCACAACGGCATACCAGTTGGCACCCAGGAATTCGCAAATCATGTTGTAACCCTCTTCCGAGAACAACGCCACCATGTTCATGCAACCGTGGAAGGTCAGGAACAGAATGAGCGCAATGCCCGTAACAGACATTACAACTTTTCTACCAATTGATGAATTGAATAACCACATAAGTTGTTGAGTTTTAATGAATTATTGAATGTTATATACTTACTTGTTAGTACGTGCTCACGCGATTAGGGTACAAAGATAATCAAAAATTGCGAGATAGACAAGTGTTTTTTGAAAAAAATCGCTTTTTTAGAAAATTCCGTTGCCCATTGTGTAGTTTTTCATATCTTTGCAGCGTCTAATGGGCAAAAAGATTCAAATAACAGACGAGACAATGAATGCATTAGAAAAGCAGTTTGCACAAACCGTAGCAGAACAAAAGAGCACCATCTACACCGTGTGCTATATGTTCTCTCAAGATGCCGACGAGGTGAACGACCTGTTCCAGGAAGTACTAGTGAATCTTTGGAAGGGCTTCGAATCCTTTGAGCATCGCAGCGACATCAAAACGTGGATATATCGCGTTGCTCTCAACACCTGCATCTCTATTGACAGGAAGAAGCGGCGCGCTGCCACCACCCGACTGACAATGGACATCAACCTGTTTGAAGACCGCGATGATGACACCAAGCAAGTGGATATGCTCCACAAGCGTATCTCCAAGCTGCAGCCATTTGACCGTGCGATTGTCCTACTCTGGCTCGAGAACCTGTCGTATGATGAGATCGGACAGATTGTCGGCATCACGACTAAGAACGTCAGCGTTCGCCTGTTTAGAATCCGTGAGCAGTTAAAACAAATGTCTAACGATTAAGAAACTTTCCCATTATGAACAACAATTTTGAAAACAGCATCAACGAGTCCCAGTTTGAAGACATGCGCCAGCAGTTGAACACCTTGAAAAAGAAACTGAGCGAACAGGAAATCGTCAGCGACCGCCTAGTGCGCCGTTCGATGAGGAATCAGGTTAATAATATCACTCGCCGCTATTACATCATCATGGCGCTTTGCCTGATAATGGTGCCTTATGGCTACTGGTGCTTTGTCGTACTGGCCCACCTATCTATTACCTTCTGGATTGCCACAAGCATCTTTATGCTGATAAGTGGTGGAGCAACCTTGTACAACTGCCTGAAGATAAGTGACCAGGGAATGATGAGTCGCAGCTTGGTAGAGGCACACAAGAAAGTGGCCAGCGCTAAAAAATTCGAGTCAAACTGGCTGATGTTCGGCATCCCTTCAGTTATCATTTGGATCTGTTATTTCTTTTATGAGCTCCACCAACAGAACAACGCCCCCCTGACCGAGGGTTTCTTCTGGGGCGGCTGCATAGGAGGCATCATTGGCGCTATTTGCGGAATCAGAATACACCAGAAGACTCAGCACCAATATCAGGACATCATTGACCAAATAGAAGACCTTACAGCAGATCAGTGATAGGCGTCCAAAGGCAACGTTTCATATCCACATGTCCATTAGCCTTGAAAATAACGCCTTCTTCCTCGAGCAACGGCCGCTGACGACTCCATCCAGGAGCCGTGCGGCCTACTTTATTTACCACGCGATGACAAGGGAGTTGCAACGCATCTGGCGAATAACGCAGCGTTCTCCCAACCATCCGGGAATGACTGGGCCAGCCTGCTAAAGCAGCAATATCACCATAGGTCATAACCTGCCCACGAGGTATCTGACTAACGATATTCAGCACGTCATTACTAAATATTCGTGCCTGTTCGGGCGACATTCTATCTGGATAATCCTTATTCATATGATTAATAACCGAATTCATCGCCAACGAGAACAACGGTATGCCTACCATGCGGCGAGTTTCGAAGGAAGTGCACATAGTTACAAATACACTCTGGCGAGTTGCAGTTATGGCACACGCCATCAACCTGACAAGGCGTCTGTATATCAAAACGTGCTGCATTAACGGGCGCAGCAGTTGAACGGGCACGCTGTAGCGCAGCTTCGACCGTCTGAGCCACCTTGTTCATCCCAACCACAAAAATAACCTTTTTGGGGCCCCAGGTAATTGCAGCCACACGATTTCCGTTACCATCGATATTCACGATGACGCCGTCCTCACTGATAGCGTTAACACTCGAGAGAAACACATCGGCAGTAAAGGCACGTTCGTATATCGTCGTCACCTCGCCACGATCTGCCACATCATCGCGATCCAGCACCTCTAGGGTGCCACGGGCTTTTAGCATCTGAGGGATCCCCATATCACGAATCGTCATCGACCCACCCCATGTAACACTACTGCCATCAGCTATCAATTCAGACACTTTCCTAACCGCCTCTGACGCTGTCGCGCAGTAAAAGGCTTCCATATTACGACGTTTCAGGCTCTTTATCATCCGCCCGGCTAAACGCCCGTTTCGTAATTCTTTAACAGTCATATCACACTTTTTAGGTATAATCGGTGCAAAAATACAAAAAAATTCGTAACTTTGCAACCGTAATATGAAAAAAGGAGAGATTATGAAAAAACTGTTCTTAACAATGATGCTGGCAGTCTCAACAATGATTGCATGGGCTCAGGGTAACAACAACGACGCATTTTTAACAATCGGGCCAGATGATTTCCAACACAGCCTTGAGAATAACAGCTCCGACCATGTATTGGTAGACGTTCGCACACAAGCGGAATATGACGAGGCGCACCTCAAGGGCGCTATTCTCATCGACGTGAAGGATGCCAACTTCAAGGAGAATGCCTTAAAGCTGCTGGCAAAAGATAAAACGATTATGGTTTACTGCCGCAGTGGTCGTCGAAGTGCACAGGCAGCAAATATACTGACTGCTGAAGGCTATCAGGTCATCAATCTCAAAGGTGGCATCATGGCTTGGACTGTAGCAGGAAAGGAGACAGTAAAGTAGCGATATGATATTAAAATATGATGTAATTGTTATCGGAGGTGGCCATGCCGGCTGCGAGGCCGCTTGTGCTTCAGCCAACATGGGTGCCAAAACGTGTTTAGTGACGATGGATATGAACAAGATTGCACAGATGTCGTGCAATCCTGCCATCGGAGGAATCGCTAAGGGACAGATTGTCAGAGAGATAGACGCATTAGGCGGACAGATGGGATTAGTAACCGACGCCACATCTATCCAGTTCCGCATGCTGAATGTGGGCAAGGGACCTGCTGTATGGAGCCCTCGCGCCCAATGCGACAGAGGCAAATTTATCTGGGAATGGCGAAAACACATCGACAACACCGATAATTTGGACGTTTGGCAGGATCAAGCCGATGAGTTAATCACAGAACCGATAACAGGTTCCGACAGGGCATCCGTACGCGCCATTGGCATTAGAACCATCTGGGGTACAGAGATTTACGCCAAATCCATTATCATTACAGCTGGTACGTTCCTGAACGGACTGATGCATATAGGACGCAAAATGGTAGCTGGCGGTCGTATAGCAGAACCCGCCGTTGCTCATTTCACAGAGAGCATCACCCAGCACGGGGTTAGCGCAGCGCGCATGAAAACAGGTACGCCAGTACGTATCGACAAGCGTTCCGTACATTTCGAGGACCTGGAGGAACAGCCAGGCGAGACGCGCCCCTACCAGTTCAGCTATATGAATAAAGCTGGCGCGCTGAAGCAGTTGCCTTGCTGGACAGTGAACACCAATGCCGAGGTACACGAGATACTGAAAAGCGGATTAGCGGATTCACCGCTCTATAATGGCCAGATTCAATCGATAGGGCCGCGTTACTGTCCTTCGATCGAAACGAAACTTGTCACCTTCCCTGATCGTGATAAGCACCCCCTATTCCTGGAGCCTGAGGGAGAGGACACCAACGAGATGTATCTGAACGGCTTCTCGTCGTCGCTCCCCATGGACGTGCAGATTGAAGCACTTAAAAAGATGCCGGCCTTCAGAGACATCAAAGTATATCGCCCTGGCTATGCTATCGAATACGATTTCTTTGATCCTACCCAACTGTATCATTCGTTGGAATCAAAGATTATCGATGGATTGTTTATGGCAGGACAGGTAAATGGAACCACCGGCTACGAAGAAGCCGGCGGACAGGGAACACTTGCCGGCATCAATGCCGCGCTGAAAGCCGGCTGTGCTGGCAGTCATACAGACGCTGCCAACAACCAGTTCATTCTACATCGCGACGAAGCCTACATCGGCGTATTAATTGACGACTTGGTAACAAAAGGTGTTGACGAGCCTTACCGCATGTTCACTTCAAGAGCAGAATATCGCATATTGCTGAGACAGGACGATGCCGATGCGCGACTCACAGAGAAAGCATACAAACTGGGAATCGCCAAAAAGGACCGCTACGACTGGTGGATGGAGAAAAAACAGGCCATCGAAGAAATCGAATATTTCTGCCAGAATTTTGCCATCAAGCCACGACTGATCAATTCTGCCCTCGAGGCACTCGGCACTACCCCACTCCAGTTTGGCTGCAAACTGGTCGACCTGGTTAACCGCCCGCAATTAAATCTGAAAAACCTCTCAGAAGTGATTCCATCGCTCAAAGAGGTGTTGAACCGTCCATCCAATCGTCAGGAAGAGATAATGGAGGCAGCAGAAATCAGAATGAAGTACAAGGGCTACATCGATCGCGAAAAGTTGGTGGCCGACAAAATGCACCGATTGGAGAATATCCGAATCAGAGGCAAGTTCAACTACGAAGAATTGCAAGGTCTATCGACCGAATGCCGACAGAAACTGCAGAAAATACAACCCGAGACTCTGGCACAAGCTAGTCGCATACCAGGCGTTAGTCCCAGCGATATCAACGTGCTCTTAGTACTGATGGGACGATGATGTTCCACGTGAAACAAATAGTTAGAACAAACAAGCATAAATAACTGAGTATGAACAACAAAACATTGATTGACAATCTGCGTTGCATTCCAGATTTCCCCAAGAAGGGCATTAACTTCAGAGACGTCACTACCCTCTACAAGAATGCCGAGTGCATGAAGATTATGATGGACGAATTGGTAGAACTTTACAAAGATAAAGGAATCACCAAGATCGTTGGCATCGAAAGTCGCGGTTTCATCCTTGGCGCAGCCTTGGCTGCACGATTAGGTTGTGGTTTCGTGATGGCGAGAAAACCTGGAAAGCTGCCAGCAACAGTCATCAAGGAATCCTTCAGCAAGGAGTATGGCGTTGACACCATCGAAATGCATATCGATTCTATCGAGCCAGATGATGTGGTTCTTATCCACGACGATTTGCTGGCAACAGGTGGTACTGCCAAAGCCGCCTATAAACTTGTACAGCATTTCAACCCCAAGAAAGTCTACATCAATTTTATCATAGAGATCAGAGACGAGGGACTTCATGGCCGAGACGAGTTTGAAGGTATAGACCTGACAACGTTAGTCACCATCTAGTAAATGTTCCACGTGAAACACAATCCCGCGAAACACCTTTAAACACAAGGGTTCGCGGGATTGGCATTTAAAACAGAAAACAAAAATGACGAAGGAAGAAAACGAGAAAAGACTGGCGTATCTCAAAGGCATCGTACGAAGGCTACCAGACAAACCTGGCAGCTACCAGTTCTATGATGAAGAGCATACCATCATCTATGTAGGAAAAGCAAAGAGTCTGAAAAACCGCGTTTCGAGCTATTTCCATACAGAAGTGGACCGCTTCAAAACAAAAGTGCTCGTTAGCAAGATATTCGACATCAGCTATACAGTAGTAAACACGGAAGAGGATGCCCTACTCCTGGAGAATTCGCTTATCAAGAAATACAATCCCCGTTATAACGTACTATTAAAGGACGGAAAGACCTATCCTTCGATCTGCATCACCAACGAATACTATCCACGTATATTTAAAACACGCACCATCAACAAGAGATTTGGCACCTACTATGGTCCTTATGCCAAAGTAAACGCCATGTACGAGGTACTCAACCTTATCAAAGAGCTGTACCACCCTCGTACTTGCAGGCAACCTGTAACAAGAGAAGGCGTTGAAAGCGGCCGCTACAGGGTATGTCTGGACTACCATATCAAGAAATGTCAGGGCCCCTGCGTAGGTAAGCAGACCTTCGAAGACTACCAAAAGAACATAGCCCAGGCTCGCGAAATATTAAAGGGCAACACACGCGAGGTTCTCAGAGCACTCAAAGACGAGATGCTGAAGCTCTCAGAAGAACTCAGATTCGAAGAAGCTGAAGAGGTAAAACGCAAGTATCTGGCCCTCGAAGGGTTCGTCAGCAAGAGCCAGGTGGTTAGTCAAACCATAGACAAAGTGGATGTATTCTCCATCACATCGGATGAAAAGATGGCATTCATCAACTATATCCACGTATCCAACGGCAGCATCAATCAAAGCTTTACCATAGAATACAAAAAGAAACTGAACGAGACCGACGAAGAATTGCTCCAACTGGGTATCGTTGAGATCAGAGAGCGATTCAAGAGCGATTCAAAGGAGATCATCGTCCAGAAAGAAGTGGATGTAGAACTGGAAGGCGTAAAGTTTACCGTGCCCAAATTAGGCGATAAGAAGACATTGCTCGACCTGTCGATCATGAACTGCAAAGAATACAAATTCGACCGTTTGAAGCAAGCAGAAAAACTGAATCCCGAGCAAAAGCAAACCCGCCTGATGAAGGAACTGCAAGAGAAACTGCATCTGCCCAAGCTACCCTACCAGATAGAATGCTTCGACAACTCAAACATTTCGGGTACAGATGCCGTTGCGGCCTGTATCGTATTCAAAAAGATGAAGCCCTCAAAGAGCGACTATAAGCGCTATAACATCAAAACGGTAGTGGGTCCTGACGACTATGCATCGATGAAAGAGGTAGTGCATCGCCGTTATTCACGCCTGATAGAAGAAGAACAGCCCCTACCCGACCTGATTATTGCCGATGGTGGTAAAGGTCAGATGGAGGTCATCCGCGAGGTGATTCAGGACGAACTAAACCTGGATATCCCCATCGCCGGACTCGCCAAGGACGATCGCCATCGCACCAACGAACTGCTTTACGGATTCCCACCAATGAAGATCGCCCTAAAGGTGGAGTCAGAACTCTTTCATGTGCTCACACAGATACAGGACGAGGTACACCGGTTTGCCATCACATTCCACAGAGACAAGCGCTCTAAGCGTGCTTTACACTCAGAGCTGGACGACATCAAGGGCATCGGCCCCAAAACGCGTGACGAGCTTCTAAATGCCCTTAAATCGGTTAAAAAGATACGTGAGGCAGAACTATCCACCCTATCGGATATAATTGGTCCTGCTAAGGCCAAAATCATATATGAGCACTTCCACCAGGAAGCTGATAAGTGAACAAAATATATTTCCCCCACGGGAGAGAATTATTTCCCCCACGGGGGAACAATTTTTTCCCAACGGGGAAAACATACTTGGAGCAACTAAACATCACACTTAAAAAACGAAACAGCGCCGCCGATGCAAGGCAAGTATCGAAAACAAATCATAATAAATTTGCATAATTCAGCTAAATGTCGTAACTTTGCGGCAAAATAAGAAAAGAAAAATGAGAGCAGTCATACAACGCGTTACCCACGCCAGCGTAACAATCGAAGGCAAAGTAAATGGCCAGATAGATCAGGGATTCCTGATTCTGTTAGGCATTTGCGAGGAGGATTCGATAGAGGATGTATCGTGGTTGGTCAAAAAGATTGCCAATCTGCGTGTGTTTGGCGACGAGAACGATGTGATGAACCGCTCGATACTGGATATAGACGGCAACTGTCTGGTAGTCAGCCAGTTCACGCTTTATGCAAGCTACAAAAAGGGTAATCGTCCCTCTTGGTTCCGTGCAGGCTCGCACGAGCACTCAATCCCACTCTACCAGGCCTTCTGCACACAACTGTCGGAGGCTATCAGTAAACAGGTAGCCACAGGCGAGTTTGGTGCCGATATGAAAGTAGAACTGCTTAACGACGGTCCAGTAACCATCTGCATGGACACTAAAAACAAAGAGTGATAAGATGAAAAAATATCTCAAAGAACTAGAAATAGCAAGTGCCATTCTCCTCACAATCGGTGTGATATTGTCGCTGGTTAGAAACTACACGATAGCCGCATGGCCATGTGGCATTGGCATGCTGCTATTCCTATCATCTTTTCTCTATAAAGCCTTCCATTGGAAGCAATACGAACGCGAAAACAAGCAAAACATCATCAACTTGCTGATTTGCATTTTGATATTAATCACAGAAATGATCATCAGATGACTATAAAAGAAGCACAAGAAGCTGTCGACAGCTGGATCAAGGAATATGGCGTACGCTATTTTTCAGAGTTGACGAATATGGCAGTTCTGACAGAAGAGGTAGGCGAACTGGCTCGCGTGATGGCGCGCAAATACGGCGACCAGAGCTTTAAAGCCGGCGAGAAAGACAATCTGGGCGAAGAGATGGCCGACATCCTATGGGTACTCATCTGCCTGGCAAATCAAACAGGCGTAGACCTAACGGCAGAGTTGCAGAAATCGATTGAGAAGAAAACCAAAAGAGATGCGCTGCGACACATTCAAAACGAGAAATTAAAAGCATAGATATCACAGTTTTAACAAAAAATAAAAACGATTATGGCAGAACACAATCATGATCACGAACACGAGCATCATCACCACTTTGAGATGCCTCAGAAGAGCCGCATGGAAGAGGCTCTGAGTAAGTACAACCTCGACATCACAGACGAGGAAGTAAAGGAAGCTGTAAAGAAAATTATTGCAGAGAAAGTACACGAGAACGACACCCTCGATGTAAAGAAATTCCTGATGGGCAGCGTGGAGCTGACCACCCTGAAAACAACTGATAGCGACGAGAGCGTACTGGCCTTTACAGAGCGCGTAAACCAGTTCGAGGAGCAATACCCTCACCTACCCCACGTAGCCACCATCTGCGTCTATCCACGCTTTGCAAAGGTCGTCTCTGAGACACTGGAGATCGAGGGCGTTGAGGTAGCCTGCGTATCAGGTTCATTCCCTTCATCACAGGCCCTTATCGAAGTGAAAACCATCGAGACAGGCCTGGCCGTGAAAGATGGAGCCACAGAAATCGACATGGTACTCTCTGTAGGCGCTTTCCTGTCTGGCGATTACGAGACCTGTATCGACGAGATTCAGCAGATGAAGGAGGCTTGTGGCGATGCCAAGCTGAAGGTGATCCTGGAAACAGGCGCATTGAAGACTGCCACAAACATCAAGAAAGCCTCTATCCTCGCCATGTATGCTGGTGCCGACTACATCAAGACATCAACTGGCAAGCTTGAGCCAGCAGCCACACCCGAGGCTGCCTATGTGATGTGCCAGGCTATCAAGGAATACTACGACGAGACGGGCATACAGATAGGTTTTAAGCCCGCTGGAGGCCTTAACAGCGTGATGGACGCACTTATCTACTACACCATCGTAAAAGAGGTGCTGGGCGAGAAATGGCTCACCAACCAGATGTTCCGCATGGGCACATCACGCCTGGCAAACCTGCTGCTGAGCGAGGTCATTGGCGAAGAGGTAAAGTTCTTCTAAACAAGATATACTCAGTCCTCTCTACGAAAGGACTGCAGTACTATTACGGAAAACTCCAGTACTTTTGGTTAAAGTACTGGAGTTTTATAACGTACGTACTGAAATAAAATCATATATTTCTCTGTGCAACATAAGCCAGATAAGCCGTGAAGGCCTCTTTCAGCTCAGGTTCCACACACTCATCGATAAACGACTGAGCCTCATGCGCAAAATCAGCCATCTTCTTTTCAGCATAACTGATACCCCCATTCTGCTTGGCAAACTCGATCAGAACAGCTATCTCATCCGCATTGATCGTACCCGATTTCACCTTTTTGGCGAGGTTCATCATCGCAGGCGATGCATAATGCAAAAGCGCATAAATGATAGGGAGCGTCAGCTTGCCTTCAAGCATATCATTGCCGGTTGGCTTACCTATTTCCTTCGAATCATAATAGTCGAAAATGTCATCACGAATCTGGAAAATCATACCAATATTATGTCCGAATTTTGCAGCCTTCTCTATCTGCTCGCGCGAGGCACCAACAGAGATGGCGCCCAACTTACAGCAAGCTTCGAAGAGTACAGCAGTTTTCTTGTTAATCACCTGATAATAAACATCTTCCGAGATCTCCTCGTTGGATATATTCGAGAGTTGAAGAATTTCTCCTGCAGCCAACGTACGTCCCAGTTCAGACAACTCCTGTACGATTTCATGATTATTCGACAAAGACACGCGCAGCAAGGCTGTAGAAAGGATATAATCACCCACCAAAACGGCCACCTTATTATTATACGAGGCATTCACAGATGGCTGACCGCGACGCTCGGAACTCTCATCCACCACATCATCATGAACCAAGCTGGCAGTATGAAGCAGCTCAAGTCCAAGGGCGGCATTCTGTGTAACCTCCTGCACACCACCAAAATTCTTGGCAGTAAGCAGAATCAGCATGGGACGCATACGCTTTCCACCACGCTGACGAATATGCGAAAGTACTGATTCCAACATCCCATCGCCCTGAGACAAACACTGTTTGAACAGCTCCACAAAGTTGTTCATTTCAGCATCGATAGGTTTCCTTATAGTCGACAAATAATCCATGATAAGCACAAATTTTGGCACAAAAATAAGAAATAATGTTGAATTTCGAAAATATTTTGGTACTTTTGAGGCGAAAATTAAGAAAGTTATGCAGAAATTGTTCCTTTTAGACGCTTATGCGCTCATTTATCGCAGCTATTATGCGTTCATCAAAAATCCCAGAATCAACTCGAAAGGCCTGAACACAAGTGCCATAATGGGCTTTCTGAACACCCTCAACGAGGTGCTCACCAAAGAGAAGCCAACCCACATCGGTGTGGCCTTCGACCCTCATGGCCCCACGTTCCGCAGCGAAGCCTTTCCTGCCTATAAAGCCCAGCGTGAAGAAACGCCAGAGGATATCCGCAAAGCCGTTCCCATCATCAAAGATTTGCTGAAAGCATATCGCATTCCCATCCTGCAAGTGGATGGCTACGAGGCTGATGACGTCATCGGAACCATAGCAGGAAAAGCAGGTTCCATCGGTGTAGAAACCTATATGCTCACACCCGATAAGGACTACGGACAGTTGGTTCGCGACAATATTTTCATCTATCGTCCCCGACACGGAGGTGGCTATGAAACATTGGGCCCCAAGGAGGTATGCGAGAAATACAATATCCCCTCCCCCATGGCCGTCATTGACTTGCTGGCCTTGATGGGCGACTCTGCCGACAACTTCCCTGGCTGTCCAGGAGTTGGTGAGAAAACAGCCGCCAAACTCATTGATGAATTTGGCAGCATCGATCAGTTGCTGGCCCGCTCGTCAGAAATCAAAGGCAAGCTTCGCGAGAAAGTGGAAGAACATGTGGAGGACATCAAGATGAGTTACTTCCTGGCAACCATCAAAACCGATGTACCCATCGAGCTCGATATGGAAGCTTTGAAACTCGTGGAACCAAACGAGGACGAACTGAGCAAATTGCTGCTTGAACTGGAGATGAAAAGCTTTGCAGACAGAGTTCTTAAAAAAAGTCAAAGACCTCAAAAAGTTGTAAATCAGCAACTCGATCTCTTTGCCGAATTTGCGACCAACGGGCAAGAAGAACCAGAAAACACGAGTTTTGAGACGGTAAAAACCACCACTCATCATTACGAACTCGTTGATAATCAGGATAGTTTACTAAAATTACGTGATTATTTATTGACAAACAAAATTCTCAGTCTAGACACAGAAACCACTTCAACCTCACCCATCAACGCAGAACTGGTGGGTTTAAGCTTCGCTGTTAAGGAATTCGAGGCGTTTTACGTGCCCATTCCAGCCAAACGTGAAGAAGCGTTGCAAATTGTTAATATCTTTAAACCAGTCTATGAGAACCCCGACATTCTAAAGATTGGTCAAAATCTGAAGTATGACCTGGAAGTGCTTCGCAACTACGACATCCATCTCGCCGGTCAGATGTGGGACACCATGATTGCCCACTACCTCATCCAACCCGAGCTGCACCATAACATGGACTACATGGCCGAGATATATCTCAACTACCAAACCATACATATTGAGGAACTCATTGGACCAAAAGGCAAAAACCAGAAATCCATGCGCTCCCTCCTACCCTCACAGGTCTATGAATATGCTGCAGAAGATGCAGACATCACACTCCGACTAAAAAACAAACTCGAACCAGAGCTAAAGAAGGCAGAGTGCGAGGACTTATTCTATAACATAGAGATGCCCCTCATGCCCGTGTTGGCAGAGATGGAGATGAACGGGGTGTGCCTGGATACGTCATCCCTTGCAGAAACGTCAAAACAATTCACCAACCGCATGAACGAAATAGAGGCACGCATCTACGAGTTGGCAGGCGAGCAGTTCAATATTGCCTCACCCAAGCAGGTTGGCGAGATACTCTTCGATAAACTTAAGATCGTAGAGAAAGCCAAGAAGACCAAGACAGGCCAATACGTCACCTCAGAAGAAGTGCTTCAGCAACTTCGCAACAAACATGAGATCGTTGCCGACATACTGGAACACAGAGGTTTAAAGAAGCTAATCGGAACCTATATCGATGCGCTTCCCAAGCTGATCAACCCCAAGACAGGCCATATCCACACCTCGTTCAACCAAACCATCACAGCCACAGGTCGCCTGTCAAGCAGCGACCCCAACCTGCAAAATATCCCCATCCGAGGCGAGGATGGCAAGGAAATACGCAAAGCATTCATTCCCGAGCCAGGATGTCTGTTCTTTTCAGCCGACTACAGCCAAATAGAACTACGTGTGATGGCTCATCTATCACAGGACGAGAACATGGTACGTGTGTTCAATGAGGGCAAGGATCTGCACGCAGCCACAGCCGCCAACATCTACAAAAAGCCCATAGAAGAGGTAACCCGCGATGAGCGCACCAAGTCGAAAAGAGCCAATTTCGGCATCATCTATGGCATTACCGTGTTTGGTCTGGCCGAGCGACTTGACATCCCTCGCGACGAGGCTAAGATGCTGATAGACGGCTATTTCCAGACCTTCCCACAGGTACACGACTATATGGAAAAATCTAAAGAAGTGGCAAGAGAGAAAGGCTACGTCACTACCCTATTCGGGCGCCGGCGATATCTGCCAGACATCAATAGTCATAACGCCACTGTTCGCGGATTTGCGGAGCGTAACGCTATCAACGCCCCTATTCAAGGCACAGCTGCAGATATCATCAAGGTGGCCATGATCCGTATCTTTAACCGCTTCAAGAGAGAAGGAATAAGAAGCAAGATGATCCTCCAGGTACACGATGAGCTTAACTTCTCTGTCTATCCCGACGAGAAAGAAAAAGTAGAGGGCATCGTGCTCCAAGAGATGCAGAATGCCCTGAACTTAAGTGTGCCCTTAGTGGCCGATAGCGGCTTCGGACAGAACTGGCTGGAAGCCCACTAATCTAGTATTTGAACGACGAGCCTCCCAGGAACTCGCGCAGCAGCGATGTTGGCGGAATCTGCGTCTCTGGTATCGGTCTGATATAGCGAAGGAACTTCAGCAGGCGATAAGCCTCTGCATGTTCCTTCGAGCTTTCTGGTACCTGCTCCAGCAGCGGCTCTGCCTGACTCTTAATAACAGCCAACTCAAAGAGCATGGCTGTGTTAAACATCGCATCGGCATTCTCCTGGAACGGGAATATCCAGCGGTTCTCCCCTGCCCTGACACTCGGCCAGCGACGAATCGTCTCCTGCGCACTCACGCCGCGATACTTATAATCACGTATGATACGACGTAACAACCGGTTGTCTGTTGTCGGGATATAGTTATGATTATCAAGCAGAATAGTGGTAAGAGCCGAAGCGTAAACGCGGAAAATCTGATCATTAGGAATCTCAGACGTAAGCTCTGGATTCAAAGCGTGTATACCCTCAACCACCAGCACCTCGTTACCCTTCAGCTGTAACTTCTTTCCGCTCCATTCGCTACAGCCTTTCTGGAAGTTATAGCGTGGCAGTTCTACCTCCTCACCCCTGAAGAGGGCGGATAGCTGCTCATTGAGCAAAGGCAGATTAAGAGCATGCAGATGTTCGTAGTCATAGTCGCCTTTCTCATCTTTAGGCGTCTGTTCCCGACTCACAAAATAGTCATCGAGCGAGATACCCACAGGGTGAATACCATTAACAGCCAACTGCACACTGAGACGCTTGCAGGTAGTGGTTTTACCAGATGACGAAGGCCCTGCTATCAGCACCAGTTTGATTCCCTTTCGCTGAGCAATCTCGTCAGCTATTCTGGCAATCTTCTTCTCCTGCAATGCTTCGCTAATCTGGATTAGCTCCGACGAATGGCCGTTCATAATGGTCTCGTTCAGATCGCCAATCGTGCGCAGACCCAGAATATCCTGCCACTGATGATGCTCCTTGAAGATACCAAACATCTTGTCCTGATGCGTCATCTCACCCAACTCATTAGGATGCTCACGCGAAGGCAGACGAAGCAGCAAACCGTCAAAATATTTCTCGACACCAAAGAGGTATATCTGTTTCGTATTGGTTAGCAGCGAGCCATAGTAGTAATCCACATAACCGTCAATATCATAATAAGTGGTATACAACCTGCCTATACTCTTCAGCAGTTTCACCTTTGAGCGGTTGTGCAGGCTGTCAAAGAGCTCGATAGCCTCCTTGGTCGTCGTCTCATGACGATGTATTGGCAGCGCAGCATCTATGATCTCCTGCATACGGCGGCGTATCGCTCCTACATCATCAAGCGTCACAGGGCGCCCGATATTCAGATTCACATAGTAGCCGTTGCTCACCGGGATATCTATCGACACTTTGCAAGGTGTAAAGAGATCGTGTGTAGCCTTACAAAGCACAAAAAACAAGCTACGCGTATAGGCTCGCGAGCCACTCGATGAAGTGATGTCAAGAAACTCCACCTGCTTTTGTTTGTACACACGATAGTGCATACCCTCTACCTTATTATTAACATATACTGAGATAGGCCCATGCTCCATTTGCACCCCTGAAAAATCATAGACCTCCTGGAGGTTCGAACCAACAGGCACTTCCACTACCCTATCATTATTCAGCACATGAACTTTCACTAATTTCTCCATAAGCTATCATTTATGTTTTAGACCATTTTTCTTTGCAAAGATAATATTTTTCTTAAATCTTCACTCGTTATTCTGACTTTTTTTATATCTTTGTAGCCGAAATTAAGAAAAAAAGAACCGATATTTATGTCAATCTGGATTATTTTTAAACTTCTGGGTTCGCTAGCTCTGCTGATGTTCGGTATGAAGTCTATGAGTGAAGCGCTGCAGAAGATGGCGGGTCCACAGTTGCGACACGTCCTGGGTGCTATGACAACCAATCGCTTTACTGGCATGCTTACAGGTATGCTGGTTACAGCATCAGTACAGTCATCAACAGCCACCACTGTGATGACTGTTTCGTTTGTTAATGCCGGTCTGCTGACCTTGGCTCAGGCCATCTCAGTTATCATGGGCGCCAATATCGGAACAACTCTCACCGCCTGGATCATGTCAGCCGGTATGTCATTCGATATCACTAATGCCGTCTACCCCACTTTCTTCCTTGGCATTATCATGATCTATCAGAAAAAATATCGATACATCGGCGATTTCCTGTTTGGTCTCTCGTTCCTGCTCCTGGGATTAGGAACACTTAGAATGACAGGCACAGAGATGCATCTTGGTGAGAACCAGGCCCTGCTCAACTTCTTTGCCTCCTTCGATCCAGACTCATTCTTCACCACCCTGATATTCCTGTTCTTAGGAGGTGTGATGACCTTCTGCGTGCAGTCATCAGCAGCCGTGATGGCCATCACCATGATTCTCTGCTCCAGTGGTGCCCTACCTATTTATCAGGGTATTGCTCTGGTCATGGGTGAGAATATCGGAACCACCGTTACCTCAAACCTGGCCGCCCTATCAGCCAATACACAGGCGCGAAGAGCTGCCCTCGCCCATATGTTCTTCAATGTATTTGGCGTCATCTGGATTCTGTTTGTATTCCGTCCGTTTATCGATGCCGTCTGCGGCATGGTAGGCTACGACGTGGACATGGTTAAAGGCACTGTTTCTACCAGCATATTCCTGGCCAATGCAGCCAAGCTGAGCTTTGTACTGGCCGCTTTCCACACATGCTTCAATGTGGCCAACACCTTTATCCTCATATGGTTCATCCCACAGATAGAGCGCTTTGTTTGTTGGGTCATCAAACCAAAGAAGATTGATGAGGAAGAGGATTTCCGTCTGCACTTTATCACAGCTGGCTTCATGAAAACGCCAGAACTCTCAGTACTCGAGGCACAGAAGGAGATACAGTCGTTCTCAGAGCGTATGCAGCGCATGTTTAATATGGTTCGCGAACTGCTCACACTCTCGTCGAGCACCAGCAACAAGAAAGATAATCGCGACAGCGATTTTAACAAGCTCTACTCACGCATTGAGAAATACGAAGGCATCAGCGATAATATGGAGCTCGAGATAGCCAATTATCTTAACTCGGTGAGCGATGCCCACCTATCCGACGACTCAAAGGCCAAAATACGTGCTATGTTACGCGAAATCAGCGAGTTGGAGAGTATTGGCGATGCCTGCTTCAACATGGCGAGAACCATCTCTAGAAAGTACAATGGCAAGCAGGATCACTTCAACGAAAAGCAATACGACCACATACATCAGATGATGGACCTCACCGATCAGTCGCTCTCGCAGATGAACCGTTTGATGATGGGACGTAAGGAGTCGTTCGACGTCAATCGCACTTTTAATATCGAGCACGAAATCAATAACTTCCGCGACCAATTGAAGTCGCAGAACATCAACGATGTCAACAATCATCAGTACACCTACGCCGTTGGTACCATCTATATGGACCTCATCAACGAATGCGAGAAATTAGGCGACTATGTCGTTAATGTCGTCGAAGCCCGAATGGGACTAAGATAAAGAAAAATGAGGAAACGCTTGGTTTCCTCATTTTTTTATACTAACTTTGCAGCCAAATTATCAAGGGGTGCCCACTGGTGTGGGCTGAGATGACACCCTCGAACCTGATCTGGATGATACCAGCGTAGGAATGTATAAATTAACAGTTTAAGTAAACATGAAAAGATTTTTTTTAGGAATGGCTGCATTAGTGTGTGCAGCAGGTTCAAACGCCCAAAACAAAGCGGCGCTCTACGATTCTACTCAGGTAGAAGCGCTTAGTGAGATTGTGGTAAAAGGTGTAAGAGCGCAGAAGAATGCGCCATTTGCCATAGCCAATATCAGGAAAAAGGATCTACAGAACTTCTCAAAGACAGGTAAGGAGTTGCCCTTCCTCTTTTCGCAAACCCCAGGTGTGCTGGCGTGGAGCGAAAACGGACTAGGCACAGGTACTACTTACATGCGCATCCGTGGTGCAGGCGATTCACGCATCAATGTCACACTCGATGGTGTGCCCTTGAACTCACCCGAGGACCAGTGCGTATTCTGGGTCAACATGAACTCTTATGGCGCACTGCTAGGCTCTGTTCAGATTCAGCGCGGTGTAGGCACTTCAACCAATGGTGATGGTGCTTTTGGCGGCACGGTAGCCCTGGCATCAGCCACACCAAGCCAGAAGGCTGGGGGAGAGCTGTCTGCATCGTATGGTTCATTCAACACCTTTAATGTTGGCGGAAAGTTCTCAACAGGCCTGCTTTGGAACCACCTGATCTTTGATGGTGCCTACCACGAGACCAATACCGACGGCTTTATCCACGGAACCAACGGACGTAGCGGCTCTTATTATGGCGGACTGACCTGGATTGGCTCAAACTTCCAAATCCGCTATAAGAATATCGGCAACTTTGAGAAAACAGGTCAGGCCTGGAATGGTGTAACAGCCGGCGATAATGATATGAGTCTGATGGATGGCACATACGGCATCAACTCTGGCATCAAGACCTATAAAGACATGTGGAAAGCAGGTCTGGGTAAGTACAATTCACTCTACGAGTATCTGACCGGTTACGACAAGGATGCCAATGGCAACTATCCCACAGCACGCTACAAGATGAACGATGGCAGCTATTGGAACAGGACTACCGACAACTTCTGGCAGAACCACAATATCCTCTCAGCCGTCTACGATATCAACGACAACTGGTCGCTCTCAGCATCACTGCACTACACCTATGGCAGAGGCTATTATAACGAGTTCCGTTTTAACAACAAACTAAAGAAGTTCGGTCTTACCTACGATGGTGTTAAAAAGACCGATTTTGTACGCAAGAAAGGTCTCTCACAGAACACTTACGGCTTCATCTGGAACGCCAACTACAAGAACGACTCATGGGATGTCATCACAGGCATGTCGCTTCAGGAGTTTGATGGCAACCACTATGGCTACCTGACATATATTGCCAACGATGACGTTCGTCAGAAATATCTGTCAAGAGGCAAATACAAATACTACGACTCCGATGCCACCAAGTTTGATGGTAACGCATTTGTTAAGGCCGCTTATCACATCAACGAGCATTGGGACGTATTTGGCGACCTGCAGTATCGCTATGTACAGTACGAAACCAATGGTATTAACGACAAGTTCTACGATGCTGTCAACGGCTATAACAACCAGCGACTGAACATCGACGAAACATACCATTTCGTGAATCCTAAAGCTGGTTTCTCATGGACACTTGGCGGCCATCGCGTTTACGGCTCAGTAGCCCTGAGCCATCGCGAACCCGAGCGTAACAACTTTACTGATAATGGTGCCAAGCCTTATCCAAAGGCCGAAAGCATGATGGACTATGAACTGGGCTACACCTTCAACAACAGCATCTTCCGCTTTGGCGCCAACCTGTACTTGATGGACTATACCAACCAGTTTGTACAGACAGGCGAACTCAGTGACATCGGTGAGAACCTGACCACCAACATCAAGGACTCATACCGCTTAGGAATTGAAGTGCAGGGTGGGGTAGATGTAACTTCCTGGTTAAGCTTCGACTTCAATGCCGCACTTAGTAAAAATAAAATCAAAGACTTTGACGAGGTGGCCAGCGTAAACTGGGAGAAGTCGTTCCGCACCATCCACTACGATAACTCTACACTCGCCTTCTCACCCTCAACCATCCTCAATGGTTTCGTAAACTTCCATTGGAAAGGTTTGCAGGCAGTCTGGCACACCAACTTCGTGAGCCGTCAGTATCTTGACAATACAGAGAACACCGATCGCTCACTGCCTTGCTACTCAGCCTCTGATGCCAACATCAGCTACACCTGGAAGCCCAACAAAGCCATCAAGGAGTGTGTGTTCGGCTTGAACTTCAACAACATCTTCAATCGTCGCTACGCCGCTAATGGCTGGGTTTATTCAAGCATTGTTGAGGATGATGGTCATCCCAACGAGAATCGCTACTATCTGATTGGATTCACTCCTATGGCAGGCTTCACAATGATGGGTAACGTAACACTTCGATTCTAAGAAAATGACAGAATTTTTATTAGCACACTGGCTCGACATCACCACCACGATACTCGGACTGTTCTACATCTGGTTCGAGTATCGTGCCAGTGTCTGGCTTTGGGCCGTTGGCTTCCTGATGCAGGCGCTCGGCATCGTGCTATATTACCAGAAAGGACTCTATGCCGACTGCGGCATGGAGTTCTATTATCTGTTGATGACCATCTATGGCTACTGGAAATGGGTAAGAGGCTCAGCATCCAAACAAGCGCTGCCCATCACCCGTTTTCCCAACAAGTTCATCCTCCCCTGGGGCGCTTTGACTTGTGCTGTGTGGGGACTCATTTACTGGCTGCTGATAACCTTCACCAACAGCAATGTGCCACTCATCGACAGTTTCACCACAGCCCTCAGCATCGTTGGTGTCTGGGCTTTGGCCCACAAATATCTGGAGCAATGGTTCATCTGGATTGTTGTGGATATTGTAACATGTGGTTTATACTTCTATAAGGACATTCCTTTCAAGGGCGGTCTATATGCCCTTTACGTGATTATAGCCATTTTCGGATATAGAAAATGGAAACAGATGGTAGATAATCACGCTATTTGAGCGGTTTTTTGCCATATAATTTGGCTGTCTGCAGTATTTTACGTAATTTTGCAGCGAATTACAAATTCAAAGGATTATGCAGACTAACAGTCATTTATCGCAATTAATTCATGACCAAGCCAAGAAGTACGGCAACCGTGAGGCGCTGATCTACAAAGACTTTGGCGGGTCTGAATGGAAATCATATTCGTGGAATCAGTTCTCGGATATGGTCAAAAAGGTATCTAATGCCCTGTTAAACCTCGGAGTAAAAGTTCAGGAGACTCTTGGTGTTTTTGCACAGAACTCAGTACAGTACCTGTTCTGTGACTTTGGTGCATGGGGAGTACGCGCAGTAACCATCCCCTTCTATGCCACCAGTTCTGAACAGCAAATCCAGTTCATGATTAGCGATGCCAAGATTCGTTTCCTCTTTGTTGGCGAGCAGGAACAATACGACAAGGCACGTCGTATCTTTTCGACCTGCCCCACACTCGAACGTATCATTGTTTTCGATAAGAATGTGCATATCGCTTCGCTCGATCTCAGTTCGATGTATTTCGACGATTTCCTGAAGCTGGGCGAGAACTATCCCCGTCAAACCGAAGTAGATTCACTTCAGGCTCAGGCTTCGATGGACGATATTGCCAACATCCTATACACCAGTGGCACCACAGGCGACTCAAAGGGCGTCATCCTCACCTGCGGTCAGTACCATGCCGCTATGGTAGCCAATGGCAAATGTGTGCCTGTAGGAGAGGACGACAGGGTCCTCAACTTCCTGCCATTTACCCACATCTTCGAGAAAGGCTGGAAGATTCTATGCCTCACTAAGGGTGCCCGACTGATTGTGAACACCTATCCCATGGAGGTACAGCAGTCTATGCGCCAAACTCATCCTACCTGTATGAGTTCCGTGCCACGTTTCTGGGAGAAGGTCTATATGGGTGTACTAGAGCAGATAGAAAAAGCCAGTGCGCCCAAGCGCAAGCTCTTCAACCATGCGCTCCATGTAGGAAAGAAGCACAATATCGACTATCTGTCTAAGGGCAAACGCCCACCATTACTACTTCACATGGAGTACGAATTGCTCAACAAGACCATCTTCTCGCTGGTCCGTAAGGAGCTCGGATTGGAGAATGCCAATTTCTTCCCCACAGCCGGTGCTACTGTCAACCCCAAAGTCGAAGAGTTCGTACATTCTATTGGCATCAACATGATTGTAGGCTATGGTCTGACCGAAAGTCTTGCCACCGTTAGCTGCGACCATCTTGGCAAGCCATATACCATTGGTGGTGTTGGCAAACCCATTGAGGGCATCGACATCAAGATCAGCGAAGAGGGAGAGATTCTCCTGAAAGGCCCCACCATCACCAGAGGCTACTATAATCGTGAGGATCTTACTAAATCCGCCTTTACAGAGGATGGTTACTTCAAGACAGGCGACTCTGGCTACCTGAAGAATGGAGAACTGTTCCTGAAAGAACGTATCAAGGATCTGTTCAAAACCTCTAACGGCAAATATATCGCGCCACAGATGATTGAGTCCAAACTCTTGGTTGATAAATATATTGACCAGATTGCCATCATTGCCGACCAGCGCAAATTTGTATCAGCGCTGATCATCCCAGTCTATGCACTCCTTGAAGAGTATGCTCGCGAACATAAGATTCCATTCAATAATAGAGAGCAACTCTGCAAGGATCCTAAGATCAATGAGATGATGAAGGAGCGTATCGACACCCTTCAGCAGCAACTGGCTCATTACGAACAGATAAAACGCTTCACCCTGCTGCCACACCACTTCTCAATGGAAAAGGGTGAACTAACAAATACTTTAAAAATCAAGCGTCGTGTACTGAACGAGAACTACAAGAAGGAAATTGACGCGATGTACACAGAATAAGATATATGATTACTCAGGACCAACTGAAAGATGTATTAGAAAGAGCTGATGCCCTGCATCGCTACTTGGATATTGACAAGAAGAAAATAGAATACGAGGAGGAAGATCTTCGTACGCAAGCCCCTGACTTCTGGGAAGATCGCAAGCGTGCCGAAGAGCAGATGAAAAAGGTTAAAGGCATCAAGAAGTGGCTCGATGGCTACAAGGAGGTGCGCACTCTAGCTGATGAGCTGCAGTTGGCTTTCGACTTTTTCAAGGACGAGATGGTTACAGAGGAAGAGGTAGAAGATACCTATGCCAAGGCCATCAAAGCCATCGAGGATCTGGAACTGAAGAACATGCTGCGCCAGAAAGAAGACCCCATGGAGGCGGTTCTCAAGATCAACTCTGGCGCTGGTGGCACAGAGGCTCAGGACTGGGCTTCCATGCTCATGCGTATGTATATGCGATGGGCAGAGGCACATGGCTATAAGGTAACGATATCTAACCTGCTTGATGGCGATGAAGCCGGTATCAAGAGTGTCACGATGCAGCTTGAAGGCGGCGACTATGCTTACGGCTATCTGAAGAGTGAAAACGGCGTTCATCGTTTGGTTCGTGTGTCGCCATTCAACGCTCAAGGCAAGCGTATGACCAGTTTTGCCTCGGTATTCGTTTCACCATTGGTCGACGACACCATCGAGGTGTATGTAGACCCTGCCAAGCTCTCTTGGGATACCTTCCGCAGTAGTGGTGCTGGTGGTCAGAATGTCAACAAGGTTGAATCGGGTGTACGCTTGCGCTACTGGTACACTGATCCTGACACAGGCGAGGAAGAAGAAATCCTTATCGAGAATACAGAAACCCGCGACCAGCCAAAGAATAAAGAGCGCGCCATGACACTGCTCAAATCCCAGCTCTACGATCGCGCCATGAAAAAGCGCTTGGAGGCTCAGGCAAAGATTGAAGCCGGCAAGAAGAAGATAGAGTGGGGTAGTCAGATACGCAGCTACGTGTTTGATGACCGTCGCGTGAAAGACCACCGTACCAACTACCAGACAACCGATGTCGATGGTGTTATGGACGGTAAGATCGATGATTTCATCAAGGCTTATCTGATGGAATTCCCCGTTAACGACGAAGAACAATAACGAATAACAAATAAAAATCATTAAAACTATGGCTCAAATTGCAAAATCATCTAAGTCTGTCCAGAAGAAGGAGGCTTATCAGAAGAAACAAGAAGTAGGTGGTAAGAAAGTATTGGAGTACATCTTGGGTGCTTTGCTTATCCTTGCTATTCTATTCGTAGCTTACTCTATTTTCGTGGTATCGTAAATGAGCGGACTGGAAATAGAACGCAAATTCCTAGTCAAGACCAACGACTACAAGCGACTGGCCACAAGTAGCAGTCGTATTTGTCAAGGTTATATCTGCAGCCAACGTGGACGTACCGTCAGAGTACGTATCCGCGATGGCCGCGGATACCTGACCATCAAAGGCCCTTCAGACATCGGAGGTCTGGCACGCTATGAATTCGAGAAGGAGATCAGCCTTGATGAAGCGCAGCACCTGATGAAGCTCTGCGAGCCAGGTGTGATAGACAAGACCCGTTACCTGGTACCCAGTGGAAAGCATACTTTCGAAGTCGATGAGTTTTATGGCGAAAACGCTGGTCTGATAATGGCCGAGGTAGAACTCGCTTCCGAGGACGAAGCTTTCGAGAAGCCAGCCTTTATCGGTCAGGAGGTAACAGACGATCGCAGATATTACAACTCATGCCTGCTCAAAAACCCCTTCACCTCTTGGAACGCAGAAACCAAAACGCCACCCCAAGAATAACAGCCAAGGTAACACCTGTGGCATTAGCGGCCAAATCAAGCCAATCACCGCCACGATGTCCAAACGTGCAGTATTCCTGCAACAACTCTAACAAACCACTCATCAGAACTGGCGCCAACCAAGCCCAAAAGAACAGTTTCTCATAGTCAGCTTGTCTGTGCTGAAAAGTATATTCTATCCATACCACGAAAAAAGTACATCCATACATCAGGATATGAACCCATTTATCTGCAAACGCTACATCATCGAGTGGCGTTTCAGGAAAGAATGGAATCAGAGAGAGAACCCAGATCAAGGCAATACACACCATCGAAAATGGGTAATTTCTTAATAAATGAAACAAAAAACTCATATTTACTTGCAATTTAGGTGCAAAATTAAGAAATTATTTATACTTTTGCAATCAAAAATCAAAAAAGTTGATATGACAAAACTTGAAAGGGCAAGTTTCGGTAGTAAATTAGGTGTCATTCTCGCTACGGCTGGCTCTGCTGTAGGATTAGGCAATATCTGGCGGTTCCCATATATGACAGGACAGAACGGTGGTGCTATTTTCATCATCATCTATGTATTCTGCGTAATGCTTCTGGGCATTCCCTGTATGATCAGCGAGTTTATCATTGGTCGTCATGGGCAGGCCAACACAGCGCGTGCCTTCCGTATCATGTCGGGCGATACCATCTGGTCACTCATTGGTTATATGGGCGTGCTCACCGGATTCCTCATTTCAGGCTATTATGCCGTTGTTTCCGGCTGGTGTCTGGAATACGTATGGGCATCAGCATCTGGCAAACTGCTTGGAGATCCAGCATACATTAAAGACTATTTCTCTACGTTCTCTCAGGAACCTGTAAAACCTGTATTCTGGACATTCATCATCCTGTTGGCCACCTATCTCATCATTGAGAATGGCGTACGCAAGGGCATAGAACGAGCTTCCAAACTGCTCATGCCCATCCTTTTCATCCTGCTGCTCATCATCGTCATCGCTTCCTGCATGCTTCCAAACGCTGACAAAGGCATTGAATTCCTTTTCAAGCCCGATATATCCAAACTAAACAGTGATGTGTTCCTGGCCGCTTTAGGACAGTCGTTCTACTCGCTAAGTATCGCCATGGGCTGCATCTGTACCTATGCCAGCTACTTCTCCAAGCAAACCAACCTGACATCATCTGCACTCAATATCAGCATGATTGATTTTATGGTTGCCCTCCTGGCAGGACTCATCATTTTCCCTGCCGCCTTCTCTGTTGGAGTAAACCCAGACAGCGGTCCCTCGCTCATATTTATCACGTTACCCAACGTGTTCCATCAGGCTTTTAGTCATTTTGCCAGCCTGGGCTATCTCATTTCCTTGCTTTTCTATGCCTTACTCTCTATGGCAGCACTCACCTCGCTCATGTCGCTCCACGAGGTAAGCACAGCATTCCTGGAAGAGGAACTGGGAACAACACGTAAGCGTGCGGCCCTCATGGTTACCATAGGATGCATTACCATCGGTACCATCTGCTCGTTATCACTTGGTCCATGGAACAGTTTCCGTGTGTTTGACATGACACTCTTCGACCTGTTCGACTTTGTGACAGGCCAGCTCTTCCTGCCTATCGTCGGATTCCTCACTTGCATCTTCATAGGCTGGTCGGTACCCCACAAGATTGTACGCGATGAATTCTCTAATATGGGAACACTCGACAATGGACACTTGTTCCATTTCTACCTCTTACTGGTCAAGTATGTGTGCCCCATCTGCATATTGTTTATCTTCCTTCACCAATTCGGATTATTATAGATGGAAAAAAGAGGCACATTCGGTAGCAAACTGGCCATTATCCTGACTACAGCAGGTTCAGCGGTAGGACTTGGAAACATCTGGCGCTTCCCATTCATGACAGGACAGAATGGTGGTGCCGCCTTTATCGTCATCTATCTGGCATGTGTTCTGATATTAGGCATACCAGGCATGATCAGTGAGTTCATCGTTGGCCGTCATTCACAATCCAATGCGGCACGTGCCTATGGTAACTTAGGACATCAGACAGCACGATACATCGGTTATCTGGGCATTCTCACATCAACCATTATTCTTGGTTTCTATGCTGTCGTGGCAGGCTGGTGCCTGCAGTACCTGTTTGCTTCGATAGCAGGACAGTTAAATGGCGATACCAACTACATTGTAACCTATTTCAAATTATTCTCTAGCGATCCTATCCGTCCTTGTCTATGGGCTGTTGGCTTCGTCATTATCACGCATCTTGTGGTTAGTCAGGGGGTTGAGAAGGGCATTGAGCGAGCCTCAAAGCTGCTAATGCCTTTACTGCTGCTGATACTCATCATACTAGTCGTTGCCTCATGCCTTCTGCCTGATGCCGTAAGGGGTGTTGAGTTTCTGCTTAAACCCGACTTCTCAAAGGTGAGCAGCAATGTATTCCTTGAGGCTTTAGGTCAGGCATTCTTCTCACTGAGTCTTGGCACGGCCTGCCTGTGCACCTATGCTTCTTACTTCAAGAAAGATACCAACCTACTGAAATCAGCCACCCAGATAGCACTGCTCGATTCTGTGATAGCCATCTTAGCGGGCCTGATGATCTTCCCTGCAGCATTCTCCGTTGGTGTACAGCCCGACAGCGGTCCATCGCTCATTTTCATCACCTTACCCAATGTGTTCCGCCAGGCTTTCGAGAGTATGCCCATTGTAGGTTTCATCATCTCTATCCTGTTCTATGCCCTGCTGGTATTTGCAGCATTAACATCAACCATATCCATGCACGAGATAGGCACAGCTTTCTTTCATGAGGAGTTACACCTGCCAAGAAACAAGGCAACATGGATTTTGACAACCGTTTGTAGTGTCATTGCCATCTTCTGCTCGTTATCCGTAGGGGCCTATAGCCAGTTGCAGCTGTTTGGCATGTCGTTGATGGACTTCTGTGACTTCCTCACAGCCCAGATCATGCTGCCAGCCGGTGCGTTCTTCACCAGTATCCTGATCGGGTGGTTTGTGGAGCACCAGCTCATACGTAGCGAGTTCACCAATAACGGAACGCTCAAAGCCACATTCCTCAAGGCTTATCTATTCTCTGTCAAGTTCATCGTACCAATCTGTATTCTCTTGATCTTCCTACATCAATTCCATGTGATATGATTCGAGAGTTTTTCTATCTTCAGAAATCTGATCGTAAAGTAATACTCACATTATTGGTAGTGATCGTTGCCTTACTTATGATCATCTTCCTGGCAGGAGGCGACAATACTGGAGATAGCCCGTCGCAGAAGAGAGGTCAGCAGCCAACAGCCACCGGAGGCCAGTATTACTCAAGCTATAAGCCTAAGAAGGTTGAACGCTTTGCTTTCGACCCCAATACGGCTGACAGCACCCAACTGCTTCGCCTTGGTCTCCAGCCCTGGCAGGTCAGAAACATCTATAAGTACAGAGCAGCGGGAGGCGTCTATAGCAAGCCTCAGGACTTTGCCAGACTCTACGGCCTCACCATGAAGCAATATCGCGAATTGGAACCCTACATTCACATTTCACGCGATTACCTACCAGCCGCAAGTGTGATGAAACATGAAACAACCTTTCATCAGCAAGCGCCTAAGGACACCACCACCTACCACCACTCAAAGATAAAGGCCACAGAGCACATCGTTCTCAACGTAGCTGATACCACCATGCTCATGACGATCCCGGGAATAGGTCCATACTATGCCAGAAAGATTGTGCAGTATGGTAACAGACTTGGCGGCTATGTCAGCATAGACCAACTTGACGAAATAAATAATTTCCCCTCAGAGGCCAAGAGATATATGGTCATAGAGAACCCTTCACCCAAGAAACTGAATATCAACCAGCTGTCGCTCAACGAACTGAGGCGGCATCCGTATATCAACTTCTATCAGGCTAAGGCTATCACAGACTACCGGCGCCTGCATGGTCCTATCGAATCGCTGAACGACCTACGCCTCTCAAAAGACTTCCCCCCCCAAGCCATAGAACGCCTGATGCCTTATGTTTCATACTGATTTGTTAATAAATCATAGCGAATGATGGTAGATTAGACGAAAAGTTGTATATTTGCACAAAATAAACTAAAATCAAGAGAAAGATGTTTGGAATAGGATTCCAGGAAATACTGGTCATTGCATTGATTATTCTGCTGCTCTGTGGCGGCAAGAAGATTCCCGAGCTGATGCGTGGACTCGGCAAGGGTGTCAAGAGTTTCAAAGACGGAATGAACGAGGTTACTGATTTAAGCAAGGACGCTGATAAGGAAGAGAAGAAGGATGAGTGATACACCCGACATGACCTTCTGGGATCATCTCGACGAACTGCGTGGAGTGATTATCAGAATGTTGGTGGTAGCAGCAGTAGGTGCCGCAGTTGCCTTCTGTATGAAAGACGAACTCTTTGCCTTGGTACTGGCTCCGCGAAGCAGCGATTTCATCACGTATCGTCTGATGGGCGTAGAGCCGTTCAGCATCCATCTGATGAACATCGGACTGACCGAACAGTTCATGATTCACCTTAAGACGGCCTTTTATGCAGGTATCGTGCTCACCTCGCCTTACATCATCTATCAGCTCTTCCGCTTTGTATCGCCAGCGCTCTATGACAACGAAAGGCAATATGCCACACTGCTTTGCACCAGCGGCTACCTGATGTTTATGCTGGGAACGGCACTCAACTATCTGCTGATCTTCCCGCTAACCGTCAAGTTCCTGGGCACTTATCAGGTTAGTCCCGATGTGGCAAACATGCTCACGTTACAGTCGTATATCGATACACTGCTGATGATGAACCTGGTGATGGGCATTGTGTTCGAACTGCCTGTGGTAAGCTGGCTATTGGGAAAAATGGGACTCATCAATGCAACGATGATGCAAGCCGTGCGCAAACATGCTGTCATTGCCATCCTCGTCATTTCAGCTATCATCACCCCCACCACCGATGCCTTCACACTCCTTGTGGTAGCGCTGCCCATCTGGCTGCTCTACGAGCTGAGCATCGTGATAGTAAGAATAACGAAATAGAACAAATACTTATATAAATAGACTTATGCTTCGAAAAGTTAGAACCATCCTGGCAGCGGTGCTGTTTGTACTCATCACCCTGCTGTTCCTCGACTTTACGGGAACATTACATCATTGGCTCTCATGGCTTGCCAAGATTCAGTTCTTGCCAGCTGTGATGGCACTCAATGTGATTGTAATCGCAGCACTCCTGTTGCTAACACTCATCTTTGGACGCATCTACTGCTCAGTCATCTGCCCATTAGGTATATTCCAGGATGTGCTGGCCCGCTTGCACAGGAAAAAGAATAAATACAGCTTTTCCAAAGAGGTGCGCTGGCTGCGCTATCCCATACTGGCAGTATTCATCATTGCAGGCGCTGCCGGAGTGGGGTCGCTGTTCCAACTGCTGGCACCTTATAGCAGCTATGGCCGTATAGCCACCATGCTATTCCAGCCCCTGTGGAAGATGGGCAACAACGTGCTGGCCACACTGGCAGAGCGGGCCGACAGCTATGCGTTCTATAGTGTTGATACCTGGATGCGCTCTATACCTGTTTTCATCATCGCCGCCGTTACACTGGTGGTGCTGGTAGTATTGGCTTGGCGGGGTGGCAGAACCTATTGTAACACCATCTGCCCGGTAGGCACCATCCTGTCATTCTTTGCCCGTTTCTCATGGTTCAAGATCCGTTTCGATGCCGATAAGTGTAAGAACTGTTCTCTCTGCAGCAAGAACTGCAAGGCGGCCTGTATCGACTTTAAGACGCATTCCGTTGATTACAGTCGCTGCGTGGTTTGTGGCAACTGTATCGACAAATGTAAGTTCGGAGCACTGACATACACGAGTCCGCTGAGCAAAACAAGCAAGACCAACAGCAAGATTAACGCCCCGTCGATTGATGCTTCTAAGCGTTCATTCCTGCTGGCATCGGCCTTGGTGTCAACAGCGGCTATGGCGCAGAAAAAAGAAAAACTGATGGATGGCGGCTTAGCTGAACTGGAGGATAAGGTAGCACCAGAGCGCCAAACCCCATTAACACCTCCAGGTTCGCTGTCATTCCAGAACCTTGCCACTCGCTGCACAGGGTGTCAGCTGTGTGTATCAGAGTGCCCTAATCAGGTGCTCCGCCCAAGTAGCGACCTGATGCACCTGATGCAGCCAACCATGTCGTACGAGCACGGCTATTGCCGTCCGGAGTGCACACGCTGCTCCCAGGTTTGTCCTGCAGGCGCTATCAAGCCTATCGACAAGGAGGAGAAAACGGCCATCCAGATTGGACATGCCGTATGGATCAAGAAGAACTGCGTACCCATTACCGATGGGGTAGAGTGTGGCAACTGCGCACGCCACTGTCCTTCTGGCGCTATCGAGATGGTTCCCCTCGACGAGAACGATGAGGAGTCGCCCATGATTCCAGCCATCAACGAGGCTGCCTGCATCGGTTGTGGCGCCTGCGAGTATGTTTGTCCGTCACGTCCCTTCTCTGCTATCTATGTGGAGGGGCACGAAGTACACAAGAAGATTTAAGGAGGAGAAAGCTATATGGAAAAGAAGAATATATCACGCCGTTCGTTCCTGAAGCTCTTTGGCGCAGGATCAGTAGCTACCGCAGCCACCTTGGCAGGATGCAAGAACACCAACAAGGCAGGTAGCCAGGCTAAAGAAGAATACAAGAACCAGGTTGAGCCTTCTGTAGGCAAGATGACCTATCGCATCAACCCCAAGACCAAGGATAAGGTTTCTATCCTGGGCTATGGCATGATGCGCCTGCCATCAAAGGTGGACAATAGCGATGAGTTTGACCAGGACATGATCAACAAGCAGATCGACTATGCTTTGGAGCATGGCTTGAACTATATCGACACATCACCTGTTTACTGCCAGGGCAAGTCGGAGCACTGCACAGGTATCGCCCTGAGTCGCCACAAGCGCAGCGAATACTTTGTGGCTACCAAGCTTTCCAACTTCAACCACGACTACTGGACATTCGAGAAGTCGAAGGAGATGTACCACAACTCGCTGAAGGAGCTGCAGGTTGACTATATCGACTACTACCTGCTGCACGCCGTTGGCGGTAGCATGGAGGAGTTTAATGGCCGCTATGTTGATAATGGCATCATGGATTATCTGCTGAAAGAGCGCGAAGCAGGCCGCATCCGTAACCTGGGATTCTCGTTCCATGGCAAACAGGAGGTGTTCGATGAAGTGCTGGCCCTCCATGATAAATACCATTGGGACTTTGTACAGATAGAACTGAACTATCTGGATTGGGATTACGCCAACGAGATCAGCAAGAACAATGTTGATGCCAGCTATCTGTATAACGAGCTGCACAAGCGGGGCATTCCTGCCGTTATCATGGAGCCGCTGTTGGGAGGCCGACTGGCCAACCTGCCTCAGTATCTGATGACAGAGCTGAAGAGTCGCGACCCAGAGCGCTCTGTGGCTTCGTGGGCCTTCCGCTATGCGGGTACCCCTGAAGGCGTGCTCACAGTGCTGAGCGGCATGACTTATATGGAGCACCTGAAGGATAATCTTTTGAGCTACTGTCCGCTCAAACCACTTACTGAAGAGGAGATGCGGTTCCTCGATAAGGATATCGCCCAAAAGATTGTGGGACTCGAAAACATTCCTTGCAACGACTGCAAGTACTGCATGCCATGCCCCTATGGCGTGGATATCCCAGCCATCTTTGTGCACTACAACAAATGTAAGAACGAAGGTTCGCTGCCTATGGGTGTGGGCGATAGCGAATATCGCAAACATCGCCGCCAGTATCTCATCTCTCTGGACAGGGTCGTACCACGCGATCGCCAGCCCGACCATTGCATCCAGTGTGGCCAATGCGAGCCGCATTGCCCACAGAGCATCCGCATTCCTCGCGAACTGGCAAAGATCGATGAGATGATAGAGAGCCTGAAGCGTAACCCCGAGGGCCCCGAAGTATAAAAAATGTAGAAAATTTGGTTAATTGCCTAATTTGCAGTAACTTTGCACCCGAAATAAACGTTTATAGAAGAAAATGGCATTAAAATGTGGTATTGTAGGACTGCCTAATGTCGGCAAGTCTACTTTGTTTAATTGTCTGTCGAGTGCAAAGGCTCAGGCAGCTAACTTCCCTTTTTGTACGATTGAACCCAATGTGGGTGTCATCACCGTACCAGATGAAAGACTAACCAAACTCGCTGAGTTGGTACACCCAGGACGCATCGTTCCTGCTACCTGCGAGATTGTTGATATCGCCGGACTCGTAAAAGGCGCCTCAAAGGGCGAGGGTCTGGGTAATAAGTTCCTTGGAAACATCCGCGAGACTGATGCTATCATCCACGTGCTGCGCTGTTTCGAGGATGAGAATATCACGCACGTCGATGGCACTATCGACCCTATCCGTGATAAGGAGATTATCGATACTGAGCTTCAGCTGAAGGACCTCGAGACCATCGAGAGCCGCTTGGCAAAGACTGAGAAGGCCGCTGCTGCAGGCAATAAGGACGCCAAGATCGAGGCTACCGTGCTGCACGCTTACAAAGAGGTGCTCGAGCAGGGTAAGAACGCCCGTATCGTAGAGTTTGAGAGCAAGGACGAGCAGGACTGCGCCCGCAACCTCTTCCTGCTTACCTCCAAGCCTGTGCTCTATGTCTGCAACGTAGGCGAGACCGATGCTAAATCGGGTAATGCCTTTACCAAGAAGGTCGAGGAGCTGGCTAAGGAGGAAGGCGCAGAGACCATGGTCATCGCCGCTAAGACAGAGGAGGATATCGCTGAGCTCGAGAGCTACGAAGACAAGCAGATGTTCCTTGAGGAACTCGGTCTCGAAGAGAGTGGTGTAAACCGCCTGATCAAGAAAGCATACGCCTTGCTGAACCTCGAAACCTTTATCACCGCTGGTGAGATGGAGGTCAAGGCCTGGACCTATAAGAAGGGCTGGAAGGCACCACAGTGTGCTGGTGTTATCCATACCGACTTCGAAAAGGGCTTTATCCGTGCCGAGGTTATCAAGTACGACGACTATATCCAGTATGGCTCCGAAGCAGCTGTACGCGAGGCAGGAAAACTGGCCGTAGAGGGTAAGGAGTACGTAGTACAGGATGGCGACATCATGCATTTCCGCTTTAACGTATGATCGATTTACTGAATTATATCCTTTGGCAGCCCGACCTTGAGGCTTTCCACTTCGGACCTGTTGCAGTACGTTGGTACGGTCTGATGTGGGTCATCGGTCTGGCGCTGGCCTATCTGGTAGTTAAGCGCCTGTACAAGGAGCAGAAGATCAAGGACGAGTATTTCGACCCACTCTTCATCTACTGCTTCTTCGGCATCTTGATAGGTGCCCGCTTAGGACATTGTATCTTCTACGAGCCCGACTATTTCCTCACCTCAGGCAAGGGTTTGATAGAGATGATCCTGCCCATCCGCCTGGGCGATGATGGCAGTTGGCTGGGACAAACCTTTGGTTTCCACATCATAGGCTATGCAGGACTGGCCTCTCATGGTGGTACATTAGGCCTGATGATTGCCCTGTGGATGTATGTTCGCAAAACCAAGCTGGGCATCTGGACGGTACTCGATAACATCGCCATCGCCACAGGTACCACCGCCTGCTTTATCCGTCTGGGCAACCTGATGAACTCAGAGATTATCGGTAAGATCACGGATGTGCCCTGGGCGTTCATCTTTGAGCGTGTAGATGCCGTTCCACGCCATCCAGGACAGCTCTACGAGGCCATCGCCTACGCCATCCTGTTTGGCATCATGTGGTTCCTCCACAAGAAGATGCCACAGAAGATTGGTACCGGCTGGTATTTCGGGTTCTGCCTCACCTATATCTTCACCTTCCGTTTCTTCATCGAGTACACCAAGGAGATACAGGAAGCCTTCGAGGCATCGCTCCCCATCGATATGGGACAGATACTCTCTATCCCCTTCATCCTCCTGGGAGCCTATTGCATGATCAGGGCAAAGAAACAAGCATAAAAAAAATCGTCTCACTTTCCTGAGACGATTTTTTTGATATCATTAAGTTTATTAAGCGCTTCTATTGGCGTGAGGTTGTTCACATCGAGCCCCAGGATCTCGTCGCGCACCTGACAAAGAATAGGATCATCGAGCTGAAAGAAGCTCAACTGCATCCCCTCGCGCGAACCAGCGATCTCCTTAGTAGGCTTGCCTGCCGTACCTACCTGGGCATTGTCGCTCTCCAGCTGCTTTAGAATCACATTGGCGCGCTTCACAATGCTGCGAGGCATACCAGCTATCTCAGCCACATGGATACCAAACGAGTGCTCGCTACCACCACGCTCCAGCTTACGCAGGAAGATCACCTTACCATCCACCTCTTTCACTGATACGTTGTAGTTCTTGATACGACTGAAGTTCTTCTCCATCTCGTTAAGCTCGTGGTAGTGGGTGGCGAAGAGGGTGCGCGGATGACCTTTGGCACTCTCGTGCAGATATTCCACTATCGCCCAGGCTATGGAGATACCATCATAGGTACTGGTGCCTCGTCCTAACTCATCGAAGAGCACCAGCGAGCGACTGCTCACGTTGTTCAGGATGTTCGAAGCCTCTGTCATCTCTACCATAAAGGTTGATTCACCCAACGAGATGTTATCGCTGGCGCCCACACGGGTAAAGATTTTATCCACCAGACCTATTCTGGCGGCCTCTGCAGGTACAAAACAACCTATCTGGGCCAGCAGCACAATCAAGGCCGTTTGGCGCAGCAGCGCCGATTTACCGGCCATATTCGGACCTGTGATGATGATTATCTGCTGGCGCTCGTTGTCGAGCAGGATATCATTGGGCACATAATACTCACCCAGAGGCAGCTCCTGCTCAATGACCGGGTGGCGGCCCTGCTTGATATCGATAACCTCCGATGAATCGATGACCGGACGTATGTATTTGTTCTCCTCAGCCGCCTTGGCAAAGCTCAGCAAGCAGTCGAGACGGGCAATGATATTGGCATTGATCTGAATCTGTGGGATAAACTCCTGCATCGAGAGGATCAGGTCATTGAAAAGCCTGGCCTCAAGACTCAGAATCTTATCCTCTGCACCCAAAATCTTCTCTTCGTATTCCTTCAGTTCCTGAGTGATATAACGCTCTGCCTGTGCCAGCGTCTGCTTGCGAACCCACTCTGGGGGTACCTGTTCCTTATAGGTATTACGCACCTCGAGATAGTAGCCAAACACATTGTTATAGCCTATCTTCAGACTCTGGATACCCGTTTCCTGCGCTTCACGCTCCTGTATCTTCAGCAGATAGTCCTTACCACTATAGGCGATATGGCGCAGTTCGTCGAGTTCATCATTCACGCCTTCGCGAATCACGCCGCCCTTCTGCACCAGCTGTGGTGGATCGTTCTGTATCTCCTTCTCAATACGGTCACGCAGCGACTCACACAAGTTCAACTGCTCTCCAATACGATTCAGCGTAGGGTTCTTGGCATAGAGACAGGCCGTCTTAATAGGCTGGATGGCCTGCAGAGCGGTCTTGAGCTGTACCACCTCGCGAGGCGTGACGCGACCCACAGCGGCCTTTGATATGATACGCTCCAGATCGCCTATACGATGTATCTGGTCGTCGATACACTCACGGAACTCGGGCTCACGATAGTAGTATTCCACCACATCCAGTCGCTCGTTAATGGGCTTCTCGTCCTTCAGCGGGAACACCACCCAGCGTCGTAGTAATCGACCACCCATCGGGCTCACCGTCTTATCTATCACATCCAGCAGCGACTTGCCATCCTCCTGCATGGGATAAACCAACTCCAGACTACGGATGGTAAACTTGTCCAGTCGCACATACTTATCCTCCTCAATGCGTGATATCGAGGTGATATGACCTATCTGGGTGTGCTGAGTCTGCTCCAGGTATTGCAGAATGGCACCTGCGGCGATGATACCCGACTGCAGATGATCCACGCCAAAACCTTTCAGGTTCTTCACGTTGAAGTGATGCAACAGCTTTTGCTTCGCCGTCTGATCGGTAAATACCCAGTCGTCCAACTGGAACGTGAAGTATTTGGCACCAAAGTTACGTTCAAAATCCTGTTTGCGATTACGTTCAAAGAGTACCTCCTTAGGCGAGAAGTTGCCCAGTAGCTTCTCCACGTAGTCGGCAGTTCCCTCACCAGTAAGGAACTCACCTGTAGAGATATCAAGGAAAGCCACACCCAGACTCGACTTGCCAAAGTGGATGGCAGCCAGGAAATTGTTCTCCTTATAGTTCAGCACGTTGTCGCTCATGGCCACACCAGGGGTCACCAACTCGGTGATGCCACGCTTCACCAGTTTCTTGGTCAGCTTGGGATCTTCCAGCTGGTCGCAGATTGCCACGCGCTTACCGGCACGAATCAGCTTGGGCAGGTAGGTATCGAGGGCATGATGCGGAAAGCCGGCCATTTCATCGCCTTTCCCGCCAGCACCGTTGTTACGATGCGTCAGCGTGATACCCAGGATTTTCGAGGCAGTAATAGCATCTTCGCAATAAGTCTCATAGAAGTCGCCACACCTGAACAGCATCACTGCATCAGGATGTTTCGCCTTCAAATCGAAGAATTGTTTCATCATCGGAGTCAACTCCTTACCTTCTTTTGCCATATCTCGCCTTCCTTAGTTTAAAATTGATCTGAGCCGCAAAGTTACTCCTTTTTTCCCAAACGGCAAAATTTTAGGGCAAATTCTTTTTCGTTTCAGAAATAATCCTTATCTTTGCCTTCCGATTAAAACAAGACAAGAAGTATGCATTGCTGGATGCGGTTTTTATTGGTGCAGAGTGCACTGTTGCTGGCAGTTATCACAAACTGGCAGAGCAGGGATGACTTGCAGCTGTTTCGTTTTGTCGATTTCAAGAACAATGCCGTGTTCGAGCCGCGTATCTATGAGGGTATCGATGCCGAACGTATTGATCAGATTCTGTAATGCAAACAGCTACTGCTAATATTCAGGGGACGTAGTTTCCTGATTTAGTTTGACTACCTGTGTTTATGCAGGTTCCGATACGGGAGGGTATTATAATTCACCCTCCCGTTTAGGCTCCCGTCAGCCCTCCCGAATCATGCTTTCATTCTAAAGTATCTCCCTTGCAATCCAGGCGCAGGCCTCTGCATCAGCTAAGGCATGATGGTGGTTTTCCAAGTGATAACCACAATATTCTGAAACCGTATGTAGCTGATGGTTGCGTAATTGAGGGAAAGCCCCTCGCGAAGCCACACAAGTGCAATAGAACTGATAATCAGGATAATCCATCTGATAGCAACGGAACACAGCCTTCAGACAGCTCTCATCAAATGATTTGTTGTGCGCCACAAGCGGCAAACCCTCTATCAGTGGCTCTATCTGTTTCCATACCTCAGGAAACACAGGTGCCTCCTCAGTATCCCGTCTGGTGAGTCCATGCACCTGCGTGTTCCAATAATTATAGTAATTGGGTTCTGGCTGGATGAGCGAATAAAAGCTATCCACTATCTCCCCATCGCGCACGATCACCACTCCCACAGAGCAAACACTCGTCCGCTCATTATTAGCCGTCTCAAAGTCTATCGCTGCAAAGTCTCTCATCACACACTATCTACATTCTTTTGGCGCAAAGTTACAACTTTTTCCATAATAACCTTGCAACTTTCAGATTTAAATTTAAAGAAAATACATCAGACACTCTCTTGAAAAGACAAATAAAGTTAATAGCATTGTACGCTATACAAGGATATGCCAACGATTGCATTATATACACAAACATTATTCACTTATTTAAAACTTAAAATTATGCGTGTATTGAAATTACTACCACTACTGCTGAGCATGATATTGCTTACTGCTTGCAACAGTAACGATGACGAGATGAACTTGACAATAAGCGAAGGACTGCATGGCTCTTGGACTCTGAAAGAAGCAACATACTTTATGAACTCTAAACAATACAAAAAAGGACAAATAGTTTATACTTTTACACTAGACAAGGTGACAGTAAATACAACTATAGCCAACCCACCACTCATTCCCCAAGGCACTTACAACTATACTTACGATACAGATAGTAAGACTATTACTATTGATGGCATAAAATACGGCTTCAAACTTAAAGGCTTAGAATTGGATATCGCAGAACCAAAAGCATATATAGATGCTGGTGGCTTTTTCCACTTCGTCAAAGTCAAGAATTAATAACTAATCGCTCTCACGCATCATAATCCGCAACAACAAAGATATTTTCCCATAACTTGACGATAAGCTTGGATATTTCCAGCCAAATCCTTTTGTATATCAGAAAAACTTCTTATCTTTGCAGCCGTGTATCAAAAGAAACATATTACATTTTTATTAAACAACCAATTTTATTAATTACATTATGAAACAATCAAAATCAATCATCATGACTGCAGCAACAATGTTGTTATCATCTTGTGCCACTATCGTTTCTGGTGGCGACCCAAGTATCACTATTAATGGAAATGTGAACGAGCCCGTGAACATCACGACTACTAAGCAGACTTATCAAGGTGTCAGCCTGCCTGCCGTCGTGAAAGTGAAGCGCCACAAACTGGACGGCCAGCGTATTCAGATCACATCGGAAAAGCATAAGTTCAATGACATTATCCTGGAGAAGAAGGTTAATCCTTGGGCCTTTGGTAACATACTCCTTGGTGGCCTCATCGGCTGGGGTGTTGACCTTGGTACGAATGCTGTAGTGCAGCCTACACAAACTCAGTTCACCGTTCAGCCCTTACCCAAACAAGACGAATACATAGAAACAGCTAAAGAATAAAAAAGACCAAGCAAGCCGCACCTCTTAAAGGTTGCGGCTTGTTTTTGTACTTTTATTGCTTTACCCTCCCGTAGTGAATTGACTCATAGAAAGTCAACATACAACACTTTCATGTATTAAGCAGAGCTGTTAATACATCTAAGACGTACTGAGACAAAAATAGGGATTGTCCCCAGCGATGATAGGGTTTTTCCTTACCTGATTTGGGCTGGAATTCGTATCTTTGCACCAGAATATTAAAACTATAGCGATATGAAAAAGGTTATTTTAGCATTACTATTGGTATCAACATTCGTTGTCAGCGCAACAGCTCAGAATGAAAAGGTTTACAAGACGTACGTAAAAAACGACCGTCTAGTACATTATTGTAATTATAAAGGCGTCACAGTGATTGTAGATGTGACAGAGAGTGGCATCTTTGAGCCACAGATCTCTATCATCAACGATACTGGCCACGAGTTCGTTTTTGAACCCAAGAAAATCAAAGCCTTCTGTTATGCGATAGATGCGCAAGGCAAATCAACCCGAAATATGCTAGGAATGTATTTTGACAAGAAGCTCGACAAGTCGCTATTGGCAAAAGACTCACTCCGTATTTATACCTACGAGAATTATAGTCGCACGCAGAGCAACGCCATCTTCTGGGGCAACCTGCTGGCACAGGCTATGGTAGCCACAATGGATGCCATAGCACAACCCAACACCCCCGAAGCACGCTACTGGGCAAGAGCCCATCAGGAGGAACTGGCTGCTGCTGGCGAGGCCACAAAAGCCTACGAACTTCAGCGCATCAACGAGGGCTACTGGCGCGCCAACACCATCTTCGACATGACAGAGCATAGCGGCTTTATAGGTATCAAGCGTCGCAAGGCCGACCATGTGGTGCTGGAAATACCTGTCAACGGAGAAACATTCTCTTTCCTGATCGACGCAAGAAAAAAGTATTAATCTGATATTCAGTATGTTACATATTTGAAACCTCGTTTTTCAATATTGCAACATGCGTTTTTGAGGGCATACCAATCATCTTTTGTATATTTGCAGCACGAAACAGATAACTAAATATACAAAGCGATGAAAACGGTTAAAGCACTAATCCTGCTCATGGCCATGCTACTGTCAGTGGCATGCAGTAATGACGACAATGCTGCGATTGGCGTATCTGATGACACCATCGTAGAACCACCAGTAAACGATGCGATGTCGGTAACTACCGATATGGCTATATCCATCCTCGACTCTGGCTTCAGCGATGTGGCCGAAGCGTTTATCAAGCGCATAAAGCACCCGCTTTATGAAATCACACCTGAGACAAAAGCGATTCTCATCAAAGGCAGCAATATTAATCAGCACCTGTCCGACCAGAAGATATACGAAGCCTTGGCCAATGGTGCAGTCATGATCATCGACCAGCCCACATTTAAACAGTTTATAGATGCGCTCTATATGGTTTATCTGCCTGGATATACTGACGCTGACCCTGGCGAGGATGATGGCTATATCTACTACGATATGATGGCATTCGACAACCAGTACAATTTCTATGCGCTGAATGATATCTTTGATGATGAAAAGCATGAACCGGAGCTGAAACTGTCGCCATATCTGAACGGACTATATGCCGACCCTGTGGCCCATTGGGTCAATGAGAATGCTGGCAAGGTGGCCTCCGGAAAAGCTGCTACGCGTGGCGCATCGCCTGAGCTGTCGACCCTGATGAAGGCACAGAATGTCACACAGACATATAGCGTGCGACCATCAGGTACATACCATGAACATATTAATGATCGTCAGTGTGTATTCACCGTATCAACCAACATATGGGCCGCCTATAAGTATGACGAAGATGCCGACTATTATTTGATAGAGCAGACCGTACTTGGCAACAGTAGTAATTTCTGGGTTGGCACTTGGACCAACGGTAATTGGAAGTGCCAAGGCTTCTTCCTGTCGAGACTGACCATCAATAATAAACTTTTCCATGGCGAAGAGAACTTTAAGGCAGAACGAGTGCTGAAAATGACCGACGGCGCTTATCTGCTTGATTATTCGCCATCCAGCACATCGGGGCAGCGCACGACGACTGTTGAAGAGAGCTGGCAGCTATCAGGTGATGTTGGACTTTCAGGAACTGGCTTCAGTGGTGGTGTTGGCGGCAGCATCAGCAGTTCTTATAGTGTGGAGGACATGACAATCACCGCCCTTTGTCTCAATGATAATAATTGCAACAACAATGCTGCCTGGCAGTTCGACGTTAACACCGATAATTACAATTTCAGTGGATGGTCGGGGTTCTCATTCAGAAAACCTCCGCTGCTTGGTACCGATGCCTATAAGACTGTCCAATGCTGGAAGTGGAAGGTAGAGCATCCTAAGAAATATGATAGTATAAGAATGGTTGTTGATTTTGGAGTCGATCATTCATACAATAGCTATCGCAATGATTTCTTCTCTGCAAAGAGTCAAAACGGCAATTTTTTTAATGGATGGTATTCGCAGTACATCACCATACGCCCACCATATCGAGGTCCAAGAACGAATAATTAACTGTAATCCCTTTTTGGGGGCGCAGGGCGCCTACAAAAAATACTGGAGTACGTCGTGTGGCGTACTCCAGTATGGCTTATATCCTAACAGTTACAATCCAAACTTATAACCGATAGTGAATTGGAAGACACTGTTCTTGGTTCCTTCATCCCCGGCAGACAGGATATCCGTTAAGCCCGCATTATAGCGGAGGTCTAACTGAACGTTATTGAAATCATACGAGATACCTATGGGAACCGACAGATCGAACTTGTGAATCGTGACATCCACGCCTGCAGCCTGGTACGACTCCTTAAGTCCCACCTCTGCTGATACACCATTGCCACTAACCTTAACCTTGTCGTTAATGAGGAATCCAGGCTGGAGACCCATCTTTACCGACAGCTTATCGGTAATACGGCAGGCAGCAACGATGGGCACATTGATGTAGTCCATCTTGATGGTGGCATCTATGCCTTCTGCCTTACCCTTGCATCCTTGCTGAGAATACATGGCACCAAACGACAGTGCAAACTTAGACGATGCTACATAACCGAATTCTCCTCCTATGGTGAAGGCAGGACGGAATTTGGCTTCGTCATCATTCGTCATTGTTGCAAGGTTAATACCGGCTTTTGGCATGAAACTCCATTGGCCCACGCCATTCTGTGCAAAAGCGCACAGCGAGGTTGACATCAATACAACCATTGATAAGATTTTCTTTTTCATTTTTTGTTTTTTGAAGTAATAAATATGGTTATAAATACTTGATTAATGATTTTTATGCTGCAAAAATAACTAAATATTCCAATACTGCCCAAGGAAAACAAAAAAAACTTGCTATTACGGACAAAAAATCGTATATTTGCAGCATGAATCTTCGTAAAAACTTACCTATCAAGTTGATATTACTACTGACATTCCTGATGTTAGCACTCACAACGCATGCTGATGAAGCCATGAAGTGGTATGAGGCAAGCGGAACATTTTATGATAAACAGAAATATGATAGCGCTGTGATTGCAGGTGAAAAGGCGTTGCCGCTGCTGCGACAGAAGGGGATGAAGAACGAAGAGGCAGAAGAGCTGAGTATCCTGTCTGTTTGCTGCATGCGCCAGTCGGAATACGATAAAGCGCTGCAATATGCCAAGGCATGCAACAAACTGGACCGCGAAAGCGGCGATGCAGAACGTATCAGTTCGTCGCTGAATACCATTGGCAGCATCTATGTAGCGGCTAAGCAGCCTCATGAGGCCATGAGATACCTGACACAAGCCCTGCAATATGCAGAAGAAACAGGACTCAAACCACGTATCGCTCTCACCTGCGGCTCGCTGTCTGAGACAGCATTCGCCCTAAACCATTATGACGAGGCAATACGCTATATCAACAGGGCTATCCAATTGGAGCGTGAGGAAGGGCGCGAAGCCAAGTTGCACATCCGTCTGTCACAGAAGGCCACCATCCTTGCCGGTATGGGCAAGAAACAGGAAGCTGTGGAAATCTTCGACAGCATCATTCCCTATTTCCGTACTACTGGCAATCATCAGTCGTTGGCCATCTCACTGAACAAAGCAGGTCAGGCGCTGCTCGATATGAGTCATACTCATGAGGCCAAACAGCAACAAGCCGTTAGCTACTTCCGCGAGGCGGCCCGTTTGTGTCGCGACATGGACAACCCCTACAACGAGATGCAGGCCCGTCACGGACTTTATCAGGCCCTCTGGACACTCAATCCCGATAGTGCACGCATAGAGCTTGAGGCATTCAATCTGTTGAAGGATTCGCTCTATAATCAGGCATCCGCTGAAACCTTGGCACGCTATAACGCGGAGTTTGGAGTTGACGAGCTGCAAGAGCAGAACACGTTGGTTCGTCGTTCGCGCACTTATATCATCCTGATTGGAGTCGTTCTGCTATTGGTGGCTGCTGTCATGGTGGTGCGCCAGCGCAGGCTGACGGCTCTGCAGCGCCAGCGCTTGAGCGAGGTAACGATGACCCTTGACGAACTGCGCCAGAAGTATGAGCATGCGATGGCTCATGGCGAGGGCGAACAGGAGAAAGAAAAACTAAGCGAACAAGACAAGGACTTCCTCACAAAGACGATGAGCATCGTAACAGAACAAATGGAGGATCATCACGTGAATGTGGATGACCTGGCGTCAGCCCTGGCCATGAGCACCTCGCAATTCCGCAGGCGTCTGTTGGCCATCACTGGTGAAACACCACAAAACTACATCACCAATATCCGCATGCAGAAAGCCCGCTACTTGTTCGACACACAAGCCGAGTTGTCGATTCTCGATGTGGCTTTACGCTGTGCTTATGAAGATCAATCCAGCTTTACCAGAGCCTTTAAACGTTTCTTTGGTATCACGCCAAGCGATTATTTAGCGAAAAAACAGTAAGAAACAGGTATTTTGGCAGATTCTGCATAAGTTTTGATAGATTCTGCACAACACTGAGAGTGGTTTTTGCCGTAACTTTGCAACCGAAAACAAAGTGATGGCATGAAACCTCTCAACAACAAACTCACCAATAAGCAGCGACAAGCAGAATGCTACACTCAGGAGCAGATGCGCTTACTACTCAGCGTGCGCGATATGGTGAAGAATGAAGTAAAGAAAGAGGTTGCCCGACAAATGGAAAAGTACAACAAATAAAGAGCAACATTTTATTTACCATTTAATTATAAGTATTATGAGACAATCAGTCAAAATTTCAGTGATGGCTATCGCAGCCATGTTTGCATTCACCACCGCTGCAAACGCACAGTTCGGACTCTTGAAGAAAGCCGTTAAGGATGTAATACCTGAAAAGAAAAAGACAGTACAGGTCATTGCTTACGACGAGAACTACAAATTAGGTAAGAAAGAAACGATGCTCACCTTCACCCTGCCAGGAACAGACAAGAAGGTGATGGCCATCGTACCTGCCAGCTACACAGTGAAATCGTACGAGGCATTTGAGGGACAGGCCTGGGACGATAAGGACTTCATGGCTCGCGCCAAAGCTGCCATCGAGAAAAAATACCCTACCCCTGATAACGCCAGAAAGGGACAGCTCAAAGCCAAACTGGCTGAGATAGGAACCAGAGATGATCATTGGCGTTACTCGCGCAACAGCCTGGGTGTGATCCTGGACCGCTACATCCACGTTTATGCCGTTTATGAGTTTGAGGATGGTGAGGTCTACCTCACAGAGTTCTATGCCGTCCAGAACTACAACGGTGCAGGCTACGACGACAAGATCGTTGTGAACTACTCGTCACGCTATGGCGATGTGAAATACTCTATCGAGAAATGGGAAGCCAAGACCGATATCTTCACATCAAAGATTGGTGGAGGTAAATAAAATAAAAGCCGCAGCTCCTAACGGGCTGCGGCTTGCTTTTGAAGAATATCTTCGACTTATGCGAATGGATTCTCTGTTGGGTAGTAATCGCCCTTGGGGAAGTTGTAGTCGATCTCCTCAACGGGGATGCCCATGTACTTGAGAACCTCCCACAGGTATTTACCAGCGTGATCAAACATCACAGCGCAGTGGTGTGGGTAGTGCTTCTCGATGAGCACGTGACGATAGAAGCGGCTCATGTTCTTGATACCGAAGATACCGATAGAACCGAATGAGCGTGTGGCTACAGGGATCACCTCGCCCTGAGCAATGTAAGCGCGGAGCTTGGTGTCGGCAGTGCTCTGCAAACGGTAGATAGTAGCCTTACCTGGCTTGATATCACCCTCGAGCGTACCGTTTGTTACCTCTACAGGCAGAGCGCGGGCCATAATGCGCTGGAAGCACATCTGACAGTTGCAAACCTTAGAAGAAGCGGTGTTACCACAGTGGAAGCCCATGAAGATCTCCTTGTCGGTATACTCGTCGCACAGGAACTTCTTGCCCTTGATGCTCTCCTCGTACATATCCTGAGGAACAGTGTTGTTGATATCGAGCAGTGTAACGGCATCCTCAGTAATGCAGGTACCGATAAACTCTGACAGTGTGCCATAGATGTCAACCTCACAGCTTACGGGGATACCACGGCTGGTGAGACGGCTGTTAACATAGCAAGGTACAAAGCCGAACATGGTCTGGAAAGCAGGCCAGCACTTCGTGGTGAGTGATACGAACTGGCGGCAGCCCTTGTGACCCTCGATCCAGTCGGTCAGTGTGAGCTCATACTGAGCGAGTTTAGGCAGAACAGAAGGAATCTTGTTACCTGTTCCGAGCTCAGCAGCCATATCCTTCACCACATCGTCGATACGTGGGTCGCCCTGGTGCTTCTGGAACGACTCCAGCAGGTCGAGCTCTGAGTTCTCCTCAATCTCTACGTCGAGGTCATACAGGGCACGGATAGGAGCGTTACAAGCCAGGAAGTTATTTGGACGTGGACCAAAGCTGATAATCTTCAGGTTGCGGAGACCAACGATAGCGCGAGCGATGGGCTGGAACTCATGGATGAGCTCAGCGCAGTGATCAGCGTCGCCAACGGGCTCCTCAGGGATATAAGCACGAGTCTTGCGCAGCGACAGAGCGTGGCTGGCATTCAGCATACCGCAGTAAGCGTCACCACGACCATCAATCAGATCGTTCTGAGTCTCCTCAGCGGCAGCACAGAACATAGCAGGACCATCAAAATACTTGGCAAGCATGGTCTCAGAGATCTCAGGACCAAAGTTACCCAGATATACACAGAGGGCGTTACATCCTGCCTTTGTGATATCCTCGAGCGCCTGTTGCATGTGGATCTCGCTCTCAACGATACAGATAGGACACTCATAGATGCCGTCCTTACCAAACTTCTTCTCATACGCAGCGATAACAGCCTTACGACGGTTAACAGCCAATGACTCTGGGAAACAGTCGCGAGATACGGCGACGATTCCAACTTTAATCTTAGGTACGTTGTTCATTTTTTGTAATTGAGTTATTAATGTCATGAATTTCGTTTCAAGCCACAAAGTTATAACTTAATCCTTAAAACACAAAGTTTTTTAGAAAAAATAACAACGGATGATACATTTATCATATATTTTTGTTACCTTTGCAAATGTTATGGAACAGCTTAAAGAGAAATACGAAAGGTTTAAAGAGTGGCAAAAGAAGCCATACGAAGTGAGACCACTGTCAACCAACGAGCATACGTGTGCCACTTGTCACACGCAGTTCCAAGGTAATTACTGTCCACGATGTGGCCAGTCGGCTACCATAGGCCGCTATTCATTCAAAACCGCTTTTCTGCTTTTCCTCGATGTATGGGGGCTGGGCAATCGAGGTATGTTCCGTTCCATTCGTGATCTGATTTTACGCCCAGGCTACATGATTCGCGACTACCTGAACGGCATGCAGATGGCCTATTTCCCACCATTCAAGATGTTCTTCCTGCTCATAGCCTTGAATGTGCTGGTAGAGTCGGGCTTCAACGTCAAGATGCAGAACATCATCACCAAAAGTAAAGAAAGCATATTCAATGACCTTGAAAAAGCACAACAGGACATCAAGACCATCCAGATGAAGGCGACTCATGCCGAGTTAAAGGATACGATTAAAATAAACGGGAAGCGCCATATCATCGAAAAAGCCCCCAATGACGACAACAGCATAACAATAGACGGCAAAAAGAAAGACCTGACATTTATAAAAATAATCAAACGTATCACCGACTGGATGGTTAATAATGAAACCCTCGTCCAGCTCTTTTGGCTGCTACTCCTTTCCGGTCCACTCTATATATTCTTCCGTCATAATAAAAAGATACCCGACGTCAGGTATTCAGAGTTTTTCGTGTCGATGGTTTATATTACAAATATGATGACAATCTACGACATCATAAGCGGCTTCTTCCTGCCAGGTCAAACCATCACAGCGTTTATCGCCAGTTTAGCCACATTCATACCATTGAAACAACTCTATGGCTACAGCTATTTGCGCACCGTTCTAAAGGTAATAGGCGCTATCATCCTACTTATATCTGCAATCTGTCTCTTAGCTATCCTGATAGCTATATTAGCAGGACTGATACTTGATCTTTAAGATTAGAATTAATATTTTCGCTTTTCTTTTTGGTGTTCTGCTGACTAATTTGTATCTTTGCACCCACATTTATAATGTACGGAAACAATTAATACAAAGATATAATGGAATACAATTTCAGAGACATCGAACAAAAATGGCAGAAACGATGGGTGGAGAATGGCACCTATCGTGTGGTTGAAGACAAAAACAAAAAGAAATTCTATGTGCTCAACATGTTCCCCTATCCATCAGGAGCAGGTTTGCACGTAGGTCACCCACTGGGCTATATCGCCAGTGATATCTATGCCCGCTACAAACGTCTGCAGGGCTTTAATGTGCTGAACCCCATGGGATATGATGCTTACGGACTGCCCGCTGAGCAGTATGCCATCCAAACGGGACAGCACCCCGAGAAAACCACATTCGCCAATATCGATCGCTATCGCGAGCAGTTGGACAAAATCGGTTTCTCGTTCGACTGGGCACGCGAGGTGCGCACCTGCGACCCCATCTACTACAAATGGACACAGTGGGCTTTCCAGCGCATGTTCAAGAGCTATTACTCAACCTCATCACACAAGGCGCAGCCAACCATCAAACTGATTGAGCACTTTGAGCTGATGGGTACCGAGAACTGCAATGCCCTGGGTACAGAAGAGCTGCACTTTACTGCTGCAGAGTGGGCCGGTTTCTCTGAAAAGAAAAAGCAGGAGGTGCTCATGAACTACCGTATTGCCTACCTGGCTGAAACAATGGTTAACTGGTGCCCTGCGCTGGGTACCGTGCTGGCCAACGATGAGGTGATCAACGGTGTGTCGGAGCGTGGCGGCTATCCCGTAGAGCAGAAAAAGATGCGCCAGTGGTGCCTGCGCGTTTCAGCCTATGCCCAGCGCCTGCTCGACGGACTGGACACCATCGACTGGACCGACTCGCTGAAGGAAACCCAGCGCAACTGGATTGGTCGTTCAGAGGGTACAGAGGTGGAGTTCAACGTAGCCGACTCTGATAAGCACTTCACAATCTTCACCACCCGTGCCGATACCATGTTTGGTGTCACCTTCATGGTGCTGGCGCCTGAGAGCGACCTCGTGGCAGAACTGACTACAGCTGACCAGAAAGCTGCCGTCGACGAGTATCTGGCCTATGTAAAGAAGCGCACAGAGCGTGAGCGCCAGATGGACCACAAGGTAACTGGTGTGTTCTCAGGCTCATACGCCATCAACCCATTCACCGACGAGAAAATCCCCATCTGGATTTCAGAATATGTGCTGGCTGGTTATGGTACTGGTGCCATCATGGCCGTACCTGCTCACGACAGTCGTGACTATGCTTTTGCCAAGCACTTCAATCTGCCCATCATCCCTGTTATCGAGGGTGCCGATGTATCCGAGGAGAGCTTTGATGCCAAGGATGGTATCATGTGCAACTCTGCTTCAGACAAGTTCAGTCTGAACGGACTCACTGTCAAAGAGGCCATCGCCGCTACCAAGAAGTTTGTGACTGAGCAGGGCTTGGGTCGTGTCAAGGTGAACTACCGTCTGCGCGATGCCATCTTCTCGCGTCAGCGCTACTGGGGTGAGCCATTCCCTGTTTACTACAAGGACGATATGCCCTATATGATTCCAAAGGAGTGCCTGCCTCTGCAGCTGCCTGAGATCAGCGAGTACAAACCTACAGAGACAGGCGAGCCCCCATTGGGACGCGCCAAGATGTGGGCCTGGGACACCAAGAACAACAAAGTGGTGTCAAAGGACGAGATCGACAACGAGACCATATTCCCACTCGAGCTGAACACCATGCCTGGTTTTGCTGGCAGCTCAGCTTACTACCTGCGCTATATGGACCCCAAGAACGAGAACGCACTTGTTGACAAGGAGGTGGATGAATACTGGCGTAATGTAGACCTCTATGTGGGAGGTACAGAGCACGCTACCGGTCACCTTATCTACTCTCGTTTCTGGAACAAGTTCCTCTTCGATTCTGGCTACAGCTGCGAGGACGAGCCATTCAAGAAACTGGTCAACCAGGGTATGATTCAGGGTCGTTCCAACTTCGTTTACCGTATCGAGGACGAGGGTGCCGACAAGGGTAAGTTCGTGAGTCTGAACCTGAGAGGCAATTATAAAGACACCACCCCCATCCACGTGGATGTAAACATCGTATCAGCTGATGTGCTCGACATCGAGGCCTTCAAGGCATGGCGCCCTGAGTACAATAACGCTGAGTTCATCCTCGAGGATGGCAAATACATCTGTGGCTGGGCTGTTGAGAAGATGTCGAAGTCGATGTTCAACGTCGTGAACCCCGATATGATTGTCGAGAAGTATGGTGCCGACACCCTGCGTCTTTACGAGATGTTCCTGGGTCCTGTTGAGCAGTCGAAGCCTTGGGATACCAATGGTATCGATGGCTGCCACCGCTTCCTCAAGAAGTTCTGGAACCTCTATCAGAACGGCTTCGAGGGCGAACCCACACCAGAGAGCCTCAAGAGTGTTCATAAACTCATCAAGAAGGTGTCTGGCGATATCGAGACCTTTAGCTACAACACCTCTATCTCTGCCTTCATGATCTGCGTGAACGAGCTTTCACAGCAGAAGTGCAAAAACAAGGAGCTGCTGAAGAACCTCGTTATTCTCATTGCACCATTTGCTCCTCATATCGCTGAGGAACTCTGGGAGACACTGGGCGAGCAGGGTAGTGTTTGCGATGCGCAGTGGCCTAAGTGGGATGAGCAGTATCTGGTTGAGAGCCAGGTAAAGCTGGGTGTAGCCTTCAATGGTAAGACCCGCTTCGACATGACTTTCGCTGCTGATGCCGACAACAAGACCATCGAGGAAGCTGTGCTGGCCGACGAGCGTGCACAGAAGTATATCGAAGGTTTCCAGATAGCAAAGGTTATCATCGTCCCTAAGCGTATGGTGAACATTGTTTTGAAGAAATAATGACGATCGATCACAAAATCATATGGAATGAGGTCAAGGATTATATGTTTATAACCCTTGGCCTTTTCCTCTATACCATCGCCTTCACAGTATTCCTGATGCCCTATCAGATCGTGGCTGGAGGCGTAACGGGTTTATCAGCTATCATTTACTACGCCACAGGGTTCCACATTGAGAATACCTACATCATCATCAACGGACTACTGCTGCTGATGGCCTTGAAGATTCTTGGCTTCAAGTTCCTGATGAAAACCATCTTTGCCATCTTCACGCTCTACTTCATGCTGAAGTTTGCGCAAGATATCCTGCCTAAGCAGGCCAACGGCTTGCCCTTCAAACTGATGGGCGAGGGGCAGGACTTCATGTCCATGCTTATAGGCTGCGTTATCACAGGTATCGCATTGGCCACCGTCTTCCTGCACAATGGTTCCACTGGTGGAACGGACATCATCGCAGCATCAGTCAACAAGTATCACAACGTGTCGCTGGGTTCAGTACTGATAGCTGCCGACTTCTGTATCATTGGCTCTTGTATGTTCTTCCCTCAGTTTGGCACTTATCTGGAGCGCGCCCATAAGGTGATGTTTGGCTTTTGCGTGATGGCCATGGAGAACTATGTGCTCGACTATGTGATGAATGCACGCAGACAGTCGGTACAGTTCTTTATCTTCTCGCGCAAATGGCAAGAGATTGCCAACGCTATCGGTACAGAGATGCAGCATGGTGTAACCATCCTCGACGGACACGGCTGGTACACCGGTAAGGAGATGAAAGTGCTCTGTATCCTGGCTAAGAAAAACGAGAGCGTCAACATGTTCCGACTCATCAAAATGATCGACCCTAACGCCTTTGTATCGCAGTCGAGCGTTATCGGTGTGTATGGCGAAGGATTCGATGAGATGAAAGTAAAGATCAAAAAGAACCATAAGAAAGTGAAAATAGTATTTGCCACAAACAATCTGAACAAACTCACTGAGGTGAGAAAGATTCTGGGCAACAAGTTCCAGGTGATGTCGCTCGCAGAATTAGGCTGTAACGACGATATTCCAGAGAAGGGTCAGACACTGAAAGACAATGCGCTGATAAAAGCCCAATGGATATACGATAAGTATCATGTGAACTGCTTTGCCGATGACACAGGCCTGGAGGTAGAGGCCCTTGGTGGCGCTCCTGGTGTGTATAGTGCCAGATATGCCGGCGGCGAAGGACACGACTCTGAAGCCAATATGAAAAAGCTGCTCTCAGAACTTGAGAACAAGGAGAATCGCAAAGCCCGTTTCCGCACCGTTATCGCGCTCATCATCGATGGCAAGGTAACCACCTTCGATGGTATCATCAATGGCACCATCACACACGAGAAACGAGGTGGCGAAGGCTTTGGCTACGATCCCATCTTTATGCCCGAAGGACATAACAAGACATTTGCTGAGCTGGGGGCTGATATCAAGAACCATATCAGTCATAGAGCTAAAGCTGTTCAGAAACTCGCTGACTATCTGTTAAAGTGATATGAAGACCTGTTTTTCCATCATCCTGTCTTTGTGCTATTGCTGTCTGGCAATAGCACAGATAGGAACCTGGAAAAACCATCTGGCATACCACGACGTACAACAAATCTGCAAGGCCAACAACCAACTGTTTGTGTTGGCATCGAATGCACTCTACCAGTATAACCTCGACGATCAGAGCATTACTACCTACGACAAGGTTAGCGGACTGAGCGACACCCACATCACACATATTGCTTGGAACCAGAAAGCTAAGCGACTGATAGCCATCTATCAAAACGCAAATATCGACCTGATAAGTCCCGATGGCGATATTACCAACATCTCTGCACTCTATGCCAAGCCAATGACTGAGGATAAAACAGTAACAGCTGTCAGCATAGATGGCATCTATGCCTATCTCACCACCAGCTTTGCCATCATCAAGGTAAACATGCAAAAGGCAGAGATTGCAGATACCTATTACAAGAACCATCCTGAATATCCCACCAGTCTGCAACCTTACAAGGACGATTTCGATCAGTATATCGCTATAGTATCCACATTAAATCCTGACGGACCGGCTTATAACCGCTTCTACGAGTCGAAATTCCTTAATGGCAAGCTCTACACCACAGGTGGCTATTTTCTGCCTGCTATGCCCGATAATGCACTTCCTGGAACCATTCAGGTGTTTGATGGCAATAACTGGACATGCTATCAGGAACAAATCAATGAGATAACAGGCTATCCGTATGTCGATATCTGTTGCATCGATGTTGATCCCAATGATCCTGAACATGTATTTGCAGGAGGCCGTTGTGGACTCTATGAATTTAAGGATGGCAAGCTGGTAACCTATTATAATAAGGACAATAGTCCACTGATGGGAGCCAACGACAGAGGAAATCAATTAGGCAATGACTATGTGCTGGTACTGGGCCTTACTTTCGATGCCCAAGGTCACCTATGGGTAGCCAACAGTTTGGGCGAGGGTGTAAGTCTGCTGGAACTAACCAAGGATCATCAATGGATCAGTCATCATCACGCAGCATTAGAGGATGAAAATGGCATCACGCTCGCAGGCTTATCCAAGATGATGTTCGACAGTCGTGGATTACTTTGGTTCTTGAATAACAACTGGAATCAACCAGCCGTATTCTGCTATGACACCCAACAGGACATCATGCTCAGATACCACGAGATAGTGAATCAAGACCATACCACCTATCATATAACCCGTATGATCAGCATAGCTGAGGATAAAGAGGGTAATATGTGGATAGGTACCGATGTGGGACCATTTATGATTCAGCAGGCAGAGATAGGTCAGCCCAAGGTTACTTTCCATCAGATCAAGGTGCCACGCAACGATGGTACCAACTATGCCGACTATCTGCTCAGTGGCATCAATATCAGCAGTATCGCTATCGATGGCGGCAATCGTAAATGGTTTGGAACCGATGGCGCAGGTGTCTTCCTTATTTCAGCAGACAACATGGTCCAAGAGAAGAGTTTTACCACAGATAACTCCAATCTTTTATATAATAATATTTCATCGATTGCAATCAACCAACAATCAGGCGAAGTATTCTTCCTGTCAGATAAAGGACTCTGTTCTTATCAGAGCAATGCCATCGCACCCAGCGAGGAGATGACAAAAGATAATGTGAATGTCTATCCTAATCCTGTTACACCCGACTTCACTGGGCTTGTAACCATTACTGGTCTGAGCTATAATGCTGATGTAAAAATCACGACAGCCAATGGCGCCCTTGTAGCTGAGGGACGAAGCAATGGTGGCATGTTCAACTGGGATTGTTGCAACAAGCAAGGCAAACGGGTGGCAAGCGGTGTCTATATGGTTATCACAGCCACCTCCGATGGTAAGAAAGGAACCGTAGCAAAAATAGCTGTTATTAAATAAAAAAACTGCTCGTATTAATAGTAGCAAAAAAAATACTGGAGTGATTAACTCAACTCCAGCATTCTGTTTATAGGCTTAACAGCTTCTTTAGCTATCTCAGGATCAACCTCAATCTGTGGACTCATCGACTTCAAACACTGATAAACCTTCTCAAGCGTATTCAGCTTCATGTAATTACACTCGTTACAACTGCATTCCAAGCCGCTCTCGCTGATTTCTGGCGGCACAGGGATAAATTCTCTGTCGCCACAGGTGCGCTGCATCTCGTGTAGGATTCCGGCCTCTGTAGCCACAATAAACTGCTTCTTGTCGCTCTGCTGCACATACTTCAGCATATCAGCAGTACTGCCTTTCACATCAGCCAATGCCAGCACAGGAGCCTTACACTCCAAGTGAGCCATCACCACAGCATCAGGATACTGCTTTTTCAGTTCCAGTATCTTCGATACGGAGAAACGCTCATGTACATGACAGCCACCATTCCAAAGCAGCATGTTTCTGCCTGTCACCTCGTTGATATAGTTACCCAGATTATAATCAGGACCAAATATCAGTTTGGCATCCTTTGGCAGCTGATCCACCACCTTCTTGGCATTACCGCTGGTCACCACCACATCAGTCAGCGCCTTCACGGCAGCGGTGGTATTGACATAACTGATCACCTGGTAGCCAGGATGCTCCTCCTTAAACTTCTTCAAATCCTCAGCCTTACAACTGTCAGCCAACGAGCAGCCAGCTGCCAGATCAGGACAAAGCACCACCTTGTCTGGCGACAGCAGCTTACAAGTCTCAGCCATAAAATGCACACCACACATCACCATCACCTTGGCATCAGTGTCAGCAGCCTTGCGCGCCAAAGCCAATGAATCACCTACAAAGTCGGCGATGTCCTGAATATCACCAATCGTATAATAGTGAGCCAGGATGATAGCATCCTTCTCATCACACATTCTACGAATTTCTTTCTTTAGTTCCTCTGTTGTCAACATCATATAATATTTATTTTTTCTTTTTCTTTATTTATAAAAAATAGAATAAGTAGTATGATATGCCGTGAATATCTTGATAACTTTTTACTGATTTTCTTGCCTATTTACTTATCCCACGCTTATTTTAGCTTTTCCACATAGGCCACTAATTGTTTCTCTCTGATAATGAACCACTAAGCATACTTATCCACAATTTCCAATTTTGGTGCAAAATTAATAAGTTTATATTATTTTTCGGCAAAAAAGTGTGGAAATCTTGCGAAAATAGTGCTAATAAAGGTGTGGATATCCTCAAATCGCAGGGTGGCGGGTATAATCCACAAGTTATTAACAAGGTTATCCACACACTTATCAACAGGTTTTTCCACAATTATTTGGTGGTTTGTTTTCTAAATATTACCTTTGCAGACAGAATGAAGAAGTTACGTACAATAGAAATGGAGCGCCTCTCGGTTGAGGAGTTCAAGGAGGCTAAGAAGATGCCACTCATCGTAGTGCTGGACGATGTGCGCTCGATGCACAATGTGGGTAGTGTGTTCCGTACTGGCGATGCATTCCGTATCGAGGCGGTCTATCTGTGTGGTATCACCAGCACACCCCCGATGGCTGAGATTCACAAAACGGCACTAGGGGCTGAGGATAGTGTCAGCTGGAAGTACTTCGATACAGCGCTCGAAGCTGTCGAAGCTTTAAAGGCTGATGGCTTTGAGGTCTATTCTGTTGAACAGGCTCATGGCTCCACCATGCTTCAGCAGTTCACACCTATTAATAATAAAAGGTATGCTGTGGTATTAGGCAACGAGGTGAAAGGTGTGCATCAGGAGGTGATCGATGCGTCGGATGGCTGCTTGGAGATTCCACAGTTTGGCACCAAGCACTCCATGAACGTATCCGTAACAGGCGGCATCATCATCTGGCATTTTGCTAAAAATATCATTCTTTGAGAAAAAAAGTTGTTGCTTAGGTGTCACAATATTGTTTTCTCTGCGTATTAAGGATAAAAGCAACAAGCGATAAGAATGACAACAGAGGAGTTTCAACAACAGGCAGAAGCACTTAGAGTGCAACTTGTCGGGGTGGCTCAGAAGTATCTGGGCACCACTGATGAGGCAGAGGACATCGTACAGGATGCGATGATAAAACTCTGGCTGATGCGCGACCAGCTGATGGCGCCCGTATCAGGCTTCGCTTCTGTGGTGACTCGTAACCTCTGTATCGACCATCTGCGCAAAAAGCATCCCTCTGTTGATATTTTAAAATTTTCTGACACAGAGGAATGGAGCGACGAAGGTGAGCAGATAGAGCAGATGCTGCGCGTGATCGACACGCTGCCCTCTACTCAGCGCACCATTCTTCGCATGCATCATTTGCAAGGGATGAAGACCAGAGAGATAGCCATCGTGCTGGGCTCGAGCGAGGTGGCTGTGCGCAAAACGCTGAGTCGCGCCCGAACAATAGTTCGTAAAAGATTATTAGCTATGCTGGCTGCTGCATCGCTTGTGATAGGTGTGTCGATGGTGGCTGTACATTTTGTAAATATAATGGCAGGCGATGAGTGTGTGGCTTATGTCTATGGTAAGAAGTACACCGACCAGCAAACGGTGATGACAGAGATGAAGCGCACCATGGGCGAGATGACTGAGGATAATACTCAGGGCGAGATAGAACAACAGTTGAACGATTTATTTAGCAATTAAGAGATATGAAACGAGTATTGATGATTATCACAGCATGCTTTTCGATGCTGATGAGTGTCGGAGCACAGAGTGGTCTGCACATAGCTCCACTCTTCGAGGGAAAAATCATCCCCCAGCAGCGAATGGTCGAGACAAGGGTAAAAGGCAAGATGCTCTCAAAGTATCAACTCACCCTCTTCCGCAGTGTGCGTTTCAAGGCTGACAACAAGCAGGAGATAAATCGTGTTCACGATCTGATAGAACTCGATACAAAAAAGAATCCTGGTTTTGCTTATGGGGAGAATTACTCGAGCAAGAAGAGTCATTCTAAAGAGACATATATGCTGCAACTTCCAAAGCAAGGCAGTCAGAACCGTTTTCTGTGCTATAAGCGCAATAACGAAGAGATTACGGTTATCTACATGGAAGGAACAGTCAATTCACTAAGTACATTACGAGAATTAATCAAATAAAGATATAACGATATGAAAAAACTATTCTTATTATTGCTCATGGCTGTTTCAGCCACAGTAAACGCAACAACAGTTGCCGACAACGACACCCTGACCATCCTCAAACCTCAGAAGGTGCGTATCATCACAGGCGATTCTATCCAGAAGGTAAAGGTGTATGGGCGTGAAGGCGACGATAAGTACACCTATGAGAGCAAGATCCTGCTAGTGGATTCAAACTATGTGAGCGAAACCAGTATCAACAAGGACACCTGGAACTTCGACTTCGTCAAGAAGCACACTCGTGGCACGGGCTATCCCTTGGAGTCGCGCAATGTGTCCTCTCGTTTCGCCTTAGGACTCTGCTATGGTGCTGGTGCCGACTATAAAGGTCCGCAGTCTGTAGGCAGCTCATGGGAGATCATGTGGACTATCTCTGAGGTGGAGAAGTTTGGCTATGGCCAGCATCATGGCTACTCGATAGGTTTTGGTATCGATTGGCGCAATTTCCGTATCGATGGTCGCAGTAAGTTCGTAAAACTCGACGATGGTACTATCACGGAAGAAGCCCTGCCTGCAGGATTTAATAACGACTTCTCAAGAATCAAGGTGTTCAGTCTCATCATCCCTGTGATGTGGAAGTATCGCACCAAGCAGCTCACCTTTGGTCTGGGTCCTGTCATCAATATCAACACCTATGCCAGCATCAAGAACCGCTATTGGGATGCCGATGGAGAGAAGCATAAGCAAGTATTCAAGAAAATACACCAACGCCCCATCACGGTGGATATCATGGCCGAACTAAGCCTGCGCAACTGGTTCAGCATCTATGGCAAGTTCTCGCCAATGACCATCCTCAACTCAACTTATGCTAAGGATGCCAATTTCCAGCCCGTATCCTTCGGCGTATATTTCTAAAAATATAAAATTATCCTAAGTGGTTGCAACAGAATAAATAAGAAAAAAGTAGCTCTACAGCCTACATGCCTACATAAAATCGCTGGAAAGCTGCATAAACACTGACTTTCGCGCGTTTTCAAGCCTACATAAAGCCCCACAAAAGCCTACATGGAGCCTACATGATTTGGGGCAAAAGTGGCTTACTACGCGTACCAGTAAATATGTATCAGTAAACTTGCAATCTTTCGCTTTACTGATAGCTCCGAAATTCTCTAGAGAATTTTCTGCTTAGGTGCCGTACTAAATAGTTCTGCCTGCCTGACTAACAATAAATTCTCTAGAGAATTTTCAATCAGGTATTAAAGCCAAAAGTTGCTATATCGTATGATGAAATCTGCTACATCGTAGTCTGGCGGTAAAAACGTGTAGGTTTCATGTAGGCTTTTGTGGGGCTTTATGTATGTTAAAATATAGTTAAAAGCCTTTATACATCCATGTTTCAGAAGATTTTATGTAGGCATGTAGGCTGTAGTGCAACTTTTTAAAAAGAAAATCCCACAGATGTTTTGTCGTCTGTGGGATTATTAGTACCTTTGACCCCCGAATTTCATAATGAACTAATTAATGAAGCATTTATTGTATATCATTCTTTTAGGGCTTATCATGATAAGCTGTGGCGGAAAGGAGTATGTAACTATGCAGAAGCGCTTGCAGAAACTCAATGAATATAACAAGGCCGACTCTGTTTTCCATACCACTACTGAGGCACAAGCATTAGTAGATTATTTTGAGGATCATGGCACGCCTAATGAAAAGATGCTTGCTTATTATTTATTAGGACGAGCCTACTACGATATTCATGAGGCTCCATTAGCCCTTAATAGTTTCCAGACTGCCTCAGAAAAAGCTGATACCACTGTTGATAACTGTGACTATCGGCAACTAAGCCGAGTTTATGGGCAAATGAGTAGTTTGTTTTATCAGCAGGGACTAATGCTTCAAAGTATAAAATGTGATAGTATATCTATAAAATTTGCATACGAAGGTTGCGATACATTGACAGCATTACTAAGTATGGCTAATCAAATATTAGCATATAAACAATTAGGAAATAAAGACATAGCTCTGGCATTATGTGAAAAGACCTCAAAATTGTTTAGCAAATATGGATATAAGGAACTATCTGCAATTGTCCTTTTTTCTAGTATTAGTGAATTGATAGAAAGAGGGAATCTAAAAAAAGCGAGTGATTATTTAAGTAGATATGAATCTGAATCTGGCTTTTTTAATTCTCAACATGAAATAGAGAAAGGACGCGAGATATATTATTATACCAAAGGTTATTATTATCTTTCATGTGGTCTGTTAGATTCTGCCGAATATTTCTTTCGTAAGGAATTGCGATTAGGTAAAGACTTCAATAACCAGAATGCAGGTTCAAGAGGCTTAGCTCTACTTTTTCAGCAGAAACATATGGGAGATTCTGCTGCTAAATATGCCCTTTATAGTTACGAGATGAATGATTCTGTTTATGCACACATGGCTACAAAAGAGGTAGAACAGATACAGGGGATGTATGACTATTCTCGCAATCAGGAAATAGCCAGACAGGAAAAAGAAAGGGCTGATCACGCTCGAGCTATCATACAATTGATAAGCGTTTTCTCTTTTCTTTTAATTATTTTGGCAGTATATATTGCGAGAGAAATTCACAAAAAAATAAAAAAAGAAAGGGCAGAATACAAAAATAAGGTTTCATTATTAGCTAAAACGCAAGCAGACGTTATAAAATTACGTTCTTATGGTTCTGAATTGAATCAGATGTTAACAGCAAAAGAAAATGAAACTACCAAGTTATTAGCTGAGATAGAAAAATATAAAGAGCGAATAGGACAGCAGAAACTATCATCAGATGCTTTGCTTGAAAATTCAGAAGCATACATATTATTAAAAAAAACAGCAGATAAAGCACTTGTTTTATCAGAAGAAGAATGGCAGTATGCTTTTATGATGGTTGTAGATATTCTTCCTAATTTTTATAAATTGATTTCTTCAAAGCGGTTAGAGTTTAATGACAATGAATTTAAAACTTGCATTCTTCTCCGTTTGCATTTTACCTCTAAAGATGTAGCAAATATGCTTGGCGTAACCCAACCATATATAACAAAAATATGCCGAAGTTTGATGCAAAAGTTATTTAAAGAGGACGGAAAATCAAAGGAATTAACCGAAAGATTGAAGCAATACTCATAATCACAATGCAGTCGCCTATATGTTACAATTGCTCGTAATCTATTGATTATGAGTAATTTATTATGTGGTTAATTTTGGGTTAATTCTTAGAATGTCATTTTTTTGTTGATAATTATGAAAAGTATTAATTTTGCCACAGTTTTTACAAAGTCAAATTAGTACAATTGAAAATGAAGAAGATATTTACTGTATTCGCATTTATCCTTCTGTTCCTTTTCACGGTAACCAGCTGTGAAAAGGAGAGAATGGAAGGAACATTGGTAATTAAAATGGACAGAGTACCAGACGAAGTAGTTGCCGACCCACGAGCATACATCTATAACATAGCTCATCTTGATGACGCAATTGCAACTGTGCATTTTGGTCCACACTCTAAAGAAGCTGAAATTACACTTAATGTAGGTGATTATGCTGTAGACCCCATTGGTTGGCATATGTATCCTAAAAAGTTCTTCCAGATACGCCAAGGTCAGACAACTGTTGTAGAGTATAAAGAAAAATAAAGATGTAAAATAGTCTATTTCTTAAATTCCGTTCATATATATATTTGTAACTATCTCTATAAGATGAAGCATTTATTTATAACATTACTGATTTTATGCCTTGCTGCTACTCAGACGGCAATGGCACAACAGAGCGAAAACACTCAAAAGAGTTTGTATCT
>JAEEGK010001264.1_pt1 | contig 63452 bp, 54 predicted proteins | sample 8958771 | NCBI WGS metagenome assembly JAEEGK01 (sample SAMN16246547, study PRJNA631951) | gut metagenome | biome: gut microbiome; feature: rumen; material: SC-attached | host: Bos | place: Iran: Karaj | collected 2018-10 | reverse complement strand
AGAATATCTTACTTGGTACAATGAAAAGAGAATCAAGGTTAAATTAAAAGGACTGACCCCTTTACAATTTAGGAATCAGTCCTTAAAATCAGCCTAATTAAATGTCCAATAATTAGGGTGCATTTCAATCTCATAGTCAAAACCGCAGGCTAGCCTGCTACATGCTACAGTGCCTTGGGACGATAAACGTTGGCCGCCTTGCGGCCGCACTGTAGAATGTTGTTGCCTATGTGATTCGCCTTCGCGCAATTTTTTTAAGATTTAGTTTTATTGTAACAACATGATTTTTTTGATATATTATAAAGATATTATTTCATTATTTTTTATTTAACCGAGGAAAGAAATGAACAGACGATTAATTACTGCTGCATTGCCATATGTTAATAATATTCCACACTTAGGAAATATCATACAGTCACTTTCGGGTGATGTTTTTGCACGATTCTGCCGTAGCCGTGGCTATGATACTCTTTATGTATGCGGTGTAGACGAATACGGAACTGCTACTGAAACTAAGGCGCTGGAAGAAAAAAAGGATCCTCGTTCGCTTTGTAATCATTATTATCAGGAACATACAAAAATCTATAAGTGGTTCAACATTAATTTTGATAAGTTTGGACGCACATCTAACCCTCAGTGTACAGAAATTACACAGGGACTTTTTAATGACCTTGATAAAGCAGGCTTTATTAAAGAGCATGTAAACAAGCAGCTTTACTGTCCTCACTGTAATATGTTTTTGGCAGACCGTTATGTAGACGGAACCTGTCCAAAGTGTGGTTACGAAAAGGCAAGGGGAGACCAGTGCGATAAGTGCGGCAGTCTCTTAGACCCGATTGAACTTAAAGAACCAAAATGTCATACCTGTGGTTCAACCCCTGAAGTTCGCGAAACTAAACATCTTTACATTGACCTTCCTGCAATGAGCGGCAAACTCAACGAATGGATGGACAAGGCTAGTGTAGATGGCCGCTGGTCAGACAATGCAATCAATATGTCAAAGGCCTGGATCCGTGATGGACTTCAGGAACGCGCAATTACCCGTGACCTTAAATGGGGTATTCCTGTTCCAAAGGAAGGTTATGAAAATAAAGTATTCTATGTCTGGTTCAACGCACCAATCGGCTATATTTCTATTACAAAGCAGCTGGCAGATGAACTTGAAAAATCTGGACGCGGAACCTTTGACTGGAAGAGCTGGTGGATTCCTTCTGAGTCCGAAGAAGCTAAAGACAAGCCTTCTGTAGATCTTTTCCAGTTTATTGGTAAAGACAATATTCCTTTCCACACTGTAATTTTCCCTTGTACCTTGTTGGGAAGCCCACACGAATGGACAAAGCTTCACCACATGTCTTCTACAGAGTTTTTAAACTACGAAGACGGAAAGTTCTCTAAGAGTTTAGGAATTGGTGTATTTGGAAGTGACGCAATTGAAACAGGAATCCCTGCCGACGCCTGGCGTTTCTACATTTTCTATAACCGTCCGGAAAAACAGGACTACCAGTTTACATGGAAAGACTTTATGGAAAAGCTAAACGGTGAACTTATTGGTAACCTTGGTAACCTTGTAAACCGTACACTCTTGTTTGTAAATAAATACTACGAAGGCAAAATCCCGGATGCTCCTGTAGATGAAGAACTCTGGGCACAGGTTCGCGACCTTGAAAAGAAGGCTACAGACTATCTTGAATGGGCAGAGCTTAAGGATGCCTTCCACACAATGTTTGAAATTTCTGATATCTGTAATAAAAAGTTCCAGGCAACAGAACCTTGGAAAGCACGTACAGAAAATCCTGCAGTTGCAGAAAGCCTTATTCACAACCTCTGCTATGTAATCAAAGATCTTATGATTATGATGAACCCATACCTGCCAGAATATACTCAGAAAATTATGGGTTACTTTGGCTTGCATGTAGAAGAAAAGAAGGTTGGTATGGAAACAGTACCAGGTCTTAACTGGAATGATCTTGGTAAGACAGAAGGCCTTACAACAGTTGGACCAACAGAAGTATTCTTCAAGCCTCTTGATCAGAAAACAATGCTTGCCTTCCGCGAAAAGTTCAGTGGTAAGCAGCAGAAGGAAGAACAGAAAGCTGCAAAGAAACAGGAAAAGAAAGCACACGCTGAGCCTGAAGCTTTGCCTGTTGAACAGCAGGAGGCCTTCTTCAACGCAAATATCGAACTTACAGTTGCAAAGATTGTTGACATCAAGCCAAATCCTGAAGGAGAAAAGCTTTACATAGAAACTCTTGATGACGGAAGCGGAACACCTCGAACAATTCAGTCGGGACTTCGCATGTACCTCAAGGAAGAAGAACTCCTTAACAAACACGTTATCATTGCTGCAAACCTTGCTCCTCGTACAATGCGCGGAATTGAAAGCCGTGGTATGCTTTTAGCAGGTGACTACAAGGACGAAAACGGCAAGGAATGCGTAGAAGTTCTTGATGCAGGATGGGCAGAACCTGGAACAAAAGTAATACTTGAAGGAGCTGACCCTGCTGCAACTAAAAAACAGGAAATCAACATTGACGAATTCTTTAGTGTTCAGATTAAAGCCGTAGACGGAAAAGTTCAGATTGCCGGAAAGAATTTACTTGCAAATGGTAAAGAAGTTGTTACAATTAAAGCATTGAATAGTGATATAGGTTAATGAACAGAGAATTATTAAACGCAATAAACGTTACTCTTGACGGCTACAGTATATTAATTTCTCTTATAATTGCAATTTCAATTTTTTCTATAAAAAAAGTTGAAAAATCGGCAAAGTGGTTTGCATTAACAAATATTGCATCTGTAGTTTACAGCGTAACAGATATTATAATGTGGGTTAGTGAAGGAACCGATGCTGCCTGGAAGCTTGTACTTCTTCCGCTTTCATCCTTCCTTTTCTATTTTTCAGGAATCTTTATATTCCTGTTCTATATCAGATATATAATTGAATATTACAATTCAATCGAAAAGGTTCACAAGGGCTGGTGGTATTTCTGCATTGCCCTTTGTGTGCTCTTTAATGTCATTACCTGTTTTTCAGCATTCTTCAATGTTTATTATACAATTACCCCTGAAAATACTTATCAGCGCGGAAAGTTGTTTAATATTTCTGTAATAATCGAAGTTATTCTTTATATTGAAGCTTTGCTGCTTGTAATTAAACATCATAAAAAAATGTCTAACGCAGAAAATATTGGTTTTGCTTCGTTTATTTTCTGTCCGTTTATTACTCAGATAGTTCAGATTGCAAATTATGGTATTGCTCTTAACAGCCTTGGTCTTACAATTTCATTCTTTATTATTTATATAAACATGAATCAGCGTCTTAAGACAAGACTTGATACTACAGAAAATCAGCTGACAATGCTTGATAACAAAAAAACAACTCTTCTTGGTGATACAATTATCAATCTTGCAAATCTAATTGAGTATAATGAAACAGGAAGTAATCATACAAAACGAATTACAAAAATTGCAAGACTGATTGCCAAGACCTGCAGAAAAAATGGTCTTTATGACAATATCATTGATAAAGACTTTGTAGAAATTATTTCAAAAGCTTCTGCACTTCATGATATTGGAAATATTTCTGTTCCTCATCCAATTATTAAAAAGCCGGCAAAGGTTACTCCAGAAGAATATGAAACAATAAAAACTCATGCCGAAATTGGGAGCAACATGATTAATGATATTCTTGCTGTAGGCTTTGAACGTGAGTTTATAAAAATGGCCTGCGACATTGCTAAATATCATCATGAACGCTGGGATGGTAACGGATATCCTGAACATCTTAAGGGAAAAGAAATTCCTTTAAGTGCGCGAATTGTGGCACTTGCCGATGTTTTTGATGCACTCGTAACTCCTAGATGTTATAAAAATACTGTTTCATTCGAAGAAGCATTCCACATTATTGATAACGAAAGCGGAAAACGATTTGATCCGGAACTTGTAATGGAGTTCCTTAAAATAAAAAATAAAGTTATAGAAATTATAGATACATATTCTGACAGTTCTGTTGAGGACTAACAATGTTCAAGGTTACAGTACACAAGATAGACTCTACAACACATACAAATGACGGAAGTTTTTTGCAGACTCCGTTCTGGTGTGAATTTAAATCTCGTCATGGCTGGACATACAGACGCTTTGCATTGCAGATTGAATACGAAGGTGCACAAAATGATTACGAGGTTTCTGTATTGAACCGTAATTTTGCAGGCGGACGTTTTTCTATTGCATATATTCCTTTGTTCCCGGCATTGCCATTTGATTCTAAAGAGGTTAGTGCAAATGATCAGACAATTGAGTTTGCAGCATTTATGCATGATATTGCGCTTGCCTTAAAACCGGAGCTTCCTGTAAACACAATAGCAATTCGTTTTGATCCTGATGTAAGCTTTGAGGATTTGTATGAATGCTATGGCTATAACAAGGGACTTAAGATTGTAAGCTTTGCAGATAAACTGGGCTTGAAAAAAAATAGAGTTGATATTCAGCCGCCTGATACAACGCTTGTTGATTTGACCGGAACAGAAGATGAAATTATGGAGCGCATGCATTCTAAGTGGCGCTACAATATTCGGCTGAGTGCAAAGAAGGGCGTTGAGATAAAAAGATACAATGGAAAAAGTCTTAACTTGTCAGAAAAAATAGACAAGTTTTACGAGCTTACAAAAGAAACAAATGCCCGCGACGGAAATGCAAGTCATGCAAAGGATTATTATCTTGACCTGATTCGTTCCAGTGGTGAACAGGTAGAAGCCGGAAAAGATGTTCCTGTAATTTCACTTTATATTGCAGAACACGAAAGCGAAGAAATTGCAGCCATTATGACTTTGTTCAGCCACGATGAAGCAATTTATTTATATGGTGCAAGCAGCAATAAAAAGCGCAATCTTATGCCAAACCATCTTTTGCAGTGGACTGCCATGAAAGATGCAAAAGCTTACGGTTCAAAATATTACGACATGTACGGAATGCCTCCGGAAGGAGAAGATGAAAATCATCCGATGCACGGGCTTTACATGTTTAAGGCAAACTTTGGTGGCCGCATTATTCATAGAATAGGCAGCTGGGATATGCCGTTGAAGCCGGTTTATCATTTATACATTGCAGCAGAGACCATCAGAGCCTGGTGGTTTAAGAAGGTTGTGAAAAAACTACATGGAAGGTAGAACGTCATTGCGAGCGAAGCGTGGCAATCCAGGTTGCTCCTCGCAATAACGGACTTTTATAACCTCACAATATCCTTTTTCTCTTTCCTGTTTGGCTACTTTATTTTCAATCTGCGAAACAAACAAAACATCAGGCGCCTGCGAAAGCTCTTTTAGTTCCTGCTTACTTTGCAGCGGGATTTTTTTATTTATAACTTCCTTTAATTCAACATCTTCAAGGCCGCTTGTTACTGCACGGAAAATATATTCATAAAAGTTCAGTCCGCTTGCTGCCGCATATGTTGTTGTCATACCACTCAGGCGGGGATTAATCTCGATGATGTACCATTTACCATCACTGAAAATCAAATCAACCTGGGCATAGCCGTTCAGATTGAGGGATTTTGCAAGACGAAGTAATTCCTTTTTTAGTTCATCTGTTTTATATAGCGGGCTTTCAACCGGACCTGTTTTTTCACAAAGCTTTGGACTTGTAATTCCATATTGATTTACGCTCAAACGGAACGGCGGCATAACTGTATAAATGCCATCATGACCATATATTTCGGCACCAAACTGTTCCCCTTGCAAAAACTTTTCAATCAGGCGGTTTGAATTATTTTTCTTTGAGTTCAGGTAACCGTACGCTTCGTTATAAGAGTTTACCACAGTCATTCCGTAAGAGCTCAAGCCAACAGGATTTTTGATAATAAGAGGGTATTCCATTTCTTTAAGCTGGCGGTAAACGCTTTCTTTGTAAACGTTGTCGCTAACTTCCTGTTGGTTTCCGGCACAGAAAAACAGGTCGTGGTCTACAAAAAGGCCCGGCGCATGATTAAAACCGTTTGAGTCAAAAAAGGCCTGAGTTCTGTATTTATCAAAGCATAAAAGCGCTGTTTCTTTACTATGGCATATAGTTTTTACACCGGCTTTTCTAAGCTCATCTGCAATAAAAGAATCTTTAAGAGGAAGCCAGTCGTAAGGAGTAATCCAGAAAGAAGCGGCAATTGCAAGATCTGGTTTTAATTCAAGGATTTTCTGTGCAAATTCTTTGGTGTCGTAAGTATTAACTATAATCGCGCTCGACGGCATGAACATTGCAGGCATCTGAGAGACTGTAAAAAACTGGTGTTCCTGTTTAGAACTACAAAAATCAGACCATAATTTGTCAAAATCGGGGTAGGTTGTGTTAATAAAAGAGGAGGGTTCATAGTTGTTGGAGTTGGAACTGTAGAAAACTATGCGCATACCGATTGTACTGCCTTATTAAAATCTGCTTCCTGTTCTCTGGTAAGCGGTTCTTTTGCATAAAGGGCCTGTTCAAAAAGTAATCCTGCAATATCTGCATTTTTGTTTTTGAAAAGAGCGGTGTATTCTGCAGGTGCAAGGTTTTTTGTATAGGTAATTCCGTGTTCTTCGCCCCAGTCAATCAGTTTTACAAATACTTTCGAAAGCCTGTCTAATTCGGCGCGTTTTTCCTTTGATTTTCTAGACTTACTTAAAAACTCTTCCATTTCGTTCATAAAACGGCGTGAATTTTCGTTTGCCCTTGGTGAATGTTTTATTTTTACAGAAAAAAGATTCTTAAAGAAAATCCTGACATTTTTGAAAAAGCGCTTGAAAATGCTTTTTATATCTGTTGTTCGTAATAGTGCATAAAACTTTTTAGAAACAAACGGCTTTAAGAAATACCAGGCAATTGCAATAATAAAAAATAAACCGCAGCAGATTGCAAAAATATGAGAACCTTTTGTATCTGTATCTGTTGCAGAAGCAGTAAAATCCCTTATTTCTTCAAGGCGTCTTTCATATTCCATTTCAGCTGCATCTACTGTTGGAGGAGTAACATCAACTTCTTTTGGCTTGAATAACCGGAAAAAATAAAGAAGATAAGATAGTTTTAAAGGTGAATGATTTGAAGAAACTAAAATGCCTGCAAGAAAACAAAAGAAAAAGATAACAACACTTGTTCCGATTGTTTTTAATCTGAAATCAAACACATTTGTAAATCCGTTAGAAGCATATGCTGCCTCGCGGACATAATAACCGTATAAAAAGAAATGAGCACCGGCACAAACAAAATATGTTATGAGAAGAATAATCGAAAAAATAGAAGGTCGAATATCTGTTGCAATAGACAAGCCTGCAAGAATTGCCAGTATTCCTCCAAGAATTATAAACGTAGCTCTGTTCTGCTTATATCCTTCTGCAGATTGAGTAAGGTGCATATTATAATCATAAAGCTCTTTCTGAAGCGCTGTATTGTTTTTTGCAGTGCATTGTTCTTCAAAGCAATCATGCTCAAAAAATGGTGAGAAAACTTTATAATAAAGGACAGTTTGAATTGCAGTTGCTATAAAAACAATAGGGGCATTTACCCAGCGGGAAGTAAAAAACAAAATTACTGCAATTGCAATAAGATAAAAAGCTATAAATCTTATAAAGTTAGAGGTCTTTGATTTTTCATTAAAATAAACTGAAATGATAATAAAAGAAATAAGCTGAGTTAGTAAAACGGCCGGGAATGTCCAAAATGAAATTATGTCTTTATTATTTGCAACTGCAATATCTCGTAAAAAGCTGATTACACCAAAAATAAAAGTGGCGATTACCGCATATATTAAAAATCGTTCAACAAGCTTGTGAAAATAGGAGATCAGCATTTTTTCTTTGGCTTTACGGCTCATTTATGCACCTCCTTCATAATTCCAAGAGTCTTTGTTGTGATTCCATATTGCTGAGCAGTTATTTTGTCGTTGTATAAATCAACCTGTTCAGGACCAATTACAAAAAGCAGCGTGCCCGAAGAAAGTTCCTGTTTAAGCTTTTGTTCAGGATCATATTCAAGATGGCCTTCTTCCATTTGAATAAGAGAAAGAATATCCAGAATACAATCAGCCTGATTTTGTGCAGGTTTAATATAAGGAAAGCCCGAACCATAGGCTGCAAAACCACAGCGCTGTTTAAGACGAGCCGCAATATTTATGATACTTGCTGCTATTTCAATTGCTTTTTCACCTTTTTCATGACGCATGTTCAGGGAATAATCTTCTTTTGCAAGATTTAAGAATACAAAGAATGGTGCATCAAAGGTATTTTCGTATTCATTTGTAAAAAGGGCATTGAACTTGGCACTTGCACGCCAGTTTATTCGTTTAAGTTCATCTCCGTCCTTGTATTCGCGGATTGCACGGCGCATTGTAATATCTTCGTAAATCGGATTATTGATTTTTATGCTGCCCTGAGGAAGCCCCGGAAGCGGAATTGTTTTAAGTTGAATCCGAGCAGGACGTACAAGGATTTTTTGAGTACATTCAATTTCTTTTATTACCTGAAAAAGCCCAAGCGGATCAGTTGTCTTTATGAGAATTGGTCCTGCAGTATAAAGCCCACGGTTTAAGGCATTTACTTCATAGAAAAATGTTTTCTGTTCAAAGCCACGCAGCTTGAAAAGCCGTTCGTTTCTTTTTTCGAATACATGAAGATAAGGAACATTGTCTAAAACATAACAAAGAAGCGCGGGAAAACGTGATTTGTTTTTTACCGTAAAGCTGATTGTAAGTCGTTCAAAAGAAACTGTTTTAATTTCGTGTACGTTTCGTTCTGCAGTAAGATGTTTATCTAGTTGTTTTGCCCAAAGCCAGCTGACAAAAAAAATCAGAATTATGCTTATTGCAATTGCCTGAATAAATTTATAAGGCAAAAACAAAATTGTAAAAACAGCGAGATAAAGTGTTGTTCTGATTGCTGATGCCGGCTTTATCATATCACTAAAAACCAGTGTGAATTAAACATGAGCTTTAAAATCAGGAATCGGTACCTGTTCCAGAAGCTGGCTGATAATTGTTTCGGCAGTCAAACCTTTAATAATTGCGTCTCCCTTAAGAATCAAACGCTTGCGGAAAACAGGGAAGGCTAAAAGCTTTACATCTTCGGGAGTAACATAATTTCTACCGCGAACAGCAGCATAGCTTTGTGCAGCCTTATAAAGAGCAATAGAACCACGAGGAGAAATACCAGCCGCAAGATTATCATCATTACGGGTTGCTTCTACAAGGTTTAAAAGATATTCCATAACTGCTTCGTCAACATGAACATTTACAGCTTCTTCCATACAGCCAAGTATTTCATCCTTAGAAGTAACAGCCTGAATAGACTCAACAGGATGAACAAGAGAGCGTTGAGCAGTTATAATTTCGATTTCTTCGTTCTTAGAAGGATATCCTATAGAAACACAGAACATAAAACGGTCTTTCTGAGCTTCAGGAAGAGGGAAGGTTCCTTCTGATTCAACAGGGTTTTCAGTAGCAATAACAAAAAATGGCTTTTCAAGTTCGTGCTTTTTACCGTCTGCGCTGACCTGTCCTTCTGCCATTGCTTCAAGAAGACTTGACTGAGTTCTTGGAGTAGCACGGTTTAATTCATCTACAAGGACAATGCTTGACATTACAGGACCCGGACGGAATTCAAATTCTGATTTTGCAGGCAGCCATACAGAGCTTCCTGTTACATCTGAAGGCATAAGGTCTGGTGTACACTGAATACGACTAAAGGCAAGTCCGCTTGATTTTGCAATTGCCTTAGCAAGAACTGTTTTTCCTGTTCCAGGAACATCTTCCAGAAGAACATGACCACCTGCAAAAATGCTAGCTAGAATCATGTCTACAATTTCTTCATTTCCTTTGAAAACTTTACCAACGTTAGATTTTATTTTATCAGATACTTCTTTAATTGTACTCATAACAATAATTTTAGCATATTCAAGTTGATTTTACCATACAGAAAAAGTATTATATAACCATGACCAAAGACGACATTTACTTTTTTACACAGGCAAAAAAGGAACTTGAATTTAAATATCATGATAATACTTATGTCTTAAATTACGACAAGGATGACAATGGTAAAGAATACATTATCTTTGGTCCAATTTACGAAACAAAAAAATATGATTCTTTCGGCGATTTGATGAACAACGCCAGGGTAGAAAATCATTATTTTAAGGAATTTATTGAGGTTTTATAGATGAACATGGAAGCTTTCATCCTGGGCTGCGGCGGTATGATGCCTTTGCCTTATAGACATTTGACATCTGTACTTCTTCGTCGTGAAGGCGACCTTTTTCTTTTTGATTGTGGGGAAGGCACTCAGGTAAGTCTGCGCCGGCTGAACCTCAAATGGAAAAAAATAGATGCCATTTTCATTTCACACACGCATGCAGACCACGTTACTGGCCTCCCGGGCATTCTTATGCTCAACGCTCAAGTAGACAGAACAGAACCTCTTTATATTTACGGGCCTCCAAAAATCAAAGAATACGTAGATACAAGCCGTAAAGTTCTTGATATGTATATAAATTATCCGATTGTGGTAAAGGAAATTGAAGCTCCATGCGTAGTTCATTCGGGTAAGGATTTTTATATTCGTGCATTCCCGCTTGATCATACAAAGGTTTGCGTTGGTTATACACTTGAAGAACTTGATCGTCCTGGTGAGTTTAATCCTGATAAGGCACGTGAACTTGGAGTTCCTGTTGGTCCTCTTTGGGCACAGCTGCAAAATGGTTTTGAAGTACAGGCAGCAGATGGATCTACAGTAAAACCGGAACAGGTACTTGGACAAAAGCGCAGTGGCCGAAAATTCAGCTTTGTAACAGATACTCTTTATAAAAAGACAATTGCAGACGAGGTTCGTGGTTCTGATTTACTTGTATGCGAAGGAATGTTTGAATCAGAGCTTATTGATCAGGCAAAAGAAAAAAAGCATATGACTGCAGTACAGGCCGCAACAATTGCTAAGGATGCAGACGTTCGCCGAATGTGTATGATTCATTACAGCCCGCGCTATACAGACAGAGAGCTTGAAAAGCTTTTGACAGAAGCTAAGGAAGTGTGGACAAAAGCAGAGCTAAGCCGCGACAGAATGCAGATAGATATTCCTTATGTTGATTAATTTCAGGAAGCCAAATTGATAGAAGTTCTGAACTTTTGCAAAGAATATAAATCACACCGCAAGCAGACTTTTAAGGTACAAGACGTTTCTTTTACCGTAGAAAAGGGCAGTATTACAGGCCTGGTTGGACCAAACGGCTCCGGAAAGTCTACTGTAATAAAGGCAATCTGCGGCTTTCATTATCCTACAAGCGGACAAATAAAAATGTGCGGCAATGATGAAAAAGTCCCGCCCGTAGACATCACAGAACAGAGTGAAAAAGCAATGGAACTTTGCGGCTACGTCCCTGAAATTACACAGCTTCCTCCTGACATGAAGGTTATTGATTTTTTAAATTATGCAGCAAAGTGTCATGGACTTTCAAAGGAGCAGGCTGCACAAAGCTTAGAAAAACAAATAAAAGCCTTTAATCTGTCTGATTTTCTGAACAATAAGATAAAAATTCTATCTAAAGGTCAGCAGCAGAGAGTGTCTTTTGCACAGGCTTTGATACATGATCCTGCAAACCTTGTACTTGATGAACCTATAAATGGACTTGATCCTTCGCAGATTATTGCCTTCCGCGAGCTTATAAAAAAATACAGCAAGTCAAAAGCAATTCTTGTTTCAACACACATCTTAAGTGAAGTAAATAATATCTGCTCAAAGGCATACATAATGCACCAGGGAAAGATTTACCCGGTAAAAAATCTTGCACAGATAGAAAAAGAATTTGTTAACTTGACGACAAAACAGACCGCACTCACACAGGGGGATAAATAATGACTTTATTCTCTGCAATTCTTTTTTCTGTTTTTACAAGTGCAATGTTTTTTATAAAAGGCCAGTTTTTTGCAGGCAGTGGAACAAGCGACCTTTTGAATTATTTTTCGAACGTTCCGTATATCTGCATACTTGTTGTGCCTTCGCTTTGCTATAAAAAATCTATAAGCCTTTATGATGACTTTATTCCGCTTTCACGAGGCAAAAAGTTATTGCAAAACTTCCTTCGCATATTCATAAACTTTGCAATAATCATTGCGCTCATGCTGCCTGTCTGTTTTCTTGTAAACCTTTTTGGAAGTGTAGATGCAGGGCAGGTTTTCACAAGCATTTTATGTCTGCTTTTTTACGGAGCAAGTCTTATAGCTCTCTGCCTTTTAATAAACGAATTTTTTGCCAACAGCATTGTAAGCTTTGTTGTAAGCGCGCTGCTCCTTGCAGTTTTCAATTCAATCCACCTTGTACCACTTTATGTAAATACAAACGCTTTTTTCACACTTATATGCAAACAGTTCAGTTTTGCCTGGCACTTTGACGCTGCTTCAAAAGGAATAATTGATACCCGCGATTTCCTGTGGCTTTTGCTTTGTACAATCATCTTTTTATATTCTGCCTGGCATGTGATTATGCATAAAAAGGGCAGATGCTTTACCCCTAAGCAGAAAACTTTCTATGCAGAAATTTTTGTTCTTTTACTTTTAATTTTATTCAACAGTGCCAGCTGGTTCAAACGCTTTGATTTTTCTAAAACAAAATCATATTCTGTGAGCAGTTATACAAAAAAACTTGCAGACAATCTTGAAGATAACTTAAAAATAACGTATTACCGTTCAGGAACACTATCAAAACTGTATCCTCAAATACGCGATGTAAGTGATTTTTTGACTTCATATACGCTTTTGAACAGAAAAATAAGCTATACAATTAAAGATCCCGACAAGGATGAAGAAATACGGACAATGCTTGACAATTACGGTGTTACAAGCCAGCAGCTTCAAAATGTTGGAGCAACCTCAACTCAATACACAAGCGTTTATTCTGCAATAGTTCTTGAATACCGCGGAATGATTCAGATAATCCCATTCTTAATGTCGAGTCAGACTCTTGAATATGATATGGCCATGAGGATTAAAAATCTTCTTCAGGCAAAAAACATGGTTGTAAACATTGTTGTAGGCAACGGTATGAGCCTTGATGAAGATTACAATTATATTATTCCATGGCTGAATTCACAGGGACTGCTTGCTAATCCGTTATACATTGATGATCCGGCCTTTGCAACAAATCTTTCACTTGCATCGGGACCACTGCTTGTAATAGGAGATAGTAACATAAACATAGAAAACGCAATTGCAATTGAAAACTATATTCTTGAAAAAAAAGGCAATGCAGTTTTTGCAGTAAGTCCTTACAGCTGTAGTATTGAAGGAGAATGGAGCCTTACTTCAAATACGCGTACAAATATTATTGAAATGCTCGAAAACTGGGGCGTAACCTTTACAGATAAAATTGCAGCAGACATTTCCTGTGCAAGAATAACAATGACTTCTGATGATAATTATACAGAAGTTTTAAATTATCCTTTGTGGATAAGTCTTTTGCCGCAGGAGTTCTGCCGGCTTGGAATGACGCTTTTCTGGCCTGTAAAACTAGAACTTTCGCAGAATGCAACTCCTTATCTGGTTACCAGTTCTATGGCATATACTTATAAAACAGACCGGGCAAGTCCAAAACGTCTTATAGAAACAAATCCTTTTTACGTACAGCCAGAAACTGCTGCAGACAAAGAAAAAGGAACTCAGATTATTGGTGCGCAGATTACAGGTCCGTTAAGCGGCTTGTATAATCTTGCTTCCTGCGACGATTCAAATATTATAGTTATTCCTGATCAGTACTTTTTGAATACTTTGATGACAGGCTACATAGGCGGAGACTTTGGCGATTACAGAAACTTTGAGTTTATTTCTAACTGTATTTTGAATCTTGCAGGAGAAAGTGAACTTGCACAACTTCAGTCAAAAACAACAAGAGACACAAGCCTGTATAAAGTAACAGACGAGCTGCAATTCCTTAAGCTAAGGCTGTTAGTGTTTATTATGATTTTTGTTGTGATTCCACTTATACTGGTTTTGTTTTTCTTGTGCTTCAGCAAATTACGCAACCATATGGGGTCCTTCGACAAGCTCAGGAACCCCAACGCGTGGTCCCTGAGCCTGTCGAAGGGCAACACTACACAAATCCTCCTTCTTTCTTTAATTACTATCTTCACAATCACAGAACTTTTATATATTACTGTATTCTCCAAAACAGGTGAAAAAAGGCGCCATCAGCAGGAAATACAGCTGCTCCATGAGGCAGACATTTCGCAGATAGACGGAATCATAATTCAGGGTAACAAGGAAGGCTTGATCTTAAAAAAAACTGATGACATGTGGCTTCTTACAGATATGTCAAATCCGGGTTCAAGTATTCCTGCAGACACTCAGCGGCTTGCCAAGCTTTTTGTAAACCTTGTTTCAAAGCATATAATGACAAAGACAGGTAAAAAAGACAGCACCATTATAAATACATATGGCCTTGATGAAACTAACGGTACAGTAATAAGTCTTTTTAAGAACGGCACTGAATATCAAAGACTTTATTTTGGCTCAACAGATTTTTCACAGTCACGACGTTATTTTACAACGCTCGAACTTAATTCAGTTTTTCTCTTTGATTCTTCGTTTGAAAATTTTTTAAGTACAAACGTTCAAAGCTGGAGCGATCCGTACATAATTTCACAACAGCTTAAAGATGAAGTTTTTAAAATGGGTGAAGCCCAGAATATAGACCCAAAGCTTTTTGAACTTAGACACGGCGGCATTGCAGATGCATTGATTGATCTTCCTGTAGACCTTTCGTTTACAATCCAGATGGGCGACAAATCTACAATCACGCTTGATATTTACGAATATCCTGCTGACGATTCTGTTCAGGAATATGTAGTTTCTACAACCTTTGATTCACCACGGCTTGGAAAATCCTTTTCGTACAAAACAAAAATCAGCTTGTGGACTTACAACAAAATCAAAGAAATTATGTTGTAAAGAAAATGAACTAAAACACAGTTCCATATAAAGTTTGTTTTTTTATACAAATAAGTCAAAACTAAATGAGCCAAGGCAGCATTAATAACTGCAAGAATTCCAAGATACAAGTGCGCAAAAGCAAAAGCGAGCAGGGCAAGAGCCTGACAAATTATTAAAGTACTTTTCTTATCTCCAAGCCGCGTATACCCCAAAATCCTGTAAAGCGCATCTGCAAAATAAAATCTGTAAATTACTTCTTCATAAACCGCACTAAACAAAAAAGTAAGAACACAAAAAATCCATTGAAGCCCCCCAGAAGGAAGCGCAACATCAAATTCCTTCACAGAATTCTTAGTAATAAACCTGATCAAAAACGCCACAAAAAACATAAAAGTAAGCGCGAAAAACCCCGGATAAAAAAATCCTTTCTTAGTATTAAGCCCCTTACTCAACACAAACAAAACAACCGCAAAAACAAAAAGCCCAGTTTGCCTAAAAGGAAACGTCCAGGTAAATATCTGTTCCCCCGCACTCACACCAGGAGCAATTACCGGCGGCAAAATTAGAAATACTAATATAAGAGAAAAAATCAAAATTTCCGAAAATATGGATTTATTTATCATAGTGTTCGTCTGTGGGGGGCCCGGAGTAGAAAAAGCTTGAGGGCAAGTTTCTCAGTTGCCCTCAAGCTTTTTCTACGGGAGGGCTCCCCACCACAAAAAGGCATTCTGTTACATGAATACATATTTAATGACAAATGTAACTTTTTGTGTTATATTAGTATATATAATAAAGAGGATTTTGTGTACATTCTAATCGGAATTATTATAGCTATTTCAATTCTTCTCGCTTTAGCAGGCTTATATTCAGTTTTCAAACAGCGTATTGAGTTTTATATAACAGGATTTGACCAGAAGTTTTCACTTTCAGACTTGAATCTTTTGTGGAGTGTTGCCCAGATTTGTGATCTTGATTATCCAAAAGCACTTTTCTGGTCAATGCCGTCTTTAACAAAATGCATGACTCATATCACTTCACAGGCTGCTGCAAACGGCACAGAAAATGATCCAGGTACACAGGCTCTTATTACAAAGCTTTTTAATTACAGAACAAAGCTTCAGAATCAGACAGACGAAAAGAAAGGCGTTGAGTCTACAATGTATCTTGAAAAAGATCAGAAACTTAGAATTATTCTTCCGGGAAAAGGAGTTTTCTCATCAAAAATCCTTAATAACGGAAAAGAAATGATAATTTCAGTACCAAGACAAAAAGACATGATTCCGCTCACTGCAGAAGAATGGGTAGGAAAATTTGTAAGTGTATACCTTTGGCGAAAAGGCGATGCACGCTATGTATTCGATTCAACTGTAACTGGTCATGGTCTTTTTGTTGGTGAATCATCAATTTCGCTTAAGCATTCAAGCAATCTTATTCGTACCCAAAAAAGAAAAGCTGTTCGTGCTAAATGTGAAATTAAAGCAAATCTGTATATCATCAAATCTGAAAACATTGATTACAATGCAGTAGAAACACAAAACGGCTACAAGTGTCTTATCGAAGATATTTCGGAATCTGGTGCACTTATTCGTATTGGCGGTAAAGGTGTTTCAAATGTTCAGATTAAGCTTCAGTTCAATATTCAAAACATGCTTATTATTATGTTTGGAGTTGTAAGGACTGTAGAGTATAACGAAGCTTCAAATCAATCACTGCTTCACTTTGAATGTATTCATCTTGATCAGACAATGAAGAATGAAGTTTTAAGTTTTGTTTATAACATGCTTCCAGACCGCGAAAAAGAGGTTTACGAAGCTTTACAGCTTACAGATACTGATGAAATTGAAGCAGGTGATGAAGGCCTTGAAAATGTAACTGATGGCCAGCAAAATGATTTAACTAATGATGGAACTGCTTCAGGTCAAAACCCGGAAGGTCCACAGCAGGATAATACACCTGTAAATCTTCCGCCAATGCCTGATTCAGTAACAGAGGGTGATTTCCCAAGTATTGAAGATTAACAGGGTAACGATATGAAAAAACAATTTTCTTTGCTTATAATAACTATAATTCTTCTCAATTCAGCATTTGCACAGGAATATAAAAAACAGTTTATAAAAGGAAATATTACCGATAAAACAAACGCAGTAAGAGAAGCATCTGGTCAGGAAGGCATCTGGCTTTCGCAAAAAGCAATTGATTTTGTTTTGGAAAATAATGAAATTACCGGTACAGACAGAGACATGGACGGTCTTGCAGTAGCAGCTGTTCTTTCTTTGCCAAATGATTATGTTTCGGGCTTATCTGAAGCAGACAAAAACCAGGTCATGAGCAAATTTATTCAGCTTTTTGAAAAGTTTTCAAAGAGTAATACTGTTCAAATTGCAGTTCAGTCAAAGGTTCTTGCATTAAAAGACCACATGAACACAGATGCATTTACAGATGTTTTGAATAAATTTTTACAAAGCTCATCAGTTCTTTCATCTGACTCAAGTCTTTTGAAATCAGTAATCAACTCCCTTGGATTTATAGGCAACAACATCTCATTTTCTATACTTTATAATAATCTTAATGACAAAAGGTATTCTGCATACTATCCAGAAATTGAACAGACAATTAAAAAACTCATTCCGGTTTCTATGAATGAAGTTCTTGCAATTGTTCACAGTAAGGATCCTGCAAATACTCAGCGCATTTTTAACCTTGTAAAACAGGCAGATATAACTACAAACAATCTTTGCGAAATAGCAGAAAACGTTTTGAATGATTCTCCGCTTATTTCTTTGAAATTTGAAGCACTTGAAATTTTGAACAAAAACAAATGGACCCGTGCTTCGAACAGTGTACTTTCGTTCTTCTCAAATTCTCAAAAAGATTTCCAAAACGGACTTGTTACAGAAGATCAGTTTGTAAGTTTAATTAATTCACTTGTAAATATTTCTCCGTTAGATGCTGTTAATCCGCTTATAAAATACCTGGGCGAATTGAATGTACAGCTTGAATACAATAATTCTGTAGCTCAGAATGTTGTGCTTGCTGTTATCAATTCATTAGGTGCTATTGGCGATAAACAGGCATTTGATTCTCTTCTTTCGGTAACATACCTTAACTATCCGGAACCAGTTTTGTCTGCAGCCCGCCAGGCCCTTGCAGGTTTAAGATGGTAACGAGGTATTCGAATAATTCTGTTTTTCTAGCGGCTTTAATCTGTATAATTCTTTTTTATTCCGGTCTCATAAAACTTAAAGACAGGAATAGTTTTGCTTCAACAATAAAACCAAATGAAATCTGTTGTTTAAAAGGTCAGCTCATTTCTTCACCGGCAAAAACTTCGGATGGAAAATATTATTCTTCAAAACTTAAGGTTCATGGCTGTAAGAGTGATATCATGAGCTCCAGTGCATTTGGAAATGTAAAAGTAATGATTCCCTCTGAAATTGCAGAAGCGTTTTATCCGGGAAAGCTTTATTCAAGGGCAGGGGCTTTTTTTGAAGCGGGTGGCCTTTACACAATAAACGGCTTTTTTAATTCAGACTCATCAAAGTTTTATATTACAGAATGTACCCAGTCTTCATTTCCAGAAACTGTTTATGGCAGGCTTGATTATTTCAGAGCATTATGCCGCCTGCAATTTAAAAGGCTCATGTATTCCTGGGGAGCAGGTGGAGGATTATTGTTAGCGCTTCTTTGTGGTGCAAAAGAGTATACATCTTCAGAAGTTTCATTAAGTTTTAAGAACGCAGGTCTTTCGCATATACTGGCACTTTCAGGAATGCATCTTTCTATGTTTTCTGGAATAGCTTTATTTTTTGGAAACAAAATAGGCAGGAAAAAGCTTTCGTTTATAATCCGCATTATAACGCTTATTTGTTTTGTATGGTTTGCAGGTATTTCACCATCATTGTTACGTGCTTTTTTATGCAGCTTTTTTATGATAATTGCTTCTCTTGCAAATGTAGATAAACCAGATTTACTTTTAATTTTAGCATTCACTTTTTTATGTCAGACTATTATTTCTCCGGGTGATATTTATAATACAGGTTTTATTCTTTCATATTCAGCTCTTGCAGGCATCCTTCTTACAAACAGGTTTTTCCGTAGTTTTTACAATAAGTTTTTCCCCGGATATTTAGCCAATTCACTCGGCTCTTCTACAGGGGCACAGATTTTTACAGCACCTGTTTCTCTTTATTTATTCAAAACGTTTGCACCTGTTGGAATTATTGCAACAGCAGTCGTTTCGCCTGTTGTTACAGTGTTCATTTATTCAGGACTAATCCTTATAGTCTTATGCCTGCTTTTCCCGGTGCTTGCCACATATAGTGGAATTTTTATAAATTTAGAGTATAATGTCATTAAGTTTTTAACTGGTATATTTTCAAAAGCTTTTATTTGGAGTATTAATTGAATCACCCTGACTATAATTCACCTGCAGAACTGAAAAAAATCCTTGACGATAACGGCTTTTCTATGCAAAAAAAATTCGGACAGAATTTTTTAATAAACGGTGCAGCTCGTACAAAACTTATAGATGCTCTTGATGTAAAAGAAGGAACAACAGTCTGGGAAGTAGGCCCTGGTCTTGGTGCAATGACAAGTGAGCTTCTGGAACGAGGAACAAATCTTACAGTCTTTGAAATTGACCGCGGTTTTATATCTTTGATTTCACAATTCTTCCAGCCATATAGTGATAAGGACAGCTTTAGAATTATTGAAGGGGACGTTATAAAAAACTGGTATGGTCAGACTCAAAAGGGTACTGTAATTCCAGAACGATTTTTTGGAAACCTTCCGTATAATATTGCAGCAACAATAATTGCAGATACAATCGAAAAAGAAATCCGTTTTGAAAAATGTGTTTTTACAGTGCAGAAAGAAGTAGCTGTACGCATGGCCGCAAAACCAGGAGACGAAGATTATTCATCTCTTTCTGTTTTATGTAACTGGGCTTATGATGTAAAAAATCTTATGGATTTATCTGGTGCATGCTTCTGGCCAAAACCAAATGTAGATTCGCGTGCAGTTCTCTTTACAAAAAAAGAAGATTTTCCAAGATGTACAAATCCAAAAATGTTTATAAAAATGCAGAGAGCTTTGTTCAGTTCAAGACGAAAAACTGTAAGAAATAATCTTCAGGGATTTTTGAACAGCAGTGAAAAAGCAGCTTTATATCTGGAAAAAGCAGAAATTAATCCAATGCTTCGTGCAGAAGTTTTAACAATAGATCAGATGCTTAAACTTTCAGATGTAATTTCAGCAGAGGAATCAAAATGAGTGATATTAAACAAAATCTGGAAATTATAAATAACAAAATTCGTACAGCAGAAAAAGAAAGCGGCCGTAAAGAAGGTTCTGTAAAGCTCATGGCTGTAAGTAAGTTTCATCCTGTAGAAGCTGTAATAGAAGCAGTGAACGCAGGACAAACTTTATTCGGAGAAAACCGTGTACAGGAAGCATATTCTAAGTTTTCGGATGTTTTTAAAGCGTATTCCCAAACAGAACTACACATGATCGGGCAGCTTCAGACAAATAAAGTAAAGCATGCTGTTGAAATTGCAAGCTGTATTGAGTCTGTAGACCGCATTGAACTGCTCCAGGAAATAGAAAAACAATGTGCAAAGCTTAATAAACAGATAAAAGTGCTTTTTGAGTATCACACAGGCGAAGAATCAAAGTCTGGTTTTACAAGTGATGATAAACTTTATGAAGCGCTTGAAGAGTGCAAAAATGGACAATTCCCGCATATCATTCCAGCCGGTTTTATGACAATGGCTCCTTTTACAGAAGACAAAGAACTCATAAGAAAATCTTTTATAACGCTTCGTCTTCTTGCAGAAAAAATAAAAACAGAATATCCTATGCTTACATTGGACGAGCTTTCTATGGGAATGTCCGGTGATTTTGAAATTGCAATTCAGGAAGGTTCTACGCTTGTTCGTGTAGGAACTGCAATTTTTGGACAAAGGGTTTATTAATTTATGAAGAAAGTGTTTTTTATAACATTATCACTTTTTCTCTTTTGTATGACACAAAACTGCTTTGGCCAGTCACAATCAAATAATACAACTCCCGAACCATACAGCGAAGATGAGTTTTCTCAAGGCTTAAAGGATCTTAGGCGTTTTGAAATCATTACGCTTGGAGCAATGCCGTTTATAACTTTAGATGCAGCTATTGCTTACAACGGTTATAAATATGCAACAGGTCGTTCCGATAAATTTAATCCACTTGCAACTGCCGATTACAGCCAGAAGGAAATGGAAAAAATAATCCTTACTTCTTTATCAATCAGCGCAGGAATTGGAATTACAGATTATATAATAAATCTTGTAAAACGAAACAAAATCAAAAAACAAAAAAGTCAGGAAGATTCTTATATTTCAATAAAAGAAAATCCTGACGCAATAAAAATACCTCTTCCACAAGAAGGCTCTGAAGAAAAAACTGAGGACCTGGAATAATGCCTGTATATACTGTAAAAGTCCCTGCTGAATACAACAAAGCTGAACGTCTTGATAAATACATTGCTTCATTACCAGACGGCATGAACCGTTCAAAACTCAAAAGTGGTGTTACAGAAATTTTATTAAACGGAAAAAAATCAAAGCTTTCACAAAAGATAAACGGTGGCGATGTAATAGACATTACCTGGGAAGACAACATTCCGGATTACATAGAACCAGAAGACATTTCTCTTGATATAATTTACGAAGACGAAAATGTTACAGTCGTAAATAAAAAACAGGGAATGGTAACTCATCCTGCGTGTGGTAACTGGAACGGAACTCTTGTAAATGCTTTGTTATTTCATTGGGGCCGGGAATCTATAAAACAAATCAAAGATGGCAATGAACAAAAAATTCTTGAATTCCGAAGGCCCGGCATAGTTCATCGTTTGGATAAGGAAACTTCTGGAATTATTATTACAGCAAAAAACCGTGACACAGAAGAGTTTCTTGGAGAACAGTTCAGAAATAAAAAGCTTAGAAAAGAATATATTCTTATTGTTAAAGGAAGACCCCCGGAAAAAGCCGGAGACATTCGCACACAGATAATCCGTGACCCAAAAGACCGTAAACGTTTTAAAGCAGTTACAGACACAAACGAAGGCAAATACGCAAGAACAATTTATCACTGCATTTCAAGCTATGGAAATTATACACTTGTGCGTGTAAGATTAAAGACTGGCCGAACCCACCAGATTCGTGTTCATATGAAATTTCTTGGATGTCCTATTGTCGGAGATTCTATATACAACAAAGTGGATCCGATTTTCCCGGATGCAACACTTATGCTTCATTCAAAGCTTCTGCAGATTCAACTCCCTGGTCAGGAAAATCCAAAAACATTTATAACCAAAACCCCTGAACGTTTTATAGAATTAGAAAAAAAACTTAAGAAGATGTATAACAAAAAAGAATTATAATGATGAATAAAATAAAAATAATTCATGCACCAGATTCTCAAAAACCTTTTGTAATAATAGATAAACCCTCAGGCCTTCCATCTGCACCTTTAAATGAAAGCAATAAAGAAAATGCTTTTTCACAGGCAGCAGAACTTTTCCCCCAGCTTCTAAATGTAAAAGGCAAAAAAGAAATTGAACACGGCTTATTGCATCGTCTTGATACAGCAACAGCCGGTTTTATGATAATTGCCGCAACTCAGGAATGCTATGATTTTTTACAGCAGGAACAAAAAGAGGGCAGAATTATAAAGACATACCTTGCAGAATGTGAATTGCTGCGTAATGAAACCGTGGTCACTGAGCTTGACGAAGGGCAGCATATAAAACTCACTTCCTATTTTCGCCCATACGGCCCCGGCAGAAAAGAAGTTCGTCCAGTCTTTCCTGATGATTCTGAAACAGCCCTTAAAAAAGTAGAAAAAAAAGTCTTATACACAACAAACATCAAAATAATAAAAATCAATAAAGAAGAAAATACCGCTCTTGTAGAATGTTCAATTACAAACGGTTATCGTCATCAGGTACGAAGCCATCTTTCATGGGCTGGATTTCCAATAATAAACGATCCCGTTTACAACACGTCTACAAATAAAAAAAGCACAGAACAAATGCATTTCTGTGCCTCTAAAATTCAATTTGAGTACCCGAGAGGAGACTTGAACTCCTATGACCGTAAGGACACTTGGACCTGAACCAAGCGCGTCTACCAATTCCGCCACCCGGGCTAACGATTAAATTAATATATCAAAAATAAGGGTTTAAGTCAAACAACTGTAAAGACCGGCACAAAGGGCTGCAAGAACTGCAATTACAACAATGTACATCCAAACCGGAAGGCTTCCGTCATAATTTTTAGAAGTTCCGCCTTTAGAAGCCCCCAATCCCAAAAGATTTCTTAATCCAAACGAACTCTTTTTACCTGAACTTGGTCTTACAGCGTATCCGCAGGCAGGGCAGCCGTGAGTAAATTCATCTGTTCGGCCAACCTTACCACATCTTGGGCAACGTACAGAAGCAAAGAACTTACCGCAATACTGGCAGACCTTGTCGTTTTGATGAACTTCTTTACCGCAGAATTCGCAGAAAAATTTAGCTTTTTTGAATCGATTAATTCTCTTCATAAATATCAGAAATTTCTACAACTACAAATACGTTCGAAGTATTTATTTTCATAATACTTTTAAGAAGAACCTGAGCTGTTCTTGTTTTTTTACTGTCAAAGAAAGAGAAGGCTGGAACCTGCATACCGTCTTTAATTGTTTCAAGATCAGAAGCATTATAGAAAGTACACGAAAGAGTTTTTCCGTTGTAATCAAAAAATTTACCGCTTATAAACTTTTTAGAAACCGGATGAGTAAACATAAAGTGACCGGTATTAGGAACAGAAGTTTCTTCTTTAATTGTTACATGAGGTTTTACTAATTCTTCAAAATCTTCAAACTTATCGAAGCAGCCTGTTACTCCAAGAATCTTAGCCTTTTCTTCATCTTCCTGAGAAATTGGATTTGGTTCATAAAGATAAATATCAATATCATCACCACCAATACCGCTCTTTACAAACTGTACAAGAGTTTTCCAATGACGAGGATATTCAGAAGAACTAACTACAATTAAATCAGGACGAATCTCTTCAATGTTGTCCAAAGCCTTTAAAAGCCATTTATAAATAATTGTATCATAATCAGCTTTTATAAGAATATCATTAAGAGTAGAGTATACTTTTTCTTCTTCAGAAATAATCAGGGCTTTCATACAACACCTTAAAAATTAATTTTACTCTGTACCAAGATTAACAACTGTGTAATCATAAATAGTCCAGATTCCTTCGCGCTGGCGAACCTTGTAAGTATAGCGTTTCTTTTCGCTGAAGTTTGGATATTTAAACCATTCAATAACAACAACAGTTCCTTCTGTAGGAGTGTAGGTTGTCTTTTCAATCTGGAAGCGTTCCGGAACAGCAATGATATCATTTTCAATTCTTGACTGCATAAGATCAGCCTTGAATGATTCAATCATCTTAGCGCGTTCCTGAGCAGAAACTGTAACATATTTTTTGCTTAAAGCAGAATTGCGTTTGAGTAAAGATTCAACATCCATGTAAAGGAAGTACTGATCCCAAAGTGATTTCTGTCTTGCAATAATTGTCTGTTCAACAACCTTATCAGGAGCAATTTCTTCAGGCTTTAAGATTTCAGAAGTTGTGTCTTTTACAGGAACGTAAGTAGAAGAAGCTGCAGAAGTTGATGGTCTGATTTCCAAAGTCAAACGGTTTGAATTAAGCTTAATATATTTTGATTTATAAAGTTCCGGGTAGAAGCTCATTTCAAGATAGTAAACAGAAGGTTCATCAACCTTGATATAATCTTTTACATTTTCAATGAATGAATATTCTTCACCGCCTTCAAGTGAAATTTCACGGAAGTAAACAGTTCTGTTTGTAGTACGTTTTTCAATTACAGTATCTGTCATTTCAAGAGCGCTGTTCTTTACGGTGTAAGCATAAAAATCAAGACTAAAGGCACGGTCATCGGCAAGCTTAAAACGGAGTGTTTCTGTACCATTGTTTTTGATTGTAATATGAACTTCAATTGGATTATCATCATTCATTCCAGGATAGTAGATTGATCTGTTGTAATATTTTATTGAAACAGATGCATTGGAATAATCCATTGCCTTAGATTCCTGAGCAAATAATGACTGTCCAAAAAGACAAAGAACTGATATAATAATTGCAAGTTTACGGATTTTCAACGTATTCTCCTTACTCTTTGATTCTACTATAATATCGGTATTTTGTAATGAAATCATTATATTCTTCTATTAATAATTTTTTACACAATTGGAACGATTTTTCAAGCGCTGCAGATAAAATTACTTCGTCTGATGTAAAATTTCCGGTTCTTATAAGCGGTACCCACGGAAGCCTTTTTACATATTTTTTAAGTGAACTTAGTAATACAGCAAAATACAAAACTCTTCAGGCATTACAGTACAGTGCTTCAAGTAAGAAAACAGTAGAATATAAAAGCTTTTCACAGGATTATTTAATCGTTGTTCCAAGTGAATTCGAAATGAATAATCTGAAGCTTGATATACAAACTCTTTTTCCACAGGCTCAGGTTTTTCTTTTTCCAGGCTGGGGAACAATTCCTTACAGACCGGCTGCTCGTGGTTCAGTAGTTTTTGGTCAGAGGGCAGGGTTCCTTTCTAAGCTTTTGGATCAGCAGACTTTTACAACAAATCTGGAACCTAGGATTTTTATTATTACACAACGCTCCTTTATGAGTGCATTACCGCCGCCTGATTACACAAAACAGTTTTCATTTACGCTCAAAAAAAAGGATTCAATTGATACTGTAAAAATCGCCCAGAAGCTTATTCAGCTTGGATACACAAGAGTTTCAAGAGTAAATGTCCGCGGAGAGTTCAGTCTTCGTGGTGAAGTTTTAGATATATTTTTACCTCTAGAAGAAAATCCTGTGCGTATTGTTTTTGATTTTGATACGATTGAGTCATTAAAAGAATTCGAAACAGACTCCCAGATAACGCTTAAAGCACGAGAAAGCATTACAATCTGCCCGACAAAAGAAGTGCTTTGGACTGATGAACTTGTAGAGAAACTTCGTTCAAAGCTTGAAGAATACCAGAAAAATGCACTTTCAAGTGGACACATACATCTGCCGTTTACAGAGCATGCCTTACAGTATCAGGAAATGATGATTGATGAGCTTGCAGTAAAAAAAGAAACAGAAGGCGAGGAGTTTTATTACAGTCTTTTATGGGAAAATCAGTATTCAATTCTTGATTATATAAGCCCGAATACCTTTGTTTTGTTTTATGATTACGACAGACTTTTGAATGCAGAACTTGCAATAAACCGTGAATATTCAGGCATGTACAGGAAAACAAAAGAGACTTTACCTGTGCTTCCGCCTGATATGATGCTTTACGAGCTCAATTTTATGTTAGAAAAAGTATCAAATAGTCTATATTTTAAGACAGTTATAGAAGAAAATGATGCTAAGAATACACAAATTACCTTAAAAACAGAACCTTCACGCAGTTTCTTTGGAAATTTAAATTACATGAAGGAAGAACTGACAAACCTTCAGAACGACGGTTGGAACATCACGATTTTTACAGATAATGATAACCAGCAGCTTCGTATTCATGAGATTTTTAAAGATTGGACAGATATTGAGCCTGATGGAATAAGAAAGCCGGTTCAGCTCATTCCAAAGGCAATTACGGCCGGCTTTAATATCCCTGAAATTAAGCTTTTAGTAATCCAGGAAAACGAGATTTTTGGCCGCAGAAAGTATGTTGCAAAGTCTGTAAATAAGGCAAAATCTCAGGTAATAGACACATTCGTAGAGCTTAATCCGGGCGATTATATAGTTCACGTAAATTGGGGAATAGGGCTCTTTCACGGAATTGAACGCGTTAAGTCTCTTGGTAACGAGCGTGATTATATTAAGCTTGAATACGCAGATCAGGAATTTGCATTTGTACCGATTGAGCAGGTAAACCTTGTTCAACGCTATATTGGTAATGAAGGTGAAAAGCCACGTCTGGACCGCATAGGAAGTAAGTCGTGGGAAAACAGAAAGAGCAAAGTTCAGAAGGCTGTAGAAGATCTTGCACAAAAGCTCATAGATTTGTATTCAAGAAGAAAGGCCAGTGTTGGTTATGCGTTCCCAAAAGAAAAGGAATGGCAGAGCGCTTTTGAAGCAGCGTTCCCTTATGAAGATACTCCGGATCAGATTACAGTAACAGAAGAAGTAAAAGCCGACATGGAAAAACCTGTACCAATGGACCGTCTTGTTTGTGGTGATGTTGGTTATGGTAAAACAGAAATTGCAATGCGCGCTGCATTCAAGGCTGTAATGGGGGGTAAGCAGGTAGCTTTCCTGGCACCAACAACAATTCTTGCAGAACAGCATTACGAAACTTTAATTGAACGATTCAAAAATTTCCCTGTAAAGATTGCGCGTCTGAGCCGTTTTGTTCCTGCAGCGGAACAGAAAAAAATCCTTAAAAAGCTTGAAGAAGGAGAACTTGATATTCTTGTTGGAACTCACAGAATTATTCAGAAAGACGTGCACTTTAAAAATCTTGGTTTAATGATTATAGATGAAGAACAACGCTTTGGTGTAAAAGACAAGGAACGTCTTAAGGAAATGAAAAACAATGTAGACTGTCTTACAATGTCTGCAACACCAATTCCGCGAACACTTCATATGAGTCTTTTAAAAATCAGAGACATGAGTCTTTTGACAACGCCGCCACAGAATCGACAGGCAATTGAAACAGTAATTGATGAATTCAACGACGACAGGGTAGCGGCAGCAATCAGGCAGGAAATGGACCGGGGAGGGCAGGTTTTCTTTTTGCATAACAGGGTAGAGTCTCTGCTCGAAGTTCGCCAGAGAATTGAACGGATTGTACCTGAATGCCTTGTAGATGTAGCTCACGGCCAGATGACAAGTGCCGAACTTGATGATGTTTTCCATCGCTTTAAGATGGGCGGTTTTCATGTTCTTATTGCAACAACAATTATTGAAAACGGAATTGATATCCCGAATGTAAATACAATTATCATTGACCGCGCAGATATGTATGGAGTTTCACAGCTTTATCAGCTTCGTGGACGCGTTGGTAGAAGCGACAGAAAAGCCTATGCATATTTACTTTATCCAAAAGACAGAGCCTTGAGCGAAGTTGCAATGAAGCGCCTCCAGGTAATCAGCGATTTTACAGAACTTGGAAGCGGTTTTAAGATTGCCATGAAAGATATGGAAATACGCGGTGCCGGAAACCTGCTTGGAAAAGACCAGTCTGGTGATGTATATGCAGTAGGATTTGATTTATATATGCGCCTGCTTAATGAAGCAGTAAATCGGCTTACAGCTCAGAAGGAATACAAACCAGAATCAGAAGTTCTTATGGAGCTTGAATACACAGGTTATATTCCTGATACCTATGTAACAATTCCTCAGATAAAAATGGAAATCTATAAAAAAATTGCTTCAATTACAACCGATGCAGAATTTGAAGCAGTTCTTACCGAGCTTGATGACCGCTTTGGACCAATACCGGAAGAAGTTTCGAGTCTTCTTGCTCTTGCCGAAATCAGGATTATCAGCCGTAAACTCTCAATAAAATCTATAAAAGAAAAACAAGGCGAAGTTGCCATAGAGTTCCAGCAGACTTCAAATATTTCAATTGATAATATTCTTAAGCTGATCAAAGATAATCCTGGAACTATAAGGTTAAATCCTCAAAAGCCTAACTTTATCTTTATTAAACTTGGAAAAATAGGACTAAAAGAAAAGTCCGAATTTATACGCGAAAAATTAAGCAAATTATATTAAAAGGGGATTATAAAAAAATGAAAAAAATTCTTTTATCTATTCTGTTTATCTCTATGTTTTCTACAGCCTTGCTTTTTGCAGACCAGGGGGAATACAGAGTTCAAATTAATGACAAGGCTCAAGCCGGAACAAGCAGAGCCTTTGAATGTGCTGCAGTAATCGCTCATTATGCAGGCTTTCCGGAGTATAATGATTCAAATACAGACTTCAGTCTTTATGATTCTTATTTTATTCCTTTGTCGAAAAACAAGGCCTTTTTAGATGCCGTTTCTTATTTTAATAGTCTTCATAACCGCGGCTTTAGTTATGATGCAGTGGCCAATATTGCAACCTATCTTAATTCAGACTGTCAGTCCTACAGAACCGATATTCAAACTGTAAAGGCAAATATTCAGTCCCGCTGCGGAGATCCTGTAAAATTTCTTGAGGTAATTTCTGCTTTTTATACAGAAACTTCTTTTGATGATTTTTATCAGTCTATGATACCTGTTTACGAAGAAAGTCTTCAGGCAATTCTTGCAAATACACAGGTTATAAATATTGCCCTTGATGCTTATGAAAAATACTACAGAACAAGCTTGAATCCTGTTTTTATTTCTGTTACTCCGCTGGTAGGTCCATCTAATTACGGAGTAAGCTTTAACGACGGTCAGAAAGAATATTATGAACCAAAGTATTGTGCCGGTTATTTTGATGCAAATCTTTTAATACATGAATTATCTCATCCAATGTCTAATCCTGTAGTTTATAGAATTGTTAAGAATAAAAAGATAATGAAGCTCGTAAATAAAAGCTTTAAAGGCACTAAAAAACAGATAATGCAGCAGCAGGCTTACACAAACTCAGAAACCTATCTGATTGAACTTTTTAACCGTGCAAATACCCTTAATATCTTAAAGGCCTTTGGAAATGATGCCTATATTTATTCAGGCATATTCAATGATAAACTCAACAGATTTGACGAAATTGCTGAAGTAACCCAGCTACTTGATAAATACAGGTTAGGGAATTATGAGAGTCTGGAAGAATTCCGTCCTGAACTTGAAGAGGGCTTTTTGAAAATACTTAATGCAAATAAGAAGGGTTTTAAGCTTTCTGCAGATGATACCAAAAGCTTTACATTATTTGGTAAAGCTTACAGTGCTGAATATTGCGGAACCAGTGATATAATCGGTATAAGAGATTTCAAAACAAGGAAAATTTTCAAACTTATAGATGCCTATGAAGATTTTGTAAATTACCAGGCTTTTGATTATCTGCCTGATAATAATTATCCTGTAAGTGTAAATGCCGAAGAAGTATACAGAATTGAATATCTAAGAACAGACGGCACAGGCTACGTAGAATATATGAGATCCGATTCTAATTCTTATATAAACGGACAGCATGTAACACTAGGCATTTATGTGGAGTAATTCTTTATAATATATACATTTAATGCGGTAAAAGTGATATGACCCCCTAATGGGTAACATCTTTTGCTGTCTAAATATTCCTAAAAAAAGTTGTTTAGGTCAACATTAATTAATTCCAAAAGGGTATTTTTCCAGAAATTTTGTAGGGGAGAGATACCCTAAATTTTCCTTAATTCGGAAATTGTTGTAATACCGAATAAAGTTTCCAACCTGTTCAAAAACATCTTGCGATGGAATCTTACAAGCTCGAAATGCTTTCTTTGTCCATTTTGCATAGAATCCTTCAGTCTTTAATATCGCATTAAAAGATTCCATTGCAGCATTATCCCAACATTCACCTACATCAGAACAACTTTGTTTTACTCCCAAAGACAAAAGATAATCTCGATAATCATAACTTGTATAAGAACTACCTTGATCCGAGTGAATTATAGTGTCATTCAACTCAACAGATTCAGCTAATAATCTTACAGTCTCTATACAAAGATATGAATCAGGACTATCTCCAATTTTCCAGGCAACAATTTCTCTGTTATACAGATCTTCTATAATGTTCAGATAATAAATGCCATCACTTGTATAAAGATATGTAATATCAGTTACAAATATTGTCCTTGGAGTCGGACTATAAAAATTACGTTGCAGAATATTTGCAGGAACAGTTTCCTTCAGAAGTTTTCTTCGCTCATATACTTCAGGTCGATATTTTCTTCTCCTAACGACTGAATTCAGGCCATTTTCACGCATTATACGGCTTATTTTCTTATGATTCACATCATGTCCCATAGAAATAAGCTTTTTTGTCATAGATCTATAGCCAATTGAATAATTAAACTGTGTTTGAATAGAACCTATAATCTGTATTAATTCTGCATCTGGATTGTTTATGGTTCTTCTTCGGAGATATTTGTAATAGCATTCCCTGGAGACTCCGGCAATTGAGCAGAGTCGGGCGATACTGGTACATCGTCCTGATCTGAGAAGATGTTGAATACATTCGAATCTTTTTTTTTAGCAACCTGATTCGGGTTATATCCCATCAGTTCAGAAAGCGTTTCCAGATATGCAATCTTATCTCTAAGATATTTTATTTCAGCATCTTTAGTTCTGAATTCTGGTTCTTTTATTTCCAAATCATTCCTCTCAATAAGTCCGGTACATTCATTCTTTGAACTTTGTAGTTCTATTATACCTTTTTGAGAGGATTGATTTAAGGCTTTCTCTGGTGATTCTACCCATTTTTTTAACGTATATGGATTGATACCATACTCAAGTGCTATCTGAAAATATCCACCTTTACCAGCCAGATAATCAGAAATTGCCGCCGCTTTTGTTGCAGGACTTACATTCATAAAAACTCCTTGCAAAAGCGTTACCCATAATTGGGTTCAGTGTTTTTTGACATGTAACCATCAACGGGGTTCATCATCTAAAAACTGTGACCTATATGGGGTTCGGTTCAAAGGGCCCTTTTCTGCATAATTTGGCATATTATAACACTACCTATAACGCATATTCTGTCTACCAGTGCATATAGGAAGTATATATAATGGCAGAATTAGTGCCGATTATTTAGAAATGTTTGCCATTTCCGGGAAACTGTGATCTTTTGAATATTGATACGTATACGAAACACCACTGCCATTTCCATTGTTGTTATTATAGTTAATAAAAACTTTATATTTTTTTGTGTATTCATAAGTACCATTTGACCAATTATTAATATTATTGTAGTTAGCCTGTGCTTGTGAATAAGGATTAGAATCGAAAAAAATAATTTGATCGTTAGTATAATAAAAGCTAATATTATATGTTGCATATTCTGTAGCTAATTGGGTTAATAGTTGTGGCTCAGTTGAAAAAATAAACATATTCTCATCATCTACACTTCCAGCCGTTGTATCACTGATTTTTGGTTCACCCAACCCAACTGTTGCGTTTATTGGACATACTTCTATATAAGGCTCATATCTTACGACAATATCATTATTCCAGAAAGCATACTGGGCTTTATAAATATATTTTTTTTCATTTTGGGTATAATAATCTACAATTGGAAGCATGCCTTGATCGATTACAAAACCACTAATTATGACATAATCCGGATCTTCTTTTTTATCTTCAACAAGATACTGTTCGTAATCATTTTCATCAAATCTGAAAATTGAATAAGATGAATTAAAATCCTCTAAATAAGAAGCATTTTTTATTGTGAGTTTAATACCATTATCAGTTGATGAATTTTGAGCAGATAATACAATTTCTCCTTCACCACCGGTTGCTGTCACAGTTTCAAATGCATCTTTATCTTCATCTAATAAATGATATTTATTAACATTATAGATATAAGCATATTCTTTTCCTGGTTCAACAAAACTATCTATAAAACTTACCGATTTTTCTGTGTTATCGTTTTTTGTAAATATAAGAGTTTTTAATCCGGCCGTCCATTTTCCATTTTCTTTTACACCACGATAAACCCAAATATATTTTGATATATATTTATCTATTATTGTTTCATCGTCAGAATCATTAAATGTAAGACTGATTACATTTCCTTGTGCCGAAGGTGTTACAGTAAATGTTGGCTTGGCAGGAGAAACAGGTAATACTATTTCTTCCGGAATTCCGCAGTTCTTTATATTCAATGATTGATCATATACCGGAGGATTTGATAGTGCTCTGTCATTTGTAAAAGTACCTTTTATAATACCTGCAGATTTAAGAATTAAAGTTGCATCATACCAATTTTTAATACAAACAGAATCAGGATATATTCCAGCTCCAGCTTCATCTTCTTCAGTTATTTCTTGGGTCTTCGGACCTTCACCTTCTACTGGATCATTTGCAAATATAAAAACTTTGACAGAATCTGGAAGTTTATATATTTTAATCTTAAAATGCATTGCATTAACTTTTTCATCCTTTGATTCAACATCAAAAACATATTCATAATAGAAATCTTCATTTTCAAATTCTGTACCTTCGACATTTCCATCAGATAAAAATAAGATTGTTGAATCATAATAAGTAACAACAGGAACTGGAGAATTTATAGTTACATTCGAACCACTTTGGATTGCGTCTTTTGTCAATTGAACATCATTTGTTCCTGTAATACTTGAAACTTCTGTTTTTCCATCAATAACTATTTGTGTTTGTTCCTGGTTCTGACTCGATTGACTTACCTGAATTGATTCTACTGTTCCGCCTTTTACTGTTACTTTATCTACAGAATTATTTACACTAATTGAGTTAATTACTATATTTTCATCTGATTCAATTTTTGAGTTTTCTGCATTGATTACTACATTCTCGATTGAAGAATTTTCTTCAAGTGCCAGACGAACATTATTTTTCTTTACTTCTACAGATGCAATTTCTGAATTATTAACATGAATACTGTTTGAACCACCGCCATTTATTTCGAGTTTGGTTATATTATTACAATTTGTAAGTGTAGCATCCCCTTCTCCAACCTGTTTGTCTACAACTACAATGCCATTATTTACTTTTTGCAATTCTATGCCTGAAGCTTTTAATTTAATTGTATTACCGTTTAAGTTCAGATTTTTAATAACAATAGCATTTGAAACTACTGCATTTTCTGTTGCTGTTTCATTGTTAAAATCAATTTCGTTTTGTGCAGCTGCAATAGTTATTGAAAGTTCTGATAAAGGTTCTTCTTCAGGTGCTGCAGCTCCCTGTGTAGTTCCCGGACAACCAGTTAAAAGTGCAAGAATAATAAAAATTAATCCTAAATTGAGTACGTTCTTGTTCATGTAAATTTCTCCCATAAGTAAAATGTTAAAGCATTTTGCTCATTTGTTCGCCTGTTACAGGTCTTGAAAAGTAAAAGCCTTGCTGAATATCGCAGCCTACAGATTTCAGGAATTCACTTTGCTGCGAAGTTTCTACACCTTCGCATAAGGCTGTTATATCAAGCTGATGGGTCATATTTATGATATTTGAAATAATTACGCGTTCTTTGTCATGAAGGTCTTCTGACTGCAAAAAGCATTTATCCATTTTGATAATATCTATTGGCAGCTCGCTCAAAAGATAAAGCGATGAATAGCCTGAACCAAAATCGTCCATAGAAACTTTAAAGCCCATTTCGTGGAAGGTACGGATAAAATTCATAGCCTTTGTTGTATCTTCCATACAAACAGTTTCTGTAATTTCAAATTCTACATACTGCGGCGGAATGTTATAAACTCTTTGAAGTGATTTTATGTAATTGATAATATCGAGCTTCTTTAAATGCTGGCGTGAAACGTTTATAGAAATTGGTACTACACTTCTGCCTTCTTTGATGCGCTCGCTTATAAATTGAAAAACCTGCTGATACATAAAATAATCAACCTGAATAATCTGGCCGCTTCGTTCAATGATTGGCACAAACTGATCCGGATAAATTATTGTACCATCCGGCTTTTGCCAGCGTACAAGAGCTTCTGCACCGCAAATAACTCCTGTTTCTGAATTAATCTTTGGTTGATAATATGTAATTAATTCGTTGTTTTTAATTGCAGAATCTATTGTGGAAAGTATTTCAATTTCGTGATTGATTTTAGAAGACATTTCTTCTTTAAAAATCACAACTGAATCTTCGCGGGAATTTTCACGGGCAATTTTTCGGGCAAGATTGCAGTTTGAAATTACTGTTTCGGCATCTATGTTATTGTTATGTTTTGTAATAAAATACATGCCTGTACAAATACGAAGACGGTTACATTTATATTTTTTTCTCAGGGCATTTTCTATTAATCTATTTCTGATACAGATCTGTTGATGTAAATCTTCTTTCTTTCCAAATTGATAAAGACCTGCAGTTACCATGTTGTCGGAAACAACCCTGGAACCGTATTTAAAATATTCATTATTATCAATTAAAAGTCTGGCGTAATCGGCAAGAAGTTCATTTCCGGTTTTATAGCTGTAAGTATCATTAAAATATTTAAAGTGCTTTATATCGCTGTAATCAATGACAATAATTTCGTCATTAAGATTTTCAATTAATGTTTGTAGTTTGGGGATAAATTCGTCATAACTGTCTAGCCCGGTTAGTGAATCCTTCAAAAATGAACCTCGTTTAAACTTTTTCTATTTATAGAAACATTATATAATATATTTTAGAATTTGACAAATTTTATTTGTAACATTGGCAATTTTTTAATTGTTATATATAATGAATACATCAAACAAAGAGGTATGGTATGAAAAAGATTCGTTATGCAATTCCCTTAGTAATTTTTTCTCTTTTGATTGGATTTACCAGTTGTCTTCCTACTAATCCATCTTATTGGGGAGCTTGGGGCGAAGTTGATGGATATATGATAAAAGACAGCGAGGACTCTACAACTAGACATTTTGAACCAAATAGTTCTTCAATAACCGATAAAACACATCCTGCAAGAATGTATACACATGAATATTCAAGAACACCATCAGGAACACTTGTTGTTCAGGAATGGCCTCAAACATCAATTCCTTCATCTGAATCTGATATAACATATCAAACAAAATCATCAAAAAATATTACTTTTCTAACCACAAAACAGGAATTGAATGGATTCATTTATTACAAAGATACTGATAATCTTTATGTCATAAATACTCTTTACAATTATGAAGCTAAAAATAAACATTTGAAAGATCATGTTAGAAGTTGGCCAGATGATAACCCTGCTGCTTATAGATTTAAAATTAAAGTAGATGGAATATTTGAAACTATCGAAATTCTAATGGATGATAATAATTCCTGGGATTAATACAAATCCTTCTTCCTATAGTTAATGCTCATCAGCATGCCCATACAGGTCATGACGGTGAGCAGAGACGAACCACCATAAGACAAGAATAAAAGCGGGATACCTGTAATAGGCATTATTCCCATAACCATTCCAACATTAATAAAAAAGTGGAAAGAAATCATTCCAAAAATACCCGAAGCTATATAAGTTCCAAAACGGTTCGGGCACTGTCTGATAATCATAAGAATACGAATAATAATTCCAAGATAAAGAATAAATACAATACAGCCGCCTAAAAATCCAAACTCTTCTGAAAGAATACTGAAAATAAAGTCTGTACTCTGCTGGGGTAAGAATCGGTAATGGCTTTGGGTTCCGTTTAAGAATCCCTGCCCTACAGGACCGCCTGCACCAATTGCAATCTTAGACTGAATAATATTCCAGCCTGAGCCAAGCGGATCTTTGTACGGATTCATAAATACAATAAGACGTTTAATCTGGTAGTATTTAAGAACCTTAGAAAAAGCAAGGGAACCAATAAGTGAAACAGCAATAATAGAAAATCCGTAAGCAATCCATATCATGTAGCGCGGGAAATGAAAATACTTTCTAAGAATCAAACTTACAGACGCAATAAATGAAGTTGTAAAAATAAGGATTACACGGAATTTTGTATTTGTTAAAATTGTAATAATTGAATACGGATGCTCTGCAATTTCACTGTTCCATACCGGAAGAATTGCAAAAATAATTGTGAGCATACCAAATGCAACAATATATAAAATGTATCTGATTGGTATATCTGCAATAAAGCACATGAACAAAAAGATTGGAATGTAAACGCTGGCTGTTCCCATATCAGGCTGAATAAGAATAAGGCCCATTGGAAGCATCATAATTCCCATTGCAATTAAGAACCTTTTGAGCTGATTTTCATTCTTACTGTTGTCCAGGTATCGCGCAAGATAAAGTATAAAAAATATCTTTCCGAATTCCGAAGGCTGAATTCCAAACTCACCTATTCCAATCCAGCTTCTGGCTCCGTTTACAAGACGTCCAAAAATTCTTGTATAAATTAAAACAAAAATAAGACCTATATAAAACCACGGAGAAATATTTTCGAGTCTGCGGTAATCATATAAGGTCATTATTATTAATAATACAAAACCTATTCCTGCCCAGATAATCTGCTTTTTATATTCGTTTGTTACAGAAATACCTTCTGAGTTTATACTTGAAGAATAGATGAACATTACGCCCATTGTTACAAGAACGGCAATTACAAGAATGAGAAAGTAATCGAACATTGATAAAACTTTGTTTTTCACTTGTAAACTCCTACTCCATTCGTCCTCTGTTGCTGTTCTGCTGTTCAAGCAGGTATGCAAAGCCAAGTTCATGTATTGCTTCGTCAAAGGTCTGGTTTGCAAATATTCCCTGAATGATTATATTTGTACAGTAAGGTGCCCACCATTCCCATGTGTTGCAGGCTTCAACAATTGTTACAACACAGATTCTGTCTTCCGGCGGTGCATCATAAGGAGCATATGCAACAAGCCAAGAGTGCCAGCTCTGATCATTTTTTCTGTTTGGATTACTATATGGTTCAACTTCGGCAGTACCGGTCTTACAGGCAATCTTTACAATTTTGTTGTTCATAGGATACTGCGGTGTTCCGTCTGTTACTGTATAACGCAAAGCAACCTGAATTTCTTTCCATACAGAATTATCAATTGTTGATTCTATAAGTACAGTTGGTTTTACTTCCTGAATTATTTCATCTGTTACAGGATCGCGTACTTCTTTAAGAAGATGTGGTTTGTAAATAACGCCTTCATTGCTTACCATGGCAATCATGTTCGCAAGCTGCAGCGGTGTTGCTTCCATGTAGCCCTGACCAATTGAAACAGACATTGTATCACCACCAACCCATTTTTCATGATACTTTTTCTGTTTCCATTCTGCTGTTGGTACAAGACCTGAAACCTGGCTTGGTAAATCAATCTGGGTACTCTGACCAAAACCAAATTCCTTTGCGTATGAAGCAATTTTTTCTATACCAAGATAGTCTCGTCCAATTGTCCAGTAATAAATATCGCACGATTGTGCCATTGCATTTTTAAGATCGAGCCAGCCGTGTCCTGTATGCACGTGACAATGGAAAGTTCGTCCACCGTAGAACATGCTTCCTTTACATTCAATTGTTTTAGAAGAAGGAAAAGCCTTTTCCTGAAGCATTGCAGCACTCATAACAATTTTGAATGTAGAAGCCGGCGGATAAGAAATCTGAACTGCACGGTTAATAAGAGGCTTTGAAGAATCATTTAAAAGTTTTGAATAAAGGTTTCCTGCATCGTCGGAAGTAAACAGGTTTGAGTCAAAGTTCGGATACGAAACCATTGCAAGAATTTCACCGGTAGCAGGTTTAAGGACTACGCTTGCCCCTACACGCTCACCCAATGAATCTTCTACAAGCTCCTGGATTCTTGAGTCAATTGTAAGAACAAGCTTCTTTCCCATTTCCGGTGGTTCTACAATAGGTTCATCAGAAATAATTCGGCCATGAACATCTACTGTTGCAAGTTCGCGTCCGTTTTTACCCTGAAGAAGTTCATCATATTGTTTTTCAATTCCTGTCTTACCAACAACACTTGTATTTGTATAACCCTTGTTGTAAAGAACAGTCATTTCATCCTTATCAATATCACCAACGTAACCAATGATGTGTGAAAGAGAAAGTGTTGTATAAGCATAGTTTCGTACGGGTTTAGAAACCCATGAAACTCCAGGAAGGTCAGAAAGATTTTCTGCAATGTTTGAAATTATATTAAACGGAACGTTTGTCTTTACCTGAATTGAAGTATAAGAGCGTCGTACATTTTTTGGAATCTTTTCATCAATCTGGGCCTTAGGAATGCCAAGATAGCCTGCAAGCTTAACCATTACAGTATCGTATTTTGCAGAAGGAATTTCTCCTGGAGTTACTTCAACAGCAAATGAGTCGTTATTAATAACTAATGGCATATCTGCATTGCGGTCATAAATTTCACCGCGCGAAGCAGGAAGCGTACTTATCTGACTCGAAATTGTTCTTGACTGGTTTTTATATTCTTCACCGTTTGTAATCTGCATTGAAAAAAGTCTGAGAACATAAATAAAGAATGCGGCACAGGTCATAAAAAAGAGAACTATTACTTTTCCGTTTTTAGAAATATTACTGGCCATTTTTAAATCTTGTCTATCATATCCTTTGTGTCATGAATAGAAAGCGGCACTTTGAAGAACGAAAGAAACTTAAAGATAAAAGGTGCTAAAACAATATTTGCACAGAACTCAAACAGGAAATAATAAGAAATTATGCTGTAAGAATTCAAATTAAGCTTTGGGAAGAATAATGATATTAAGAATATTAAAAGCTTTTTTGTAAGGGTTGCAATTCCTACAGAAGTCATTGGAATTACAATTCCCGAAATGATAATTGTGTTAGAAAAGAATCCGCAGATATACCCTATTATTGTTCTGTAAACACAGTTCAAGCCAAGCGGAACTCCTGTAATAAAATCAAGGAAAATACCTGAAATAAAGCCAGATATTTCTCCGTAAACTTTTCCGTTTAAAAGTGAAACATAAATACAGCAGATTAAAACAAGATCTGGAACAACAAGCAGGAATGAAATATTTGAAAGAATTGAAGATTCAATGATTGTTGCGGAAAATAAAATTAATGTTGTAATAAGCATTGACTTTACCATTTTATTCTACCTTCCTGTCATTAAGCTGCTTTTGATTAACTACAACAACATTTTCGAGTCTTGAAAAATCTATGATTGGAATAAGTTCAATATTAAGCGAAGAGTTATAATCAAGACTTGTGATTTTTGAAATTGTACCAATCGGAATATCCTTAAGGTAATTGTCGTTTTCGCCGGAGGTAACAATAATGTCGCCGAACGAAAGATCGCTTGCAACGTTTTTACGGATATACTGTAAAAGCAAAGGTTTATCCTGGCTTCCGGTTCCATTTACAAGTCCTAAATCACGGGAGTTCTGGATGCGTGCAGAAACTATGTAATTCAAGTTATATACAGGCATTATCTGACTTGTAAATGTTCCTACCTGAACTACCTTACCAACAAGACCGCGGTTTCCGTTCTGATAAGCAATTACCGGCATATTCTTTTTAATTCCGTTTATGCTGCCTTTGTCGATAGTAAGGTATGTATAAACGTTGTCAAAATCACGGGAGATAATTTGTGCCGGATAATTTTTTTCATCAAGAGAAATTGCAAAGTCAAGCTGTTCCTTAAGGCGTTCATTTTCCTTACGGATATCTGCGTTGGAACGCTGCATTTTTTCGTAGTTTTCAAGTTTAATTACAAGATCGTTATAGTCTTTTTTAAGCTGCTTAAGTTCTTTAACTGCATTAAAGGTATCGCCAATTCCGTTTGTAACAAAATGAACACCTTTTTCTACAGTTGAAATTGCGGTAAATCCAATTTTCTTAAGGTTCAGGATAAAACCGCCGCCGCTGAAATTTAAAATAACATTCGAAATAAGTAAAAGCCCGATGAGAAGAAATTCTGGAAATCTAAACCGAAAACTGTTCTTTTTTTCAGACATAATAAGACCTTTTGTTAAGGACTATTCGTTGAGGCTGTCGTAAATAGAACGTTCAGAAGACATATTCTTGAACAGACTGAAGGCCTCGCCTGCACCAAGAGCAACACATTCAAGTGGTTTTTCTACAAGAATTACAGGTACACCTGTTTCTTTAGAAATGAGTCTTGGAAGCTCGCGGAGCATTGAACCACCACCAGTCATTACAATACCGCGTTCAATAATATCTGAAGCAAGTTCCGGAGGAGTTTCGCTTAATACAATCTTAATTTCATCTACAATCTTGTTTACAGGATCTTTAAGAGCTTCACGAACTTCTACACTGTCTATTTCAAGGCGTCGTGGAAGACCTGTAATTGCGTCTGTTCCTTTAAGTTCCATCTTTTCGATTGTCTTTTCAGGAGCAGCGTTACCAATCTGAATCTTAAGGCGTTCAGCAGCTGGCTGACCAATAATAAGGTTATGAACAGAGCGTACATGCTTTACAATTGCTTCATCAAACTTATCGCCACCAACACGGATAGAATGTGTAACAACCATACCGCCAAGCGAAATTACAGAAACTTCGGTTGTACCACCACCAATGTCGCAGACCATGTGTCCTGCAGGTTCGTAAATAGGGATTTTTGCACCAATAGCTGCTGCCAGAGATTCAGGAATAACTTCTACTTCCTTTGCTCCAGATTTAAGGGCTGCTTCAATAAGAGCTCGTCGCTCTACATCTGTAACGCATGAAGGAATACCAATTTTCATACGGATTGATTTGAACATCTGATGTCTTGGAATAATTTTCTGAATGAAGTATTTTATCATTTTTTCTGTACTGTCAATGTCTGCAATAACACCGTCAGCCAGAGGTCTGATTGCTATAATGTTTCCAGGTGTACGGTCAAGCATTCGTTTAGCTTCTGAACCTACTGCAACTGTTTTTTTAGTACCGCGTTCTACGGCAATAACAGAAGGCTCATCTACGACCATACCTTTATCTTTTACATATATGAGGGTATTACATGTACCTAAATCGATACCAATATCTGTAGAAAACTTATCAAAAAATCCCATCAAAATCCTCCCATGATTTTTTGCGATTTATTTTTTTAATTAATATATTATACAACTATTTTAATAAATAATAAAGAATATTCTTATATTATTATCATTATTCAGATAATTTTTTTACTGCTCCAGCGTGATTCGGCTGAATTTTACGCGCTTTCCTCCACTCTGCACGCGCAGAAACAAGATTTTCCTGCTTTTCAAAAATAAGACCAAGACCATAATGTGCATCGGCAGAGTTGTCATTTTTTTCAAGGACAAGGTCAAACTGTTCCTTTGCATTTACAAGATCGTTAAGGTCTATATAAATATTTCCTAAAAGAAGTCTGCTTTTAAGAATTATTTCATCATTTGAGCTGTTGTTTATGATTCTAAAAAGATACTGCTGGGCAGCTCCTGTTTCGTTTGCTTTATAATACTGTTCTGCAATACTAAGCAAAAGGAAATCTGATTCTCGTACTAAAAGTGCTTCTGTAAATGCAGAAATGCTTTCATAAGTTTGTCCAAGTGAAGCATATGAAAGTCCAAGATATTCTGCAATGTCATCTGCCTGGTAACCGTTTTCTTTTGCAAGAGTAAGATATTTTATTGCAAGATCTGCGTAGTAATAAGTTGTGATTGTGTTTTTGTAAAAGTATGCCTTTCCAAGCATGTATTGAAGCTGCGGCAAAAGCGATTTACTTGATTCATACATTGCAAGACGAAGGTTGTTTATGCATTCATCAAGATATTCCTGAGTCTGATATGTATCTATCTGTGAAACTGCAAGATAAAAACAGGCATAGCCGTAATATGTAAGTACTGTGTTATTGTAGGGCTTATTCTGAAGAAAGATTTTTCCCTGTTCATAAACATCCTTATAGTCGTTCTGAACCCAGGCCTGTTTGATTGTTTTGATTGTGATTTTGTTTTTGTTGTAGTTTCTTACAAGGAAGATTCCTAAAGTTACTGTTCCGGCGACAAAAAGAAGAATACCAGAAACTATTAAAAGGTTTCTAAAAAAGTGATTCTTTTTCTTTGCAAAATTTTTTTGTTCGCTTTTGTTTTTCATTGTAATAAAATAAACAAACGGGACAATAAGCCGGGTTCTGTCTACATAAGAAACTTATGTAATTACCATCTATCCGAACTTTCTGTTACCAGAAAGCTTTAGCGGCCTACCCGCAGTATAAGCTCGGAATAACAAACTGCTGCTCGGCCTTGCTCCAAATGAGGTTTACCCGCATTATCTGTTACCAGATAACCGGTGGTCTCTTACACCACCTTTTCACCCTTACCTGTTGCCAGGCGGTATACTTTCTGTTGCACTATCTGTCGTTGTACTGGGCTATGCAAGTAATTATGCAGCTGCCAGTAAACGCCCGGTTCTTATCCGGCATTTTTTCCGAAGGAGCCCGGACTTTCTCTCATAATTTTATCTTATCATCAGGATAAACTTACGCGGTAATATCCCGTTTGTTTACAATTGTTTTAAGAAGAAAATTACTCTTCTTCCTCTGAGCGCTCATCTTCCTCTTCTTCGTCAGCATCATCTGCTTCTTCGTCGAGGTCTTCGTCTTCTTCGTTTTCAAGCTCTTCATCTGCATCGTCGTAGAGCTTTTCTTCTCTTTCTTCTTCGTCAAAGCCTTCTTCATCACCAAAGTCTTCTTCATCAAGGTCTGCAAGGCTTCCTGCTTCTTCAAGGCTGAAGTATGAATTGTATGCATCTTCGTCGCCTGATTCTTCGTAGAAAAGAATGCGGCTGCAGTATGGACAGAAGTTGATAGAATCACCTTCGCGAACAAGGTTTGCAAACTGTGCAGGAAGAATCATGTGACAACCTGTACAAACACCGTTTCTTACGGCAACAATACCTTCTGAATTGCGCTGAATGATTCTCTGGAATTTGAAGAGAATTTCCTGATCAAGTGCAGGAGTGATTTTATCTTCGTCCTTCTTAAGCTTTGTGAGCTCTGAATCGTAGCTTGCGAGTTCTTTGTTCAATGAATCTTTAGAAGAATTAAGGTCTTTTTCCTGTGAAGCTATCATGTCTTCATTAATTTTGAGTGTTTCTTTGATTTCTTCAAGAAGCTTTTCTTCTTTCTGAAGTTCCTTGCGAACGTCGTTTTCTTTTTCTGTTGCTTCTGAAATCTGTTTTTCCAAAGCTTCGTATTCACGGTGAGTCTGGATATCATCCATTCCCTTTTCACCCTTTTCGCGTGATTTTACAGCTTCGTCAAGGTCAAGCTTTAACTGACCAACCTTTGTTTTTACTTCTTCGTATTCATTATTCTTTTCGATATATTCTTTCTTCATTCTGGCAAGAAGCTCTTCCTGTGAACCAAGCTGCTTTGGAGCTTCTTCTTTTTTCTGTTCCAGATCGTATTTTTTTACAAGAATTGTCTGTAATTTCTTTAATTTTTCAAAAATGTCTTGTGTTGCCATTAAGGTTTCCTCTAATAAAATATCATAAAATTATATAAAAGTTAGATTGTCGGGTCAAGCCCGACAATGACAGATTATTATTCCATATAATCCCTAAGCCCGTTGGCGCGTCTTGGATGACGAAGTCGGCGGAGGGCTTTTGCTTCAATCTGACGAATACGTTCACGGGTTACTTCAAAATAAAGACCAACCTCTTCCAAAGTAAGGGAATATCCGTCTTTTAAGCCAAAGCGCATTTTAAGAACTTCCTGTTCACGTTCTGGCAATGTTGCAAGAACTGTAGAAACCTGCTCTTCCAGAAGCTTCTTTTCTGTCTGTGTTGCAGGATTGTCTGCTACCTTGTCTTCGATGAAGTCTCCGAGCAATGAATCTTCTTCTTCACCAATTGGTGTTTCCAAAGAAATAGGCTCACGGGCAACGTTCTTAACCTGCTTAACACGGCTAAGCGGCCATCCAAGCTGCTGTGCAATTTCGTCATCTGTTGGTTCGCGGCCAAGCTTTTGCATAAGCTGACGGCTTTCTCTTACAACCTTGTTAATCTGTTCAATCATATGAACCGGAACACGGATTGTACGTGCCTGGTCAGAAATAGAACGTGTAATTGCCTGACGGATCCACCAGGTAGCATATGTAGAGAACTTAAAGCCCTTGCGGTATTCAAATTTTTCTACTGCTTTAATAAGACCAATGTTTCCTTCCTGAACTAAATCAAAGAAGTGAAGTCCACGGTTTGTATATTTTTTTGCAATAGAAACTACAAGTCTAAGGTTTGCGTTGATAAGCTTGTTTTTAGCTCTTTCCATCATTACACGACCGCTTTCAATTTCCTGTGCCATTTTAATGATATCTTCAACGTTGTTTTCGTAATCAAACTCGAGTTTATGAAGCTTACGGTCAATCTTTTGAATCTGTGTATAAATTTCACGGATTTCATCTGCACTCATGTGGAGCTTTTCTGTAATTTTAGCTGCCTGTGAGCGGATAGAAATCTTTTTACCAAGACTTCTGAGCTCTGAAGGATTAGTAATCTGAAGCTCTCTCATCTTTTTTTCCTGTTTAAGATGATATTCTTCGATTTTTATAGTAGCTTCGCGGTATTTCTGAGTAAACTTTTCGAGTTCTTCTGTCTGAATGTCAATTTTCTGAAGCTCTGGAAGAATCTTTTTGCGCAAGGCTACAAGCTGATCATTATCAAAGATTGCGCTTGACTGCTCTGCTTCGAAAAGCTGCTTTTTAAGAGCAACGTACTGCTTCATTTCTGCAAGAACAGGCTTAATGTGTTCACCATAGGCACTCTTAAGACGGCGTTTATCTGCCATTTCTTCATTGAGTTCCTTGCGTGTTTTTCCAGGTTCATGAATATCGATTCTTGTAAAGGCTTTTAGCGCAATGTTGTAGAATTCAGGAATCATTATGCCCGAACCCTTGATAACATCTTTAATGATGTTGTTTCCGTCTTCCATCTGCTTAGAAAGCTCTACTTCCTGATCTGCAGTAAGAAGATTTTCCTTACCAATTTCTCGCAAATAAAGGCGGATTGGATCATCTACGCTTGAATCCTTGTCGCTGTTTACAAGACGAGATTTAGCATTTTCGGAATCTTTTTCAAAGTTTTCAATTTCCTTTATTTCGTCATTTGCACCGTCAACATCTTCATCGTCTTCCTGTTCAAGAATAATGTCATCGTCATCTTCGCTAACGTCTACATCTTCCTGTGAATCAGGCATATCTGGTTCCGGTTCTTCATCAGAAATAAGGTCTGTCTCTACGAGCTGAATATTATTATCAGTCAGGAATTTTAATACATTTTCCATGTCGGGAGAGTTTACAAAATCTTGTCCTAAGATATCTGTTGCCTCATCCCAAGTTACAAAAGGTTTATCTTTTGCAAAATCCAGAAGTTTTTTTACAGCAGGGTTAATGCTTGTTTCTTCCATAAGATTTTTCACCTACTTTGTTAATAATTGAGCCTGTTTATCAAGCTCCATTTTTTGAGTAAGAAGATTGTTCATTTGGATTCTGTCATCGTCGGTAACAATAACAAAGTCGCGGATTCTTTTAATCAGAGCTTCCCGTTGTTCATCAATCTTATTTTTCTTTACAAACTTTATTGTGTCCTGAATGTAGGCACTGCAGTTTTGTTTCTGATAAACATTCGACGACAAAGCATCTGTTATGTATTTGGCATAGCCGGTTCCACTGCAACTTTCGATAATGTCAGGTATAGATAACGCTCCCTTCTGATAGCAATCTTCATATATTCTGAATAACTTTTGGGCGTCCGGGTTCTTAAAATCTGCTTCATTAAGGCTGGAACGTAATGTTTTGAATTGATCTAAATCGGCTGTTACGGCAATTAAACCACGCAATTCTGCATCAAGGTTTATCTGCTCTTCATTTACTTGATTATTATTTTGCCGGATTGTTATACGTTCTCGGGCTTGATTTCGATTTAAAAAGTCCCTCTTTACGGCCTCCGGTTTCAGATTAAAGACTTGAGCTAATTGCTCAAGACAGGACTCTCTTTGAATATCAGACTGTAATGCGTCTATATAAGTAAAAAACTCCAGTGCAGCCTTTGTTTTACCCTCAGGCGTGTCAACAGGGTATTTTTTCCCTACTTTATTCAAAAGATAGTCACTATCTAATATAGCGTTTTGTACTTGTATGGTCAAGTTTTCGGCACCAAATTTGAGCATAATTTCGGCAGGGTCTTTACCGCCTTTAAGCTGAATGACTTTAACTGTTAAATCATGTTCCCGGCAAAGTTTAATTGCTTTCCAGGTTGCTTCCTGCCCCGCTCCGTCTGAATCAAACGAAAGATAAACTGTTCCTCCTGCAACAAAACCGGAAATCATTTTAATATGATCTTCTGTAAGCGCTGTTCCAAGAGTTGCAACCGCATAATCTAGTCCGCACTGGTGATATGCAATTACATCCATGTTTCCTTCGCAAAAGATAATAGACTTTTTTTCGCGGATTGTGTTTTTTGCAAAATTAAAGCCGAATAAGGTTTCTCGTTTTTTAAACTGTGGTAAATCGCCTGAATTAAGATATTTTCGCTGAGATTCGTCTGCAGGAGGAATTACTCGACCGCCAAAAGCTACAACCTGCCCCTTTCTGTTGAAAATCGGGAACATAAGTCGGTCTGAAAAAAAAGAAAAATCAGGATATTTCTGACTGAAAAGCCCCGATTTATTAAGGAATTCAGGACTGAAATTTTTACTTATAAGAAACTGTTTAAGCCATTTACGGTCTGCAGGAGCATAACCAAGCTTGAATTTCTGTATTGTTTCTTTTGTAAGTCCTCGTTTTGTAATGTAATCAAGAGCTTTTTTACCCTGTTCAGTTTCCATTAAAAAATAATGAAACATACCTGCAGTTCGTTCATAAAGCTCTATGTTTTTTTCGATTGAATCGTCTTTTTTATAGTCGTTGGGAACTCCGCCTTCTTTGTAGCGGATTGGGATGCCTGATTTTTTTGCAAGAGTTTCAATTGCTTCGACATATGAAAGCTTTTCAACTTCCATTATGAACTTTATAACATCACCAGAAGCATGACAGCCAAAGCAGTGATAGAACTTTTTGTCTGTATCTACGTGGAAAGAAGGAGTTTTTTCGCCATGAAAAGGACAACAGCCCCAGAAATCATTTGGTCCGCGCGATTTTAAAACAGTATAATCTCCTATTACCGAAGCTATGTCGGTCTGACTGCGAACCTGATCAATTGTTTCCTGCGAAATGAAACCTGCCATTAAAACTCTGCCCTATATAAATTAATTCTTTGTGCTCAGATTATGACTTGCTTTATGTTCATCAAACGTGCTTGTAAAAACATGTTTTCCTTGTGCAGAATCAGAAACCTGGAAGAAATAATAGTCTGTTTTTGGAGGATTTGCTGCTGCACTTAAAGCAACAAGTCCCGGATTCGAAATTGGACCTGGTGTAAGTCCTGCCCATTTATATGTATTGTAAGGACTGTCTATTTTTGTATCTTCAAGAAGAACTCTGTCCGGATGCGGGCGGCCTTCAATTTCTGTAAGGATGTAAACGATTGTAGCACATGAGTATAAGCCTATATTATGCTTTAGTCTGTTTGTAAAAACGCTTGCAATTAAAGGAGCTTCTTCTTCTACCCTGTATTCACGCTCAACAATAGAAGCAAGAATTACAATATTGTAAAGTTCCTGTGGTGTTTTTTCGCTGAGTCCTTCGATTGTCTGGATTTTTTCAAAGAAAGTATCAATCATAAGGTTTGCAGCTTCCTGTGCTGTCATTCCTTTTGTAAAGAAATATGTTTCAGGAAAAAGAAATCCTTCTGCAGATTCACCCGGGATATTATACTGGTTCAGAATTCCTTTTGAATAACAAACTGCCTTGAATTCTGCTTTTGAACAGATTTGTGCATTTTCAAGAATTTCTCCAATCTGCGAAATTGTTTTTCCTTCTGGAATTACAACCTTTATATATTCCTGCTGACCTGAACTTAATGCATTTACAAGTTGTGCATAATCAAGGCCGTAATTAAGATGATAGATTCCGCTTTTTAGTACTATAGGCTCCGGTATTTCCTGATTTGAATAAAAGATTTTGAAAAGTTTTGGATATCTTATAAAGTAATAAAAGAATTTCTGATTTTTAATAAGTCCTGCTGCTTCAAGGTTTTGTGATATTTTATAAATTGAGTCGCCTTTTACAACTTCAAAACGGACTGTTTCGTCTGGATTGTTGTTTATAACAGGTACAATTTGAGAACGTAAATATATAAAGCCTGCTGCAAGTACAATAATCAGAAAACAGATTATTGCGAGAAAAACTTTACCTTTTTTTTTCATGAGTAGAATTTTTTTACCTCATCTAGTGATAAAGATTTATAAACAGAATCTTCAAGAGCTTTGTAGAAGTATTCAAGCCCTTCGGGCAATGATTCCTGATTGTCGCGCAGGAATTTGGCAAGAGCAGCTACTTCTTTTGAAGTAAAATTATATGATAAAGTGAATTTTTTTTCATCTGGTTCTCGCATTGGAATCATAATTCAATTTCCATGTCTTCCTTTGCAAGATCAATATGTAAATCTTCGTGTGCAATATACTGAGCATACCAGCGTGCAGCCTGAACAATTGAGTAAAGCTTTTTGTCATCGTAAGTTGGTTCGTGATGGAAAAGATAAAGATTTTTAATACCCCAGTGAACTGCAAAATCTACAGCATAACAGAAAGCTGAATGACCCCAGTTCTGCTTGCGGTAGGCTTCTTCTGCTGTATATTGTGAATCTATTACAAGACAATCGGCATTTTTGAAAATCATTTCTTTAAGCGGCGAATCGTCAAAGTCTTTTGAATTAAGTTCTACGTCTGTTGCAAAAACGAATTTCTTGTTGTTTTCGATTACTGCGTAACTGTAAGATGTTCCCGGGTGGGACATTGGGCAGCAGACAATCTGCGTTTTACCAATATTTATTGCATTTCCCGGAACAAGTGTCATAAAATTCATTTTTTTAGTAAGTGCAGAAAATGGAACCGGATAATAAGGCTGATTCATCTGTTTTTCTAAAAGCTCTTTTGTTTCTTCACTTGGTGAATAAATGTTGAATTCGCTGTTTGGATTATAAGCTGCATCAAAGAACGGAAGGCCCTGAATATGATCCCAGTGAAAATGTGTAAAAAACAGATTGTATATATTATCTTTTGGAAGATTTCCTGATTTACCTAAAACCCGGATTCCTGTTCCGGCATCAAAAATAAGTTCGTTACCTAATGATTTAACTTCTACACAGGTTGTATTTCCGCCTGCAGTACCAAAAATCCATGAAGGAAGAGAGGAAACAAATTTTGCACGTGATTCTTCATCTTTTATATCGTCAACGGTGATTCGTTGAACAGCTGCCATTATTTTTGACTGGACTTGATGGGGTGTGATTGGCGTAGGTAATGATCCGCGGACTCCCCAAAAATGAATAAGCACTTTTTCCCCTCTTGAGTTTAGTTAATTATTATCATTTTAAGGTAAAGGGTTAGATTTGTCAAACGATTTTGGCGCATGTCTAAGGACAAAAAAAAAGACTGCTCAATGGCAGTCATTTTACTGGGGAGTAGAGGACTCGAACCTCTGGAGGCGTGAGCCGAGGGATTTACAGTCCCTTGCAATTGCCGCTATGCGAACTCCCCTTTTAAGCTGCTTGTAGGACTTGGACCCACGACCCCGAGATTACAAATCACGTGCTCTACCAACTGAGCTAAAGCAGCAAGAGTTATTAAACAATAATGAATATATTGGATTTAGTCAAGAGTGTGATTAGAAAAATATTAATATTTATAGGGATACATTTAGAAACTAAAGTCGCTCCCGTGGAAAAAGTCTTCGGCCAACAGAGAAAGTTGTCCTCAGCCTTTTTTCACTCCGCGACTTTAGTTTCAACTATTCCAAATATTGTTAAATTATTTTTTCAAAATACTCTTGAAGAATGGAATATATTCATTATTGATAACACTTCGCCAGAGGTAGTTTTTGTGGATGTGGATGGCGGCTTTTTGGATCATTTCTTTTATTTTTTCTGGTTTATAGAGTTTTAGTGCTATTACTTCACTTAATTTGGCTATAAGGTTTTCGGGGGTGTTGTTCTGGTAGAGGAAGCCGGTTTCGTTGTTTAGGATTTTGTTCAGGCCGCCGGTGGCATTGGCAATTGGTAATGTGCCGTAGATTTGGGATATAAAATCCTCTAAGCCGCAGGGTTCGAAGAAGCTTGGGAGGACTATGAAGTCTCCTATGGCATTTACCAGGCGGGCGGCTTCGCGGTTGTAGCCGTTTAAGAAGATTACTTTGCCTGAAAAACGATTACATAACTCTGCCAGTTCCTTTTCAATGGCTATTTCACCCTGACCTGCTATAATAAATTTGACACCTTCATAATTATTCAAGATAGCTGGAATGGCTTTTATTAAAACAGAAATACCTTTCTGGTTTGTAATGCGGCCGTGGTAAGAAATAAAAATCTGATTTTCTTTTTCCTGAGGGCGGACATTTATGTTTCCGTATGTTTTTACGCCTTCAATCTGTGTGTATTGCAGCTGCTCCACGCAGTAATCGCGGCATTTGTATTTGCCTTCGAGGTCACCTTTTTCCGGGTTAAATTCAAACGGCAGGTGCGATTCTTTTTTGTTTGAAGGGTCATATCGTTCATAGTCTATTCCGTTTGTAATTCCTTTTATGTTTGTATAACGGTTAAAGAAAATTGGACTAAGACCTTCTGTTTCTGTAATATTAAAAGGATCAATAAGTTCTTTTGCATAATGTTCAGAAACTGTTGTTATGTGTGCACCGGCGTTGGCTGCAAGAAGGAACGGTTCAACCTTAAAATCATTCAAGGCGCCAGAAAGTTCTGGTTCAGCTAAACCTGTGTACCAGGCGGCCTCTCCTATACTTGAAAAATTATGATGATAAGCAGGTCCGGCGTTGTGAATTGTTACAACAAAAGCTGTTTTTTCGAATACCTGAAGCTTACTTGCAAAACAAGGTACTAGCGAACAGGAAGCATCCTGGCAGTGAATAATATCAGGTATTTCATCTTGAGTTGCATTGTTTCCATAAGCACTAACTGATTTACAGAATAAAGAATCCATGAACGGAGTATCTTTGTGGCCAAAACCTTTTACAAAATCAGGATTTTTTTCCTGTTCAGAAGCTGTGTATGTATAAACTCCTTCTTTTTCTTCAAAGCAAGGATGATGGACAAAAACAACATTAAAATCACCCTGAGTGCACACTGCTTTTTTGAAGGTTACACTCTCCTCTTTGGCACACATTGGAACTGTAAGCGAAACATCCTCTGTTTTACCAAGATCTTTTATAAGCTCAAGCGATGTACATTTAAAATACGGAATGAATAATGTTACAGAATGTCCTGCAAGAGAAAGCTCTTTACACAAAGAAAAAGAAACATTTTTTACACCACCGGCTTCTGCAATACCGGCACATTCCATGCTAACAATCCAGAATTTCATAATGAAGCCTCACTTAAGTTATAGGTGTAATCTGTGATTGAAAGCACATTTATATCAAAGTCCGGATAATCCTTGTAGAAAGCAAGATTACTTACAAGCTCCGAAATTGTTACGCTTTGTGGTGAAAAATATGGAGTCTGATAAAACTTAGTAAGTATATAATCTGTAGCTCTTTGTGCAAGGTATGAAGCAACTCCGTCTAAGTAACTTTCAAAGTCTGCCTGGTCTGATATTTTGTTGTCTTTAAGAAGATCAGAAATCAGCTCCGGTTCATATGAAAGTGAAATCTGGAAAGTAAAAGAAAAATCACCTGAGCTTCGTTTTCCTGTTATTGTTTTTGTTCCGTTGTATGGCTTGTATTCAAATTTTTCTATCTGTGCATTAGTTGGAATAAGGAATTCTTTGTGCCATGAAAATTTTCCCGGAATTACAATTTTATTGCTTATGCCGCTTGTTTTTGACTGAACAATTCCAATGTTTCCGGGCTTAACTTTGATTTGTGTCCATCCTACGAAAAAAACAAATGCACCAAAAATCAAAAGTATTAAAAAACAGATAAAGTTCTTCATTACAAATCCCCGGAATTTAAATCTCTTTGCAATATAAATTAATTTACAGTAATATTATAACAACAGGAACTTTATGACACAAGAGAAAAAGAAACATGTTTTTCCGTATGCTATTCTGGGAAAACTCACACGAAACTCAATTATCCTTGATCTGCTTATCTGTCTATTGCTTTTTGCACTTTATTTAATAGGCAATTTTCAGGCATTTACAGATATAACTCAATTAAGGATTCTTAAAGTACTTGGAATTACAGCTGCAGTTTTAAGTGTGCTTTCTTTTTTGGGAATTGTGCAGGAAATAGTTTTTATTTTTATGAAAAACCGTAAAACTCCTGCTTTTTTTATGATTATTTTTTTCATTTTTTCTTTGATAATTGGAGTTGCTTTAATAGGCTTTTCTGTAGTCATTAGAAGGATTGCAATGGGAATATGAAAATAAAAATTGATCCCGTTTTGAAAAGATTTTATTCTCATTTTGAAAAAGCCGGCTATGAGGCATATCTTGTTGGTGGTGCTGTGCGTGATATTTTTCTGCATAAAAAACCTCATGATTTTGATGTAGCTACAAATGCAACTCCACAGGATGTAATAAAGCTTTTTAAGGTTGTTATTCCTACAGGCTTTGAACATGGAACTGTTACTGTTCATTTTGAAGGCCTGGAAATTGAAGTTACAACGTTCAGAACAGAGGCGGGATATTCTGACGGAAGGCATCCTGATAAAGTAAACTATGCTGCAACTATTGAAGAAGACCTAGCACGTCGTGATTTTACGATGAATACAATTGCAGCAGATCTTAAAAATGGAAAAATTGTTGACCCGTTTGGCGGCCGCCGTGATATTAAGAAAAAAATAATAAAAACTGTTGGCGTACCTGCTGAACGTTTTTTAGAAGACGGCTTAAGAACTGTTCGCGCAATCAGATTTGCTTCAAAGCTTGGATTTAGTATAGAAAAGTGCACATTTTCAGAAATCTTCAAGAAAGAAATTCAGGAAAAAACAAAGTCAATTTCTATTGAACGCTTCCGTGATGAATTTGAAAAAATCCTTCTTTCTGCAAAACCAAGTGTTGGACTAAAGCTTTTGGAAGAGACAGGGCTCCTTGCAATTTTCATTCCTGAGTTTTCTGTTTGTCGTGGTTGTGTTCAGTCTGACCAGAGAGGCTTTCACAAGTTTGATGTGCTTGATCATCTTTTCTATGCCTGCGATGGTGCTCCTGCAGAAAAACTTAATGTCCGCCTTGCAGCATTGTTTCATGATATTGGTAAACCGGAAACTAAAAAAATTGTAGAAGGTGAAAACGGAATTCAGACAATCACCTTTTATAATCACGAATCAATAGGTGAAAAAATTACACGTTCTACCCTTACCCGCCTTAAATTTTCTAACAGCATGATTGATAATGTTTGTCATCTTGTTAAAGAACATATGTTTCATTATGAATCAAACTGGACAAAGGCAGCAGTAAGACGTTTTATTATAAGAGTTAAACCTGAATGCCTTGAAGATTTATATGATGTTCGTCTTGCAGATATGTACGGTATGTGGAATGAACCTGTAGATGTAAGATTCAGCGCAAGCATACAGCTTCTTTTAGAGCTAAAAGAAAGAATTCAAAATGAACTTGAAAACCGTACTGTACTTTCATTAAAGGATCTTGCAGTAAACGGAAATGATTTAATAAATGCAGGTTTTGAAAAAGGTAAAAAGCTTGGACTAATTCTGAACGAGCTTTTAGACTGCGTTATTGAAGATCCTTCAATGAATGAAAAAGAAACTCTTTTGAATGTTGCAAAAAAACTTAATCAGTAGTTTCGCCGCACATTTGTTTTAAAAGTCCGTCAATTTCTTCTGTCATAGTATTGCTTTTGTCAAAATATTTACGGGCTTCTTTTGCGTACTTTGCAGCTTCTGCATTATTATCAATCAGATAATATTCGTAGGCATAATGAAAATAAAGATTTGCAAGTGCTGCGTTATTCTTTTTATACTGTTTAATTGCAGCCTTAAAGAAATCAAAAGCGGCAGTTTTATTATTATAATCATTACAGCCTTCAATCAATAACTGACAGGTTTTAGGATTGTCCACTCCATAAGTGAATAAAATCAAGCCGTTTTCTACAACTTTTTTATTCATATTCTGAGCTGCATAAAGACATATTCTGTACTGATAGATTCTGTAATCGTCCGGATACTTGCTGTAACAAAGATCAAGATATTTTTCTGATGTTTTATAGTCGTTCATATCAAGAGCGATTCTTGCTGAAACAATATATGCATCTGCCTGGTAATCAGGAATATCTTCATACTGGTCTGCAGAAACAATTACATGGTCAAGACCTTTTTGATAGTCATCTACAATCCAGTAAAGAATACCAAGATGATAATTATCTGTACCAGTCATTTTGTATTCTTTTTCTTTTGATTCGTAGACTTGAATTGCCTGCTCATAATCCTTATGTCTGTATAATGCGGTTCCAAGAACACTTAAAGACCAGGAATCATAGTACCCCTGTTCATAAGCTTTTAAAAGATATTTACAGGTATTTTCAACAATTTCGTCTTCTGGAATAAGCCAATCTTCGCCATAACGGTTATGTACATCTTCATAATAAAGTCCAAGTGCATAATCAAGAATTGGTTTTTCACCGTTTTCTTCAACAAATTTTGCAATTACATCCTGCGGATTAAAAAAGATTAATGAATATGTTCCTGTTCCGGCACGAACTTCTTCAAGGTCATCATCTTCATCAAGATCTTTAAATGCAAACATCTGGTGCATCATGCTTTGAACAAAATAATTAATGGCAACATCTACTCTTTTTGCAATTACATATTCATTGTCTTGTGCAGAAAGTTTACTAAAAGCTGTTGCATATTTTTTCTGGTAAATGCAGGCATCAACTTCTGCAAGGAGTTTTTTTGTTGCTTCGTCTGCTCCATCATAAACATTTTTTGCAGATAAGGTTGCGGCACTTAAAAGTAAAACTAACAATAAAAAAAGTTTTTTCATAATTTTAGATCCCCATATTCATAACTGAACGTACTTCTTCAAGTGTTTTAATACCAATTTCACGGGCACGTTCTGCACCTTTGAGCAATACCTGTCTTATATATTCAGGATCTGCTTCAAGACGGGCTCTTTCTGCGCGCAATGGGCGGAGTTTTTCGTTTAATGCAACTGTAAGTTCATTCTTAAGTGCTCCACCACCACCATCTCCAATACGTGTGGCAATAGCTGCAGGTTTTTCTCCTGTACAAAGAGAAATGAGCATAAGAAGGTTTGAAACTTCAGGGCGGTTTACAGGATCATAAGTAATGTTTCTGTCCTGATCTGTTTTTGCTTTTTTAATAAGCTTTGCAGTTTCGTCTTCTGTTGCACTGAGCATTATAGCATTTCCACGGCTCTTAGACATTTTCTGACTTCCATCAAGACCAAGAATCATTGGTGTTTTAGAAAGCAAAGCCTGTGGCTCAGGGAATACCGGTTCTTTACCTGCGTCAAGACAGAACTTTTTATTAAAGCGGCTTGCAATTGTACGTGTCATTTCAAGGTGTGGGAGCTGGTCCTTACCAACGGGAACAACATTACCTTTACAGAAAAGAATATCGCATGCCTGATGAACAGGATATGTATACATACCTGCATTGACATTCTTAAGCCCTGCACTTTCAATTTCTTCTTTTACCGTAGGGTTACGGCTGAGTTCTGCGTTAGAAACAAGTGTAAGGAACGGAATCATAAGCTGGTTACATTCAGGAACATAGCTGTGTGGATAGATGATTACATCCTGCTTATCGGGATTAATTCCTGCAGCAAGGTAGTCAATTACAAGTTGTTTTGTGTTCTGGCTGATTTTATCAAAAGCATCGTGATCTGTCAGAACCTGATAGTCTGCAATTAAAATCATAGTTGGAACGCCCATATTTGCAAGGCGAACACGATTCTGAAGCGAACCAAAATAATGACCGATATGTAAAAGACCTGTAGGTCTATCACCAGTCAAAACACGATATTTGCCAGGATTCTTAATTAAATCTTCTTCAATCTTTTTACTGCGTTCAAGAGCAGCTTCAAAGCTTTTGTTTATGTCTGTATATTGAATTTCATCACTCATTTTTATTTTCCTTTTGTTTTAATTTTATAGCATATTATCATAAAATGAATTATAATTAAAGACCATGAATGCAATAGAAGTTTTTGAGGATTGGCTCGACGATTTCCTTAATTTTGAAAACAATCCAAAAAAAGACATATTCTGGCTCGACACAATAGATTATCTTTGCAAGCGTTTTGATAATCCTCAGGATTTTGCTCCTTGTATTCATGTTGCAGGCTCTAAAGGCAAAGGTTCTGTTTCTCGCATGATTGCCTGTATCCTTGAAGAAGCCGGTTATAATGTAGGTCTTTACGCTTCTCCTCATATTACAGATTTCCGCGAACGCATTTGTAAACCAAACGGATTTTTTGATGATGAAATATACCGCGCTGCCGTAAAGGAAATGGTTCCTAATATTGATTCAATCATTGACCTTCCTGCAGACCGCCCTATTACCTGGTTTGAGCTTGTTACCCTTTATGCATTCTTATGTTTCCGTAAAGCAAAAGTTGACTGGTCTGTTTTTGAAGTTGGCATGGGTGGAAGACTTGATGCAACAAATGTTTTAAGACCAAAGCTCTGCTGTATTACAGGAATTGAACTTGAACACACTGAGTTCCTGGGCAATACTCTTGAAAAGATTGCGGCAGAAAAAGCAGGAATTATAAAAAACTGTACCCCTGTTGTAATTGCACGTCAGCAGACAGAAAACGTAAAGATTATTCTTCGTGAAAAGGCCTTTACCCGCCACGCGCCTTGTTACTTTGTTGATGAAATTATTAAGAAAGCTTCATACTGCTTTAACGAAGATGAAAAGGTAATGTACCTTAAACTTGAGAGTGATCTTTTTAACAGACCTATAAAAACTAAACTCAGCCTGCTTGGTAAACATCAGGTATTGAATGCGGCACAGGCTGCAATATCTATCCGTAAGGTTTTGCCTAATCTTGATGAAGCAATAATTGAACGAGGACTTGCAAAGGCAAAGCTTCCTGGTCGATTTGAAATTGTTGATCATGTTCCGGGTTACGAAGGAATACCTCATCTTGTTCTTGACGGTGCTCATACATTAAACAGCATTAAGCTTACTCTTGAAACCCTTGGCAGAATGTATGATGACAAAAAAGTAAATCTTCTTTTTGCATGCGCGGCAGACAAGGATATTAAAGATATCTCTATGGAGTTCCGCTACCGCTTTGAGCATGTCTATGTAACAAAGCCAGGTAACAAAAAGCAGTCTGATATTAATGCAGAAATAGAAGCGTTTAAAAATGCAGGAATTGAATTTACTGCAGATGCCGACTTCAAAAAGATGATTCTCAAAGCATTTGCAGATTCTGCAGAGAACGGAGATATTCTTTTAGTTACAGGTTCGTTCTACCTTGTGTCTGAAGTTAAACAGATGATGATGTTGTAATTATTCAATCACACGTTGCACACGTTTGGTTATAGACGTCAAAACTTCATACGAAATTGTCTTTCCAAGCTTTGCTAAATCATCAGCTGTATTAAGTGCGCCAGTTTCCTTTGGGCCAAAAATCAAAACTTTATCCCAGAGCTTTACGTCTTTGTTGTCTTTGCCAATGTTTACCATGCACTGGTCCATGCAGATTCTTCCGCAGATTGGATAATTTTTTCCGTTTATTGTTACTTTGAGTCCAGGCGAGAATCTTCTTAAAAGTCCGTCTGCGTAACCGATCGGCAATACTGCAATGTCTGTGTCTTCTTCGCAGGTATATGTGCGGCCGTACGAAATTGATTTACCCTTGTAAAAATGTCTTATTGCAACAACTTTTGTTTCAAGCGCAAGTACAGGCTTTACATCAAAATCCTTGCCCTGTGATTTTAAATACTCATGAGTAATTTCATCAGGATAATAACCGTAAGAAATAATTCCGGGGCGTACCATGTCAAAATGAACATCTGGATTATTCAAAAGTGCTGCACTACTTCCGCATGAACAAATGCCCGGATTAATTCCACACGCTTTTACATTTTCAACTGCTTCCTTAAACTGTTCGAATTGATTTTTTGTATATTCCTGGTTATCAGCATCAAGACTGTCCGAAACTGCAAGATGCGAACACATACCGCCAAGCTCAAGATGATTAGAATCAGAAATCAATTTTGCCTGCTCACCTGCTTCTTCCGGGTAACAGCCAATGCGCCCCATACCGGTATCTACTGCAAGATGAACCTTGAACTTTTTGTTTACGTTGTGTGTTTCGCAAAAAAGATCAGAGGTTTTGATAAGAAGATTAATATATTCCTTACTGAATACAAGCGGAGTAATCTGATACTCAAAAAGATCATTCATTTCGGGCGGAGTACAGATGCTTAAAAGAAGGATATTTGTTTTTATACCGGCATTTCTAAGCTCAAGCGCCTCATCAACTGTTGCAACTGCAAGAAAATCAATTCCAAGCTCCTGTGCAATCTGTGAAGTAAGAACTGCATTGTGACCATAACCGTCGGCCTTTACTGCAACACAGATTTTTACTTTACTGTCTACATATTTACGAATCTGCTGCAAGTTGTATTTAAGATTTTCTTTATAGATTATTGCTTTAGTACATCTGTTCATTTTTCCACCCTTAATTATAGATTATAAAATAAAATTATAAATAATGCCATTGTAAAAAACTATAATTTTATGGTATTATAGTATATTATGAAAAAAAGAGAAATGTTTATAAAAAAATCGCTTATTTCAAGTCTTATTTTAGTTTTGTTCTTTTCATGTGCTACAACAAATGAAACCACAAAAAAATCCGCCGATTCAAATGCTTCACAAGAAGAAACTGTTCCACAGCTTTCAGAAGAAGAATTATTTATTCAGGAAATGAATAAATACACACTTGAATTTACAAATGTTCCTGCAAAAATTAAAAAAGGAAAAACATTTGCTTCTGATTTTGAAGTTACAGTAAAAAATGAAAACGGTAATCCTGCTGCAGATTTTGATGTTTGTTTTACTTATCCTGCAATGAAAGACGGCTCTAAACTTGTTTCTACTTCTATTGTTGTTAAGACAAATGAAAATGGAATTGCTTCTTTTAATCCTGGAATAATTTCGTTTGCTGTAAAATCAAAAATTCAGGCTTTCGCAGATATTACCGGTAAGCTTGAATCAACTTATGATGTGCTTCCTGTTCCAGTGACAACTGCCGATTTCCTTGTAGAATCAGACGTTGCTGCTAAAGGCGCAATAATGTTTGTATTTGAATATACAGAAGGCGGTAAACCTTCTAAAAACTCCTACGAAATTCTTTCTGCACTTCGCAAAAAAGGAGGTTCAATGATTAGTAATGGTCCTATCAGCGATGATACTTCTTACATAACAGCCTCTAAGCAGAAGATTTACAAAGATACTTATGAATATGTAGAAGATCAGTTCGGTTATCTTATTGGCGGAACTGTTAAATTTGCAAATCCTGTAGAAGCAAACGAAGACGGTACATATACTGCACATCTTATTGCCGACATCTATGGTATTGATATGAAAACAGGTAATGTTGTTTACGAAGAAACAAATGAATATACAAGCACCGGTACAAACTGGAGTAAGGCTGTAGAAAGTTGTAAAGAAAAGCTTACTGCAATTGTAGTTGATTCCATTATGTACGGACTTTAATTATAAGAGGCAAAAATATGATTTATACAGATACTAGAGACAGTTCAGCTCAGGTTGATTTTAGAACTGCTGTTATGAGCGGAATGAACCAGAAGACTGGTGGTTTATATATTCCAACCTCTTTTCCAAAAATTGATTCATCTTTGCTCAACAAGGATCCTGCTCCTTCGTTCAGAGACATTGCGTTTAATATGGCAAAGCCTTATGTAGAAGGTGAAATTCCTGATGTTGATTTAGCTGCTATTATTCAGGATGCATATCCTTTCTCTCCAAAGGTTGCTCCTCTTGATAACAAATCTTATATTCTTGAATTGTTCCACGGCCCTACCTGCGCCTTTAAGGATTTTGGTGCACGCTTTATGGCTAGAACAATGTCATATTTCAACCGCAACGAAGATTCAAAGCTTCATATTCTTGTTGCAACTTCAGGCGATACTGGTTCTGCTGTAGGAAGCGCATTCCACGGAGTTGAAGGTCTTGATGTAACAATCCTCTACCCTGATGGAAAAATCAGTCCGCTTCAGGAAAAACAGCTTAGTACATTTACAGGAAACGTTCGCGCTCTTAAAGTAAAGGGAACTTTTGATGACTGTCAGAAGCTTGTAAAAACAGCATTTACTGATGATGAACTTCGCGGAAAACTCAGACTTTCTTCTGCAAACTCTATTAATATTGCACGACTTTTGCCACAGAGCTTCTACTATATGTATGCTGCTCTTATTGTTCGTAATCGTGCAGCCCTTCAGAATAAGATTGCTAACCCAGATATTATCATGGTTGTTCCAAGCGGAAACTTTGGTAACCTTACTTCCGGTTTGATTGCACGCGAAATGGGTGGTCCAATTGCAGGATTTGTTGCTGCAACTAATACAAACAAGACAATCCCGGATTGGATTGCTACAGGTGATTACAACGCTCGTCCTTCTGTAGAAACTTATGCTAACGCTATGGACGTTGGTGCTCCAAGTAACTATGAACGCATTAAGGCAATGTACTCTCTTGAAGAAGTACGCAAGCTCTTTGGTTCTTACTGGCTTGATAATGAAGGAATTATAAAGGCTATTGAAGACTGCCACCGCATGACTGGTTATATCATTGATCCTCATGGAGCAATCGGTTATAAAGCCTGGAAAGATATTGCAAACGGCGAAATGGAAAAACTTATCAACGGCGAAAAGAATGACTTTAATAAGCCTGGTCTTACACCAAATATTCCTGACTGGGCAGATAAGGTTGTTAATAAAACTGCAGTTGGTGTTGTGCTTGAAACAGCTAGTCCTGCAAAGTTTGGTTCAATTGTTACAGAAGCAATTGGTCGTGAACCACCTATGCCGGATCGTCTTGAAGAAGTTCTTAGACTTCCTGACAATGCTATTCCAATGGAAAATGATTATCAGAAGTTTAAAGACTGGTTGATTGGTAATTTATCCTAAAAAAAGACCCCGAAACAAGTTCGGGGTGACCATTAAAGTTTGTCATTCCCGGGCTTGACCCGGAAATCTTTTTTTTAAAGAGATTGTCGGGTCAAGCCCGACAATGACAGACTATTTCAATGCTTCAAAAATAATATCTGCAAGGAAGATAACTGCGAGTACCCATGTTACTACAGGGATATCTTTTACCTTCTTGCCGGCACACTTAGCAATTACATATGCGATAATACCGAACATGATACCCTTTGAAATTGAGTATGCAAATGGCATTGTCATGATTGTAATAAATGCCGGAATACCTTCTGTTGGGTCATCGAACTTGATGTCTACTACTGACTTCATCATAAGATAGCCTACAAAGATTAAAGCTGGAGCTGTTGCGGCTGAAGGAATCAAGAAGAACAATGGGCTCAAGAACAATGAAAGAAGGAAGAGAACACCTGTTACAAGTGAAGCAAGACCTGTACGGGCACCTGCTGCAACACCTGAAGAAGATTCTACGAATGAAGTTACTGTAGATGTACCAAGAGCGGCACCTGCTACTGTACCAACGGCGTCTGAAAGAAGAGCGCCCTTTACGTTCAAAACTTCACCGTTTTCATCTTTGAGGTTACCCTGCTCTGCTACACCAAGAAGAGTTCCGATTGTATCGAACAAGTCTGTGAACAAGAATGTAAAGAAAATTACAAAGAACTGTCCAAGTACTGCAAATGAGAACTTGCCTGTTACAGAAGAAATTGCAATTCCCTTAAAGTCAAAAGCAAAAAGATATGGTTTTGAAGGAAGAGAGAATGGTTTGAAATCTTCTGGAATTGTTGTTACACCAAATGGAATACCAATAATTGTTGTAATGATAATACCAATAAGGATTGCTCCTGGTACTTTAAGAGTATACAAAACAATTGTAATGATAAGTCCAAGGATTGCAACAATTGCAGTAGCGTGCTGCATGTTGAAGTTTACGAATCCGATTGTTGTACCAGTATCTGTTGTACAAATTCCGGCATTAACAAGACCGATGATTGCAATGAATAAACCAATACCTACTGCAACTGCTTTTTTGAGACCTTCCGGAATAGAACGGATGATAGCCTCGCGAACACCGCAGAGAGAAAGGATTACAAACAATAAACCTTCGATAAATACTGCAGTAAGGGCAAGCTGCCAAGAACAGCCCATACCCAATACTACTGTGTAAGTAAAGAATGCGTTAAGACCAAGACCTGGTGCCAATGCAACAGGAAGATTTGCAACAAAAGCCATAACCAATGTAGCAATTCCGGCTGCAATAGCAGTAGCTGTAAATACAGGACCCCATTCCATTCCTGAACCGGAAAGAATGCTTGGGTTTACAGCAAGAATGTAAGCCATAGCAAGGAAGGTTGTAATACCACCAATAATTTCCTTACTGATGGTTGTCTGCCTTTCCTGCAGCTTAAATAACTTTTCCATAATAAATTCCTCCTACTTTATGGATAAATTCATTATATATCTAACTCTGTGAAATATAAAGGAATATTTTAATCTTTTATGTATATATGTGTAAGAAAATGCTCCCAGGGGAATTTGAAGTGCACCCCTAAAGTTGGACAAATAAAGATCAATTTTAGGAGGTGTATTTTTTTATGTCCAAATATTCAGATGAAATCAAGCTAAAGATAGTACTTGAACATCGTAATG